>Ga0316219_1000242_pt1 | contig 81349 bp, 82 predicted proteins | sample TBH18003PmetaG_FD_203635 | JGI IMG/M metagenome (GOLD analysis project Ga0316219, IMG submission 203635) | Freshwater microbial communities from Trout Bog Lake, Wisconsin, USA - TBH18003P | ecosystem: Environmental > Aquatic > Freshwater > Lake > Hypolimnion/Profundal zone | place: USA...
ATCGGCCACCCGGACCCATCACCATGAGGCGGGGGCGGGAACAGTTCTATGCTATCCATCGCGGCAGGTTGCTCGGATCGACGCGGAAGAAAGATGTGAGACTCCTCTAGGGCTTGTCCGGGCCACCCATCGCGGCACCTTCTGGTCATGGGTGGCCCGGACAAGCCGGCCATGACGGACGACTGGATCAGGTCCAACCGGTGCCGGTAGATTCTGTTCAGGTCATAACATCCGGCCATTTTACGACAATATTCGGCCGCGGATGGTGATGTCACCGTATCTGGTCAATGCTCAGTGGAGCAATTCCGGTCGTGACAATCCGGCAAAAAAAATCGAGGCCAGCATAGGCGATTCCGGTTTGTGCCGGTTGCTTCACCCGAATGGAAAGGCGGCAATGCAGCATTTTTGTCCGACAATATCGGAATAAATGTTCAATTTGGATTACGAACTTGTGGACAAGATTGAATCAACCCCCTATTGGTGCGAAATTCTAACGGAGACTGACGAAGTGGAAGACCAACTTATAACCCTGACCGCGCAGATCGTATCGGCCCACATTGCCAACAACAATGTTGCCGCTACGCAGTTGCCGGCGTTTATCCGGGGCGTGCATCAGGCACTTGCCTCCGTTGGGCAAGCCGAGGCCGAACCGGTCAAGCCGGAACCGTCTGTATCGATCAAGAAGTCAATCTTCTCGGATCATATTCTTTGCCTCGATTGCGGCGGCAGCTTCAAGATGCTGAAGCGCCACATCGGTGCGGATCACGACATGACGCCCGAAGAATATCGCGCAAAATGGGACCTGCCGTCCAACTACCCGATGGTCGCGCCCGACTATGCCGCGACACGGTCTGAACTGGCCAAGGCCAGTGGCCTTGGCCGTAAGGTTGAGGTTGTGGCGCCGCCGGCGAAGAAGCGCGGCCGTCCCCGCAAGAGCTAAAACGAAGCCGACTCGCATCGGTTCTATCGAACAGCCCGGCGCAGCGCGTCCGGGCTGTTCTGATTCAAGGTACAGGATGGTTCGGGGTGGAGGCGTCCGCCTTGGACACCCCCATTTATCGATCGCGGTCGATATAGATCGTATCACTCGTAATTTAAGTCGGAACCGACTGTCGCATGCACCACGCGGCGATCTGGGCATGCGTCGCGAACCAGCAGCCCCCCTTTTGCTTCATGTGGCGGATCAATCTGGCCAGTAATGGCAGCCGGGACCGGTGACCGATGATGTGCGGATGCATGGTCAGCAGAAACAGGCCGCGTTCGTCCCAGGCGCCGTCGAATTCGGCCGTGAAGATTTCTTCCACCGCGGATGGCGGCGTGTAGGGCCGCAGACCCGAGAATCTCAGCATGTTGAAATACACAGCATCGTCGCGGATCCATTCCGGCGGTAGTTCGATAATGCCGGTGGGGATGCCCTGATCTTCCAGTTCATAGGGGTCGTCGTCCGCCATCAGGCTGCTGTCGTATAGCAGCTTCATTTCCCGGATAATATCGAGTGTGTTCACCGAGAAATCCCAGCTTGCCGTGCGGATTCCCACCGGTTCGACACCGCTGATCTGCGCAAGTGTATCGCGCGAACGCAGCGTCAGCTCTCGCTCCGCCTCCCGGGGCAATGCGGTATTGACCTCATGTATCCACGAGTGAATGCCGATCTCATGCCCATCCCCGGCGAGCGCCCTTACTTCATCCGGATGCAACAGTGCCGAGACCGCGGGATAGAAGAATGTCGCGGGAACGGACTCCCGTTCCAGCAACGACCGGATGCGCGGAATCCCCTGTCGCGCGCCATACTGACCCTGGCTGATCCGCATCGGGCTCGGGTCATTGTCGCGCAGCGGAATCGTCTCGTGATCCGCATCGAAACTGATCGCCACGGCACAGCGCGCGCCATTCGGCCAGGCCGCCGGTTTCAGGCTGCGGCCGGCACGGGCCCGACCAACCATTGTGCGCCAGGTTTGTTCAGGCCACTGCCACGGTTCGATGCTCATGCCGTCTCCTTGCTGATATTGGCGCCGCCTGTTTCCGCCCGGACGCAAAGGACCGGGTATGCATTCGACGCTGTCGGCGTCATGCTGCACCGAGTTCGCCTCATCGGAAAGAGCATGCATGTCGGATCAAGATGGCCTTCAGTCGCTGGACCTCACCGGGACCACTGACCCCGCGACGTGGAGCGCGGAGGAGATGCTGGCGGCCTTCGCCCGGCGCCAGCTCACGCCCGTCGATGTCTTGCAGGCTGTCACCGAACGGGTGGTTCGGCTGAACCCCGGATTGAATGCATTCGCGGTAATGAACCCGAACGCGCTTCAGGCCGCCGGGGAAAGCGCATCGCGCTGGCAGGCCGGCCGGCCGATCGGCATGCTCGATGGCGTACCCTGCACCGTGAAGGACCTTGTCGATTTGGGCGGCTTTCCGACGAGGCGCGGCAGCCGGACGACTTCGACCGACCCGGTGCCGGATGACGCGCCGATGGTGATGGGATTGCGGGCGGCTGGAGCGGTTATCCTGGGCAAAACCACGACCACGGAATTCGGCTGGAAATCCCCCGGTGATTGCCCCCTGCACGGCATCACCCGGAATCCCTGGAACGCCGCGTATACAACCGGCGGCTCCTCGTCCGGCGCAGGTGCGGCTGGAGCCGCCGGATTTGGGCCGCTGCATATCGGAACCGATGCCGGCGGATCGGTGCGCATTCCGGCGGCATGGTGCGGATTGGTCGGCCTGAAACCGACCTACGGCCGCATCCCGCAATGGCCGGCCAGTGCTTTCGCCAGCGTGTCTTGTGCCGGACCGATGACCCGCACCGTTCGCGATGCCGCGCTCATGTTATCCGCGATGGCGCGCTGGGATTTGCGCGACCCGTTCTGCCTGCCAGACGACCCGAGGGATTGGACCGACGGGATCGAAGCCGGAGTCGCCGGGCTGACCATAGGCGTGTTGAACAATCCGGGCTTCGACGCCCCCGTCGATCCGGATGGTATTGCCGCCGTCGAACGTGCCGCGGCGCTGCTGGCCGATGCTGGCGCGTATGTGGAGCAGGTCGACGCAAATCTTCCGGATACCAGCGCCGTGTTCGGCCGGGTCTGGGGCGCGGCGTTGTCGCGTTTGGTCGCGGGAATGCCGTCTCAGATGGCGGGGCTGCTTGACCCCGGCATCCGTGAGGTCGCTCGGGCTTTAGGCGGCATGACCGCGATCGAATTCATGGACGCCGAGGCCACCCGCGCCAATGCCGCGCACGCCATGGCTCGGTTACACCAACGCTACGACCTGGTGCTTTGCCCGACTGTTCCCGCGGGCCCGCCGCTGGCCGACGCCCCGACGCTCGATCCTGTCCGAGCACTGTGGACGCAATGGGCGCCTTGGACGTTTACATTCAACCTGACGCGACAGCCGGCGATTTCGGTGCCGATGGGGCGCCGGGCGGACGGGCTGCCGAATTCGGTGCAGATCGCGGCGGCCCAGTTCCGCGACGACCTTGTGCTGCGTGCGGCGCGGGCGATTGAACTGGCGCAGCCGTTTGAGAGGGCGGATTTAGGTTGATTGGACCTGTGTAAAGGCGGGTGGTTTTATACCAGTCCGCGATGAGACTGACGTACCCCCTTTTCCACGTCGGTCATGGCTCGGCTTGTCCGGGCCACCCATGACTCAACAGTGCCGCGACAGGTGGCCCGGACAAGCCGGGCCATGACGACAGGGACAAGAGTCGGCATCAACGCGGACTGGTCTTAAATCCGCGCCAAATCGACCGTAACCGTGTGGTCCAGTGGTCCGTGTCCCTGTCCAAACCCGGGCGCCGCGCCAATCGCCGCTCGCACATAAGCCCGGGCACGAATGACCGAGTCGCGGATGCTCAGTCCTTGAGCAAGGCCGGCGGCAACGGCCGATGCCGTCGTGCAGCCCGTTCCGTGAGTGTGTCGGGTCGGGATGCGCGGCGCGGCGAATACCTCGATGCCGGCTGACGTAGCCAGCAGATCGACGACGGTATCGGAGTCCAGATGGCCACCCTTCAGCAGCACCGCCGGCACGCCGAGCGACAGGATCGCCGCAGCGGCCATATGCATGTCCGCCTCGGTCCGGATGGACAAACCCGTCAATGCCTCGGCTTCCGGCAAATTGGGCGTGATGACAGCGGCCCGCGGCAACAGCAACCGACGCAAACTATCCACCGCTGAATCGGCCAACAGAGCGTGTCCGCCCTTTGCCACCATGACAGGGTCCAGCACCACAGGCACATTCCGGGCGAAGTCTGTCAGGGCCGCGCGGACGGTTTCGATCGTCGCCGTATCACCGAGCATGCCGATTTTGATGACGTCGGCGCCGATGTCGCTCATGACGACATCGATCTGCTGGCGGATGAAAGCGGCAGGCACCGGCATCACGCCGAAAACGCCCATGGTGTTTTGCGCGGTCAGCGCCGTGATCGCGGTGGCTGCGAACGCCCCCAGCGCGGTGATCGCCTTGATATCCGCCTGAATGCCCGCGCCGCCGCCCGAATCCGAACCGGCGATGACCAGTACGCGGCCCTTAATCATGACATTGCCGCCAGATCGGACGCCATCAGGCCACGGCTTCCCGCACGCGAGCGGCCGCCGCGATCGTCTCGCACAGCGAGTCCACGATCTCGGAGACAACGGCCAGGTTTTCGCCCTCAGCCATCACCCGGACCAACGGTTCGGTGCCGCTCTCTCGGATCAAAACCCTGCCGGTCCCGCTCAACCGAACCTCAGCCGCTCGGATAGCCGTTTGGACGTGGTCTTCGCGCAACGGCGAAATCCCGCTGAACCTGACATTTTTGAGGCGCTGGGGCAGGCGTTTGAACACCTGCAGGACTTCCGATGCCGGACGCTGTTGCTGCACCAGCACCGCCAGCACCTGCAAGGCTGCCATCAGCCCGTCGCCGGTGGTGGCGAAATCCGACAGGATCAGATGGCCGGATTGCTCACCGCCGACATTCAGGCCGGAGGCACGCATCCGTTCCGCGACATAGCGATCACCGACCTTGGTGCGGTGCAGTTCCAGCCCAAGGTCGCCCAAATGGCGCTCCAACCCCAGGTTCGACATGACCGTGGCGACGACGCCGCCGCCGCGCAAGGTGCCGGCCTGATGCCAGGACTGTGCGATCAGCGCCAAAATTTGATCGCCGTCCACGACTTCCCCGGTCTCGTCCGCGACGATCAGCCGATCCGCGTCGCCATCCAGCGCGATTCCCAAGTGCGCCCCGTGCTCGATAACCTGAGCGCACAGGTAGGCAGGCACCGTCGAGCCACAGCCTTTATTAATATTGAAACCGTCAGGGGTGACGCCGACGGGGATGACCGTGGCGCCCAACTCCCACAACACCGTCGGTGCGACCTTGTAGGCCGCGCCGTTGGCGCAATCGACGACGATGCGAAGCCCGTCCAGCCGCGATCCGCGCGGGAAGCTGGCCTTGGCGACCTCAATATAACGTCCGGCGGCATCCTCAAGCCGGGACGCGCGTCCGAGCAGATGCGAGTCGGCAAGACGGTCGCCAAAGGCGCGGTCCATCAGCGCCTCAATCTCAAGTTCCACCTGATCCGACAATTTGGTGCCATCGGGACCGAACAGCTTGATGCCGTTATCCTCGTATGAGTTGTGCGAGGCGGAGATCATGACGCCGAGATCGGCGCGCAGGGACCGCGTCAGCATCGCCACGGCCGGGGTCGGCAGCGGTCCCACGAGGGTGACATCCATGCCGGCGCCGATAAAACCGGCGGTCAGCGCCGGTTCGATCATGTAGCCGGACAGGCGCGTATCCTTACCGATCACGACGCGATGGCGGTGATCACCGCGTGTGAATATCAACCCGGCGGCCTGACCCAGCCGCAAAGCAGTCCCCGCCGTCATCGGGTCAGTATTGGCCTTGCCCCTGATCCCGTCCGTGCCAAACAGGCGCCGCGTTTTCGTCATCGGTCTGCCTTTGCCATTGTGTCACTGCCGCTCCGTTCGGACCATGTAATACAACCCATGGTAACGGGGAAGCGGGACCGTGCCTTATTCGAACAATGCATGCCAAACAACAATTGCTTGCGCGGTTTCCCGAACGTCATGCACGCGTAGGATCGATGCCCCGTGCAGCACCGCGAACAGACCGGCCGCAAGGGACCCCGGCATACGCCGGTCGGCTTGCGCTTCACCGGTGAGAGTGCCGATAAACCGCTTGCGCGAAACGCCGGCCAAAATCGGAAAGCCGAGATCGGCGAGTGCGGGCAGGCCGCGCAGCAGGGCAGGGGCATGCTCCGCCCCTTTGGCGAAACCAATTCCGGGATCTATGGCGATTTGTTCGGGGCGAATCCCGGCCTGAATGGCCGCTTTGATGCGCTCCGACAGTTCTGCCCGCACTTCGGCGACAACATCGTCATAGTGTGCCATTGCGCCCATGGTGGCGGGTGTGCCGCGCATATGCATCAGCACGACCGCAGCGCCGAACCCGGCGACCACCCCCGCCGCGAGCGGATCGTGCGCGAGCCCGGACACGTCGTTCACGATCCGGGCACCGGCTTCCAGGGACAGCCGCATCGTCGCGGCGTTGCGGGTGTCGACCGACACCAGCACGCCTTGCCGAACCAACGCTTCGATCACCGGCAGCACCCGGTCTTGTTCCATTTCGACGCGCACCGCGTCCGCACCCGGGCGTGTACTCTCCCCACCCACGTCAATAATGTCCGCGCCGTCTTCAACCATCGCGAGACCATGATCGATCGCGGAGCGTGGATCGATACGCCGTCCGCCATCGCTGAAACTATCAGGCGTTACGTTGAGAATGCCCATGACCCGGGTGCGATCAAGGTTAAGACCGGCCCATGGAGGCCGGGTTGGGATCGCGACAGCAGCTTGCAATGCGGGCATACGAATCACACTTAAGTACGACGGCGGAAAAGATGTCTCCTGGCAGGAGTCGAGGCCTTAGCGAAACCTCGTCGCTTCGTTTCAGACCGCGGTCAAGAGGGTGACGGACGAATCAGCCTGCGATGCTAATAAGAATGTGCCGCGGGCGTTAGGCCGGCCCGCTTGAACTCTCGCTCCTTTGTCCGCGCGCAGAACAAGCAGGTGCCTTCCGATGCAGCAATGGCTGCTCAGGTTGGGATCAAACAAAGATTTTCAGCCACTGTGTCCGGTGAGTGGTGTAGCGTTTCACTGGTGCCAGGATAACGGGAACGTAAACGGTACGTGTTAACGATTTGGTAAGCATATTGGGTGTATGACGATACGGTTGACGGCTTCGCGGTTTGGTGATGCCAACGACCTCCGGATGCACATCACGGGTTAGGAGGCGCGGATGCACCTGACAGCCGGGAGTCAATTAACCGCCAAAAGGTGGAAATCCGAATTGCGGCCTGCTTTGGTCATCAGCCGGGGTCGGACGTTCTTTTGTCTCGATGCTTCGATTTTTTTTGGTCTGTCGATTTTTCTCAGTCGTGTTACGATTTTTCTTGAATGGCGGCGCAGCAAATTTCACTATTCCGTGATTGACGGAAATGCGGCGCCTTTGTCGGGTGGCGGGTTCGGCTTCAGCCACCTATCAAACCATGTAGTTCCGTTCTCGGATTTTGCGGTTGTCTCTTTCGGATCTGCCGCACGAGGAGGTGATATATGATACTTAAAACCAACCTGGCTGGTCTTGGTTTTGGACCGGAGGAAGAAAGATTAATGCAAATCACAGAGCTTTATCTGGCAGAGTGCAGGTCGATATCTCGACTGCGAGTGCCAGCATAATGCGAATCGGCGAAAAAATTCACGCGATGAATTCCCCGTACGCTACGGTTGCACCCATCTTGCATGGATCGGGGCGAACAAACCCCGCTGACCGTGGCACCACCCATAGCACAGGAGCGGCCGATGCAGCCTCTCGATGATATCTTCACCGCCTATGCGAGAACGTTCGAAGCCCATCGTGAGGCTGAGATCTCGCTGGCGGAATACCTGGATGCCTGTAAAAAGGACCCGCTGGTCTATTCGACGGCGACGGAACGACTTCTGGCCGCGATCGGTGAGCCGGAAATGGTCGATACCTCTAAAGATCCCCGCCTCGGCCGGATCTTTATGAATCGGACGATCCGGGCCTATCCGGCGTTCAGCGAATTTTACGGCATGGAAGAGACGATCGAACGCATCGTCGGCTTCCTGCGCCACGCCGCTCAGGGCCTCGAAGAGCGCAAGCAGATCATGTACCTGCTGGGTCCAGTTGGTGGCGGCAAGTCGTCTTTGGCGGAACGCCTGAAGGCGTTGATGGAAACCTTCCCCATCTATGTACTGAAGGCCGGCAACGACCTGAGCCCGGTGTTCGAAAGCCCGCTGGGCCTGTTCGATCCGGAACGGATGGGTTCGATGCTGCAGGATCGCTACGGCATTCCCACCCGCCGGTTGACCGGCATGATGAGTCCGTGGTGCCTGAAGCGCCTGGACGAGTTCAATGGCGATATCTCCAAATTCCGGGTGCAAAAGCTGATCCCGTCGCGGTTGCGTCAGGTTGGCATCGCGAAGACGGAGCCAGGTGACGAGAACAACCAGGATATTTCCTCGCTCGTGGGTAAGGTCGATATTCGCAAGCTGGAAATGCATGCGCAGAACGATCCCGACGCCTACAGCTACTCTGGCGGGCTAAACCGCGCGAACCAGGGCATGCTGGAATTCGTCGAAATGTTCAAAGCGCCGATCAAGATGCTGCACCCGTTGCTCACCGCAACGCAGGAAGGCAACTACATCGGTACGGAAAACATCGGCGCCATCCCGTTCCAGGGCATCATCATGGCCCACTCCAACGAATCGGAGTGGCAGTCGTTCAAAAACAACAAAAATAACGAAGCCTTCATCGACCGTATCTACGTCATCAAGGTTCCGTACTGCCTGCGGGTGACCGAAGAGCAGAAGATCTACGAAAAGCTGGTGTCGCGATCCGAACTGGGGGACGCCCCATGCGCCCCGGCGACACTGGAAATGCTGGCTCGATTTTCCGTGCTGTCGCGACTGAAGCGGCACGAGAATTCCACGCTGTATGCGAAGATGCGGGTCTATGACGGCGAAAGCCTGAAAGAGACCGATCCGCGGGCGCGGTCCTTGCAAGAATACAAGGATACGGCCGGTGTCGAGGAAGGCATGGATGGGGCGTCCACCCGCTTTGCATTCAAGGTGTTGGCGGCGACGTTCAACCACGACACGACGGAAATCGCGGCCGACCCGGTCCACCTGATGTATGTGCTGGAACAATCGATCCGGCGCGAGCAGATGCCTCAGGAGGCCGAGAAACGTTACCTGGAATTCATAAAGGGTGAACTGGCCCCGCGTTACGCCGAATTTATCGGTAATGAGATCCAAAAGGCCTATTTGGAATCGTATCATGACTACGGGCAGAATCTGTTCGACCGCTACGTGTCGTACGCGGACGCCTGGATTGAGGATATCGACTTCAAGGATGCCGACACCGGACAATTGCTGAATCGGGAACTGCTCAATCAGGAGTTGACCAAAGTTGAAAAGCCGGCGGGGATCGCAAACCCGAAGGACTTCCGAAATGAGGTGGTCAAGTTCTGCCTGCGTGCCCGGGCGAACAACAACGGAAAAAATCCGTCATGGACCAGCTATGAGAAGGTCCGGGATGTGATCGAACGTCGTATGTTCAGTCAGGTCGAGGAATTGCTGCCGGTCATCAGCTTCGGCTCGAAAAAAGACGGTGATACCGAGAAGAAACACACCGAATTTGTGGAGCGGATGACAGCCCGTGGCTACACTGAACGGCAGGTTCGGCGCCTTGTTGAATGGTATATGCGCGTGAAGCAGGCGGGCTAGGAATGCCCGTCCTTTACCGGAGAGGTCTAACAGGCACGCAATGCACATAGTTGACCGCCGACTAAACCCAAGTGGCAAAAACCTGGCGAACCGCCAGCGCTTCATGCGGCGTGCGAAAGCGCAAATTCGCAAGGCGGTGCATGAAAGCGCCGGCAGCCGCAGCATTAAAGACGCCGATGAAGGCGGCGAGGTGGTGTTGCCCGCTCAGGGCGTGAACGAACCGACGTTCCGGCGCAGCAGCAGCGGCGGAATCCGCGATCACCTGCTGCCCGGTAATAAGGAATACATTGCCGGAGATACGATTCAGCGGCCGCCCCGGGGTGGGGGCGGCAGCGGATCGGAAGGCGCGCCGGACGGAGAAGGGGAGGATGATTTTCGCTTTGCCCTCTCGCGCGAGGAATTCGTCGATCTGTTTCTTGAAGACCTGGAATTGCCTGATCTGGCAAAACGCCGGGTCGTGAATGCGGAGGCGCTGGTTTATCACCGCGCCGGTTACTCGGTCAGTGGCTCCCCTGCCAATCTGGCGCTGAACCGGACAGTGCGGAACAGCATGTCCCGCCGTATCGCCTTGCGCCGGCCGAAGCCCGAGGAATTGCAGGCGCTGTTGGATGAGATTGAGGCGCTGGATCCCGCCGATGAGATCAAGCGCCTGGAACTGCAGGAAGAATACGCCCGCAAGAAACGCCGCACCGGCATCATTCCCTACATCGACCCGCTGGACGTGCGCTACCGGCGGTTCGAGCCTCACCCGAAGCCGGTGGCTCAGGCGGTGATGTTTTGTCTGATGGATGTGTCCGGTTCGATGACCGAACACATGAAGGATCTGGCAAAGCGTTTCTATGTGCTGCTGTACATCTTCCTGAAGCGGCGGTACAAGAACGTCGAAGTTGTGTTCATTCGCCACACGCATCAGGCGTCCGAGGTCGATGAAGACACATTCTTCAACAGCCCGGAAACCGGTGGCACCGTCGTCTCCACCGCTCTGGAGGAAATGCAACGGGTGATTCAGGAACGCTACAGCCCGGACAACTGGAACATCTACGCGGCTCAGGCGTCGGACGGTGACAACACCGCCAGCGACAACGACAAGACCGCCGCGCTGCTGACCAAGGTGCTACTGCCGGCCTGCCAGTACTACGCGTATTTGGAGGTTGGCCGGGACTCGGAACACTTCCCGCCGGGCTTCATCCGGCGCGACAGCGATCTGTGGCAGACTTACTCGACCATTATCCGAGCCGGTGCGCCGATGGCGATGCGGAAAGTGGGACATCGAAGGGACATCTATCCGGTGTTCCGGGAGTTGTTCGCGAAGAAAACGGGGACGGAGGCCGCAGCCGAATGAGTAGCACATTGATCCGAGCGGAACGGCCGCTGTTCGAAGGCGCTGACTGGGAATTTGGCACCATTCAGCGCAGCTACGAAGAGATCGAAAAGATCGCTCTGAAGGAAATGGGCCTCGACGTTTACACCAACCAGATCGAGGTCATCGGCACCGAACAGATGCTGGATGCGTATTCCTCGATCGGGATGCCGCTGTTTTACAAGCATTGGTCGTTCGGGAAGCATTTCTCCCGGCATGAGGCGATGTACCGCACCGGCATGCAGGGGCTGGCCTACGAGATCGTCATCAACTCCAACCCGTGCATCAGCTACATCATGGAAGAGAACACCGCCATGATGCAGACGTTGGTGATGGCGCATGCCGCGTTTGGGCATAACCACTTCTTTAAGAACAACTACTTGTTCCAGCAGTGGACCGACGCCAACGGCATCCTGGACTACCTGGAGTTCGCCAAAGACTACATCATGCAGTGCGAGGAGCGGTATGGTGAGGTCGCGGTTGAGCGCCTGCTGGATGCCGCGCACGCGTTGATGAGCCAGGCAGTCCATAAATATCCGCGTAAACGCGCCGCTGACCTGCGGTCGGAGGAAAAGCGCGAACGCGAACGCCGTGAGCACGACGAGAAAGTCTTCAACGATCTCTGGCGGACGGTGCCGGGCAAGGAGAACTCCCGGCAAGACCCGACCGCGGCGGAACAGCGCAAGGCATTGCTGGAGCTGCCGCAGGAAAACATCCTGTATTTCATGGAGAAAAGCGCCCCCAGGCTGGCGCCCTGGCAGCGCGAAATCCTGCGCATCGTTCGCATTATCGCGCAGTATTTTTATCCCCAGTCGCAGACCAAGGTGATGAATGAGGGCTGTGCCACCTACAGCCACTACACAATTATGAACCGGTTGCACGAAAAGGGGTTGCTGACCGACGGTGCCATGGTGGAGTTCCTGTCATCGCACACCAACGTCGTGTTCCAGCCCGAATTTGACGATCGCCGCTACAACGGGTTGAACCCCTACGCGCTCGGTTTTGCCATGATGCAGGACATCGAACGCATCTGCACCGTGCCGACGGCCGAAGACAAACAGTGGTTCCCGCACATCGCCGGGTGCAACGACCACATGAATGTGCTGCGGGACGTGTGGGCGAACTACCGGGATGAGAGCTTCATCCTGCAATACCTCAGCCCCAGATTGGTGAGGCATTTCAGTCTGTTCCACGTCATGGACGATTCGAATGAACCGAACCTGCGGGTGGAAGCTATTCACGACGAACGTGGCTATCGCAAAATCAAGCAGGCCTTGGCGAAGCAGTATGATGTGTCGTGGAATTCGGCCGATATTCAGGTCGTCGATGTCAATCTGGCGGGTGACCGGCGCCTGATCCTGCATCATCGCGCTCTGAACCGTGTGTTGTTGGAGGAAAAGGACGCTCGGTTGGTGCTGCAACATCTGGCCGATCTGTGGGGCTATGATGTGCTGATGAAAGAGGTCGATCCGGCCACGGACGCCGTCCTGAAGGAACACTCGGCGTCGCCGAAGCCAGGGATTGTTCGGATTGAGCCGAGTTAGCGTTGGCTGGGGACGGCGCGTGAGCCGTCCCCATACGCCCGTTTAATTCAGCCGCAGATCGATCAGGTGCTTCGGATCGGCTTGCAGTTCACCTTTCTCAACCCGCTTGACGATGTCGGTCAGCGCCGCGTTGGCCGGGGTCGCCATGCCGATTTCCTCGCCCTTACGGGTGATGAAGCCGTTCAGGAAATCGATCTCCGTGCGGCGGCCCTTGACCATGTCCTGGCCCATCGACGGACGATGCTCGCCGCCGCCCGCCTTGCTGACCTCGGCCAGCCGGTGTTCGTCGTATTCACGGATGGCAGCCGCGTCGCCTTCCCCGGCCCGCGCGATCACCTCGGGGTCGATGTGGTGCACTTCCTCCAGTTCGTATCCCAGAGCCTGACCAACGCGGATGGCCTCGCTACCGAGACGGGCACCAAACCGGCGCAGGGTGTCATTGCGAAGAATGTCCTTGCTGATCAGCCCGGTGCTGGCAGACATGCCGTTTGCCATCGCATTGGTCACCAGCTTCGACCAACGCTCACCCCACAGATTCGATGTCGCCAGCGCCGAATCGGTCAGCGCAACAAGGCGCCGCACTTCCTCCAGCCGCTCCGTGATCCGACCGTGCACTTCACCGGTGCGAAACACCGTGTGTTTGTCGCCGCTTTTGCCCGCCGCGCGGCGGACGTGGCCCGGCTCGCACAGATCGACGGTGATGGAGCTGGCGATGCACCCCAGGACCTTGCCCCATCCCACGACGCCGGCAATGGTTTCCTCGTTCATGCAATTCTGCAATGAAACAATGAACCCATTGGGCGCAAGGTATTGCGAGATCATGACCGTCGCCCACTCGGTATCGTACGACTTCATGCAGACGAACGCGATATCGAAGGGTTTTTCTTTTGCCGCTTGTTGCAGTTCCGTCAGATGCAGCGCGCGCACCGGCGTGGACCACTCCGGCACGTCGCGGATATGCGAAACTTTCAGGCCATGCGCCTTCATGGCTTCGACATTTGCCGGCCAGGGATCGATGAATGTGACATCCTCGCCCGCCCGAGCCATGTGCGCCCCGGCATAGGCGCCGACCGCGCCGGTGCCCATGATTGCGATCTTGTAGCCCATGTTTCTCTCCCTCCAGGGTCATTGTCAAAGCGCAGTCTGCCGACCCGGCCGGGAAACGCAACCTCGCCGACGATCGCTGTGATTTCTCTGGCCGGTTTAGTTGCGTATTCTCTGCTACCGATCGACGTCCCCGCGGATAAGCACTGATCCGTGGATCACGTGTGTCCGCCCTCCAGGTAAGCCGCCCTGATCTCCGGACGCGCCAAAAGCTCCGCGCCGGTCCCGGCCATGGTGATCGACCCGTTCACCAGGACGTACCCCCGATGTGCCAGCCGCAGCGCCTGATAGGCGTTCTGTTCCACCAGCAACACCGTCAGACCTGTCGTCCGGTTCAGTTCGCGAATCGCACCGAAAATCTGCCGCACCACCAAGGGCGCCAGGCCCAACGATGGCTCGTCCAACAACAACAGGGTCGGCCGGGACATCAGGGCCCGGCCGATCGCCAGCATTTGCTGTTCGCCGCCCGACAATGTGCCGCCGCGCTGGCCGATGCGTTCTTTCAAGCGCGGAAACAGAGTAAATACCTGCTCCAAAAGACCGGCGACGCCGGAACGACCGGCGACCTCCGCCCCCATCAACAGGTTTTCATAAACCGTCATGCGGCTGAAGATACGCCGTCCCTCCGGTGCCTGGGCAATGCCGCGCCGCATGATCTCATGTGTCGGCCACTGCGTAATGTCCTGGCCATCGTGGACAATCTGGCCGTCTCTGGCCCGAGGGTTGCCGCAGATCGTCATCATCAGGGTGGATTTGCCAGCACCGTTGGCCCCGATCAGGGTCACGATCTCGCCCTGCTCAACCGTCAGGTCGATCCCTCGCAACGCCTGGATCGCGCCGTAAAACGCGGTGACGCCGGACAGCGACAGAAGCGTGGTCATGCCGGCACCTCGTCTTCGTCGCCTTCGCCTAAATAGGCGGCGATGACCCCCGGATCGGCTCGCACCTCGGGCGGAGAGCCGTCGCTGATCTTCTTGCCGTGGTCCAGCACGACGATGTGGTCAGAGATCCGCATGACGACGCCCATGTCATGCTCGATCAGCAACAAGGAACAACCCAGGGAGCGGATACGCAGAAGTAACTGGTTCAGTTCTTCGGATTCCCGCGGATTCAGTCCGGCCGCCGGTTCGTCCAGGCACAACAACACCGGATCGATACACATCGCCCTGGCGATTTCCAGCCGCCGTTGCGCCCCATACGGCAACGCCCCAGCCGGATCATCCGCTCGGCTGGTCAAACCGATCGCATCCAGCCAGAATCGTGCTTTTTCGATTCCGGCGGCCTCGGCGGCGCGATAGCGGCCCACGCCCAGAACCGCCAGCACGCCGAAGCCGGTCGCGGCCATCAGTGTGTTGTGCTGCGCGACCAACAGATTCTCCAACACCGTCATACCCGCGAACAAACGAATGTTCTGGAACGTGCGGGCAACCTTGGCCGCGGCTGCGATGCGGTGGCCGGGCATCCGCTCCAGCGCGAACGTCCCGCCGCCGGCTGGATGCGTCAGCACGATGGTGCCGGAGGTCGGACGATAGAACCCGGTGATACAGTTGAACACGGTGGTCTTACCCGCGCCGTTAGGCCCGATCACCGCGGTGATGTCACCCGCGCGGGCTTCGAACGACAGGCTGTCAACGGCTTTCAACCCGCCGAACCGCATGGTCAGATCGGTAACGGACAGCACTAGCCGCGCCCCTGAGCAACGAGTTCGGGGGCGATCTCTTTCGGTTTCGTCAATGCCACGCCGGGGGTTCGGCCGGAAACCAGCCCTCGGGGGCGCAGGACCATCATCACGACCAGTGCCAGCCCGAAGATCAACATCCGGTACAGTGGCAGCTCATTGGCGATGTCGCCGAAGAACGGACTGTGCAGTTGGTCGCCGAGGGTGCTGAGCAGGTCTCTCAGGACTTCCAGCCCTCCGACCATGACGATAGCCGCCAGTGCCACCCCGAGTTGGCTACCCAGTCCGCCCAGTACGACGATGGCCAGCACCGTTGCGGATTCGATGAACGTGAAGCTTTCCGGGCTGACGAATGCCTGGCGGGTGGCGAAGAAGGCGCCGGCGAAACCGCCAAACAGGGCGCCGATGCCGAACGCGGTCAGTTTGGTGTTGCGGACGTTGATACCGAGTGACCGGCAGGCGACCTCGTCTTCACGCAACGCCTCCCACGCGCGGCCAAGCGGCAAGCGGCGCAGGCGCAACGACACCCAGTTTGTCAGCAGGGCGAGGCCGAAGATGACGTAATAGAGGAAGATGATCCGCTGGATGACTGCCGGCTCGATATTGAAGAAGCCGGCGAACGTGCCGGGGCCGCCGTCCATGCTGAAGGCCAGGCCGAACAGGGTGGGGCGCGGGATACCGGTGATGCCGTTGGGTCCGTTGGTCAGCGACACCCAGTTGATCAGGACGATGCGGATGATCTCGCCAAACGCCAGCGTAACGATGGCCAGGTAGTCGCCGCGCAGGCGCAGGACGGGAAAACCGAGCAGGACTCCCCACAGGGCGGCAAGGATGCCGGCCAGGGGCAGGCAGGTCCAGAAGCCCAGGCCGAACGTGGTCGCCAGGATCGCGTATGAATACGCTCCGACGGCGTAGAACGCGACGTAACCAAGGTCGAGCAAACCGGCCAAACCCACAACGATGTTCAGGCCCCAACCCAGCATGATGTAGGTCAGGACAAGGGTGCCGAGGTCGATGTAATACCGTGACCCGGTGAACGGCAGGGCGAACGCGGCGACCAGCAGGACGGGCGTCAGGTATTTCCCGGCGCGGGTGATGCGCTCGGCCAGGGCTCGGTTTGTTGCGCGTGGCGTGCGGCCGCGCCAGGACAGCATCAGGAGGCGGCCGAAAAACACCAGACCGACGATGACGGCCGTGGCGACGGGGCGGGCTGTCAGGGCCAGTCCGTGCTCACCGTTGGCGGTGACGAGTCCGACCAGGGGGCCGAACAGGCCCAGTGCCACGATTGCGGAGAGGAAGGCGTCGCGAAGGGCGGTCATGATCTCTCGTTTCGGCGGAGGTTCATACCTTCTCCACCTCGGCGCGTCCCAGCAGGCCGGTCGGCATGAAAATCAGCACCACGATCAAGATGGAGAACGCGGCGACGTCCTTGTATTCGACACTGAAATAGGCCGACCAGAACGTTTCGATCAGGCCGATCAGCAGGCCGCCGATGACCGCGCCCGGCAGGCTGCCGATGCCACCCAGGACGGCCGCCGTAAACGCTTTCACCCCGGCGATGAAGCCGATGTAGAAATCGATCACGCCATAATACAGCAAGAACATGAAGCCGGCGACGGCAGCCAGGGCGGCGCCGATCACGAATGTCAGGCTGATCGTCCTGTCGGTATCGATCCCCAGCAGGCTGGCCATTTTCAGGTCTTGCTCGCAGGCCCGCATCGTCCGTCCGAGTGGAGTTTTCGTCACCAGCCAGGTGAAAAGACCCAGGATCGTCAGGGTGATCACGACGATCGCAATCTGCATCCACGACAACTGTACCGCGAAGTCGCCCGTGTCGATCAACCGGATGCCCCCGGGGATGATGGCCTCGATCGGTTTGACCCGCGCACCCTGGCTGACCTGGACGAAGTTCTGCAACGTGATCGACATGCCGATCGCACTGATCAGCGGCGCGAGGCGGAACGATCCTCGCAGTGGCCGGTAAGCGACGCGTTCCACCGTCCAGCCATACAGGGCGGCAAGGCCGGCGGCGAACAGCAAGGTCAGCGCCAAAGCCAATGGAACCGAGGTGATGCCCAGCGCCGACAGGCCCAGCAGCGCGATCAGCGACAGGAATGATCCCACCATGAACACGTCGCCATGGGCGAAGTTGATCATGCCGATGATGCCGTAAACCATCGTATATCCGACCGCGATCAGGCCATAGATCATGCCGAGCGTAACGCCGTTGATGAGTTGTTGCAGGGCGTAGGCCAATCGCGCTCCGATTCTGGTGTTGATGCAATGCAACCATGCGCGGTGCGGTGGGCGCAAGGGTGATCATGGCTTCCGAAACGACCGTGGCTGGATATCCGATCGGTTTCGTCGTAGCCATGGTCGGAACCCGGGTCACACGAGGATCGTCATGGATTACCAACTCTACGGCTTCTGGCGCAGTTCAGCGACCTATCGGGTCAGGGTGGCGCTCGCGCTGAAAGGTCTGACGGCGATGGAGCACGCCATCGATCTCGACCGCGGCGATCAACGGGAAGGGGACTTTCTGGCCATCAATCCGTTCGGGGTCGTCCCGGCGTTGATCGTACCCGGTCAGCCGCCGCTCAGCCAATCGCTGGCCATTCTGGAATATCTCGACGAAACCGCGCCCGCTCCGCCACTGCTTCCATCCGATGCGCTCGGTCGTGCAAGGGTGCGGTCGATCGCATCGAGCCTCGCGGCCGACACGCATCCGCTGGTGGTTCCCAGGGTGCGGCGCTATTTGACGACGACGGGCGGGTTCGACGATGCGGCCTGGCGGGCATGGCAGATCCAGTGGTTTACCACCGGATTACAGGCGCTGGAGAAGCGGTTGGCGGCCGAGGACGCGACCGGCACCTACTGCCATGGCGACTCGGTCACGATCGCGGATATTCTTTTGGCGAGCGTTGTCGCGGTGATGCATGTGTTCAAAATCCATGTCGCCGGCATCCCGACGATCGATCGCATCGTGGCGCGGTGCGAAACCCTCCCGGCGTTCGCCAACGCCAACCCGTTCAGGCAGGCGGGTGCTCCCGGGGTCTGATCGGTCAGAGCCGGGCGCTCGGCAACTTTATCGCCGTGCGCATGCGTGCCCGCTGACATTGGGGCAATAGACAATATCATTCCGGTTCAGGACCCGGCCATCGGTCAAGGCAGGGGCGACCGCCTGTACACTGGCCATGCCCCAACCGGTCTTCCCCGCGTTACCATCCCACCACTGCTGCCAAAAAGTGATCCGGGGCATGTGTTCGCGCAGGGCCGATGTCAGAACCGTCTCCTGAAAACGGGAGTTGCCCAACCCGGACCCGCCGGCCCCGAACTCTGCTAGGCCGATCGGTTTGCCCAGCGCGACCAGGGTCTTGTAACTCGCGATACCTTCGCTAGGGTCGTTTGTGTACAGATCGAAGCCCGTGATATCGACGAACGAATCGCCCGGATAACGCGCGGTCAGGCTGCCGATATCGGCGTTGACGGAATACATCCAGACCAAATTATGCAGACCCTTGGTCTTCGTCAGATAGTCATGAGTGAATGTCCAGAGCGACTGAAACTGTGCTGTCGAGAGAAATTTGGTGCCCCACCAAAACCAGTCGCCGTTCAATTCATGGTATGGACGCAGAATGACCACGACGCCGGCCGACTGAAGCACCCGTAAGGCGTCGCCGATCTGGTTGAGCATGAACACATACTTATCGTGTGTCGCAGTCCCCGGAGTCAGCAATTCCGCCGTATTCAGGCGGCTGACGTCGTGGCCGGCACCGCCGGAGGTCGGGTTGGGAATGCTCAGGGTTAGAGTGATCAGACCGCCGGCATTCCAATAGTTGATCGCGATGGGGTTGAAGCTGGTAACGATCCTGCCGCCATCATATTGGAAGTAATCACCACCGATCATGCCCAGCCATTTGCCGGTATTGGCATGGATAGCGTCGATTGGATGGATCGGGCCGGGGCCGACGAATTGGCCGGATATCACATGATTGCCGTCTATTTGATTCAAATAGGCGATCAGGCTGTTGGGTGTGGTGATCCCGTTCGCGGAGTTCGCCCGGGCGGCCGGCAGTGCGGCGAGAAATAGCGCCAGGACCAGGACACACGCGCGGATCAGGGGCATCATCCAGCTTTCGTAACGTAGCCAAACCGGCTTGCCGCCGCTTCACCGCGGGAACATCTTGCCGCGCGGCAACGCGGCATCGCTACGCACAAATTTGTTCAGAGCCATGTCTCGGTATTGTGCGCGCTATTGCGGCCGATCCGCCTCGAACAACGCCATCAATTCGTCGGTCGCTTCCCGGGTGCTTTGGATAAGCTGTTCCTCGTCCCGATAGATCGCGTGCATCTCCTGTAAAGCGCGTTCATCGTGTTCTCTGAACAACGTAACGGATCGCGCGGCTTCCTCGGGTGAAATCCCCAAAGCCATCAGCGAGTCTTCCGCCAGCTTCAGGCTGGAGTAAAACGTGTCCCGCACCAGTCCATCGACACCCCGGTCCATCAGCAGATACGCGTGCCGGCGGTTGCGCGCGCGGGCGAAGATCTTCAGGTGCGGAAAGTTCCGCCGCGCCACTTCGACGATGCGCAGAACGTCTTCCATGTTGTCCTGTGCGACGATCAGCAGTTTGGCCTGATCGGCCCCGGCCGCCCGCAACAGATCAGGCCGGGCGGGATCACCAAAATAGACCTTGTTGCCGAACCGTCGGACCACATCGACCTGGCCGATGTCACGTTCCAATGCCGTGAACGCAATCCCATGCATGCGCAGGACACGGCCGATGATCTGGCCGAACCGGCCGAAACCGCAGATGATCACCGGCGCGTCCGCGGCCTCGATCGTGTCAAAATCAGGCTCCGGCTCCGCCATCAACCGAGGGATCAGAAACCGCTCCGACAACGCGAACAGCACCGGCGTCGCGGCCATCGAAAAGGCCGCGACCAAGGTCGCCATCGCGGCACTGTCAGAAGCAAGCGCACCAATCCCGACCGCCGAACCGAACAACACGAAGCTGAATTCGCTGGCCTGTGGCAGAGCCAAACTGAACCGAATCGCTTCCGGCAGGCTTTGCCGCGACAGACGAGCCAGTCCGAAGCAAACAACCGATTTTGCCAGCAACAGCGCCGCCGTGGCGCCGGCCAGCATGCCGGGGTGCAGCACGGCGAGGCTCAAATCCGCCGACATGCCGACGGAGATGAAGAAAAAGCCCAGCAGCAAGCCCTCAAACGGGGCGATGTCGGCCTGTAGTTCGTGGCGGTATTCCGACTCCGACAACAGCACGCCCGCCATGAAGGCGCCCAGCGACATGGACAGGCCCGCGAGATTGGCGATGAACGCGGTGCCGGCGACGATCAGCAGCGACGCCGTCGTGAAAAGCTCCGGCGTCCTCGCACCCCCGATCGCTCGGATGAGCGGTGGAATGGCGAAACGGCCGCCCACCAGGATGACGGCGACGGCGGCTACGCCTTGGGCGACGTCATGCCACGGAACGTGATCCGGCATCGTGTGATCGGCCAGCAGCGGCACCAGGGCGACCAGCGGGATGAACGCCAGATCCTGAAACAACAGCACCGCGAAGCCGTCGCGTCCCGCTCGGCTCTTTAGCAGTTCGGCTTCGGCGAACATCGGCAACACGATCGCGGTGGAGGACATCGCCATGCCGGCGCCAAGAACGATCGCACCCGGCCATGGAATGCCCGCGAACCGGGCGAGACCGGCCAGCACGGCGCCGCTGAGCAATACCTGCGACGATCCCAGGGCGAACACCGCCTTCCGCATGACCCACAAGCGGCGCGGCCGCAGTTCCAGGCCGATCAGGAACAACAGCATAACGACACCGAGCGAGGCGATATCGGTGATCTGGTTGATGTCGCTGACGAGCCGAAGGCCGGACGGTCCAATAACGACTCCGGCCAGGAGATAGCCGAGTACACTGCCCAGACCGAAACGTCGTGTCAGCGGTACCGCGATCGTTGCGGCGGCCAGCAAGGCGACAAGGGTTGCGAGCATCAGTAACCGCGCACGATGTCGAATTGATTGGGCAGCGGATCGCCGTTGCGGAATGCTCGGAGATTGTTGAGGAAGATATCCAGACTGCGCGGATTATAGGTCGCGGGATCGTCGGCCGAGGTGTGCGGGCTGATGATCAAATTGGGCGTCGTCCAAAGCCGGTGGCCGGGCGGGATCGGTTCGGGCGTGAACACGTCCAGGACGGCGCCGGACAGGTGGCCGTTGTCCAGCAGGTCGCACAAGGCGTCTTGATCGAGCAATCCGCCGCGGCCGATGTTCACCAGGCCGGCGCCGGAGGGGAGCGATTCCAGCCGCTGTCTTGTCATCAGGCCGCGCGTGGTGTCGGTCAGCGGGCAGGCGAGAACCAGGAACTCCGAGTGAGGCAGCGCATCGTCCAGGGCGTCGATGCCGATCACGGTCTCACACGACGGATGTGGGGCGGGGTTTGCTCTGACGCCGGTGACGCGCATGCCGAACAGGGCAGCGTGTTCCGCGGTGGCGCCGCCGAGTGTGCCGAGACCGACGACGGTCAGGGTGCGTCCGTGGAGCACCGAACCCCACAGCTTGCGCCATTGTCCATGCCGCTGGTTGGTGATCATGGCTGGGATGCGGTTGGCCAGCATCAAAATGGACATAATGGCGAATTCGCCGGATTTCGCCGCGTGGGTGCCTCGGTTGTTCATCAGAATGACGCCGGCGGGCAGCCAATCGAACGGGGCCAGCCAGTCGAGGCCGGCGTTGGTCAGGAAGATCAGCTTCAGATGTGGCGCCGGGCCCTGGTCCAGCGGGGGGAACAGCGCCCGGATGACGCTGGCGTCGCAGACCAGTGCCTCGGCGTCGCGCATGCCGGCGAGGAAATCGGCAGGGGTTACGCCCAGGCTGACGTCATGGCCCTGGCTTATGTCCGGGGCTCGCGCCGCTGCCACGTCCCACATGGCGTAGGAGAAATCGAACAGCGGGTCATTGTCCGGGTTCTGAATGTGGATGCGCATGGTGGTAGCGTGCCACGGTCTCGGCTCTGTGGCGAGACGCGTCCCGGCAAACGTCCAACCCCAACTTGCGTAAGCTTCGACCACTCAGCGAGCCGCAATGCGGCCATCGCTGCGCGCTCATCGGCGTCTCAAAAGCCACACCATGAGAATTTGCCTCATTATCAGAGACGTTCTCCTCAATCCTCGGGTTCCCGCACGTAGCTGACGCCACTCTGAACCGCGCCGCCTCCAGCGGTCCGGCATCTGGATCAACGACCCGCGACGACAGTACGGTGAGGGTGTGTACCGGCTGGCAATGCAGTTGAACGGAAAGACCGAAGGCCGGATGCGACGAGGACAAGGGTTTCATTTCTGGGTCTGTAGACTCAAATAGGAAATTTGTCAAGATTGTTGCCGCTGTCTAGTAGTTGGCCGCTGTCTCGGCACATCCCGCGTGATCCAGGACGATCCCACGATTTCCAGGATCAGGTGGCAGGCAACAGCCACTGGCGTTACGGCGACCTCGCGGGGTTTATTGTCCTTGTCCGTCTGTTCGGCTTGGAAAGAGGTATCGCGCAATGATGATCGCGATGGCGCCGACCTGGACCGTTGTGGCACCCAACAAGGCCATAATGACCTGGTTGGTGATAATCCGATCGCCGGGGGACGTGAGGTGAAAGTAGATGTTGCTTTCGTCCACTACCGCGAGCAGGCCCAGGACGATCAGCGTTGCGCTGTTGGCACGGACAAAGGTTTTCACGACCTAGTCGGCCACCGATCTCCGCAGGTCGGCATCGCCTAATTTGATTTGATCATCGACGGACAGGCCTTCCGCCGCTTCCATGAGGCTAACGGACGTTAAGTCGCCGGTGGCCATCGAGGATGCCGCGGCGGTTCCGGTCAGATTTCCAACGTTCGATGCCAACGGGACGGCCGCAGCGCCATCGTCTGGCGGGGATTGATCAGCCGGCAAGAGAGATTTTCACGGCGCTCTTGCCTCCGCCCGGGGCGATGGTGATGGTATGGTCATCATCAGCGTGCTGGCTCGCGATACTCGCCAGAGCCAACGCTTTCCGGATGACCGCGGCATTCGTGTTGACGCCGAATGTCTGGCGCAACTGAGCGATGAATGCCGCCGTCCGTTCATCAACCTCAAAGCTGGTGACTGCCATGGTCGAGGTTCCTTCCGCTTAAACTATGCGAAAATTATATAGTTTGTGGTTGCCGCGGATGCAATTCCGATCGACGCGGGCGGCCAACCGGGTGGCCAGGCAAGCGAACCCCGATAGCATCGCGTTCCGTGCCGGGGCAGGCGACGGTTTCACCCAGCAGCGCAGTCGGAGAGGCGGTCGTCTTCAATACCTGAATCCGATGCGAGATTGTGTCGATGATCTCGGGAGGCGTTGCAACGATGACAATCGGGGATTGGGAAACGCCTGCATTGCGGGATATTGTTGCAATATTGCCATATGCCGCATCTTCACAGCAGGGTGCGGTGCGGATCTTCCAGGCTTAGCAACCAGCGTTTGGTGGGCAATCCGTCGCCACCGGAAAAGCCTCCGAGGTGCGTGGCCGCGACGACCCGGTGGCACGGGATGATCAGCGGGATCGGATTGCGCCCGTTGGCCTGTCCCACCGAACGGGGACTGCCCCCGGCGGCGGAGACGATATCCAGGTAGGTGCGGGTTTCACCATATGGAATGTCGCACAACGCCTTCCAGACTTTGCGCTGGTATGCTGACCCAGCGGGCGCGAGCGGTAGGTCGAACGCTTTCAGCGCGCCGTCGAAGTAGGCCTGCAATTGGTCTCGCGCCTGCTCCAGCACGGCCGAGTGGTCCTGCTGCTCCACCCAGCCCCAGTCGAGGGAGACAATTGACCCGTCCTCCTCAAAGACCGTGATATCACCCACCGGGGTATGGAGCGACAGTTGTGGCATGGAACAGATTCCCGATTAAAGACGCGCGAATGTCGATACCTTGGTTATGTTGTTGTCAAGGGTGTTGCTCAGGGCAATATCTTCCCCGGATTCATCCGGCCGTTCGGGTCCAGCGCCGTCTTGACCATCCGCATCACGTCCATCGCCACCGCGTCCTTGTGCGTGGCCATCGCGTGCCGTTTCGACTGGCCGATTCCGTGTTCGGCTGAAAAGCTGCCGCCCAGCGATACCGCGATGGCATTCACGATTGGCTCCGCCTCGCCCGCCCGGGCAAACCAGGCCGGGCGATCGGTCATGCCATGCGGCGCGTGCAAGCTGACATGGATATTGCCGTCACCCGCGTGGCCGATGGCGGAGATACGGCCCTCCGGCCAGCGCGCCATCAGGTCCCGCTCCACAGTGCGGAGAAATTCAGGCACCGCGGAGACAGGTACCGCCGTGTCGGTCGAAACCGCGGCGGAATCCTTGCGTGAACAGTCCGGGTAATCCTCGCGGATTTTCCAGATCATGCGGCGTTGCGCCTCACTTTCGGCGATGGCGGCATCGGACACGTCGCCGGCTTCCATCGCGGCGGCCAGAGCGTCTTCCATGATCTCCCGCACCGGAATGCTCGCGTGGGCGGCGGCGAGTTCCACCATCACGAACCAGGGCGAGTCCAATGGCAGCGGCATGCGCAGGCCGACGCCGTGACGCGCCGCCATTTCCATGCAGAAACGGCCACAGAGCTCGAAGGCGATCACGTCGGCGCCGCTCTCCATCATGCGGCCGAACAGCGACAGGGCCGCATCGGGGGTTGGTACCGCGACGAACGCGGTTTCGACACGTTTCAATGCCGGTTGCAGGCGCATCGCGGCGGCGGTGATGACGCCCAGCGTGCCTTCGCCGCCGATGAACAGATGGCGCAGGGCGTAGCCGCTGTTGTCCTTACGGACGCGACGCAAATCGTCGAGTATGCGGCCGTCGGGCAGCACCACTTCCAGACCCAGCACGAGTTCGCGCGCATTGCCGTAGCGCAACGTGCGGATGCCGCCGGCGTTGGTGGACAGCATGCCGCCGATCTGCGCCGTGCCTTGCGCGCCCCATTGGATCGGGAACAGCCGTTCGACATCGGCCGCCGCCTGCTGGATGGTCTGCACGACGCAGCCAGCCTCCGCCACGATCGAGAAATCGCGCGGATCGATGGCGCGGACTCGGTTCATGCGTTCCATCGAAAGAACGACCGACGGAGGCCCATTGGCGGAGGGAACCGCGCCGCCGGACAATCCGGTGCGGCCACCCGAAGGGACGATCGCGATCTGCGCGTCGGCGCAGCGTTTGACCACATCGGAAACCTCTTGTGTGGTGCCGGGCCGCAGAACCGCCAAGGGTGTGCCGCGATAGGAGCCACGCCAATCCACCGCATAGGGTGAAACGTCATCGGCGGCCGTCAATACGTTTGCGGGACCAACGACGTTGGTCACGGCGGCAAGGAAGTCCATGGGTCGAAAGCCTTTCACTCTATGTTCCGCCGGCCAAATCGCGTCATGGCAAGCGACGGCCTGCCCTCCACGCCCACGATGAGGGGCCGCGGTTCTTTACGTTCCCCGCGTGGTCCGCAGGAAGCCGGTGCGCGACTGGGCGCCCGCCAGCATCAACGAGGCATCTTGGCCCGCCAGAATAAACCGAGCGCCCATGTCGATGTAGCGAGGCATGATCGCCTCGTTATAGATGCCGGCCATGCCGGGGAATTTCCCATGCTTCTCGCAGGCGGCGATCATGGTGCCGTAGGCTTCCGCCAGCCGGTCGTTGCCGAAGTCGCCCGGGATGCCCATTTCGGCGCACAAATCATTCGATCCGATCAGCAGCACATCAACGCCAGGAACAGAAGCGATCTCCGCCGCGTTGGCGATGGCGGTCGGGGTTTCCAGCATCACCACCGTCAGGTTCGCGGCATTCAGCGCCTTGACCGCGTCGCCGGTGCTGAGCTTGCCCAGTTGATAGTGCGGCCCCCAGCCACCGACAGAGCGATGACCGATCGGCGGATATTTCAGTTTCTCGACCACTTCGCGCGCCTCGGCCGCTGTATCGACATGCGGCATGACGATACCCATCGCGCCGTTATCCAGCGCTCGGGTTGCAATCGAATATTGCCCGTTCGGAACGCGCGCGATCGGGGCAATCCCGGCATCCAGCGCGGCGGCAGAGATTTGCGCACAGGCGTCGAGCGACATGGTGCCGTGCTCCATATCCAGGAACAGCCAGTCGAAGCCTGCGGTCGCCATCATCTTGGCGACTTCGACGCTGCGGGTAGTGCGGATGCCGACGCCCAGGGACAGTTGGCCTTGTTCCAGCTTTTCGCGGGCAACGTTGCGGACGGGCATGTTCGTTTCCTTTTGTTATGAGTAGCAGTCGATCGCCGTGGCGATCAATCGGTTCAAAGCCGCCATATCCATCGCATGGTCGGTTTCATTCGACACCGCGACAGTCAGGCGTTGGCCGCGCAGAATAAACAGTTTCTGGTCGGATGCGCCGGAAGCCCAGGCGGTATCGCGCGGCAAATCCGGAAACCCGCCGCCAATGTTTGACCGGAAGCACGCCGCATAGTTTGTGCCGGTATGCGAGGGTGTCAGGGCGTAATCCACCCAGCCCTCAGGCAGCAAACGCTCGCCGTTCCAGACTCCGTCGTTCAGATACAGCACACCCAATTTGGCGTAGTCGCGCAACGTTGCGTAGCCGGCACCGGATGCGATCAGGTTGCCGGTGATGTCGGCCGAGTGCTGGTAGCTGCCCATGCCCAACCGGTCCGCCAGTAGCCCGTATGCGGTCTGGTAATACGGCAGTCCTCGTCGTTCTATTTGGTCGCGAATAATCGCGCCCAGCACGTTCATCCCGCTGTTGACGTAGCGAAAGACCGAACCGGGGATGGTCGCGACGATCGATCGTTGCGCTGCCGTGAATGCGTCGCCGGATTCCTGATAGACCGCGCTGTTCTCGAACCCGATCTGCGTGGACCCGTCTTCCAGCTGCACCGGGAAAGCCAGACCGGAGCGCATGCGCACCAGATGATCCAGCGTGATCAGCCGATGGATGTCGCGCGGATCGGACCAAAGCGGTGCCGGTGCCGGATCGTGCATGGATCGCAGCCACCCCTGATGCACCAATCGCCCGATTACCGTGCAGGTGATCGCCTTGGTCATCGACCAGCTCGGTGTCGCCCGATCCGGCCGCCCGAAGGCGCTGTATCGTTCGGTCAGCACGCGATCGGGAGAGGCGATCAGAACACCGTAAACACCGGGGGAACGCGCGAAGAATACATCCAGCGCGGACGCCAACGCCGAAGGGGCCTGCCCTGCCTCCACCGCATCGCCTCGCGGCCACGCCTTGCCGGCATCGGCGGCGGGCCGAACGATGGGCGTTGTGTCGAAGCCAGGGACGGTATGCGAACCGAGCAGAATGCTGCCGAAGCCGGTGCGGGCCAGCGCGTGGCCGACCGTGTCGCCCCAGCGAACTGTCGCACGCCGGTCAGCCGCGTCCACCTCGATGGAAAACCGGCCGGCGGCGAAATCGGCTTCGGCCTGAGCCTGAACGGAGGCCCCCTTGGCGTGGACACTCAGGCCGGAGGGAAGCTGCGCGACCCGCAGACGGAAGTTACGGTCAGCGGTGGCGCGATCCAACCCGCTGATGAACATCATGTCGGCATAGCGCTTCGCCGCGAAGTTCACCGTCCGCTGCCGCAAGGCCGCTGCCGACCCGTCGTAAACGATCGGATCGACCGGGCCGCTGGCGGACAGATGCGGCGTGCGGTCGAAGATGGTCTCCATCCACGCCGGCTGTGTCATTGCGCGGCAACCGTATCGAAGAAGCGAGACTTCATCCCCTTCTGGTTCTCATACAGGGAACCTTGCAGGACGGCCGGCGGCAGCGGCAGCCGCACGGGAGCCGGCGCCAACCGGGGTTGCCGCGGTTCCCCCGCCACCATCAGCGCGTCGAATGCCGCGATTCCGCCCGGGAAGCCCAGGATCGGCCACGCATCCGCAGCCCTGTATTGAAACAGCAGCAGCCGCCGGTCACGATCGGACACGTTCGGCGCCGATCCATGCACGGCGCGGACGTGATGCACGGTGATGCTGCCCGCCTTGCCGGTCAGGGCAATGGCTTTGCTATAGTCCACGTCCCGGTTCCCGGGGTCCATCGCACCGCAGAACACACCACCGGCGTGGTGATCGAACGTTGGCCCCCGGTGACTGCCCGGAATGATCATCAGAGGGCCGTTTTCCATCGCCATGTCGTCGAATCCGACACCCACCGCCGCGAGATTATCGTTAGTGTGCGGATAGAACGCCCAGTCCTGGTGCCATTCGACCGGCGCGCCAAACTCGGCGCATTTCATGTTCAGTTTCGCCGTATCGAAACGGATATCCGGCCCCCACAGATCTTGCAGCACAGCAATGATCTTCGGATGCCTGGACAGCGCCGCATACGCCGGATCGTGCAGATGCGCCGCCTTGATGCGACGAACCCGCGGGTTCTCCGCCGAGTGGCTGTCTTCCAGGTCATAGACGTCCGTATGCTTGGTCAGCCCCCGGGCGCGCTGCACGAAGCCGTCGGTGACATCCGACAGCGTCCGCACCTCCGCCGGCGTCAGAACATCCGGTACGACGATGGCGCCGATTTCGTTGTATTCCTCGATCTGGGCCTTGGTGAGCATGGCTTTCTCCCTGTCGGGGGCGAATCTACACCGTGGTGTGGCAAGGGTCGAGACTGGCTCGCCAACCGAACCTCAGCGTTCCGCTTGCGCGGCACGATCGCACCATACCACCTGGAAAAGCCTCGTCCTCATAGCCACTTCACAGGGGCGATGTTTGGCACGCGACACGATAAAATAATACCCGAAATGAATCCGCTAAAATTTCTATGCTTTTTGCTTTCTTCGACAATTCGACTCATCAGGAGTGTTCGCCCCATGCAACCAGAGACATTCGACGCCACGACAAACAGTGGATCCCTTCATGCCTCTGATGTCATGACCGCGGAGGTCATCACCGTCGGCCCCGACGAGCCAGCGCGCAATGTCGCCCGCCTGCTGCTGGACAAGGGTATCAGCGCAGTCCCCGTGGTCAACGGTGATGGCACGCCGCTCGGCATGGTGAGCGACGGCGACCTGATTGGCCGCGAGGACAAGGAGCGTCTGTCCCGGCACGAGTGGTGGTTGGCGGTGATGGCGGGAACCCAACCGCTCGATGGAGCCTTCCTGGCCCGCCTCGACACGCCGGATCGGTCGGCCCGGGATGTGATGTCGGCCCCCCTGATAGCCGTAACGCCACAGACCCGAATTGCCGACATCGCTCGGCTGCTCACCACCTATCATATCAAGCGCGTGCCAGTGCTCAGTAACGGACGCATCGTCGGAATCGTCAGTCGAACCGATTTGCTCGCGGTCGTTGCCGCCGGGCAGAGTTTGGCCGCTCCTCCGCCAAAACCAGCAAAGGACGGATTCCTGACCAACCTGTTCGGCCAATCCCATCATGCACCGCCGGCCGGGCCCGAAACCCTTCCTGGCGGTCCCAAAGGCGAAAGAAAACCGCAGGACGATGAACTAAGCGCTCAGGGCCTCCGCAATTTGGAGGAGGATTTCAAGGACGGCGAGGTTCGTCATAGAGACGATCTTCGTCGAAGCACCGAGGAACACGAGCGGCAACGAACACAGGAACTTATCGACACCCATGTGTCGGATGACACCTGGCACGGGGTGTTGCAGCACGCGCGGAAAATGGCGGAACACGGCGAAAAGGAAGTCATTATACTGCGCTTTCCGAATGAATTGTGTGTCGATGGCGGCCGTTTGATTAACATCGCCGATCCTGAATGGCCCGGGACGCTGCGGGGCGAAGCCGCGGAACTTTATCTGCGGTGGGAGCGCGATCTTAAGGCTGAGGGATTCAAGCTTTCCGCGCATGTGCTGGAGTTCCCGGACGGAAAGCCTGGCAACATTGGTCTGTTTCTGGTCTGGGGCGAGTGACACGGGGTCGTGGGTTAGACGTGTCATGCAATTTCCCGACTGAGCTTGGCATCCGGCCTCATGCGGGGAACAATAGGCCGCAACCACATAAGGAATCGCCCGCATGAGCAGCACCACGACGACCCATAGCCCATACCTGCCGGTTCGCAACGATTGGCTGGCACGGCGCACCGAAACGATCCTGGAGCCCGACCTGCCGATCGTCGATCCGCATCATCATCTGTGGGAGCGGCCGGACTGGCTCTACATGCTCGACGACCTGCTGGCCGACACCAACAGCGGCCACAACATCGTCGGCACCGTGTTCGTGCAGTGCCGGTCGATGCACCGTGCCTCGGGGCCGGAGGCGTTCAAGCCGGTAGGCGAAACCGAATTCGTTAACGGCGTGGCCGCCATGAGCGAGTCCGGCGGCTACGGAGCGACGAAAATCTGCGCCGGCATCGTCGGCCATGTCGATCTGCGCAATGGCGACAAGTCCCGCGAGGTGCTGGACGCGCATATCCGAGCCGGGGGCGGACGGTTCCGCGGCATCCGGCACATCACAGCGTATGACCCCGATCCAACGTTGATGAACCCGGCTTACGCACCTCCGCCCCGGTTGATGTACGATGAGACTTTTCGGAAGGGTTTCGCCTGTTTGGCGCCGCTGAATTTGTCGTTCGACGCGTGGCTGTACCATCCTCAGATCGGCGACCTGACGGCACTGGCGCAGGCATTCCCCGGGACAACGATTTGCCTGAACCACGTCGGCGGCCCGCTGGCGATCGGCGCTTATGAGGGCAAGCGCGCCGAGGTTTTCGGGGAATGGTCAGCCTCCATCAAAGCCTTGTCCGCCTGCCCGAACGTCGTCGTGAAGCTCGGTGGCATGGCGATGCGGATCAACGGCTGGGATTTCCACACCAAAGCTGAACCACCGTCGTCCGAGGAACTGGCCGCCGCCTGGAAGCCCTACGTGGACACCTGCATCGAGGCGTTCGGCGCCTCCCGCTGCATGTTCGAAAGCAATTTTCCTGTGGATAAGGGATCTTACGGCTACGCAGCGTTCTGGAATGCGTGCAAGATATTGGCGAAAGGGGCCTCGGCATCGGAGAAAACCGACCTGTTCAGCGGCACCGCGTCACGTTTCTACCGGCTTGGGATATAGGAGAGCACATGCGACAGATACAAATCGGCGACGTCACGATCACCAGCATCGTCGAACGCGAAGGTCCGTGGCGCACACCGGCCGCCATGTTCCCGGCCTACGACGAGGCGATCGGCGCCGAACATCTCAAGACCATGGACGAAGAGGTGTTCGAGCCGGTGACCGGCATGATGTTCATCACCTATCAAACGTTCGTCGTGCGCACGCCGCATCATACGATCCTGGTCGATACCTGCACGGGTGAGGATAAGGGCTATCCGCCGCCGATGGATTTTCCCAAGCAGCGCTACCTGAATGAATTCAGATACGCCGGGCTGTCGTTCGATAAGATTGACTATGTGTTCTGCACCCATCTGCACATCGATCACTGCGGCTGGAACACCGTTTTGCGGGACGGCCGTTGGGTGCCCACCTTCCCGAACGCGAAATACGTTTTCCACAAGCGCGAATACGCGGCGTGGGAGCAAGCGACGAAAGAAGGCCTGCAACCCCCCGGCAATGTCTGGAAGTATAATTGTGAGCCGATCGTCGAAGCCGGTCAGGCGTTGCTGGTCGATGACGACTTTATGCTCGACGATACGGTTTGGCTGACGCCGACGCCCGGTCACTCGCCGTGCCATTGCTGCGTGAACATCAAGTCGGGCGGCCAGCGTGCCGTGGTGACCGGCGACCTGATGCATCATGCGCTGCAATGCCGCGAACCGTCCTGGTCCACGATTTTCGACTGGGATGCGAAGGAAGCGGAGAAATCGCGCCGGTCGTTCCTGGGCGACATCGCCGGAACCGGAACCTTCGTGCTGCCGATCCACTTTCCGAACCCGACAGTGGGGCTTGTCGAGGTCAGGGGAGATGCTTTCGACTACAAGTTCGTGCGGTAGATTGCCCTGGTGGGGTCAAAGAGGGCGATCGCCTCGGCATTGGCGACCGTGGATCGTCATGACCGGGCTTGGCCCGGTCACCCGGGACTTTGGTTGGCGCGGCACAGAAAGTCCCGGGTGGCCGGGCCGGGCCATGACGGAGAGTGAAAAACCACGTCCGTGGCACAACCTTTCTCCGCCTGGCGCTTATCCTGATGCCTATGGGGCTTGGCTCGGACACCTCCGACCATGACGATCGGGGACCAAAAGAAAACCGCCAAACCCCGGATTGGGGCCTACGCCGCGCTGCTGGCATTTCTGCGCAGCCAAACGGCTGGTGGATTGGCGCTGATCGCAGCGGCGGTGATCGCGCTGATCTGGTCGAACGATACAGGCGCCGATAATTACTTCCACCTGATGGCATTCCCCATTGGTATCCTGCCGGTCGATGGCTGGATCAACGACGGCCTGATGGCGGTATTCTTCCTCGTCGTGGGTCTGGAAATCCGCCGCGAAATAACCGACGGCCAATTGTCTTCGCGTCAGCAAATCGCCGCGCCCGGGCTGGCGGCACTCGGCGGCATGATCGTCCCGGCGCTGATCTTCGCCGGCTTCAATCATGCCGACCCCAATCGCCTGAGGGGCTGGGCGGTGCCGGTGGCGACCGATATTGCCTTCGCCCTGGCCGCGTTATCAGTACTTGGCCGCAAGATCCCGGTGGCATTGAAAGTGTTTCTCACAGCACTGGCCATCATCGACGACCTCGGCGCTATCCTGATCATTGCCCTGTTCTACACCGCTCGGCTTGATGTCGCCGCATTAACGTCGGCCTGCGCCGTTGGCGCGGCCCTGTACGGGCTCAACCGAGCGGGCGTGCGCACAGTTTGGACGTACGGATTGGGCGGTGTCCTGCTGTGGGCGTGCGTACTGCGATCCGGCGTGCATCCGACCATTGCCGGCGTGGCGCTCGCCTTCGTGGTGCCAATGGACGACACCGGACACCGCATGGAGGCTGGTCTCGCCCGTTGGGTCACATGGCTTGTGCTGCCGCTGTTCGGGCTGGCCAACGCCGGCCTCAGGCTCCGAGGCATCACGGCGTCGGATTTTGCCACGCCAGTCATGCTTGGCATCGTATGCGGACTCGTCATCGGCAAGCCGGCGGGCGTGTTCGGCGCCACTTGGCTATCGATCCGGCTGGGCTGGACCCGCAAGCCGTCGGGGTTGACGTGGTCTCAGCTTTTCGGTGCGGCGATCCTCTGTGGCATCGGCTTCACCATGAGCTTGTTCATCGGCGACCTGGGTTTCCACGGCAGCCCCATCCAGGCGGAAATGAAGCTGGCCGTGTTCACCGGGTCGTTGATCGCGGCCGTCCTCGGCATAACGTTTCTGGCGATCAGGAGCCGTTCCAATGTCCATCCGAGAGGAGGCTTTAGCGAGCCTCCCCCGAGAAACTGACGGTCAGGGCATTCAACCGGTCCAACGCCGCCTGCGATAGCGGACCCTTCAGCACGGCGGCAAGACTGGCTTCGAATTCCTCGATGGTCGCCATGCCGACCAGGATGGTGCCCATGGCAGGATGGGTGATCGCGAAACGAGTCGCCGCCTCGGCAAGGTTGGATGCGAACCCTTCCGTCACCAGTGGCATCAGGCGGCGGGCGCGTTCCAGGTCCATCTCGTAGCTATGGGCAGAGCCGATCGGTTCCGGCGGCGCACTGGCGGTCGGATGGCGGTCGGCTGAGCCGGTCAAAGCGCCAGCCGCCAGGACACGAATACCGACGACGCCGACGTCTGCCTTCCGCGTGTGGTCGAACAAACGGCCGTAGTCCTGCGCCGGATAGTTCGGCGGCAGCGCCGTCGCGGCGGAGGCGTTCAGCATGTTGTAGCTGACCTGGGCGCTGTCGATCACCTCTGCATCGATAATCTGGTGCAGTGCCGCGGTGTCGCCGATCGCGGTAATGCCGAGGAAGCGCGTCTTGCCGGCCGTCCGCAACGCTTCGAAGGCCGGAACAACTTCGCCCAGCACCTGCGTGACGCTGAGCGTCTCGCCGCCACCGTTCAGGGTGATGGGATTGTGCAGATGGAAGATATCGACATGGTCCATCTTCAGGCGGCTCAGGCTGCCGTCCATGGAGTCGGCAATCGTCTTCGCGATGGCGCCGAAATTCTGCGAGGGGACTCGGACCTTGGTGCCCACGGCGATACCGGCCGGCTTGCGCGCGGCCATGATGCGACCGAGATTCGTTTCGGATACGCCGTTACCGTATTGCACGGCCGTATCGAAGTAGTTGATGCCCGCGTCCAGTGCCAAACCAATCGCCCGGTCCTGGTCGGCGGCGGACCCGCGCACCATCAGGCCGCCGACCGCGCCGCAGCCGAAGCCCAGAATTGAAAGTCGTAGGCCGGAGCGGCCGTAAATGCGGGTTTCCATGGATCGAGGTCTCCTTGATTGTTGACTCCGTCATGACCCGGTTCGTCGGGCCACCTACGCCAGGACAATGCCGGGATAGGCGGTCCGGACAAGCCGAACCATGACGCGGGTGTGGTGGGTTGACCTGGGTGATTTAGCTATACAGTCCCGAAGAACGAGCCCGCAATTTACACAGGGCCACCATCAGTTCCAGTGTGGGCACCTCGACACCCGCAAGGTGTGCGAGCGCCAGAGGCGCATCGAACATCCCGTCGATCTCCATCGGCCGCCCAAGCTCCAGATCCTGCAAGATGCTCGGTTTATGATCCATTGAGCGTTGCCCGTTGATCCGCAGCGCATGGTTGGTCGTCGGATCGGCACCGAGTGCCTGAGCGATGGCGGTGGCTTCGTGCATCATGCGCAGCGATGCCCGTTCGGTTGCGGGTTCGACGTAGATACCCTTGGGTGCGCTGCCGGTCAGGACGGCAAGCGTGCCGCCCGCCAGGTTGCTGATCAGCTTGTTCCAGATTTCGTTGCGAATGGCCGGCGTGGCCTCACCGCTGATGCCGCCTTTGCTGATCAGGCCTGCCAGCGTCAGCACCCGGTCTGACAGGGTGCCGTCCGGTTCGCCCAGGATGACGCGGCTTTTCGGTTGCTCGACCTCGACAACACCCGGCGAGGTCACGGCGCTGGCGGAATAGACCACGCCGCCGATGGCCCGCCCGGGACCGAGCGCGCGTCGCAGCACGTCATCCGGATCGATCCGCGGCAATGACTTGCCTTCGTGTGGTCCCGGCAGATTGTCGAAATACCACCAGGGGATTCCGTTCATGACGAACGCCACCGACGTGTTCTGGCCCAGCAACGGCCCGATCGACGCGGCGACGGCTGGCAGTGCGGGCGCTTTCACCGTCACAAACACCGCGTCCTGTTTGCCCAGTTCCGCCGGATCGGCCGAGGCCCGCACTGGCGCGTGATGCACGCCATCGACGGCGTGAACGGTCAGGCCGTTGGCCTGGATGGCGGCCAGATGGGCGCCGCGGGCGACGACCGACACCTCAGCGCCGGCGCGATGCAGACGGGCGGCGAGATGGCCGCCGATGGCGCCGGCTCCGTAAATGCAGAGTTTCATGGTGGACCTCTCCTGTCGCGCTATCGGACCCGGCATCGGTTGGATGGTCAAGCCGTGCTCTGGTCTGGATCGCTCGATTGCCCTAGAACCCTGCGATCCGTTTCAATCAGGAGCCGTCGCATGAGCAAGATCATCCGCACCGAACCCGGTGCGATCCTTTCCAAGGCCGTGGAATATCATGGTTTTGTCTATCTGCCGGGCATCACCGCCCGCGACACCAGCAAAGACATCAAGGGTCAGACCGCCGACGTGCTGGCGCAGATCGATGAGATGCTGGAACTGCACGGCACCGACAAGACCCGCCTGCTGCAGGCGACGATCTGGGTGAAGCACATGAACGAGCGCGTGCTGCTGAACGAAGTGTGGACCCCGTGGTTGCCGAAAGACGGCGCCCCGGTGCGCGCCTGCGTTCAGGCCGAGATGGCCGCCCCGGACGTGCTGGTGGAGATCATGATCACCGCCTGTAAGTAAGCCTTCATGGCCCGGCTGGTTGGCCGGGCCATCTTCGCCTTTACGCCGTAGCACCGCCGTCGACCGGCAGAGCGACGCCGTTCACGTAGGACGCCTCGTCCGACAGCAAGAACAACGCCGCGTTGGCGATTTCCTCGGGCTGGCCGGTGCGCCGCATCGGGTTGGCTCCGCCGCGTTTCGTCACCAGAGTTTCGGGCGTTTCCCCCGCTGGCAATTGACTGTCAGGTCGGGCGACAAAAACCCGCAGCATGGGTGTGTCGGTCGGTCCCGGGCAGACGGCGTTGACACGGATGTTTTCCTGTCCGTACCGCTTGGCCAGTCCCTTCACCAGACCGACAATCCCGAACTTCGCGATATTATACACCGGGCTGTACGGCGACCCCTGCAACCCCGACGTTGACGCCGTGAACAGGATCGACCCGCCGCCGCGCGCCCGCAGCTCCGGCAAAGCGGCTTCGGTCGTCACCAACACCGACCGCACGTTCAGGTCGATGGTGAAATCGAATTCTTTCCAGTCCAGCCCTTCGATCGACGCGGGACCGGGCGAACCGACATGGTTCCAGACGAAATCAAGTCCGCCAAACTGCTTCACCGTCTGGTGCACGATGTCGCGAGCAAAATCATCGCTGGTCAGATCCCCCGACAATCCGATCGCCTTGCCGCCAGAAGCGGTGATCTGGCGGACAACGGCGTCGGTGGCCTCTTTATCCAGATCAACCACGGCAACCGAAGCGCCCTCCGCCGCGAACCGAATCGCTCCCGCCCGGCCCATGCCGGACCCCGCGGCGGTGACGATGCCAATTTTGTTTTCCATTCGCATTGGTGTTTCCTCCTGTTATTTAGCCTGTCTCCATCGGCAGGCTTGCGTCTTTGGCCCATTCCGACAACGACGCGTCGTAGATCCTGACGTTCTGGTGTCCGAGCATGGTCAGGATCAACGCATCCGCGCTGGCGGCGATGCCGCCGCCACAATAGGCAATGACCGGGCGATCCAGGGCACCGGCCGCACCCAGAATCCTCCGCAGGTCGTCGGCCGGCAAAAACGCGTTTGTTGCGGGATCGAGCAAATTCGCCGCCGGCACATTCACGCTGCCGGCGATGTGGCCCGGGCGTCCGTAAGCGTTCCCGCCGGTGCCGGCATGTTGCGCCGGAATTAGAGCGTTCAACGTGCAAACGCCTGAGTCGCCGATCGCAGCCTTAACCTCGTCCTTCCCCACCATCAGCTTCCGCACCTCGCGAACGGTGAAGGAACCGGCAGCACGCTTTGCGCCGGGACCGGTTTCAATCGCCCGGTTTTCCGCCGCCCATTTCTGCCAGCCGCCGTTCAGCACCGCCGCGTTGTCATGGCCGAATTCTCGCAGCAGCCACCAAACGCGCGTGGCCCACCAGGGATTACCCGTGCTGTAGGTCACCACGCGCGTGCTGTTGCTGATACCGAAACGACGCATCGCCGCCGCGAAATCCTCCGGCGTTTGCCGCATGAAGTTAAATTTCTGCGTGGTGTCGGACACATCCCGCGACACATCGCAAAATTGCGCGCCGGGGATGTGGCCTTTTTCGAAGTCTTCCCGCCCCGGCTTCACCACGTAGGTTATCTTCGGATCGGGGATCAGATGCGTCGTGCAGTCCAGCACCACAACATCGGCCAGGTGTCCGGCGAGCCAGTCCGTTTCGACCAGAAACTCCGGATGCACGAAACCGGTCATTGGCTAATGTCCCGCCGCGAGTTCGGCGAGTTCGATCACCACGTTCCCGGTCGCCGCCGGGTCCAGGAAGATGATCTTCGACCCGCCATGGCCGGTCTTCCAGGTGTCGCTTTGCAGCTTGACGTTCTTGGCTTTCAATTCCGCGATGGCGCCTTCGATGTCATCAACCTCGAAACAGATGTGGAAAAGGCCCGTCCCCTTTTGGTCTATCCATTTTGTGACGCCGGACTCAGGACCCTGTCCTTCCAATAATTCAATATATGACTGTCCGACCGGCAGCATCGCCAGCTTCGTCTGACCGATCTGTTCCTCGTATTCCATTTCCAGACCGAACGTATCGCGCATGAACTCCAGAGACTGCTTCATGGAGTCCACCGCGATAGCGATATGTTCCACCCGTTTGATTTTCATTGTGACGCCCCCTAGGAAATCGTGATGCCGCTATCGACCGGATAGACCTGCCCGGTCACTTTACTGGTTTCGTCAGATGCCAGGAACAAGGCCATGGAAGCGATGTCCTCCGGTTGGATGATCCCGAGCAGATGAGAATTCGCCATTTTGTCTAACGAGGCGTTGCCTTCCAGCAGCGTCTTCACCCGGCCGGTCATCGTGACCGATGGCGCAATAGCATTAACGCGAACCTTCGGTGCGAATTCGACCGCCATCGACCGCGTGATAGACGCCACCGCGCCCTTGGCGGCGGTGTAGCAATCCCGGCCCGGAACCCCCATCAGCGCCAGGTTCGACGACATGTTGATCACCGATCCGCCGCCCGATTTGATGATCGCCGGAATGCCGAAGCGGCAACCCAGGAAGGTGCCGAACAGATCCAGCTTGATGACCCGCCAGAACTCATCCAAGGGCGCATCGGTGACGTCGCTGTCTCGTAGAGTCGAGCCGCCGGCATTGTTGTGCAGGATGTGCAGCGCCCCGTAATGCCGCACAGCTTTGTCGATCGTGCCCTGGATGCTGTCCGGTTCGGTAACATCGGTCTTGATGGCGATGGCCTGGCCGCCGGCCTGGATGATCAATTGCGCAGTCTGTTCCCCGGCCTCGGCATTCAGTTCGGCGACGACCACCCTCGCACCTTCTTGCGCGAAGAGGCGGGCCGTGGCTCGGCCGATGCCGGTTCCGGCGCCAGTGATGACGGCGACTTTGCCTTCCAGGCGTAGCATGTGCGTTTCCCTCGATTGACCCGCTTCTATCGTCACCCTTCGGGCAACGCGGATCAAGAGGGACACCTCGCGAGAGATTTAGGTCGGTGCGGTCAACCACTCGGCCCCACCAAGCGTCTCCATGGCATGCAGCTAATGGAGGCATCAGCATGAGCGGACATTCACCCGTGGACGTCACCCGGGTCCTGAAAGGTATCGACTTTCCGGCAAGGCGCGATGATCTTTTGCAACACGCCAAACACAACAAGGCCGACCCCGAGGTTTTGCAGGAGATCGAGCGGATGCCCGAACAGGACTATGAGACCATGGCCGACGTGATGAAGGGGTTTGGAAAAAGCGACTAAAGTCCATGTATGAGCTTCGACTTGACGGCCAGCCAGCCGGCCACTTCGACACTGCGGACGCAGCCGAATCCCTGCCGCGGGATCTGCTGCGTCAGGATGCCGACAGTATTGTCGAGATATTCGACCTCTCGACAGGGCGGCCTTATGCGCCGGCAGCCGGCGCCGGCGACAAGGAGGATCTGGCGCGCAAGATGCGTTAGGCTGGCAGAGTATAGCCGAGTGCTTTTTCCGCCTCGAAGGTCTTTTGCACGGCGGGACGTTGCATCATGCGGTCATGATGCGCGATGAGATTGGGAAATGACGCAGGGTTTGCCCCAAGCGAACCGCCGAAACGCCAGAACAGCCTGAACAAGTGAATGTCGGCTATGGAATAGGCGCCCACCGCCCAGGGGCCGGCACCCAGACGTTGCTCTGCCCACCGATAGACTTGCTGTGTATGCTCCGGCCCCCGCTGCCGCGCGGGATGCAGTGTTGACGCCACGAAGGACATCCAGGAAATCACCCTGGCTTCCGCTTCGATGTCGCCGAACGGAAACAACCCGGCGTCCGGGTAGGTCCTGGCGAGATAGTAAAGGATCGCGGCCACCTCGGTCAGCGGCCGACCGTCGATGACCAGAGTCGGGACTTTGCCCTCGGGGTTAAATCCGCGCAGTTCCGGAGGGTCCAGATCGCGATTGGCGAACGAGATCATTTTGGCCCCGAACACGGCGCCGACTTCGTGCAGGGCGATGTGGACCGCCAGCGAGCTTGATCCGGGGGCGTGATAGAATGTGAGCATCAGCGTTGCGTCCAGGGCAGTTGGTCGGCCTTCCAGCCGGCGGCGTGGCCGCGATGGCCGTCGGCGTCGGGTGAACCCTCGAACCCATCGGCGACGTTATAGACGTGAGGGAAACCGGCGGCCTGAGCGGCCATTGCCGCGGACATGCTGCGGGCGCCACTGCGGCAGATGAAATAGATGTGGCTGTCGGCGGTCAGGCCGGCCTGCTTCAGGTGATCCTCGAAACCGCCATTGCGTTGCATCGTGGGATAAACCTGCCAGGGGATCAGGACCGTTTGCTTTCCGGCTGAGCCAAGGTCAGGCACGCCGACGAAATTCCATTCCGCATCCGTGCGGACATCGACCAGTTGGGCGTTTGCATCCGCCTGTAGGGCTTCCCAGGTTTGGATGGGTGCGACATTCTCGACCATAGTGGATGCTCCGACAGGGAAAGATAAAACCGATGACCGCGTTGTATCACGGAACCGCCTGGCAAGACGATATGGCCCAGGCGATTGGCCACACGCCGCTGATCCGGTTGCGCCGAGCATCGGAGGCGACCGGCTGCACAATCCTGGGCAAGGCGGAGTTCATGAATCCGGGCGGATCGGTGAAAGATCGGGCCGGTCTGGCGATCATCCTGGATGCCGAACAGCGGGGGGCGTTGCGGCCCGGCGGCACAATCGTGGAGGGCACCGCCGGCAACACCGGCATTGGTCTGACGCTGGTGGGCAATGCGCGGGGCTATCGCAGCGTCATCGTGATGCCAGAGACGCAATCGCAGGAGAAGATCGACTTTCTGCGGATGATCGGTGCCGATCTGCGGCTGGTGCCGGCGAAGCCTTACAAAGACCCCGGTAATTACGTGCATTTTTCCCGCCGTCTCGCGGAAGAGATCGCCTTGGACACCGGTAATTCGATCTGGGCCAACCAGTTCGACAATCTGGCGAACCGGGAGGGTCACCGGGCAACCACCGGGCCGGAGATCTGGGATCAGACGGGCGGTAAGGTCGATGCGTTCACCTGCGCCTGCGGCACCGGCGGCACGCTGGCTGGCGTTTCCCTGGCGTTGAAAGCGCGCAATCCGGGCGTTCGCATCGTGCTGGCGGACCCGCATGGTTCCAATCTCTACGGCTGGGTCAAGAATGGTGATTTGACGATCGAGGGTTCGTCCATCACCGAGGGTATTGGCCAATCCCGGGTGCCGGATAACCTGGCCGGGGTGGCGATCGATGATGCTGAACGTATCCCCGATGCCGAGGCATTGGAGCAGATTTTCGACGTGCTGATCCATGAGGGTCTGTCTGTGGGCACGTCCTCCGGCATCAACATCGCGGCTGCGATCCGGGTCGCCAGGGCGATGGGACCGGGCCATACGATCGTGACGATCCTGTGCGACGGCGGATCACGGTATCAGTCGAAACTGTTCAATCCGGCGTTCTTGCGAGAGAAAGGATTGCCGGTGCCGTCCTGGATGGCTTGACGACAGGCGACATTCACCCGCGACCGGCGCCCGGGTTGGCCGGTTTCGGGGCAATCCTTCGGCGCCGGAACACCGGCTATGGATGTTTCGCGGGGATACGGGCAGGATCGGTTCACGCGGCGTCTGATCGCGAAAAACCGGGGGACAACTGTGGCTTTTTTGTTGAAACGACGTCAGATCGTGCTCGCCTTGCCGGCAACACTGACATTTGGCAGCGCGCGCGCCGCATCGGGCAGCGGCAAGGCCACCTACCCGGTCGCCGTCCCCAGCTACCAACAGCAGTTCATCGCCGCGGAGCAAGGATTCTTCAAGGATGAAGGATTCGACTTCAAGCTGGTGCAGGGCGGCAGCGGTGTGAAATCCCGCGAAATCATGGCGTCCGGTGAAGTCGATTTCGCAATCGAAGACATCGTTCATTGTATGCAGTTGAATAACCACGGCCGGGCCGCCAGGGCAGTCAACGCGGCGGATACGCGGTCACCGAGCCAGTATTTCATCGTCCGCAAGGATTTGTATGACGCCGGTATCGATAGCCTGCAAAAATTTGCGGCCTGGAAACGGCCGGATGGCAAGAAGGCGATCCTGGGCGTTTCGTCGATTGGGGGCACCGCGCATTTGTGGGCCAATTTCTTCATGGAACACTTCGGCCTCGCCGAGGATGTGGCCTGGGTCGGCGTCGGTAACGTCGATACGATGCTGGGGTCGCTGAAGACGAAACAGATCGATCTGCTGGCATCGACCGCCGCCCTGGCCTCGGATGCCGAGGAGCATGGCTGGGGCAAGACGATCTTCCGGGGTTCGGATGAAGATGTGTGGAACCAGGTCGTCGGCGGCCCGGTTCCGGTCAATGCAAATATTTGCTTGCTGAGCACCATCCAGAAAGAACCGGAGAAAGTGCAGGCTTATGTGACCGGTGTGCATCGCGCCTCGCAATTTGTGGCCAAACACACCAAGGAGCAAATCTACGACGTGATTGAACCCTATGTCGGCAGCACGTCCCGCGAAGGCAACCTGCTGGAAATTCAGAGCGTCAAGGACATCACCGACACCAACGGCATTGTCGATCCGGCGGCGTATGAGCGCGGCGGCAAGTGCTGGTACCGCGATCTGACGGGCATCAAGGCCTCGCCGCTGGCGGATATTTTCGATGCCAGCTTCATGTTGAAGGCCAAGGCGAAGTATCCCGCCGGATGACCATCCGTATCGAGACCCGCGATCTGGGCAAGACATTCGTCGTTGACGGCCGCGCCATGCGTGCCGTCGACGGGGTTTCGCTGGCGATCCGCGAGGGTGAGTTCGTTGCGCTTCTGGGTCCGTCCGGCTGTGGCAAGAGCACAATCCTCAACATGATTGCGACCCTGTTGCCGAACAGCAGCGGGGACATCCTGATCGACGGCCAGCCGATTGACCGGCGGCGACCGAGCCGCAATGTCGGATACGTGTTCCAGCGGGACACGTTGTTTCCCTGGCGCACCGTGCAGGCCAATATCGGTTACGCCCTGGAACTGGCTGGCGTGGCCGCCGGCGAGCGCCGGGAGCGGACGCAGACCGCTCTGGCACAGGCCGGTTTGCAAGGTTTCGGACATTACTATCCCACGTCGTTGTCCGGCGGTATGCGGCAACGGGCGGCGCTGATGCGCACACTGATCGTGCAGCCGCAAATCCTGCTGATGGACGAACCGTTCGGCGCCTTGGACACACACACCAAACTGGAAATGCACCGGGTGCTGCTGAATATCTGGGAACGCGAGAAACAGACGGTGCTGTTCGTCACCCATGATCTCGGCGAGGCCCTGACATTGTCCGATCGCATCATTCTGCTGTCGGCTCGGCCTGGCCGCATCAAGGAAGAATTCACGGTTGATTTTCCGCGTCCGCGCGATGCGGTGACGTTGCGTGAAACGCCGGCCTATGCCGCATTGTTCTCCCGCATCTGGCACTCGCTGGGCGAGGAATTCGTCAAAGGCGCACAGCCATGAGCCGCCTGACCATCCTACTGTGGCAGGTGGCGATCGCCCTCGGACTGGCTGTGGTGTGGGAATGGGGCTACAGCCTGCACGATCGGCTGCCGTGGCTGGTGCCAGAGCTGCTGGACCCCTACTTCGTTTCGAAACCATCGGCGATTTACGACCAGTTCCTGCACGCGAGCTGCCTGGTCGATAAGCGCGGCATTTGGAACGATTGGGGCAACGGTCAATTCTCCAAATGCATGGCTCGGTCAGAGAACAACCTCTGGGTCGCGACGCTGATTACTTTGAAAAACACCCTGGCCGGGTTTGCCGTTGGCACCACCAGTGGCTTCATTCTGGGGCTGGCGCTGGGCCGATCCGACCGCCTGACAGCCATTTTTCAGCCGTTCATCGTCGCCGCCAATTCCATCCCCCGTATCGCGCTCGCGCCCATCATTATTCTGGCGTTCGGGCTGGGTGACGCGTCCAAAATCGTTACGGCATGGCTGGTGGTCGTGTTCCTGGTTTTTTTCAACACGTTCGAAGGCGCACGATCGGTCGATCGAGACCACATCAGCGCGGCCCGTCTGCTTGGCGCCTCCGAATGGCAGATCACCCGCACCGTCATCGTTCCGTCCACCATGGCGTGGCTGTTCGCCTCGCTGACCCCGGCGATCTCATTCGCGCTGATCGGCGTCATCCTGGGGGAGTTCATCGGCGCCCAACAAGGGATCGGACGCATGATCATCGAGGCCGAAGCGCGTGGGGAGGCAGCCGGCATGATGGTCGCGGTGTTCGTGCTGATGATCGTCGGCGTCATTTTGGCGACGATCGTCCGACGGGTGCAGAATCATCTGTTACGCTGGCGTCCTCAGTCGGCGGGCAATCTATAGCCGCCCGTCGCTCACCGCGTTAGGCTGCGCCGAAAGGGACGGAGGCGATCATGCACATCAGACTGTTGACCGATCGGACAGGCGCCGAAGCCGTTGGGATCGACCTGACAAAGCCGGTATCGGCGGGCGACAAAGCGGCGCTGAATCGTGCGTTCGTGGAGCACAGTGTGCTGGTGATCCGCGATCAAAAGCTAACACCGCCTCAGGTGCTAACGGCGGTGGAACTGTTCGGACCGATCTTCCACCAGCACAACACGAAGTTCGCGCTGCCGGACTGCCCGCAAATCCATTACATCTCTAACCAGGATACCTTTCCGGACGGAACGCGTTACATCCCCGGTGAAGGTTGGCACACTGATCATTCCAACGACACGAGGCCACCAAAGGCTACGGTGCTGCACGCGGTGACGCTGCCGGATGCTGGCGGCGACACGCAATTTGCCAACATGGCTTCGGCCTACACCGCGCTGCCCGTCGCGATGCAGGATCGGATCGCCGGGTTGATGGCGATCCATGTTTACCAGAACAGCCACAGCACCCGGAAACTCATGGGTCTGTCGGATTCGAATAAAGAACGCGTGCCGAATGCGGTGTTGCACCCGATCGTTCGGACGCATCCCGAAACCGGCCGCAACTCGATCTACATCAATCCGATTCGGATCGAGGGGATCGTCGGAATGGACCATAAAGAAGCGTTGCCGTTGCTGGACGATTTGCTGGCCCATGCGACACGGGATGAGTTCGTGTACCGGCACCAATGGCGATCCGGCGATCTGACAATCTGGGACAATCGCTGCCTGTTGCATAAGGCAAACGGCGATTACGACATGACGCAGACCCGGTATTTGTATCGCGTGATGCTACAGGGGGACGTTCCCCGTTAGCAGCAGCGCCTTTGTCGCCCGGTCGTAGCATAATGGCGAACAGGTGCGATCGTTATCCTTGTAAGATCGATTGCCCCGGTGCGGGATCATTGCCGCACCGGTTTATTGGATGCCTACCGCCACGGTTTGGAGTCTCACCAAAATGACGCTTACCCGCCGAACCTTGCTCGGTTCCCTTGCCGTGAGTCCCGCATTGATCGCCCGCCCCGCTCGGGCGGAGGCGGATACGATCCGCATTGCGACCCAACCCGGCCTGACCTACCTGGTGCTGAACGTGATGCAGCACCAGAAGCTGATCGAAAAGCACGCCGCCGCCGCCGGACTCCCTGCGGCGAAGGCGGAGTTCCTGAGGCTTGCCGCTGGCAGCAACGTCAACGACGCAGTGATCAGCGGCGCGGTGGATATCGGTGCGACCGGCGTGCCGCCGTTCCTGCTGATGTGGGCCAAAACCCGCGGTTCAGTCGATGTGCGGGCCATCGCGCCGTTCAACTCCATGCCGCTGGCACTGATCACCCGCAGTCCGGCAGTGCAGCGGATCGAGGACCTCGGACCGAACGATCGCATCGCGTTGCCAGGCGTCGGATCGTCCAGCCAGGCCATCATGCTACAGATGGCCGCGGCTCGGGCGTTTGGAGATGCCAATTTCAAGAAATTTGACTCGCTAACGGTCACCCGCGGCCACCCGGACGCCATGGCGGCATTGTTGTCCAACACCGAAATCAACTGCCATTTCTCCGCGGCGCCGTATCTACAGCAAGAAATCGCCGTGCCGGGGATGCATGTGCTACTGACCTCGACCGACATTTATGGCGGCCCGGGCACAGTCGGATTGACGTTCACCACAAAGAAATTTCGCGAGAACAACCCGCTTTTACTATCGGCGTTCATCGGCGCGACCGAGGAAGCGATGCAGATTATCCGCACCGACCATCGTGCCTCGGCGCAGGCGTATGTCGCGGTCTCAGGAGACAAACTGAGCCTGGATCAGGTGGAAAGCTATATTGCCGATCCCACCACTTTATTTGAGATCACACCACGAGGAACGATGAAGGTGGCGGATTTCATGCATCGTACCGGAACAATCAAGGTCATGCCGGACGACTGGACGGCGTTGTTTGTTCCGGAAATGCAGGGGCGGCAAGGAAGCTGATGGGGGTAACCCACCAGTGAGGCAGGGTTGCTCACCGGCAACGATGCCTCACTGGCTTATTTAACGCAATTGAAGAAGCAAGCGCTTGCTATACCTTCACCAGCGGACAATTACCCTCGTTCAAGGGCCGGAACGCTTCATCCATCGGGGTGGTCGCGATCACCTTGGCGACGTCCCACGAATGTTTACTTTCCGACGGTTTCTTCGCCTCCAGCAGGTAAACCGGATGCAACGCCCTGCCATCGATCCGGATTTTCCCGGGGCCGAAACAATCGTCGTCGGTCGGCATTGCCTTCATCCGCTCGATCACCGCCCGTCCGTCCGCCTTCGCCGCCGCCACGCCCATATCGGCCACCGCCTTCAGATAGTGGTATGTCACGCCGTAATCGCCAGCCTGAGTCATGTTCGGCCACACGCCGTTGGGTGTCTTGCCCTTAACCCGGTCATTCCACGCGCGAGTCCGGTCGTTCAGGTCCCAGTAATACGATTCGCTCCATCGTAATCCCGCGGCGGCTTCCAGACCCAACGCCCGAACGCCGCGCACCTGGATCAGCAGGGCCGCCAGTTTCATGGTCGCGGTCAGGCCGAATTCATGCGCCTGCTTAATGCAGTTCTCGGTATCGGCGCCAGCCATGCAAAGTCCCAGAACCTTGGCGCCGGACGCCTGCGCGCGGACCAGGTGGGTGGAGAAATCGGTTGTTTCGGGAAATGGGTAGGCAATACTGCCCAGGATTTTGCCGCCGGCTTTGGTGATGATCCCGGCGGTGTCACGCTGCAAGGTCTGGCCGAACACGTAGTCGGCGGTGATGAAGAACCAGGAGTCGCCGCCCTCTTTCACCGTGTTCCCACCGGTGGATTTGCCCAGCATGTAGGTGTCGTAGGTCCAATGGACCGTGTTCGGGCTGCATTGCGGCCCGGTCAGGTCGGACGAGCCAGTGCCGGAATTCAGATAGACCTTGTTCTTCTCGCGGCAGATCGTGTTCACCGCCAGGCCGACAGACGATGTCGGGACGTCAACGATGGCATCGACTCCGTCACGGTCCAGCCATTGCCGAGCGATGGAAACGCCGACATCGGGTTTGTTCTGGTGATCGGCGGAGATGATCTCCACATTCCAATCTTTCCCGGAGATGCCGAAATCCTCCAGCGCCTGCCTGGCACAAACCACGCCGGTCGGGCCGCCGTCATCGCGATAGGGGCCGGACTGGTCGTTCAGCACGCCGATACGAATGGTCGGTTTTTGTGCGAATCCGTAACGGGGAATGGCGGCGGCAGCGGTGGCGCCCAAAATGGCGCGCCGGTTCAGGATCATGGGAGAGTCCTTTTTGGATCGATGATGGCGACGGCCGTCCGTGGCCGGCGCCATCATTCAAGCTTAGACCGGTGTGAAGAACGGCAGGCTCGGCCCGTCGCCTTCGGTCTTGACGAATGTCACCTTCACATCCTGACCGATCTTCAACGCCCCCAACTCACAATCGACGAAATTGGTCAGCATCGACGGTCCTTCCGCCAACGTGACGTAACCGATGGCATACGGGGGATTGGCCCGCTCCATCACGCTGAGCGTGTAGATCGTGCCCTTGCCGGAGGCTTCCTCCCAGGCGCAATCATTGAAGCAGAATGGGCACAGTTGGCGCGGATAGTGATGCACCTTCTTGCAGCTTGTGCACCGGCGGATCATCAGCTTGCCGGCACCGGCGCCCTCGAAATACGGCTTGGTTTCGGGATTCGTATCGGGCGTGCCGACGAACGGGATTTTTCTTGCTACGTAAGCCATATTGATTACTCCCGTTCCAGAATAACGGTGCTGCCGCAATGGCGCGTGCCGATCGCGCCGCCGGTGCCGTGGGCGATCGCCAGATCGCAGTTCGGCACTTGCACGGCGGGATGAGCCTCACCACGCAACTGACGCACGGCTTCGATGATCTTGGTGATGCCGCCGCGATTGGCCGGATGGTTGGAGCACAACCCGCCGCCATCGGTGTTGAACGGCAGCTTGCCGACGCCGGAAATCAGGTTGCCATCGGCAACAAACTTGCCGCCCTGACCCTTCTCGCAGAAGCCAAGGTCTTCCAACTGCATCAGCACGGTGATGGTGAAGCTGTCGTAGATGCTGGCGTATTTGATGTCGGACGGCTTGATGCCGGCCATTTCCCAGGCCGGCGGGCCGGACCAGCGCGCGGCGGTGTAGGTCAGATCGATATTGCCGCCCATCTGATGCTTCGGTGACTCGCCGACGCCGATCACTTTCACCAGCGGCCGCTTCAGGCTTTTGGCGATTTCCGGCTTGGTCAGGATCAACGCGCCGCCGCCATCGCTGATGACGCAGCAATCCAGGCGATGCAACGGAGTCGAAACCATCGGGGAGTTCACAACGTCCTCGACCGTGACGACGTCGCGCAGCATGGCATGCGGGTTGTGTTGGGCGTGGTGCGATGCGGCGACCTTAATCCAGGCCAACTGCTCCGATGTCGTTCCGTATTCGTACATATGCCGAGCGGCGGCCATGCCGTAGAGGTTGGCGGTGGCGGGGCCGTACGGGTACTCGAACTGCATTTCCGGCGCGGCGGGGTTGCCGGGGCGGGGGGCGGTGCCGGTGGCCTGGCCTTCGCTGCGCGGACGGCCGGACAGGGTGATCAGCGCGACATTGCAACGGCCGGCGGCGATGGCCTCCATCGCGTGCCCAACCGCCACCTGATAGGACGAACCGCCGACATCGGTGCTGTCAACGTGACGGCACTTCAGGTTCATGTAATCGACCATCGACAACGGGCCGAGGCCGCCGGGCGCATCGCCGGCGCAAAAATAGCCGTCAATATCGTCCTTGGTCAGACCGGCGTCTTCCAACGCGCCCTTGGCGCATTCCGCGTGCAGCAACGCGATCGACTTGTCCGGCGCCTTGCGCGTGGGATGTTCCCACGCCCCGGCGATATAGGCCGCACCTTTTAAACTCATGCTCCACTCCCCACTGTGACCGCCGTCCCGCGACGATCCGATTCAGAACCAGAAACCGCCGTTCAGCGGCGATCCGGTCCAGGCGGGGGCATTATACTGATCAGTAGGCGCGCGGCTACCCCAGCTCAGGCATGGGTCACATTCGGGGCATCGATTTGAGTTTTGAATATGTCAATTTGTTTCCATGCGCAGGTTACACTTGTTTGTGAACAATCGCTGATGGCAGTGTCCGCCGTGAAAGGTGGGTCATGGATTCAATCTCCCGCATTGCCGTTGTCGAAGACGATCCCGAAATCAGCCGCATGATGGTCAGCTATATGCACGACCATGGGTTTGAGGTGTCAGCCGCACGTAGCGGCCGCGACCTCGACCGGGTCATGTTGGACAGCAAGATCGACTGTGTGATCTTGGACGTTGGTTTACCCGGGGAGGACGGCCTGAGTATCTGCCGTCGTCTGCGTGGCAAATCCACCGTCCCGATCATCATGGTGACCGGGCGAGGTTCCGACACGGATCGCATCGTTGGCCTGGAACTTGGCGCGGATGACTATCTGCCCAAGCCCTTCAACCCCCGCGAATTGTTGGCCTGGGTGCGTGCCGTCATGCGCCGGAGCGCCCCGATCGAAGTCGCGCCGGCGGACACGCCGCAGACCTTGATGTTCGAAGGGTGGCGCCTTGATATGGCGCGGCGTCAGTTGTCCGCACCCGATGGGTCGCAACGGTCGCTCACCAGCGGGGAGTTCAATATTCTGGCGTTGTTCTGCCAGCATCCCCGCAAGGTGATGTCGCGCGACGATTTGCTGGAGTTGCTGCACGGCCGCGCCGCGGCGGTGTTCGACCGCAGCATCGACGTGCAGATCAGCCGTTTGCGCCGGAAGATCGAGACCAATCTGAAGGACCCGTCCTTTATTAAGACGGTTCGCTATGGTGGCTATTTCTTCACTCCGCTTGTGACAGCGGCGGCCGATAGCTGATCCCCCCGGGCCGGTGCTGGCGAAGACGCCCGTCTTCGCCAGCATGGCTTAAGTGGACGCCCAATTGGAACGAATCCCGCCAACCCGTCATGGCCCGGCTCGTCCGGGCCACCTATGACTTGACGGTGCCGCGACTGGTGGCCCGGACAAGCCGGGCCATGACGATGGGGAAGCGGTTACCCCCTTAGTGAACGCGCTCGTAGATCGCCGCGATCCCCTGACCACCGCCGATGCACATTGTGACGATCGCATAGCGTCCTTCGATGCGGGCCAGTTCGTACAGGGCTTTCACCGTCAGAATCACGCCGGTCGCGCCGATCGGATGCCCGAGTGAGATGCCCGACCCGTTCGGGTTGGTCTTCGCCGGATCGAACCCAAGATCCTTGGCAACCGCACAGGCCTGAGCAGCGAACGCTTCATTCGATTCGATCACGTCGATTTGATCGAGCGTGAGTCCCGCCCGCTGCAACACCGCACGCACCGCCGGCACCGGCCCGATGCCCATGATCTTCGGGTCCACACCCGCATGGGCGTACGCCACGAGCCGGCCGAGTGGCTTGACGCCACGCTTGGCAACCGTCTCGCCGTCCATCAGCACAACCGCGGCGGCGGCATCGTTAATGCCCGAGGCGTTGCCGGCGGTCACCGAACCGTCCTTCTTGAACACCGGGCGCAGCTTACCCAGGCCCTCAGCCGTCACGTCGCCGCGCACATGCTCGTCCGTGTCGAAGATGATATCGCCTTTGCGGGACTTCAGGGTCACCGGCAGGATCTGGCTTTTGAAGCGGCCTTCCTTGATGGCGAACGCCGCGCGCTGATGAGAGCTGACGGCCAGGGCGTCCTGTTGGCCGCGCGTGATCTGGTGGCTTTCCGCCAGATTTTCAGCCGTCATGCCCATGTGGATGTTGTGGAACGGGTCGTGCAGCGCGGCGGTCATCATGTCGATCATGGTGCTGTCGCCCATCCGGGCGCCCCAACGCATGCCAGACGACAAATACCCGGCGCGGCTCATGTTCTCCGCGCCCCCCGCGACGGCGATGTCGGCGTCATTGAGCAGAATGGATTGGGCGGCGGAGACAATCGCCTGAAGACCGGAGCCGCACAGGCGGTTCAGGGTCAGAGCCGGCGCGTCCTGCGTGATACCCGCATTGATCGCGGCTACGCGGGACAGGTACATGTCCTTCGCTTCTGTGTGAACGACGTTGCCGAACACCACATTCTGCACTTCATCGCCGGACACATCCGCTCGGATCAGCGCCTCACGCGCCACCTGAGCGCCGAGCTCGGTCGGAGGAATGTCCTTCAGGCTGCCGCCGAAATCGCCGATCGCGGTACGGACGCCGGAAACGATGTAAACTTCGCGCTGCATGGTTATTGCCCTTTTTGCTGAATGATGCGGGCGCCGCATTACACGCGAAGCAGGCGGATGCAAGGTGGGGAAACTACGGATCGGGCGGCCGTTTGGAGATCAGCTATTCCCCCGCCGCTTACTCCCTGGTACGGTTCAGCACTTTTCGGTATAGAATTCACCAGAGTTGCAGAAAAGGGAACGATACCATGAACGAAATCCCCATCAACGCCCCGAATTTGTGGCGCCTCGACACACCGGGACACTCCGGTTGGGACCGCACCGCGCACGCAGGCGACCCGAAAAAATACTTCATGGTGTCCACCGACAGCCATGCGAACGAGCCGCCCGACCTGTGGGAAAAGCGGATTGATCCGAAGTATCGCGAACGTGTACCCCGCATCATCACCGACGATCAGGGTGTGCAATGGCGGTATTGCGAAGGCTATCGCCCCGACCGCGTGCGGGTCATGAGCTTTGAGGGTGAGGACTGGGTGCGTTCGAAAGCCGGTGCCGATGTGGCTGATCGCATTCGCGACAACCGCGCCGATGGCGTGGATGTGGAAATCATTTTCCCTAACAAGGGACTGGCGATGTGGGCCACGCCTGATCCGGTGTTCGCCAACGCCCAGTGCCGGGTGTGGAACGATTGGGCGTGGGAGCAGTTCGGGCCGCATCCCGATGCGATGCTGCCGGTGGCATCCATCGCCACAGGCGATTTGGAAGGCTCGATGAAAGAGATCGAGCGCGTCGCGAAGCTTGGATTCCGCGCGCTGTCGCTGCCGTGCAAGCCGATCTGGGGCGGGCATGATGTGGATCACGTCAATTACAACCTGCCGCACTTCGATCCGATGTGGCGGCTGATCGAAGAAGCCGGTCTGCCGATGACGTTCCACGTCTCGACCGGTCGCGACCCGCGGGCGTCGCGTGGCAATGGCGGCGCGGTGGTGAATTATGTGACGCACTCCCTGGCGCCGACGATCGAACCGGTGGCGAATCTGTGTGCGTCCGGCGTGCTGGAGAAATTCCCCGGCCTGCGGTTCGCGACGATCGAGGCGGGGATCGGCTGGGTGGCGTGGCTGCTGACCGCGATGGATGAGGCGTATCGGAAACACCACATGTGGGTGCGGCCGAAGTTGCAGGGATTGCCCAGCGATTACTTCAAGGCGCACGGGCTGGCGACGTTCCAGGAAGACCCGGTTGGCTTGTTCCTGATGGAACGATTTGGGTTGTCCGATAACTTCGCCTGGGCGAACGATTATCCGCATCATGAAGGGACGTGGCCGCACTCGGCCGAAGCGATCGAGCGGACGATGCCCGAGTTGAACGATACCCAGCGCGCCAAGGTGCTCGGATTGAATGCCGCTCGGTTTTTCAAGATCGATGTGCCGAAGCAACAACAAGTCGCGGCGTGACGTGAAATGGGCGCCTCGGCGGGGCGCCCATTTGTGACTGAGGGAATTTTTCATGGCTGATGGTGCGGATTACCTGGGGCTGGCAGGCAAAGTGTGCGCTGTCACCGGTGCTGGCGGCGGGATTGGCCGAGCGGTGTCGTTGGCGATGGCGGAGGTGGGCGCGCGGTTGGTGTTGCTGGATCGCGATGCCGATACCTGCGCTGAAACCGCCGCCGCGTTGGCGGACATCGGAGTGAAGGCACCGTGCATCGCCTGTGATGTCTCCGATCCGGCCAGCGTGACGGCTGCGGCGAAGACGGCGGGTCCGTGCGACGTGCTGGTGAACAATGCCGGATTGCTGCGTCCCGGACCGATTGCGACCCTGGCGCTGGAGGAATGGAACCGGCTGTTGTCGGTGAACCTGACTGGCTACTTCTTGTGTGCCCAGGCGTTCGGTGCAGCGATGTTGGAGCGTGGTAGCGGGGCGATCGTCCATATTGCCTCCATCGCATCGCGGTTTCCGCAGGGATTCAGCGGCGCGTATAGCGTCAGCAAGGCCGGCGTGGTGATGCTGTCGCAACAACTGGCGTTGGAGTGGGGGCCGTCGGGCATCCGCAGCAATGTTGTCAGTCCCGGGCTGGTGCGCACGCCGATGAGCGAAACGTTCTATCAGGCGCCCGGCGTGGCGGAACGTCGCGCGGCGGCAGTGCCGGTCGGGCGGGTGGCGGTGCCGAAAGACATTGCCGACGTGGTCGTGTTCCTGGCGAGTGCCCGCGCCGGTTATGTGAACGGGGAGGACATCTGCACCGATGGCGGTTTTGGGCGTACGTTGATGAGTTTGGTGCCTCGACCGGGATTCGAGAAATAGATCATTCCCGGACTCGTTCCAGTTTGCCGACGACGAAGATGTAGGAGCAGACACCAAGCGCCTCGATGACCGCGATGAAGACCAGCGGGAGGCGGAAGTCTCCGGCACGTAGCAGGAAGCCGACCACGATGGGCGACAGGATACCGGCGAGGCCGCCCATGAAGTTGAAGACCGAACTGGTCAGGCCGATCAGTCGTTCCGGCGCCGTGGCGGATACCAGCGACCAGTGGATCGATGCGACTCCGTTGCAGAAGAACGCGAAGGTCAGGAAGGCGATGATCATCGGTTCGGACTCGACGTAGTTGGCGCCGACGATGCTGGTGGAGCAGATCAGGCCGCCGATGATGGGTGCTTTGCGGGCGAAGGTCAGGCTGAAACCGCGGCGCACCAATAGGTCGGAGATGGCGCCGGAACACAGGACTCCCGCGAAGACCGCAAGGAACGGCAGTGAAACGTAAAAACCGGCCTTAATGAAGGTGAAATGGCGGTAGGTTACCAGGTAGGTGGGAAACCAGGAACGGAAGAACGTACCGACCGTCCCCCAAACGAAATGTCCGAAGTATATCCCCCACAGTTTGCGGCGACCGAGCACGATGCCGAGGTCGTGCCAGAAGGAACCGTCGGTCTGGCGTTGCGACAGGTCGGGGATGCCTCCGCTTTCGGAGATTTGGCGCAATTCGGCTGCGTTGACGCCGCTGGTTTCGGCCGGGTCGTTATAGGAACGGAAGAAGATCACTGCCCAGATCAGGCCGAGTGAGCCGGTGGCGATGAAGATCGAAGGCCAGCCGTATTCGGTTTTGATCCAGAACAGGACTGGGGTCAGGAACGCGAGGCCGACGGATTCGGCGGCAGTATAGACGGCAATGCAGGTGGCGCGTTCTTTCTCGCCAAACCAGATGGTGGCGATGCGGTTGTTGATGAGGAAGGTTGGGACTTCGAAGAAGCCCACGGCCATGCGCAGGGCGATCAGCGCCACCAGGCCGTTGGCGAGGCCGAAGCACAGGGTGGCGACGGACCAGAGCATGATGATGGCGGGATAGAGGATGCGGGGATGGACTCGGTCCACCAGCCATCCTCCGGGAAGCTGGAACGCGGTGTAGGTCCAACTGAAGGCGGAAAAAACCAGGCCGAGTTGGACGGGGTCGAGGTGGAACTCGGCGGTCAGCCCGGGGGCGGCGATGGAGATGTTGCTGCGGTCGAGGTAGTTGATCACGACCGTGACGAACAGCAGGCCCATGACGCGGAACCGCCGGTTGGTCGGTCGCGTCGCGTCCATCGTTGTGGTTCCCATGTGTTTCCCCAGCTTTGTTTTCAGGGAGGGTAGGCCGATTGTCCGCGCCTGCAAGAGACGCGGATCTTTGCGCGCGGGCTGTCTGGTCGCCGAAATGGTGTTTTGAACACGCTGAAGCGGGTGTGGTTGGACGGCCCTTCGGCCCACGATACCGCCCGGAACACCGCGTGCAAGCCGGGTTCATCCGACGATCCGGATCAAAACGGTATTGACTTATTTCCTAAAATATTTTATCCATTAAGGAATGGAAACCTCATCTCCGCCGCAGCCTGCCTTGGATCTGTCCCAGCGCCTGTATTACCACTTGGTGTACACCCTCATGGACCTGTTGCCGCCGCCGCTGGATGATTCACCAGCGGCACTCCGCGCCAGAAACCACGCCGCCATCGCCAAGGCCGCGGCGCTGCTGCCGGTCGGCGCGAATGAGATCGATCTCGCCGCCCATTGCATTGCCGCCCGGGCGCAGGCCGAGGAGATGTTGCGGCAGATCCGTGAGAACGCCGATGATATCGAGTTGGTGTTGCGGCTGAACGCTCAATACGGGTCGATGGTGCGGACCTCGCTGTCGGTACACGGCCGACTGATGCGGGTGCAGGCGCTGCGCCAGAAGCGGGATGCGATCGAGGGTGCGGCAAACCAGGATGCCTGGACTCAACATATGGCCGAGCGGTGTATGCTGATTGTGGCCGATCCGAATGCCGTACGGCAGCAGGCGGCTCGGTCCACAGCGGCGCCGGCCAGTTTTAGTAAAGCGGCCGCCACGAACGCCACCACGATAACGGGCGAAGGCCCGCCATCCGCATCTTTGCCGCATCCGGACGCCGAGGGGCATGAACGGCAGGCATCCGCCCTGCATGATGACGGTGGCGTGTTGGACCCTGAAAGCGTTCTGGATACCGAATACCAAGACAGAAGCTTTGGGGCGCCTGCGGCTGGTGTGGACCAGGGGCTTGCCGGGCACGTCTCAAGTCATGGGACGAATTCTCATGATGCGGCTTTTGAGACGTGGTTGAACACGCTGTCCTGGCGCCGGCAGGCGAAAGGGTCGGGCAAGACGGGTCTGCGGGAGGTTTTGCGCGCGGCAATGGTGGAACCGCGTGCGGCCGGCCGGGACATGCCTGTGAACGGTCGCGAAAGTCCCGGGAGGGCGGGCGAGGGCCGCCATGGCAGTTGAAAATCGGGCAGTAAGGTCAACAGGTTGTGCATTTTCGCCACCAACAACCCCTTTATTTCCTCATGGAATACTCATATTGGTCGGGATAGCTTAGCTATCCGGCCAGACGTCATAAAGTGCATCTGAAAAATAAGTCGAGGGGATACCATAATGCTGGATCACAGAGGGGGCCTGGAGATGAGACTCTATGCCGCCACCGATCACGGACTCCAAGGCTGCCTCACGTAAGGCTTCGAAGAACAAATACACACCCGCGCATGGACGAGACTTCGCGATGGCTGTGAGAGTGATGGATGACTATGAGACCTCCCGGACACGTGACAGAATAGCCTGTTTCGTTCTCGGATGTGGGGCTGTGGCCATGGCACTGACTGCTGGTTACGGTTCTACTCTGGGAATTTTGGTGCCATGAAGGATGCATGGACAGTGGCAGGCCCCATTATCGGGATCGTCATTGGATACTACTTCCAACCCGGCCGAAAGGATTTGAGATGAACATTGCAACATTTACGCGGTCCCGGACATATGAAGAGGCCGTTTCGGAAAAAGTTCAGCCCATCAGCAAAAGCCGGGTGCAGTTCGATCTTACCCCGCGCGCCATGGCGCTGTTGACCGAGCTTAAGAGCAAGACTGATGCTGCAACGTACGCTGAGGTCTTCAAGAACGCGATGAAGCTGTACGATGGCATCATTTCCGAAATAGAACGCGGTTCGGAGTTCTTGATCCGCGATAAGGACGGGAAAGTGTCAGAGTTCAGGATGTTCCTGTAATACACAGCCGCCGTTGAGGCGAGGTCGCCGGCAGAGCATTCTGTCATGCCGACGCAGGTCGGCATCCAAGTCTTTTATAAGTGGAAACAAAGACGTGGATGGTGCGCCTTCGCGCACCATGACGGTGGGTGGAGCCTTCGTTGCCGCGAAGCCTCCGGCCGGTCTGCTGCGTCTTTCGGCCGGGACGTGGTGAGCCGTTCACATTGACGCGACCTATTGCGTCCTATCCCGCCCGCTCTCGCCTACTCTCCGTCCGCAACTGCCCGCAAGCCGCCAGAATATCCTGCCCGCGCGGCGTCCGGATCGGCGCGGCAAATCCCGCCTCATTCACAATCGCCGCGAACCGGTCAATCGCCGCCTTCCCGCTGGGTTCGTATTTCGAGCCCGGCCACGGATTGAACGGGATCAGGTTCACCTTCGCCGGCATGCCGGCGATCAGCCGCACCAGCTCCCGCGCCTCGGCCTCGGAGTCATTGACTCCCTTCAGCATGATATATTCGAACGTGATACGCCGAGCGTTCGACGATCCAGGGTAGCGGCGACAGGCGGCCAGGACCTCGGCGATCGGGTATTTCCGGTTCAGCGGCACGATTTCGTCGCGCAGTTCATCCGTTACGGCGTGCAGCGACACCGCCAGGTTCACGCCCAGTTCCGTCCCCGCGCGGTCCATCATCGGCACCACACCGGAGGTGGACAGCGTGATCCGGCGGCGGGACAGGCCGATGCCCTCACCATCCATCACGATCTTCATCGCCTTGGCGACGTTGACGTAATTATACAGCGGCTCCCCCATCCCCATCAGCACGATGGTTGACAGCAGCCGGGGAGTCTCACCCCGCGGCGAGGGCCATTCGCCATACGAATCGCGTGCCGCCATGAATTGCCCGACGATCTCCGGCGCGCCCAGATTGCGCACCAGCGTCTGGGTTCCGGTGTGGCAGAACTTGCAGGACAGCGTGCAGCCGACCTGCGAGGAGACACATACCGCGCCGCGATCATCGTACGGATCGGGGATATAGACGGTCTCCGCCTCTTGCCCGTCGCGGAACTTGAACAGCCACTTGCGGGTCGCATCCACGCTGGTCTGTTCGGTCGCCACCGACGGCCGCCCGATGACGAATTTCTCCGCCAGGCGCCCCTGCAAGGGACGCGCGATGGAGGACATGCGGGAGAAATCGGTCACGCCCTGATGGTAAATCCAGTGCCACAACTGCTTGACGCGGAACGCCGGCTCCCCGATCGCCGCCATCTCGGCCCCGAGTTCGATCCGGTCCATCCCGACCAGATCGCGCCGTCCGTCCGCCAGCACCACCGGCGGCGGATCGAACAGCGCCTGCTTGGCGAGAACCCTGGCGCGGTCGATTTCGGAAAGGTCGCTCACTTCGCGGGACATGCTTTGACAATGGCGGCGTAGGCGGCGCCAAAGCCTTTCAAACTAAACGTGTCCGTCACTTCCTTGGGTCCTGGAGACCGCGCAATCGCTCGGCTGCCCTTGCCGAACGCCGTGACGGCCACCTTGCCGTCGCGCGCGAATGCATTGCGTCCGGCAGTGTAGAAGTCCAGTCCGGTCTGATCGACCTGAAGCGTGACCGTGGTATTCGCGGCGTAGGTCATCCCCGCCTCGATCGCCACGGCATCGCGTCCGGACGACCGTTCCGTGACGGTCAGGATAACGGCGCCACGTCCGGGCAACGCGGGCGAGGAACTCTGGGCGCGGGTAAAGGCATAGCAAACGGCCTGTCCGGATTCGGCGTGAGTCGCCGCGATCCAGTCCTCGAACTTGCCGATCTGTTTGGGGCCGGTCGCGGCGGCCTCCGCCGCCGGGTGCGCCGCTTTCTTGGTTTCAGCCAACGCCGGCAGGGCGAGCAGCAACGTAGCGGTCAGCAAACACGGGAGAATAATTTTCATGGGCGCAGCAATAGGGCTGCCGCCCGCGCCAAACAAGCGCGACTCGCTCATACCTTGTTCGCGTTGGCGTTAAGCCAGTCCGGGATGGTCTTGCGGAAGCGCGGCGCGCCGTGTCCGGTCTCGGGTAAAGCCTCCACCGGCCCCCTGCTGCCGACCGGCCGCTCCGAGAACCGGCCGTGCTGCAACAACCGGTCGTATAGGACCAACGCCCCGGCGACGGCCAGATTCAAAGAGAACCGGGTCGGTATCCGGATCACATGATCGCACCGCTTTAGCAGCGCGTCGGACAGGCCGGCGCGTTCGGGACCCAGGACATAGGCCGCGTTCAGTGGATGGCGGAAGGACGGCAGATCGACGGCATCGTCGAGCAGTTCAATCCCAACCAGGGCGCATCCCTGCGGCAAGTCCATCTCGGCCAGCGTGGGGTAGCGCCACATCGGCACATGCAACTCGGTATGGGAGGTATCGGCGGTGCGGGCGGCGCGCGCATCCCAACCGGTGCCGATGGTGAAGCAGAACGACGCCCCGAACGCGTGCCCGGTTCGCAGCAGCGCGCCGATATTCGCCGATTTGGAGACACCTTCGGCGCCAATGCCGAAATAGCCACGAGTCCGAGCTTCAACCATGCGGGCGGTCTATGCCCGGCGTGCGGTCCGCGCAACCATTGGTGACCGGGCGGGAAACCGGTTAGTCTGCGCCCTATGCCCGCTTCGCCGATCATCACGCTTTATACGGATTACAAGAGTCCCTACGCCTTCCTCGCGAAGGACCGGATCGTGGCGTTGGCGCGCGACACCGGTGCGGTGATCGACTGGCGCCCGTATGTGCTCAACGTGCCGCTTTATCTGGGCGATGCCACTGTTGGCGAGGATGGCTCCGTCCTGACCGAGAGCCGGAATGCACATCAATGGCGGCGTATCCGTTACATGTTCATGGACTGCCGCCGTCAGGCCGCGAAGCAAGGTCTGGTCGTGCGCGGCACGCGCAAGATATGGGACTCCGCGCCGGCCGCGGCCGGGATGTTGTTCGCGCAGGCGGCAGGCGAGGCGGTGTTCCGTCACTACCATGACGCGGTCTTCAGCCGGTTTTGGGCGCGGGAACTGGATATCGAAAGCACCGCTGCGCTGTCCGCCGTGCTGACGGAAGCCGGAGCGGACGGCGCCCGCTTCGCGGCATTCCTGCCGGAAGGTCTGGCCCGTGTCGCAGCGATCGGCGCGGCGGCCGAGACGGAGGGCGTGTTTGGTGTCCCGACATGTGTTGTCGGGGGCGAGATGTTTTGGGGCGGCGAGCATCTTCCGGACATCCGGGCGATGATCGGATCGTTGCCGTAGCCACCCCGAAAATCCGCAACCAGTCACGCCGCCAACCGCTATAAGCGTCACATGACGCACTCCTTCGCCGCTGACTTCGCTCCCTTTGTCGCCACCCTGGGCCGCGGCCCCGGCCGATCGCGTGCCCTGACACGCGATGAAGCCCGCACCGCGTTCGGCATGGTGTTGCGCGGCGAGGCCGATCCGCATCAGGTCGGCGCTTTCCTCATGCTGCTGCGCTTCCGGGGCGAGGATGCCGAAGAGATCACCGGCATGGTCCAGGCCGCTCGCCACCATGCCGGCTTGGAGCATGGCGATCCGACCGCCGATCTGGACTGGCCGTCTTACGGCGCCGGCCGCACCCGAGGGGCGCCGTGGTTCCTGCTCTCGGCCCTGGCGCTGGCTCGGTCGGGCATTGCGGTGTTGATGCACGGGTCGAACGATTTTTCGTCGGGCATCGCGGTGGAGGACGCGCTGACGGCGCTGGGTCTGCGGCCTTCGCCCGACATGCAAGTGGCCTTGACGACGCTGAAGACAAACCGCTTTGCTTATCTGCCGCTGCGCGCAATGGCGCCGGAGGTGGACCGGTTGCTGGATATGCGGCGGCTGTTCGGCCTGCGATCTCCGGTGAACACCGTTGCCCGATTGCTGAATCCAGCAAACGCGCCCGCCGGGGTCGATGGTGTGTTCCATCCGCCCTATATCGACGTGCATCTGGGCGTGGCGGAGCGGATGCAACGCGGCCGGTTGCTGGTCCTGAAAGGCGGCGGCGGCGAAGCGGAACGGGCGCCGCTGAAACCCACCACGGCTACGATTTGGGACTTGCACGATGGCCGCGTCGAACTGCCCCTTCCGGCGGTGGAGGGACTTCGGCCGCATCCGGCGGCGGAGGATACGGCCGCTTCGTTTGCCTCCGTCTGGAACGGCGAAACCACACCCGCAACGCCGCTGGCGACCATCCAGGCCACCATCGCCCTGGCCTTGCTGGCGACGGGGCGGACGCGGGACCCCGGGCAAGCGATGAATGACGCCGCTTCGATCTGGTCGCAACGGCTCTAACCGCGTAGAAGGCCCATCATGCGCTATATCTCCACCCGCGGGCAGGCGCCCGCACGCGATTTCGCCGATGTTCTGTTGGCCGGGCTGGCCGAGGATGGCGGCCTGTTCATGCCGGAAACCTGGCCGCATTTCAGCCCCGCCGACCTGCGGGCGATGCGCGGCTTGCCGTATGCCGAACTGGCCGCGCGGGTCATGCAGCCGTTCGTTGGTGGGGCCATCCCGTTCGAGGTCCTGCGGACCATCTGTCACGAATCCTACGCTGGCTTTGGCCACCCCGCCATCGTGCCGCTGATCCAGTTGGAAACCGGCCTGTTCGTGCAGGAGCTGTTCCACGGCCCCACTCTGGCCTTCAAAGACATGGCGATGCAGGTGCTCGGCCGCCTGTTCGACTACGTCCTGACACAGCGCGACAAGCGGGTGACGATCGTCGGCGCGACCTCCGGCGACACCGGATCGGCGGCCATCGAGGCCATGGCCGGGCGCGACCGGATCGACATCATGATCCTGCATCCGCATGAACGCACCAGTCTGGTGCAGCGCCGCCAGATGACCACCGTCCACGCCGCCAACGTTGGCAATGTGGCGGTCGAGGGCACGTTCGACGACTGCCAGGACATCGTGAAGGCGATGTTCGCCGATACCGGATTTCGGGATGAGGTGCGGCTGTCGGCGGTAAACTCCATCAACTGGGCACGGATCGCCGCTCAGATCCCGTATTACTTTGCCGCCGCGCTGGCGTTGGGCGCGCCGGACCGGGAGGTCGCGTTCAGCGTCCCCACCGGGAATTTCGGCAACGTGTTGGCCGCGTGGGCGGCTCGCCGGATGGGCCTGCCGGTTGCTCGGTTGATCGTCGGATCGAACCGCAACGACATCCTGGCGCGGTTCCTGGAATCCAACGACATGTCGATGGTGCCGGTGGAGCCGTCGCTGTCACCGAGCATGGATATCCAGGTCAGCTCGAATTTTGAGCGGGTGTTGTTCGAACTGCTGGACCGGGATGCCGGCGCGACGCGCCAGACGATGCTGTCGTTCCGGGAGACCGGCCGGATGACGGTGCCCGATGCGATCTGGCATCGCGCCCGCGGTGTGTTTCATGGCTTCCGGCTGGACGATGCAGGCACCGAGGCGGAAATCCGCCGGCTGCATGCCGCGGCGGGCTATCTGGCTGATCCGCACTCCGCCATCGGGATCGCGGCGGCTCGGGCTTTGCCCTGTGGCGGCGGGGTGCCGGTCGTGGCGATGGCAACGGCGCATCCGGCGAAGTTCCCGGACGCGATGGAACGGGCGACCGGACAACGGCCGGCGTTGCCGCCCCGGATGGCGGATCTGTTCGCGCGGGAGGAGCGGTTTACCGTGCTGCCGAACGATCTGGGCACGGTGGAGGCGGCGGTGCGGGCGCTGGTGGGGCGGAATGCGGGGTAGTCGTTTATCAGCCTACTCGTGACAGTTTGGCATTAACAATTTATCGGATCAAATTCGGACCAGGAACGCTCTGAGTCATACGGCACTTCGTCCAATTCGGGTGATGTCGTGGCGGTCGATCGCCTTGTAAACCGTCTTCTTCCCCGCACTAGTCACGGCGCTGATTTCGGAACGGGAAAGGTCTCAGCCGGTCCCGAGGATTGATGAATCCGCGAAGACAATTGCCCGGGGACGAGGCGGCGCGGTTCGCCGTTTGCTTGAATGCCTGGCCCGCTGACATGGCTCCCAGTGCGGCACTTTGAATGGGGAGGCACCGCGGCATCATGGCCCGATTCAGCGGTGCGATCCGGGGCGATCTTACGAGAACCGAGACGCACCTCCCCTGTGCGGTCAACCTCGATGATATGATAGGTTTAGTGTCTCTATCATGGATTGACGCCGAACAAGCAACGCTAACTATGGATAGCGATGGAGTGCGGCCCGCTCGTTAAGCAGCGCCTAAATCAGTCATCTCGACCGGGTAGGAGCGATTTGGTTTATGTCGATTGGAGGCGGTTCCTGTGTCGCTGTCTCAGAACTATCGTCAATTCGACATGATACAGTTGCGTTTGAAACCGAGATACCCGCGTCATCTCCGGGCTGCCTCCAGATGGCCGCAATGGTTACGCAGGATATCCTGGTTATGGTATTTCCAGGCCGTGTGGACCTGTTATGCCCTGGACCGGTGGTTGTCGCCGCTGGGATCGGTTGTTACCCGTCCTTTGTTTCAGATGGCCATTCCTTTAATAATGACCCCGGCGAATCGGGTTCGGCTATCGGCATCTAAAGCTTGGTCTTGAGCGGCTGACACCGACCGTGCTGATCGCGGTCCTTGTTTCAATAGTATGCGCTATGTTGACATAGGAAATCGTGTTGGGCGGGAGGGCGTGCGGCTATTTTTTCGACGGGATCATGCGGTTGGGACAAAGAACATTGATCTTTCCGGCCATGCCGGCCTTTTTCCTGGCGTGGCACAGTCTCTATTTTCTGATCGACTACGCTGTGACGACCAGATCCGAACACGAGGCGCTCGCGCGGTTGGAGCAAGAAGTGAAAATTTTGACGTTGCGCGCCCGGGTTGCACCCCATTTCCGGTTTAATGCTTTCAACATCATGCTGGCGGAACTGGACCGAGGGCCAGCCGGCGTGGCGCCGATCATAGAGAACCTAAGTGAGTATTTCCGCTCCTCGCAGCGCAATCGGACCAGTCCGTTCATTCCGCTGGGCGAGGAATACGAAGGCACTGTGAACTATCTGACCGTGGAACAGGCTCGGTTTCCCGACACCCTGTATCTGGTGTGCCGGACAGACCCGGCAACCTGTGATCTGTTGGTGCCGGGGTGATCCTGCATCCACTGGTGGAGAACGCGTTGAAATACGGCACCCGTAGCGATGCCGTCCCATTGCGGTTGCGGCTGAGCGTGGCCGCCGGCGAGGCTGGCGGCGCGGCGATCGAAATCGCCAATTCCGGCGACTGGCTGCATCGCTCGCAGCCGCGGCCTGTCGGGGATATCGGCGGCAGCGGCCTCGCCAGGCTGCAACGGCGGTTGGACCTGCTGTATCCTGGACTGTCGCGCCTGGATATCCAGGCGCAGGGCAAGCAGATGATCGTGCGCCTGCCGCTGCCCGCCGGTGCGACATGACCAAGCCGGTGCGAGCCGTGCTGGTGGACGGTGAGCCGCGAGCGCGGGAGCGGATGGTCAAGCTGCTGGCGGCGCATCCCCGGGTGGAGATCGCCGGCCAGGCGGGAGACATCGGTTCGGCGGCCGCGTTGTGCGAGCGGACCCGGCCGGACCTGATATTTCTGGATACCCAGTTGGGCAACGCCAGCGGCTTCGATTTGCTGGAGCATTTGAGCGGCGCACCGGCGATTATTTTCGCCACGGCGTTCAGTGAATATGCGTTGCGGGCGTTCGAGGTGAATGCGCTGAATTACCTGCTGAAGCCAGTGTCACCGGCCCGGCTGGCCAGCGCCCTGGCGCCGCTGACCGAACAAGCGGCCAATACGCCGCCGCCCTTGCCGCGGATCAAGCTGGTGGCGCAGGACCTGCTGGCACTGCCGCAGGATAGCGGCCTGCGCATGGTGCCCCTGGGCTCGGTGGTTTCCGTCGAAGCCGAGGGCAATTACAGCCAGGTCACGCTGCGCCAGGGCAAGCCCGCGCTGATCCGCCGCACGATGGATGATTGGGAAGCGATTCTGCCGGCCGCTCAGTTCGTTCGGCTGGACCGCTCGGTCATCGTCGGCCTGTCCGCGGTGCGGGAGTTCCACCGCCATTCGCAGAAAACCGGGCTGCTGCACCTGGCCGGCCGGCCGGAGCCGCTGCGGCTGGGCCGGCCGGCGATGGCGCGGTTGCTGACGGCGCTGCCGCGCGCCTAAGCCACCCGGACGGGCGGCTTCCGCAATTCGTTTTGGATGTGGGCCATTTAGCCATTTCATCCCGGGATTGAGGCGTTTCGTCACATTCGGCTGGAAGAACACAGGCTGACAGATATTGATGCTGCGCACGATCAACGCACATCAACCAGGGCGAATAACAATGAATGCCATTCCATTACTTGCTTCGCGGCCGCGGCGTGTCGGATACCGCCAAGGCGCGCGCCTACCGGTCGGCCTGAAACCTCTAGGTCATGATCTATCTGTTGGCGGGCAAACTCGACCGATGAAGCTTTCAATGGGATTGGCCATCTTGGCGAGCTTGGGGACGGCGCCTGCCTACGCGGCGCCGACGCTGACGACAATAGCGACCTTCACCGCCACGAACGGCAGTGCTCCATTGGCCGGCGTGATCGCGGACGCCTCGGGGAACCTGTACGGCACGACAGCGCACGGTGGTGGGGGCAGCAGCGCCGGCACGGTGTTCGAGATACCCAACACCGGCGGTGGCTTCGGGGCGCTGACGACACTCGCGACCTTCACCCCCACCAACGGTATCTATCAAGGCGGCGCGAATCCAGAGGCCCCATTGTTCCAGGACGCCTCGGGAAACCTGTTCGGCACAACGCTCTCGGGCGGCACCTACGGTGGGCACGCTAGAGGCACGGTGTTCGAGATACCGAACGCGGGCGGCGGCACCTACGGATCGCTGGCGACAATCTGGAACATCACCGGGACAACCGGCTTTCAGCCAACAGGAGGATTGACCGCGGACGCCTCGGGGAACTTGTTCGGAACGAGCTCAACAGGCCAAGTGTTCGAGATACCGAAGACGGGCACCGGTTATGGGACGCTTTCAGTAGTGGCACAAACAGCGGGCGCATACGGTGGAGTGACCATGGACGCCTCCGGGGACCTGTTCGGCACGGGCCCGAACGGCACCTACAACCAAGGCGTGGTGTGGGAGATACCGAAGACCGGAGGCACCTACGGGACGGAGACGATTCTTGCGAACTTTAACGTAGCGGATGGCGCGAACCCAGTGTCCGGAGTGATTATAGACGCTGCGGGGAACCTGTTCGGCACGGACCAAGGCAACTCGGGGGCCGCGTCAGCAGGAGGCACGGTGTTCGAGATACCGAACACCGGCGGCGGCACCTACGGGTCGCTGATCACACTCGCTCACTTAGACGGCGGCGGCAACAGCGGATTGATCGAGGATGCCTTGGGGAACCTGTTCGGCACGGCGTCCACAGGGGGAACCTACGGCCAAGGCGCGGTGTTCGAGATACCGAACACGGGCGGCCACTACGGAGCGGAGATAGATCTCGTATCATTTGATGCGACAAACGGAGGCGCCTACGATCCATTGGCCGGATTGTTCGCGGACCCCTCCGGGAACCTGTTCGGCACGACAGGCGCAGGGGGCGGCAGCGTGAACTGCACAAATGGCTGCGGCACGGTGTTCGAGCTTACCGGTAGCGGATTTCAAACGGCCACGAACTCACCCGAACAGGTACCAGAGCCCGCCTCTATCCTGGCGTTCGGCGCAGGGACGGCAGCCCTGGCGATCGTCCGCCGCCGGCGCCGCCAGATATCGTGCGCCGGCGACGTCCAAGCCTGAAGGCAGCCGCGCCGCATGAGCGCGCGCCCCGGTCGATAGCGAAGTGGTATCCTGGGAAGTCGAAACCATGCTCGACCCGGCCAACGACCGGCCAGGTCCGTCTGACACTGCAACGGTGCCCCGGCTGAACGGAGAAGTGGTTCCACGACCACCCCGGGGCACCTGTGAACCACCCGCTGAATCGGATTTGTGCCATATGACGTTGGTTAAGCTGGGTTCGTAAGCGATGCCTGATAATCGCTCCGGCAAGCAGCCAAGACCTTTGTGCAGAGGTACCAGTGGTCCGATCCCGATAGTAGCATGCTTGCGGTCGGGTGAATCGGCCCATAAAAACAAGAACTATTGGACCAAATCCGACGGCCCTATCCGTTGGATTTGGTCCAATAGCAAACGGACGTCTTTCCGAAATCCGCCCACCGGCTGCCCGTCTCGTTACTCCGCCGGCTGCACCGCCACCTCATCCGCCCGCGCCGATACCCGAGCCGACCCGGCGCAGAACAGACTGAGCAGCAGGATCACCGCGACCAGCACCAGCACCAACTCGGGGTGCCCTTTGTCGATCAGTATCCCGAACGGCACCGGCGTGATGGCGCTGCCCAGCGGCAACCCGGCGCTCACGAACCCGAACACCTTGCCGATCTGCCCTGGCGGTGCGGCGTCCTTCAGCATCACGTCGCGGGGAGTCCGGCTCGCCCCCAGGGCCAGCCCGGACAGGAACATCATCCCGACGATCGCCAACGCCGGCAGCGGCAGCCAGTCAACGCCGATCACCAACACGGAGGACAGCACGGTCAACCCGGTCACGAACGGCAGGATGTGCTTTTTGAACGTGTCGGCGAACCAGCCGCCCACCAGCACACCCGTCGTGGACCCCAACATATAGGCGGTCAGCGCGGTGGCGGCGAGCTTCAGCTCGATCCCCTTGAACGTGTGCAGCACGGTCACCAGCCACGACTGCACGCCGCCACCGGCCATGGCACCGAGCATGAAGAACATGAAAAACAGGATCATGGTGCGGGAGGTGAGAAGGTCGCGGCCTGACATCTTGACCGCGCCATGGGCCACCTCGCGCACCTGGTCTTTCAGGATGCGGCTTTGCAGGACGATCGACAGCACGACCGGAATACCCATTAGCCCGACGATTGCCAGCGTCGAACGCCAGCCGAACGCCGCCATCAGAAACGCCGCGACCGGTGGCCCGGCGGAGAACCCGAGGTTGCCGCTGAACGTGTGCAGCGCGAACGACCGGCCCATTTTCTCCTTATCGACCGACCCCGACAGGATCGCGTAATCCGACGGATGGATGACCGAGTTGCCGACCCCCGACAGCGTCGCCAGCACCAGGATCTGCCAGAACGACGTGGCCAGCGACATCGAGGCGAGCGCCAGCGACATGATCAGCGTGCCGCCGATCAGGAACGGACGTGCGCCGTATTTATCGACCAGGAAGCCGACCGGCGTCTGCAACAGCGCCGTTGTCCCCGACATCAGCATGATCGTCATGCCGAGTTCGGCGAAACTGACCTGGAACGCCTCCTGCCAGGCCAGGAACATCGGCGGCAGGCAGAGGACGTAGAAGTGCGAGAGGAAATGTCCGTTGCCAATCAAGATGTTGACTCGGGTTGTCCGGCTGAGCGCCATGCGGAAGCGGCCTATGATGAATTTCGGGTAATTTTGGTGGGAGATAACCGGTCGGTCAAGAAACGCAGCGTGCCCGCCATCGCCCCGTCCCCGGGCATCGCGCTTGCTTCAACCGGTGCATAAAATTACTCTCTTATCAGGAGAGTATTTTCATGGACCAATCCTCGGGACCCGCTGAGATTTTTTCCCCTGCCGAAATCAGCGCCATTACCGGTGCGTCGGTGCAGGCGGTTTACAAGGCGATCGGGGACAGGCTGCCGAGCGGCCTGTCGGTTCAACGCGATCGGCAGCAATACCTGACCCGGTGGGGCGCAGTCTGTTTTGTTATCGATCGTGAGATGCCGAAGGACGTGCCGCTGTCGGTTCGTAAAGGACTCTATGCCAGCATCCTGGAGCGAAATGCCGAATCTCAGGTCCAGTATAACCGCGGGATATTGACCTACCTCGTGGACGTGAAATCGGTCGCGGATCGGGTTGACCGGGACCTTGCCTGTTATCGCGAGGCCATGCGGCAGATCGTTCAAGATGATACAATCCAGGGCGGCGCCGCGACGTTTATCGGAACCCGGATACTTGTGCATCAAATTGCTGATCTGATGGCACAGGGCGCTGACGAAGCGGAGTTGCGACAGGATTATCCGCGCCTTACGCCGGAGATGATGGCGGCGGCTTTGATCTATGCGCGTGTACATCCACGCCGCGGGCGGCCTCGGAAGCCAACGTGGCGGCATACCAACACAGGTGTTTTTTCGGAACTGCAGAACGGCGGGTGACAGCGCCCCGTTTCTTGATTGATGAAAATCTTTCACCACATCTTGTTCAACCGGCGCGTGACCGTGGCTATGAGTCCATGCACGTCAATCATCTGGGTCTGCGCACCGAAAAAGATTGGGACCTGCTGAGGATTATTGCTGACGACGATTGGGTTTTAGTGACGAACAACGCCATCGAATTTCGTGGACGCTATCGCGCAATCGACTTGCATCCCGGTGTGGTGTTCCTGGTGCCGTCTGTGCGCGCGGGCGAACAAGTCAGGCTGTTCGAAGCCGCCCCGGATCAGGTTGGGCTTCAGCCAGACATGCCCAATCGGGCGATGGACGTGACCCTGGGGCCGCAAGGCGAAATTCTGGTGGCGGTTTACGATCTGCCGTGATGCGGATCCCCTGGTTGAGAAGGCATAGGTCTTCAAATCCGCCCCCACCCCGCGCATAGTGCCGGAAACGTCCAAAGGGAAACCCGCCCATGCGCAGCGCCGTCATTGTCTCCACCGCCCGCACCCCGATCGGGCGCGCCTATCGCGGCGCCTTCAACGACACCCAAAGCCAGGCGCTCGGTGGCCACGCCATTGCTCAGGCCGTGAAACGCGCCGGCATCGATCCGGCGGAGGTCGAGGACGTGGTGATGGGCGCCGCCCTCCAGCAGGGCGCCCAAGGCTTCAACGTCGCGCGTCAGGCAGCGCTGCGGGCCGGGTTGCCGGACAGCGTCGCCGGTATGTCGGTGGACCGGCAATGCGCCTCCGGCCTGATGGCGATCGCCACCGCCGCCAAGCAGATCATTCAGGACGATATGCAGATCACGGTCGGCGGCGGCCTGGAATCGATCTCGCTGGTGCAGACCAACGCCGTCAACCGGTCCCGCGGCCAGGACCCGGAGTTAGCCTCACGCGTGCCCGGCCTCTACATGATGATGATCGAAACGGCGGAGTTGGTCGCTGACCGCTACAGCATCTCCCGGGATGCCCAGGACGAGTACGCCCTGCGATCGCAACAACGCACCGCCGCCGCGCAACAGGCCGGCCGCTTCGATGATGAGATCGTCGCCATGCCGACCGAGATGCTGGTAACCGATAAGGCAACCGGCGAAACCAGCCACAAGAAGGTCGCGATTACCAGGGATGAGGGCAACCGCCCGGAGACCTCCCTGGACGGGCTGAACAGCCTGAAGCCGGTGTTCGCCAATGGTCAGGTGGTCAAGCAAGGCAAGTTCATCACGGCGGGCAACGCGTCGCAGCTCTCCGACGGCGCCTCGGCTGCCGTGCTGATGGAGGAGGCAGAAGCCTCCCGCCGCGGCCTGCAACCGCTGGGCATTTATCGCGGCATGGCCGTCGCCGGCTGCGCGCCTGACGAGATGGGCATCGGGCCGGTGTTCGCGGTGCCCAAGCTGCTGGCCAGGCATGGCCTGCGCGTGGACGATATCGACCTGTGGGAACTGAACGAGGCCTTCGCCTGTCAGGTGCTGTATTGCCGCGACCGCCTGGGCATCGACCCCGACAAACTGAACGTCAACGGCGGCGCGATCTCCATCGGCCACCCATACGGGATGTCAGGCGCCCGGATGACCGGCCATGCGCTGATTGAGGGCAAGCGTCGCGGCGCGAAATTCGTCGTCGTCACCATGTGCGTCGGCGGCGGCATGGGCGCCGCCGGCCTGTTCGAGGTGGCGTGATATGCCGGTCGATCCCCAAATCCAAATGCTTCTGAACCTGCGTGCCGCCTTACCCCCGCTGCACACGCTGTCCGTCGCCGACGCCCGGGCGCAATTTGCCGCGAGGGATTTTCCGGGTCTGCGCAAGCCGGAGGTGGCGAGCATCGTCAATCGCGACATGCAAGGCCCGGCTGGCTCCCTGCCATTGCGGATTTACACGCCGTTGGGCGAGGGGCCGTTTCCGCTGATGGTGTTCTTCCACGGCAGTGGGTTCGTCGTGTGCAGTCTGGATACGCATGACGGGATGTGCCGCAACCTGTGTGCCGGGACTGGCTGCGTTGTGGTGTCGGTGGATTACCGACTGGCCCCGGACGCGAAATTTCCCGCCGCGCCGGACGACTGCCTGGCGGCGACTCGATGGGCGGCGATGAATGCGGCGGCGCTCGGGGCTGATCCCGGACGCATTTTTGTGGCCGGCGACAGTGCGGGTGGAAACCTGGCCGCTGTCACGGCTTTGAGGGTTCGCGACGAGGGGGGGCCGAGGCTGATCGGGCAACTCCTGATTTACCCGGTGACCGAGTATTACGATCCCGGCACACCGTCGATGATCGAAAATGCCGAGGGCTACGGGCTGACGCGCGATGGGATGATCTGGTTCTGGAACCACTATCTGGCCGACCCGGCGCACGGCGCCAATCCACTCGCCAGCCCGCTGCGCGCCGCGGATCTGAGCGGTTTGCCGCCGGCGCTGGTGGTAACGGCCGAATACGACCCGCTTCGCGATGAGGGTGAGTATTACGCCGAAAGGCTGCTCCAGGCCGGGGTATCGACCGCGCTGAAACGCTGGGGCGGGATGAACCACGGGTTCTTCTTCTGGCCGGGCGTCGTCGATCGCGCGGGGGCCGCGATGGATGAGGCCTGCGCGTGGGTGAGGTCGGTCCTGGAGCAATAGAACCCGCCACAGAGTACCGAATTAGGCAGCGTCCGGCACGATCTCCATGCGCACGGACAATCCCGCCCGTTCCGCCAGACCGACCAAAGCATCGAGGCTGAACCGGTCCACCCGGCCACGCAGCAAATCGTTCAAGCGAGGCTGGGTGACGCCCAGCCGGCGCGCGGCATCGGTTTGGGTCGTCTGCCACGCCTCAACCACGCCTCGAATTACGATTGCCAGCTCCGAACGAAGCCGCATGTTGGCGGCTTCCTCCGCTGTTTCGGCGAGGGCATCCCACACGCTGGCGAAGGTCTGCACCGATTCATCGGTCATGTCGTGCTCCGTCCGCTGATCTGCCGCAACCGAGACGCGGCCAGGTCGAGATCACGCTTGGTAGTCCGTTGGGTCTTTTTTTGGAACGCGTGAAGGACATACACAGCATCGGCCAGATTGGCTATGTAGATGACCCGAAACGCGCCCGTTTCGTCGCGTATGCGGATCTCTCGTACGCCCGATCCGATGCTTGTCATTGGTTTCCAATCATCGGGGTCGAGTCCGCGTTGAACACGATCCAATTGGTAACCGGCCTCCCGCCGGGCCTCCCCGCTAAAGGCCCGCTCAGCGCGGTGCCGATGAAGGAGATTCGCTTCATCCAAGACCTATATCAAAATCGATATAAGCAATCAACGTCCATCCGAACGACCGTCGCTCCCACTACGCCAAATGGCGAAAACGTCACGAACCCGTCCCGTGCGGGTTGCGTGCCCCAAAACCCCATGTTAGACGCCCGGCGCCGGTTCGGCCGGCCGATCCTGACACATGTCCGAACTCCCTCGCGGGTCCGGACCAACATATGGAAACGCACGTGGCGTCTGAGGCTACGACAATCTCATCCGGCGGTGGTCTCACCGACCGCTACGCCGCGGCGCTTTACGCGCTCGCCGACGAAAACCATGTGCTGGACGCAGTTGTCTGGCAGATGGAGGGACTCGGCCGGCTGATCGATGGAAGCGCGGATTTCCGCCGCTTGCTGGAATCGCCGCTGATCGACGTGAAGACCGCCACCGCGGCCGCTCAGGCAGTCCTGAACGCCGAGGGTTTCGGCAAGGAAGTCCGCGACTTCGTTGGCGTCATCTCGGTCAACCGCCGTTTGCGCGCCCTGCGTGACATCGTCAGTGCCTTCGCCACCCTGGTGGCCGATCGCCGTGGCATCGTCACCGCACACGTCGCTTCGGCACATCCTCTTAATGACGTGCAACGCCAGCAGCTCCGCGCCCGCCTGATCGAGGCCGGCTATGGCAACGTCAACATCGACGAGCGGGTCGAACCCGACCTGCTTGGCGGCCTGATCGTGAAGATCGGTGCCCGCCTGTACGACACCAGTTTGAAATCCCGGCTGCAACGTTTGCAGTACGCCATGAAGGGAGCCGCCTAATATGGAGATCCGCCCCGCCGAGATCTCGGAGATCTTGAAGAAGCAGATCGCCGCGTTCGATACGGAAGCCAATGTCGCTGAAACAGGCCAGGTCCTGTCGGTCGGCGACGGCATCGCTCGCGTGTTCGGCCTGCAGAACGTGATGTCCGGTGAAATGGTCCTGTTCCCGACCGCCGGTCTGCGCGGAATGGCGCTGAACCTGGAAACCGACAATGTCGGCGTCGTGATCTTCGGTGATGACCGTCAGATCCGCGAAGGCGACACCGTCTCGCGCACCGGCTCCATCGTCGAAGTCCCGACCGGCCCCGGCCTGCTCGGACGCGTCGTTGACGGCCTCGGCAATCCGATCGACGGCAAAGGCCCGATCGCCAACGCGATCATGAGCCGCGTCGAAGTGAAGGCCCCCGGCATCATCCCGCGTAAGTCGGTGCATGAGCCGATGCAGACCGGCCTGAAGGCGATTGATGCGCTGATCCCGATCGGCCGTGGCCAGCGCGAGCTGATCATTGGCGATCGCCAGACCGGCAAGACCGCCGTGATCATCGACACCATCATCAACCAGAAGACAGGCAACACTTCGGGCGATCCGAAGAAGGCCATCATCTGCATCTACGTTGCTATCGGCCAGAAGCGCTCCACCGTCGCACAGCTTGTGCGCACCCTGGAAGAGAACGGCGCGATGGAATACTCCATCGTTGTCGCCGCGACCGCGTCCGATCCGGCACCGATGCAGTTCCTGGCGCCGTACACCGGCTGCACCATGGGCGAATACTTCCGCGATAATGCTCAGCATGCCGTCATCTTCTATGACGATCTGTCCAAGCAGGCCGTCGCGTATCGCCAGATGTCGCTGCTGCTGCGCCGTCCGCCGGGCCGTGAGGCTTATCCGGGCGACGTGTTCTACCTGCATTCCCGCTTGCTGGAACGCGCCGCGAAGATGAACGACGCCCTCGGCGCCGGTTCGTTGACCGCGCTGCCGGTCATCGAGACGCAGGCCGGCGACGTGTCCGCCTACATCCCGACCAACGTGATTTCGATCACCGACGGCCAGATCTTCCTTGAAACCGAGCTGTTCTTCCGCGGCATCCGCCCGGCCGTGAACGTCGGTCTGTCGGTGTCCCGCGTCGGGTCCGCCGCGCAGGTCAAGGCGATGAAGCAGGTCGCCGGCCGCATCAAGTTGGAACTCGCCCAGTATCGTGAAATGGCTGCCTTCGCGCAGTTCGCTTCGGATCTTGATGCCTCCACCCAGCAGTTGCTGGCACGCGGTTCGCGCCTGACTGAGCTTCTGAAGCAGCCCCAGTATAAGCCGCTGCCGATCGAAGAAATGGTCGCGGCGATTTTCGCGGGTGTTCGCGGCTATCTGGATAAGTTCGACCTGGGTCGCATCGGTCCGTTCGAGGCACAGTTCATCTCTGAACTGAAGTCGCGCGAGCCGGCGATCCTGGATGCGATCCGTACGGATCTGGAGATCAAGCCGGCGACCGAGAAGAGCCTGATCGCCTTCCTGGACGCCTTCGCGAAATCCTTCAAGTAAGAGCCCGACATGCCCAGCTTGAAGGCTCTTCGGACACGGATCAACAGCGTCAAATCGACGCAGAAGATCACCTCCGCCATGAAGATGGTGGCGGCCTCGAAGCTGCGGCGTGCGCAACAGCAGGCCGAAGCGGCGCGTCCCTACGCAGAGCGTATGGACCGCATGCTGCGGGCGTTGGCGGCCTCGGTCGCCGGTTCGCCCACGGCCCCGCCGTTGTTGGTGGGAACCGGGCAGGACAAGGTGCATCTGCTGATCGCCGTGACCGCCGATCGCGGTCTGGCCGGGGCGTTCAACACCCAGGTCGGCCGAGCTACCCGGAACCTGGCGCGCCGTCTGGAATCAGAAGGCAAAACGGTGAAGATTCTCGCCGTTGGCCGCAAGGGGCGTGACTATCTTCGCCGCGAACTGGCCAGCCGGATCATCGGCGACGTGACCTACGCCGGTAAGCGCCGGATCGATTTCGGTGACGCGCAGGAACTCGGTATTCGCATTGCCGGCATGCTGGCGGCGGGCGAGATCGACGTGGCGACCATCGTCTATAACCGTTTCCAGTCGGTGATCGCGCAGATCGTCACCGAACAGCAGATCATCCCTGCTCCTCCCCCGCCGGAAGGCGAGGCCGAGGATTTGCACGGCGCGATCTACGAGTTCGAGCCGGACGAAGAAACGATCCTGGCCAAGCTGCTGCCGCAGGCACTGGCGATCCAGATGTACCGGTCGTTGCTGGAAAGCGCTGCCGGCGAGCATGGCGCGCGTATGTCCGCGATGGACAATGCGACCCGCAATGCCGGCGACATGATCAAGCGTCTGTCGCAGAACTACAATCGTGCCCGTCAGGCAAACATCACCAAGGAACTGATCGAGATCATTTCCGGCGCCGAAGCCGTCTGATCTTTTTCGACATCAAGGAACCTCTCTTATGGCAAGCAACATCGTCGGTCGGGTGACCCAGGTTCTGGGCGCGGTTGTGGACGTTCAGTTCGACGGCGAACTGCCGTTCATTCAGAACGCGCTGCTCAGCAAGATCGAAGACCGCACCCTGACCCTCGAAGTGGCGCAGCAGCTCGGTGAACGCACCGTTCGCTGCATCGCGATGGACAGCACCGACGGCATGGTCCGCGGCCAGGAAGTCACCGACACCGGTGCGCCGATCATGGTGCCGGTCGGACCGGAAACCCTCGGCCGCATCATGAACGTCGTCGGTGAGCCGATCGACGAGAAGGGCCCGGTCGTCACCAAGAGCAAGATGCCGATCCATCGCCTTGCCCCGTCGTTCGAGGAACAGGCGACCTCCGCCGAGATCCTCGTGACCGGCATCAAGGTCGTCGATCTGCTCTGCCCGTATTTGAAGGGTGGCAAGGTCGGCCTGTTCGGCGGCGCCGGCGTGGGCAAGACGGTGCTCATTCAGGAACTGATCAACAACATCGCCAAGGCGCACGGCGGCGTGTCGGTGTTCGCCGGCGTGGGTGAGCGCACCCGCGAAGGCAACGATCTGTATCACGAGATGATCGACGCCGGCGTTATCAAGGTTGATGACGATGGCAAGCTGCTCGAAGGCTCCAAGGTCGCCCTGATGTATGGCCAGATGAACGAGCCCCCGGGCGCCCGCGCTCGCGTCGGCTTGTCCGGCCTGACCATGGCCGAGTACTTCCGCGATGAAGAAGGCCAGGACGTGCTGTTCTTCGTCGATAACATCTTCCGCTTCACCCAGGCCGGTGCCGAAGTGTCCGCTCTGCTGGGTCGTATCCCGTCCGCGGTGGGTTATCAGCCGACGCTGGCGACCGACATGGGCGCGATGCAGGAGCGTATTACCTCCACCAACAAGGGCTCGATCACGTCCGTGCAGGCGATTTACGTGCCGGCCGATGACTTGACCGATCCGGCGCCTGCCACATCGTTTGCTCACTTGGATGCCACGACCGTGCTGAACCGGCAGATCGCCGAGCTGGGCATTTACCCGGCGGTGGATCCGTTGGACTCCACGTCGCGCTCGCTTGATCCGCGCATCGTCGGTGAAGAACACTACCTGGTGGCGCGCGAGACCCAGCGCATCCTGCAGACCTACAAGTCCTTGCAGGACATCATCGCGATTTTGGGCATGGATGAGCTTTCCGAAGAGGACAAGCTGGTCGTGGCCCGCGCCCGCAAGATCCAGCGCTTCCTGTCGCAGCCGTTCCATGTGGCCGAAGTGTTCACCGGCTTCCCGGGCAAGTTGGTTCCGGTCGCCGATACCGTCCGCAGCTTCAAGGCGATCTGCGCCGGCGAATACGATCATCTGCCGGAAGCGGCCTTCTACATGGTCGGCACGATCGAGGAAGCCGTCGCGAAGGCTGAAACCATGAAGGCGAACGCATAATCATGCCCGTATCGCTGGAAATCGTCAGCCCGGAGAAGCTGCTGCTGTCCCGCTCCGTGGACATGGTGGTGATCCCGGCGTCTGAGGGCGACATGGGGGTGCTGGAAGGCCACGCCCCGATGATCGTTATGCTGCGCGGTGGCACCATCGACTTGTATGAGGGCGACAAGATCGTCGAACGCCTGTTCGTCGATGGCGGTTTTGCCGAGGTCACACCGGAGCGCTGCACGGTGCTTGCCAACAAGGCGATCCCGATCGCCGAAGTGAACAAGGCCGATGCCGAACGCCGTTTGGCTGAGGCGGAAGCGGCTTACACTGCGGCCGACAAGACCGATACCGCTGTCGAAGACGCGGCAACCGATGCGATCCAATCGGCTCGCGCGATGGTCGAGGCGGCGGGTTAAGGCCTTCCGGCTTCGAGAGAGTTGAAGAAAGGCCGTGTCGCAGGACACGGCCTTTTTTGTTTGCCGGCCGTTGCTGATGCCGATTCTCAGCCGCCACAGCCCCAAATGTGTGAAGATAAGCGGTCGGTGGCCGGGATGGCAGGGTGATACGACCCCGATGTCAAAAGCTGCTGATCAACTGGCCGCATCAGTTCGGAACGCCCATCGCTGGCCTGCGAACCGATTGGCTTGTTCGTCTTCGTTGAGCCGGCCTATATAAAGGTGCTGGATAAGGAAAATGCGTTCCCTGTCCTGCGATCATTCAGCGAGCATGATAACGAAATGAAGCATTGGCGGATCGAAGATGTGGCGTGGGAGAATTTCGATCCCAAAGCCGTGGACCCGGCTCTCGTCCCGCTGGTGAAAGCCGCGGCGATGGTGGAGCGCAACGGCAAGGATTATGCGCTGTACCTCAACAGCGTTTTTCACGACGATCCCGACTTCCGCAACGCCGCCGACTATTGGGCGGAGGAGGAAGTGCAGCACGGCGACGCGCTGGCAAAATGGGCCGAACTGGCCGATCCAGGCTGGGATTTCGCCGCCGCCTTTGCCCGCTATCGGGCCGGCTATGCGATCAAGACTGACGCCGACGCGTCGATCCGCGGCTCCCGCACCGGCGAGCTGATCGCTCGCTGCATGGTGGAAACCGGGACCTCCAGTTATTACACCGCGCTGGCCGAGGCGACGTCGGAGCCGGTGCTACGCCAAGTGTGCAAGCTGATCGCGGCCGACGAATACCGCCACTTCAAGCTGTTCTACGACCACATGCGCCGCTATCTGGCGCGCGAGAACCTGGGCCTCGCCACACGTTTGCGCATCGCGCTCGGCCGCATCGGCGAATCCGAGGATGACGAACTGGCCTACGCCTATCACTGCGGCAACGAGCCGGAGTCGCAGGCGTTCCGGCACGATCACTGCACCGCCGCCTACATGTCTGGCGCGATCGGCTTCTACCGCTATCGTCACATTGAACGCAGCACCGGGATGATTCTGAAATCCGTCGGCCTGCCGCCGCGCGGGCGCCTTTCAACCGGTGCGACCAAGGTGGCGTGGCACTTGTTGCAGTGGCGCCAGCGGCGGTTTGAGCGGCAACTGGCGACCTGATGCCGCCAGGCCGTCCGGTCTTGCTTCTACCGCGGTTAATCAGGCCACCACGGCGATTTGTTCGCGCCGCACCTGCACGGTCAATTCATCCAGCGCTTTGCCGACGCGGGTCAGCATCTCGTCGATTTCGTCTGTGGAAATCACCAGCGGCGGACTGAAGCAGAGCGTGTCGTTCAGCGACGCCCGGCCGATTACCCCATGCGCCTCACCCAGTTTGGTCATCCGGATACCGACCTTGGCGGCGGGGTCGAAGTTTGTGCGGGTCGCTTTGTCGGCCACCAGTTCGAGGGCCGCGATCAGACCGGTGCCGCGCACTTCGCCGACCAGCGGGTGATCGGAGAAACGGCGCCGGAGTTCCGACTGTAGATGCGGCCCGACGACCGAGACGTGACTGCCAATGTCGGTCTCGTCGTAGATCTTCAGGGTTTCGATCGCGACGGCGGCGGGAACCGGATGGCCGGAGTAAGTGAAGCCGTGCCCGAACGTGCCGATCTTGTGGCTTTCCTGCGCCAGCGCCTGGAATACGCGATCGTTCACCATCACGGCGCTGATCGGCAAGTAAGCCGCCGACAGAGCCTTCGCGCACACCAGGATGTCCGGGTCGATGTCGAGCGTCTGGCTGCCCCAATACGACCCGGTGCGCCAGAACCCGCAGATTACCTCATCGACGACGAACAGGATGTCGTATTTGCGCAGCACCGCCTGGATCTTCGGGAAGTAGCCGCGCGGGGGCAGGATCACACCGCCGGCGCCCATGATCGGTTCCGCCCACATCGCGGCGATGGTGTCCGGTCCCTCGGCGAGGATCAGCTTTTCCAGTTCATCGGCGCAGCGCGTGGCGAATTCATCCTCAGATTCACCGGGCAGCGCGCCGTGATAGAAGTGCGGTGTCATGGTGTGGATGAAACCGGGCAGCGGCACGTCGAAGCTGCGGTGGTTGGCCGGCAATCCGGTCAGCGACGCCGACCCGATGGTGATGCCGTGATACCCCTTTACCCGTCCGATCAGCTTTTTTTTGGCCGGCCGTCCCAGCGCGTTGTTGAGGTACCAGACCATTTTGATCGCGGAGTCGTTGGCCTCGGAGCCGGAATTGGCAAAGAACACCTTACTCATGGGCACGGGCGCGCGGGCGAGCAGCATCTCGGCCAGATCGATCATCGGTTCGTGCGATTTGGCGGTGAACGCGTGATAGAAGGGCAGCTTGCGCATCTGGGTGACGGCGGCCTGCACCAGGCGTTCGTTGTCGAAGCCCAGGGACGCACACCACAGGCCCGCAACAGATTCGATATATTCCTTACCGGCCTCGTCCCATACGCGAACGCCCTTGCCGTGCGAGATCACGACGGGGCCGGCCTGCTGGTGGGCTTCAAGATCTGTGTACGGATGGAGTACGGTAGCGATGTCGCGTGCGGCGGCGGAATTCGCGCCGAAGGGTGGGGGCGGTGCCATAGGGGAGACTCCTGCGGGTTGTTCCCGCGAAGCCTAGACCTTTTGGCCGAGACGGGGAAACAAAAGGCGGTCAGACCGGTGCTGGCCCGCGCATGGCGTGGCTGCCTACAGCAGCGATTTCCCATGGGCCAGCACTTGCTCACAGATCTTCTGTGTAATCTGCGCTTTCTCTCCGCCGCCACCCAGGCTGAAGTCCTGTCCATGCCCTGTTTGCAACAGGCCGTTGCTGCCCGCCTTATAGCCGGGATCACTGGCCCCTTGCCCCGAGGACCCGGTCACCTTGCTCAGCAGTGTATCCTTCACCGACGAAGCCCCCGAATCACCGCCAAGATAATTGTTCTTGATACAATATTGTAGCACGCCGGCGGTGTTGCTGGAACTGGCCTGGCCGACCGAGGGCATGCCGCCGCCGAGGCCGCCCAGTACACCGCCGCTCGATCCGCCCTGGCCTGACCCGGCGGCGCCTTTCAACTGATCCAGCAACTGCGCGTTCACCGATGTAACCGTCACACACAGTATTGCGACGCCGACCGTGGTTTTCAGTAAAGACGGAAATCGGCGTGTAAGGATTTCCCGCACAGTCTGTTCCCTTCCAGAGAGACTAATACCAGTCCGCCTTGAGACCGAGGTCCGTCTATTCCATCATCGTCATGGCCCGGCTTGTCCCTAAAGTACCCACACATCTCCTGACCTCCGAAAAAAGTCCTTGCCCGGCTCGACGCGAGTACGATTCGCTGCCTCCAGGCAACCGGAGAACAGGAGCCA
>Ga0316219_1000246_pt1 | contig 80438 bp, 61 predicted proteins | sample TBH18003PmetaG_FD_203635 | JGI IMG/M metagenome (GOLD analysis project Ga0316219, IMG submission 203635) | Freshwater microbial communities from Trout Bog Lake, Wisconsin, USA - TBH18003P | ecosystem: Environmental > Aquatic > Freshwater > Lake > Hypolimnion/Profundal zone | place: USA...
TTCTTCGATGGTTGGGTTCATGGTGTTGTGATTGTTCCGGCTAGGGAGTTCTACGGTGGCGCCACCATGGCGCCGTTATCGTTGTTCCGACCGGTTACGTTTAATTCCCCAGCCACGTGGCCCCGCAGCGACAGCGCGGGGACAATCGTGACGCCATTTTTCCGGGGTTGGAAGGACCCGTCCGTTGTGATGAAAATGACCCGCACTTTGCGCGCCAGTCTTTGGACGAACGCTGAGTCCTCAGCGACAGGTTGTGTTTAATCCTCGTTTCAGCGAGACGGGAATCCTTTCGCAAACCCGCCGAATAGGCGCCGTGGTGATGGAGAAAACACGCGCAGTCATCTGTGCCTGGTCTCAAATTTGAGAAAACACGCCTCTGGCGGCGATTCTTTGATCTCAGAAAAACGTTCAAAACTGATCGGCCGGCAGGGCTAGCTCGCTGGGCGACGGACTTCCGATGAATCCACTGCGATTTCGCAGCGGGGAAAATTAAAATACTCCGCGCTTGCGCGTTGAATAAAAATATTGTTGCGCTGCTTCGACAGCGCCGCTTGATTATGGGGATTTGATCCAAATTCATTGGGGTATTGACACTCGCCGGTCCCTGCCAGCGCGGGAGTAGGGGGGGTGAAGGAGGGGGCCTGGAACAACAACTGCGTTTCCTTTATTAAAGGGGCCTGTTGTTGTTGTTTCACCGGGGTGCCCCCGTTCCCGAGGCGAATCGACCCTTTATTACGGGGCGCCTGGTGACGGTCGCTTTCGACCCGGGCTACACTAGGCCGAGATCCGTGCGATCGCTTTCCGCCGTATCCGACTGGTGGGCGAGAGCTTCGCGAGCCAGTGGACAGCTGGGGTTTGAAACTGAATCGCCCTGCCGCACCGAAATTCGGTCCAGCCGACGAGTGTCGATTTCACCCAGGTTCTTCTATGGGACTCGTCCGGCAAGCACGCCTTAAGGCGGACATGTCCCCGTCGCCAGTGTAACTTCGGGGATGATTTTCCTTCTGCATCGGGCGATTTAGAGCGCTGGTTTTGAATCGCGCCCCAACCAGTTCGCGTCAGCTTCTGGGTGAATGCTGATCTACCAGGAGGGAAATTTGAACACTCCGCGCTTGCGCGTTGGATTAGAAATATGGGGATTTGATCCAAAGTTTTGGGGTATTTACACTCGCCGGCCCCTGCCTGCGCGGGAGTAGGGGGGTGGTTGAAGGAGGGGGCTTGGAACAACAACTGCGCTCTTTTATTAAAGGGGCGTGTTGTTGTTGTTCGACTCGTTGGATGTACCCGTTCGAACCTGAAGTCTTGCCCCAGCCAGCTCAGCCGCCCAACGGGCCCGCTTTCCCTGCCCGGCGAGTTGCCCCTTTCTCCCCGCCACGATCACCAAAAGCGATAACGGTCGGGGTGTTGACAGCGACGGCGACCTATCGCGGGGAAATAGTCGCATCAAGCGTCGCTCTTCTGGAGCCGCGCTTGGCGCATCAGTTTCCGGATGATCTCCCGCTCGGCGAGAACTTCTTGAGCCCGAAAGCCGATACGAACTCGGTTGATTTGAAGGTGTGGGCAATCGCGGAAGTCTGCTTTTTTGCCTACGCGCCCTCCGACTGCGATCGTTTGGAGGATTTGGAGATCCAGGATTGCTTCAATCCCGCTGCCACTGAAGTCAACGAAGCAGGGATACTGTCCAGTAGCCGTAATTAGGTGGAAGCACCCGTTGAAGCTGGCGGCATCGCCATTATTGTTGGAGGCCAAAATGTGCAGAATTCGGATGGCTTTGATGCCACTGCCGCTGAAGTCGACATGCCCAGAGAAGGTGCCACAGGCGTTTTCAAGCTCTCGGCAGTTTCGGAAGCTGGCGCAGTCTCCGTTGGAGTTGCGTCCGGTGAAGTGGAGAAGCGGCGAGAGGTGGCGGATTTTGGTTTTCGACATGTCGCAGTAGTCGGTGATTTCGAGCGGTTCGAGCAGGTCGAGCGCCCATGAGGGATCTCGCTGGGTGTTAGCTTTGAATTGGGCGGCGGAGATTAGATTCATTTGGGTTTGATGGTTGCGGCGTGGCTGGACGTCAGGCCATTTTTAGGTTTCCAGCGACTACACACCCGGCGGTATCGCGGGTATGTGGTTTCGACGCGGTACCACGGCGTCTCGTCAGGCTGGGCGATAATCGGCCCGTTAGGTTTCGATTATCTTTCTTGCGCGCACGTTGTCCGCTCCGGGGAAGCAGCCCCAACCGGGGCGGCTTTCGGATAACCTACTTCTCTACAGGCAATCGGTTTAAATGTATGAGGGTGCCAGGCTTCAGTGGTCGGGTGTGCGAAATGATTCTTTTGCTCATAACTCTGATTGGCACCGCGCAATCGTTCCCTATCAGTCTTTTCGGCGAAAGTGCGTGTGTCTCCTAACGCTTTGGGTGCCGTTCTGTCTTGCCCGAGGCGTAACGGACATGAAAACGCCTTCAACTGGATCATCGGAGCGCCGCCATCGGAAGCAGCGCACACGTCCCAAACGAAATGTTCCCCTCTAGCCGTGGGGGGAGTTTTGAGGGGGCGAGGGCAATGACTCGCCCCTTCGAAAGCCTCTTTTTCGGGTTATCGCGCCGCTGAAACCGCCTTATCAACCGCGTAAAGAGGAACACCTCAAGATGCACGTCCGCTCGATCGATTTGCGGCATTTCGTTGTGCTACGTCAGGTCGAGGTGCCGTGCGACCGCATTCATTCGCTGCCGGCGTTGCTTGGATGAGGCTCCCGTGAGTTGATGAAATGCCGAAGTCAACGGGACGGCGTTCATGAAAACTCGGTTCAACTCCGCGCGACTGATATGGACATCGCAGGATGCGTCACCGTCCCGCGTCGCCGACCTCAAGTCCCGGACGATGCAGGCGATCATGACCTTGAGTGTATCCGAGTCGAGTTCGCTAAAAGCCAGCCACACCGGCCAGTGGCGATTTAGTTCGGTGAAGTAGTTCCTTACCGGCTGAATTTCGAAAAGGTTCTCATCGGAATCGTCGTAGTCCGTGAGAACGAAGGTAACGCGACCAAACATTGAGCGGAGTTCTTCCACCGGCGAGGCGAGGTTGAATTGGGAGCGCAGGCGCGAGAAAATTCCGCGTTCGATTTCGTCCCGGCTGATCACGAAAACATCGTGGGAGCGTTTGGCTTGCGATGTGGAACCGATAATCCTCGCCAGTTCATGGTTGGCCTTGCCTGCGGCTCGCTGCAACCGCCAGTAAACGACTTTCGAGGGTTCCGTGCTCATTCCTCGCGCTCTTTTCTATGAATGGCGACGTCCCATGCCTGATGCACGGCACAGCCTATCGATCTTTTACTCGGCGGCATGCGTCATTTCCTCCGCGATTTCCCGGTATTTCGGCGCCACCGGTCCTGGTGTGACGACGCGGGTCACCCCGGCGTGGTATCCGTTGGTTATTTGACGTAGACGTGGACCAAGCGCGCGCAGGAAGTCCCAGCCCCAGAACTCGAAGTAGAGGCCGAGGCTGCGGTGGAGCGCCCTCGGAAACTCGGAAACCGTGTGGAACGTCGAATTCGCGGCGAGAAACTGGTCCATCACGGCGACTTGGAAGGTGTCATCAGGGTGATAAAGGATGATTTGCAAGACAATGGTTGTTTGGCTTTTTGGCAATCAGGCGGCGGAGCCGTTATCGTCCTCCGGCGGAGGATTTGCTTTTGCCGTCATGGAGGTGAACTCGTTATAGGTTGGAGCAATCGGCTGGGGCGGTTGGCTCGCTTCTGCATTTGCCTGGCTTGCATGAAAGTCCCGGGTAATGAGGCGCAGGCTCGGTCCAAGCTTTACCAGGCGATCCCAACCCCAAAAACCGAAGCAGATCCCGAAGGCGCGCCGCAACGCCCGGCTCGGCTCGCTCTCCACGTGGAATGCGGATTCGAGATCTAGAAACTGCTCGAACATCGCCACCTGGGATTCAGCGGCATGCTCCAGAAACGTGCATAACCCCAGCAGAGCGCAGCCCGTCTGGGCCACCTCTGCCCTTGCTTGTCCGCTGTAACCCCAGCCAGAGAGATCGAGAATGTGTTGTCGAATCGTTGGACTAATCCCGTGGCCGATAATGCACGCGACGGGATAGTAATAGTAGTCGGGCATGTGGCCGTGCAAGAATTTGATGCGCTCAGACGCGCCCTGCGGTGCCGGGCAGTGCTCGATCTCTATACCTGAAACGTAGTGGGCGAGAACGGTTGCCCACCGCCCGATCTGCTCGCGGATTTCGCTGATTTTCCAAGTTCCGTATGCGATGTAAAACGAGGTTTCTCGCTGCATGCCTCGGTTGTACCGGCGGGCGATGCGCAGGTATTCCTTGGCCCGTTCATGCCGGTGTTCGCAGCATGCGGTCTGAAGCTGGTTGAGAAATTGCTCCTTCTGCTTCCGGCAGGCTTTCTCATGGGCCGACCTGGACGCTGTGTGTGGTGCCTCGGCGGGCAATTCGTTATCGAGGTAAATGGCCTGGTGCCCGCGCGAATAACCGCGTGCGGGTGACCGCATTCTGGCTCGCAGCTTCTCGGCCTGCGCGAGCAACCTTGCGACACGAGCGGGTGCGACATTCTCGTGCCAGCGCAACACCTCGACTCCCGGCGGAAACTCCAGGAAAGCGCAGTCCTGAAAGAACCATTGGAGTAATTGGATGGGGTCGGCGGCGAAGTCCTTTGAAATCTTGATTCGTTGGGTAAAGGCCGGCAGCAAGACGAGATCGGGTTCGTGCTTTGCGACGTCGTAAATTTGCGCCTCAGCAGCGTGGTGCAGGACGGCGTGGCTTTTGCTTTCGAGCCACCGAACAAGACGTTGGCGGAAGAATTCGTTTGGGTGATAGATGAGCGTTTTCATGTGGTGGGGTGTGCTGGCGTTATCGTTCGATTTTTCGCCGCAGTTGGCGTTTCGCGCGCTCGACCGCGCGGTAGCTGCCGCTTCGGCTTGCGCCAACCGCTTGTGCAGCTTCCGCGGCGGTTTCTTCGAGCCGGAAGACCCGGTCGACGACTCTTATTTCTTTGTGGTCGAAGCCGGGCAGGCGACGCATGCACCGTAACAGCTCCCTGCGTGATGCTTCGTTCCGCGGGTTGTCACGGTCGGTTGCGGAGCTGTCGTCGTGGAAACGGGAATGATTGGTGGGGTTTTTCGGACAACCGGCGAACAAGCGGCTCCACCGCAATTCGCTCCGGAGCGAATCGATCGCAGCCTGACTCACCACGGCATGGACTGTTCGCAGGAATCGCTCCCGAATCGCTTTTGGGTCCGCATCATCTCTGACCAAGGCATCGAGAACGGGATCTCCTACGATGCGGCCCTTGGCAATGAGCCGTGTTATCGCCTCTTGCACCGCCTCGTCGATGATTTCGGGGTGTTCGCGCAGGCGAGTCACGGCTGCGTGTCTGACGACAGGGCTAAGCACTCGGAAAAGCGCGTCTTGCGTGGCGGCTGAATCCGGCGCGCCGAGATAATCCCGCAGTCGCATAATCATGGCCGGTTCAAAGCGCTTGTTTTCGTCGATGGTGATTCCCGCTTCTGCGGAGCGGGACCGATTTTGATGATGATTTGATTTCATACACCTTCCCCCAAGAGGCGGGGCAGCCGGGCTCAACCGAGCCGCTGCCGCATGTAGCAAACCTGAATAATTGTCGTTTCCTTGAATCCTCTACCGCGGCCCGCCAAGAGGCCGGACCACCACAGGCCAAAACTTTCTTGTGAGCGGTTGGGACACACCCGGCGCATCCTCCGTGAACTGTTAATGATGGGATCAATCCCGAAACTCAAAACCGACAACTTAAAAACGCTTATGAAACTACTTTGGCTAACCGATCTTCACCTCGACTGGGCAAACATCGCCTCCCGGCGGCAGTTTTACGCAGCCCTCGTCGCAACGCCGTTTGATGCCGTGGTCATCACCGGCGACATCGCAACCGCCGCCAGCCTCCCGTCCGAGCTATTGGACTTGGGACGCGCCTGCGCTCCGCGTCCCGTATTCTTCGTCCTCGGAAACCACGATTTTTACGGTTCCTCATTCGCTGAGGTCGACCGGGCCGTAGCCGCCGCCTGTGCGCAGCAGACCAACCTCCATCACCTCGGACAGGGTGATGTGATTCCTCTGACCGCCACCGCTGCCCTGGTCGGCCACCGCGGCTGGGCCGACGGTTTGGCCGGGCGCGGAGATCGCACGAATGTCAAATGCAAGGACATCCGGCACATTGCGGATCTCAAGCTAAATTCGGCAAAGGAGGTTTTCGACAAGCTCGAAGCCTTGGGGCGGGATTCGGCCAGCTGCTTTCAGGATGTGCTCCCCGGCGCCTTGCAAAGTTTCAACCGCGTCTGGGTGGCCACCCACGTTCCACCATTTCAAGAAGCGGCGACGTTCAATGGAAAACAGTGCGGGAACCGTTACCTCCCACATTACTGCAACGTGGCAGGGGGCAAGACGATTCAGCGGATTGCCGGATATTTTCCAAAAAAGCGCATAACGATATTGAGCGGGCACACCCACGATCAGGCCGGACTCCGTGCCTTGCCGAACACGGTCGTGCTCGTCGGTGGCGCAACGCGCGGCCAACCGCAAATTCAACGGGTTTTTGACTTGGATGCCGTTTGACCGTTAATAAAAGGAGACGCATGCTCTTAAGCGGCACGCCGAGCCCTGTGCCCCTGAGACACATGCGGGTCAGCGGAGGCATAGGTGCTTGCGGTGACGCTTACGGTGTAACTGCTGCTACAAGGATCCGAACGGATGGGATTCCCAACCAGTTCTTCCTCGTTTTCGGCCAAAGTGGTTCTTCCCTCCGCTTTCTTCCCCGTATCGTGCCGACTCGCAGCAGCTTCTGTAACTTGTTTTCCTACGTTTTTTCACCGCCGCTCGCACGAGGCGAGCTTAAGAAGGAATAGTAGGGAATGCATGTGCGGAGCCCTCCCGCAGGCAGTCGCCTTTGTGCAGATACCCGGAATAATTTTCAAAATTAGCTGGAGCACTTTTGGAAAAGCGGATATTTCCGTCTCTTGTGATCGAAACCAGCCGAGATCCAGCAAATTTGGGGGTCTGGACGCTGCCGTGGGAGACTGCGGCGGCGCGCTCTTTCGTCTATCGACGCAAACTTTAGAAGGTTTTCCCCGTTCATGGACTCGAAACACCCCGATTACGGCTCGCTGACGGACCAGGAATTGATTGAGGCGATAATCGGCGGGGACGGGGATGCCGTCGAGTATCTGCTGGTCACAACGTGCGGCGGCGCATTCAAGAGAATGTCCGCGACTTACCGAGCCGCCCGCATGGAACCGGAAGATCTGGCCCAGGAGATGTGCCTGATTCTGGCGAAAAACGACTGGAATGCCCTGAGTAACTTCAAGGCGGTAAACAAAAGCACTGGCCGGTCCTGCAGGCTCAAGACCTACGTCGTACACTGCGCGGCACGGATGATAAAAAAGAAATGCGCGGATCGCGTGTCAGAAATCGACTGGTCCTCGGCTCTATCAGATGAAAACGGGAATTGGATCGAGGTTGGCGATGACAAACTCGACTCCGAACGCCTCAAAATGAACGTGCTCGAAGCAATCATGGCTCTCAGCAGTCCCCAAGAGCGCCTCGTCCTTCTGGAATACAAAATCCGGGGGCGGACGCCAGAGGACGTAGCGCAAATGTTAAACACCCACACAAAATCCAAAGGCACGGTGGAAAACGTTTACACGATCTGCTGCCGGGCGCAGAAGAACCTGCGGGTTCTGCTGGAAGAGGGAGGCGTTTATGCGTAAATGCCCAACCGATGCCGAAATGGCGGCTTTCATCGACGGCGCTTTGAGCGAGGCCGAATCCCGAGAGATCCGCCGCCATGTTGCCGAGTGTCAGGACTGCGCTCACGCCCTGGCGGACGTAGTGTCGGTGAATGATTTGGAAACGGAAGGCATTCTAGGCCAACCCACGGCGGAGGAAGCGGCGCGGATGGCTTCTAAAATCCGGCTGGCTTTGCGCCCGCCTACTGAACTTCGAGGAGGAGCCGAATCGTCGGCGGGTCAGTCGTCCTCTTTAACGGACCGGCTTCGAGACATCTTTGGCGGCGCCGCAATCGGGGCATCAATCCTCAGCGGATTCGGGAAGGGATTGGGTGGGCCATCCTTGGTTCCGGCTTTTGGCAGTCAGGAAGAAAATCCTGATCACCCTGTCAGAAACGAACCGTTCGCCCACTCTGTGCATCATGAAGGCGACGATCTCGCCACCGATAATTCAAACCACGAAAGCCACCACATGAACAACGAACACACCGCTGGAAACATCGAGCACGCCCCCACGGTAGTCGGGCTTCCCGGCATAGATGGGAAGTCCCCAGAAATTCAGCAAACCCACGCTGACACTTGCGCTATTCGGTCCCAGGAGTTGATTCTCCGCGATTTTGGAGTTCACACCTCCGAGGATACTCTCCAGAAAGAAGCGGCCCAGCACGGGTGGTATACGCCGGGCGGCGGCACCCCCATGGATCATATCGGCGACCTGCTCGAAAACCACGGCGTGCCAGTTAATCGTTACCACGACGCAAACATCTTCACCCTAACCAGCGAATTGGCCCAAGGCCATAAGGTTATCATCGGTGTCAATTCCGGTGAACTCTGGGCTCCCGGAGTATTGCACGATTTGGGTCACTCTCTTGGGTTGAACGGGGCTGACCACGCTTTAATCGTCTCAGGGATCGATACGTCCGATCAAAACCATGTGAAAGTCGTGCTCACTGATCCAGGTTCGGGAGATATCGCCAAGGAATATCCGCTGGATCAGTTCATCCACGCATGGAAGGATTCGCACTGTTTCATGGTCGCCACAACGGAACCCGCACCGCCTTGGCTGCCAGAAATGGAACACTTCAATTACGGTCTCGGACATGTAGAGTTGATAGGCCATCTTCCGTACGAGCAATTCAGCACAAACTATGCGCATGAACTGAGTCATCCTGATGATTTCGCCGGAAGTGTTCACGATCTCCCCGCGCACCACAGTGTCGGACATGATATTCTTCATGCTTTCCTGCATTCTGTCGGCGGCGCATATGGAGATGCCTTGGAACACCTCCACGATATTCCTCCGCATCATGAAGATCCACCCCAAGATCAGCACGCGGCGGGTCTTGGCGCGGAGCCGCACGACATGACATTTCCCTCACATTCGGAAATTCTCGGACCAGAACCGACGATTGAGGAGTTGGTGCAAGAGCGCCTGCATCCACCCCACGAGGATCCGAGCCATCCCGGTCATTATCACCCGGAGCACACCGAAAATCCATTCTTTCCAAGCCATGACCCAACCCAGCACACAGACACTGGGTTTCCGCTCTCCCATGAGATTGATGATTCTCATCATTTTACAGACGACGATTCTGTCTAATCCAATCTCCTCCAATAACCTATTTCATATCGTTTGACACCAAACTTTCACAAACCATGAACCGCGGAGAATTTCAAAATTACAAGACGACCGTCCAGAAACTTATTGGACTAGCGCAGTCATTCGCAAAATCGAAAAATGAGGAGTCCTCGCTGAAGCAGTTGGAAGAGACTGCGTTGCATCTTGAAAAAGGGCAACTTTTCACTGTAATCGCCGGCGAGTTTAAACAAGGGAAATCCAAATTCGGAAATGCATTGCTGGGCGAAAAAGACCTGTTCCCAGTTGACGTTGACATTACGACGGCTCTTGCTTCCATGGTGAGTTATGGGCCCGAAGAGAAGATCGAAATTTTTCTCGGAGAAAAGGGCAGTGAATCAAGAAAACGTATCACCCGGAGCGAAATACCAGAATATGTTACAGAAAAAGGCAATCCGAATAACGTTAAGACAGCGCGACTGCTGACAGTTGAGACTCCAAACGACAAATTGAAAGACGGACTTGTCCTTGTGGATACCCCCGGAGTCGGAAGTCTCAATATTCACCACACCGAGGTTACGTACGCCTTCCTGCCGAACGCCGACGTCGTCTTATTCATCAGCGATGCCTATGCCCCGCTCTCTGCAAATGAACTCAAGTTTATCCAGGAACGCATCTGGCGCTACTGCAAGCATATTATATTTGTGGTCACAAAAATCGACGCTGTCAGCGACTACCGCGCGATAATTGAAAGCAACCGTGAAAAGCTTGCCGATACTCTCAAGGTTCCAGGCGAATCATTGATGATATTTGCAGTATCCAGCAACTGCAAAGCGACGTACGAATTATCCCAAGACCCGGATGACCTGACAGACAGTAACTTTCCCGCATTCGAAACTGAAATGTGGCGTCTCCTCAACCAGCAGCGAGGGAGCATTCTGATCGGGAGGGCTGTGGCGGAACTGGGAGCGGTAGTGCGAGATTTTATGGCCCCGTTGAAGATTGAGCTGGATACCTACAGCGGAAAATCAAAAGACGAACTCGATGCAATGGAAAAGAACCTGCAATCGGCTCTTCAACGCCGAGAAGCTCTCATGAAGCACGGTTCCGAATGGCAAAGGCAACTTAGTTACGGGCTAGAAGATGTCAGAAAGATAATCGCCCGACAACTTGATGATCGGATTGATACTGTCTATTCGACCTTGAAATCTTCGTTGAATGATGAGCGGGTCATTGCGAATATCGCCAGCAGTAACAGCATCTCCGATTTGGCTGGAATGCTGCAAAGAGATCTCTCAAATCTGGGTGTGGATTTGACTTCCGAGTCTGGAGATCGGGTCCATTCCCTCTATCGAGAAATGAAATGCCTGACGGGGCTCGATATTAGCCCATTCGAATTCGGAGAACTGGAGGTTTCTGCGCAAGAAATAGACGTGCGTCTAAAAAGGGAGACCTCGCGCTTTGACAAGGTCATGACGATATTTCGAGAATCATCGTTTACACGAAGCGCTGGGGCAACGGCAGGCGGTGTAGTGGGCGGTATTCTCGGAACCATTGTTCCAGGGGTCGGAACGCTCATAGGCGCGGCCTTGGGTGGTTTTCTAGGGGGCTTAGCTGGAACACTGGCTGGCGTGGTAAGGGGTGTGCAGAGATTTGACGAAATGACTCGGTCACAAATTCGATCGGAGGCCATGCAGTCTTTGGAGCCGGTCGTGCGATCCGTTAGGAAAGATCTCGGCTGGCAGATTGATGATATGTTCACAAAATTCAGTCGCGATGTACGCGATGATTTGTTGTCTCAAATTGAGCGCGAACGGGACACCCTGGAAAAGTCAGCGAAGGCCATGCATAAAGCTCGGTCCGCTACAGCCGCAGAGGTCCAACGTCGGACAGCCGAGCTGAAGGCGCCGCTTCAACAATTAACGAGCATCTTCGAGGGGGCTAAGCGAATCGCCGTTGAGATCAGCAAGCAGGTCGGCGACAACGCGGGAATGCCCCGTAAGCCGGATACCCAGCCCGTCGGCGCCGCTTCGGAGAATTAACACCAGCTTCGGGGTGAAACCATGAACGATTTCGGGCAGTCACCACGCCAGAAGGCCGTCACGGGCATTCTTCAAAAGATACGCACGACCGTTAACGGATTACAGGTCGGAGAAATCGATTCTACCGTCCAGCATTCCATTCACAGCTTGGGACAGCCCATGCGCGTCGCGATCATTGGAATTATCAAGGCCGGAAAATCAACGATGATGAACGCTCTCCTCGGCGAGAACGCCGTGCCGGTCGGCAGCCTCGAAGCGACGTTTAATGTGAATGAATTCAATTACGGGGAGAATCCCGGAATCGAAGTTCATTTCAAGGACAAGCACAAGCGTAGTGAAAAGATGAGCTTTGAACGCTTGGAGGAGGTGACTCTTAGACGCGATAAGAATGCGGCTTTTCTCCGCAGCATCAATTACATCGAAGTAACTCACCCAAGTCCCTTGCTGAAAAGCTGCCGCTTGATCGACACCCCCGGACTTTGGTCCCATTACGACGTCGATTCAAAGAACACCCTCGATAGGATAGGCCTGACTGGCGATGATCTCACCAAGCGGAGTTGCGAGGAAACCTCCAACGCCGATGCTGTCCTTTATTCTTTTCCGCACGGACTGTCCGCCCAGGATCAAAAGGTGATGGAAGAGTTTCTCGGAAAGCTTGGAGGCTCAGCCACTCCATTTAATGCGATGGGCGTTCTTACAAAGATCGACACCATGTGGCCGGAAGTCGATAATCCGCTGGCGAAGGCACGGGAAATCGCCGATGGCTACATGACAAGGGCAATAGTAAATTCCCTATTCTACAGCATCCACCCCATATCTGGGAAATTGGCTGTTGGAGCACGGACGTTTACGGACGAGGAATTTCAGAACCTGCTCGATCTCGCCAGGACACCGTGGGAGACATTGAATGTTTACCTCCAAAAAACGTATGAGCGGATCGCGACCGCCGACTCTCCTGCAATCAAGCTTCCCGCTCCTCAACGCAAAGCGCTGCTTGACCGTTTCGACCGCTACGGCATTTGGCTGGCTTGTCAGTCAATCCAGGAACACGGCATTTCCGACAGGCAGTTGTTGACAGCCCATCTCTTGGAGGCGAGCGGTTTCAACGATTTATTGCGAACTGTCACCTGTCATTTCGGAAATCGAGCATTCCTTATTAAGCTCGGGCGATCGCTTCAGAATATTAAATCAGCATGCATCCGGGCGCGTTCCTCCAACGAAAACGTCGCCGACGTTGCGCTCGGCCAGTGCGAGGAAATTGAACTGGAAGAGCTTGGCCTTCGCGAATTGGATGTTTTGCGAAGCTTCTATAATCGAAAACTGGCGCTAACCGAAATGGAGGTGACCTGGCTGTTGCAGGCCACTGGAGAAAATGGACCGGGTTTCCGGCAGCGGCTCGGTCTTGCGCCGGACGCGCCGATTTCCCGAATAGTCGAAGTGGCCTCGGAACGAGCCGCCCACTGGCGCTGCAAGGGGGACAATTTTCTCTGCAGCCGCGAAGAACGCTCCGCAGCCGCAACCGTCACACGGTGTTACGAAAGTATTCGCCACCGGGCTCAAATCGCTCTGGGGCTAGCCGTCCAAATCGAAGAACTTCTAGGCGAATAAACCTGCACCCTCTGGTTCCATGGATAGCTTTTTCTCTCAATGCCTGCCTATCGTTCTCAGAACACGGAAGAATGTCGAGCTCTTGCGTTCGGAGGCGCATCGCATCGAAACGATAGCGCGCCTTTTGAACGGCTTGCAACCTGTCTCACACGATCGCCCCGTAAATATTGACCCTCTGACCTTGTTGCAATCGGCAACGATGTTGCTGGAGCGGTTTTGCGAACGCCGTTCCTGCAGAGGATCGGCGTCAAGTAGCGAGAAGGAACGACCTGTCACAGACAGTTCCGAGCCGGAAGCATCGCAGGGCGTTCGTGTCGAGGACTCGCCAAACTCCCTAGCGCAGGATCTGTGCGCACCAAGCGAGACCGCCTCTGATTCCGCTGCTCACATCCCGTCTTCCACCCCCGTCATTTCCATCCAGAAAGACCCCGAACCGTCAAAAATCGCGACGGAGCTGGTTCGCCTCCGCGATCAGATGCTTCTGGGGCTGGAAAACCGGTCCAGCATTCCGCCGACGGTATTAAACGCATTGCAGAGGCAGACGCTAAAACTGATTCAATCGGAAGGCATTCGGGACGTCGAAAAGACCGGACCTTACGATCAAAATCGGCAGGAAATCGTCGAAACAGAGGTTACGTCCGACGCGGGGCTCCACGAGACGGTGGCGCGAACGGTCAGACCGGGTTACGAATTCAACGGGCAGTTGATACGCCCCCAAGAAGTTGTGATCTTTCGTTATGAGGCTAAAGTCGGTGAGCAGGTCACCGGGAATCGCGAATCCGGCGCTGACGATAAGGCAGTTTTGGAGGCAGCGACTGTCCCCACTGCGACAATCAACACCGACCTCGATTTGAAAAACGGTCTACCGGATCAACAAAACCCATTATGATCACGCTGGGAATAGACTTTGGAACGTGCTTTTCCAGTGCGGCCTTTATGCGCGACGGAGTGCTTCACCGTGTGAAGGATCCCGTCCGGCATTCCTATTCTTGGCCATCGTCTGTATATTTAGAAGATTCAGGTCGCCTGTTAGTCGGGTTTGCTGCAGAGATGAAGCGTAAACTCAAACCGAGTCGCTATAAGCGCGAATTTAAGCGGGATTTCGGAGAAACAGCCCCGTACATCTTGGGCGATAGATCCTTTTTTCCGGAAGAATTAACTACGGAACTGTTAGTTCATCTTCGTGTTGAAGCCGAAGCAATGAATGGCGGTGAGAGAATTTTGTCTGCTGCAGTAACGCTTCCGGTTACTTTTGGAGATCGTAAGGCGGAACTCTTGCGTGGAGCAGCAAAAGCCGCCGGATTCGAACATGTCTTTCTTGTTCGAGAACCTGTAGCGGCTGCAACCTATTTTTTTGAAGTGGGACACAGTCCGAGAATGTTAAATGAGGGCGAGTTTATGTTGGTATACGACCTTGGGGGAGGGACGTTTGATGCGGCGCTTGTGACGCGCGCAGAGGATGGTTTTAGCATTGTAGGCGAGCCCATAGGGGTCGCGCATTGCGGAGGAGCAGATTTCGATCGCCTTATTTTGCACGACATCTTGGAAAAATGTGGAGAAAATGCAAGGACCACAGTAGCACAGCAAGGAGAGATGGCGTTACGTACTCAGGCGTTTCTGTTGGAGAATGCTGTCAACGTAAAGCACCAACTAAGCGCAGCTTCAAAAGGTGAGGATCTGGTGCAGGTTCCGCAACTGGGCCTAGCTCTAGAGTATGAGCTTGACGAAGCGAAATTCAACCAGATGATTGCCCCATTGCTCGATGAGACAATCAGAGTCTGCAACGATCTTGTCGGCAGAAATAACATTGTATGGGACCAAATCGCCTTTATTTTGCTTGTCGGGGGAAGTTGTCGCCTTCCAACAGTGGCCAATACGATGCTCAATGCATTTCAAAGGCCGGTTATTCGTGTTGACGAACCGGAGTTAGCGGTATGTCTGGGGGCAGCACCATCTATTCGCCCAATTTTTGTTCAGGCATTGGCCAGGGTTCGAGAACTTCAGACTTTGAGCGAGGTTATCGTTGCGAGTATTAAAGCCCGTGTCGATCTCCTTCGCTTGAAAACACATTCTCGCATTACAAAGTTTCTCTTCGATTTTGCGGCAACCGTTGGGAATGATATGCAGAAGTTCGAGCCAAAAACCAAGATGATCGACGTTAAATCACTATATTCTGCGAATGTGTCAGCGCTGGCATTGAAAAAAGATAGAGAATCGTTTGAGCGAGACGTTATTGCTGCAAAAGAGGCGGACAAGCAGTTGGGAAGTGAGATTGTCTCTCAAATGCATAAGATACAAGGTGAAAAGTTTGCTTTATGGTTTAGAGAACAGCTTCAACCAGAGATCGATAAATGCATAAGTTTCATTCTTCTTTTCAATCAACGGGATGTCGAAGCGTTTATTAGCATGATTGACAATATTGGAGGGAAATTGATAGATTGCAAAGCAATTTCCGCATCAATATTGCAACCGGCTGAACTCCAATGCGCCTTCGACAACTTTGCGCGCAGCGCTTCGGAATTGGGCTCGTTGTCAGCCGGACAAAAATGGGGACAAGATATATCGAAGATTTATCTTCCGGGGGGTCCCCTTCTCAGATTGGTGTTAGGTTCTTTTGGTATAGCCCCCCTCCTTTCGCCCCTCAACTCGGAAATGCAACCGTGGATAAAGGATATTGAGACGATGCAGCAGAAAGTTGATAGATTTTCAAGAGATGCGGGCCGTGGAGTACGCGATGAGGCGCAGAAGTACACTGATTGCGTTATCGCGCATGTTGAACCGGTAAGTGAAAGGATTGCCAAGGGATTTGATACCGCAATTCAGGCGGTCCGCTGTGAACTTAATTCAATACTCGCTGAATTAGGCAATGGAAAGTGACGTGAGCATAGGAAACAGCTTTATGACCACCCTAGGCATCGATTTCGGCACGTGCTTCTCAAGCGCAGCGTATCTAACGGATGGGACGCTTCATGCTGTGAAGGAACCCATTCGGCTTGGGTATTCGCATCCGACCAGCGTCTATCTGGAGGAGAACGGCTCCATGCTGGTTGGGCAGGCGGCGGAGAATAAGCGGCGTAACCTTGAACGGTACAAAGCCGATTTCAAGCGAGATTTCGGGCAGACGACGCCGTACAAACTCGGTGACCGGAGTTTTCGCCCCGAGGAATTGGCAACGGCGGTGTTCGCAAAGTTGAAGACCGGGGCGGATGCGATGACTCACACATCAACTACCACCGCGATTGTGACCTTGCCCGTGAGCTTCGGAAAGCACAAAGCCGACCTGTTGCGGAAGGCGGCTGTTGCTGCCGGGTTTGATTCGGGGCAGATCACGCTTGTCGGCGAACCGATGGCTGCCGCGACGTATTACCTTCTGAAACAGGACAAGAGCGAGCGGGTGAGGGAGGGCGACTTGGTGCTCGTATATGACCTCGGTGGGGGCACGTTCGACACGGCTCTCGTGCGGCGCAAAGGAAACGGGTTCGAACAAATGGGCGAGCCAATGGGGATCGAACACTGCGGCGGCCGCGACTTCGACCGCGCAATTGCTCAGGACTTTCTGAACGGCTGTTCCTCGGAGACGCGAGGATTGCTCATGGCAACGAGCGAACAGGCCCGGCGGGCGCAGCGCGAGTTGCAGGAGTTCTGTGTAAAGGTGAAGCACGATTTGAGCGAAACCAAGGAGGTAGAGCACGACCTACTACTGCCCCTACTGGAACCGGAGAGCTACAAGCTGACCCGCTGCCGGTTCAACGAGATGGTCGCGCCCTTCGTCAGTGAGACAGTGGCGACCGCCGAGGGGCTCGTTCGGAAATGCGCTGTGAACATGAACGATGTCAGCCTTGTGCTGATGGTAGGCGGCAGTTGCCGGATTCCGTTCGTTGGCGCGGAGATTCAGCGCCGCTTGAGTCGCCCGGTGGCGATGGTGGACGAACCGGAATTAGCGGTTGCCCTGGGTGCTGCTCTCTACGGGTCTGAGCGCGTGGGCGTTAGTAACAGTCGCCGTGAGTCCCCAACACCTGCCCCAGTCAACCAGCACTCGTTGGCCCCGGTCAAAATAGCTGTGCCTTGGAATACTCCAAAGGAAGAGGTTTTCTTTTAGACAATTAACCTAAAGCAAAAATATATGAAAGTTATCATGCTCGGATTTTCGGGTGCTGGAAAGACGACTTACATGGCCGGAATGTATTCTGTCATGAGCCGTGGCATACGCGATTTCTCGATCCACGTACCGAACAGCAATCATCATGAGCACTTAGAAGCCCTTGGAAAGCAATTGTCACGCGGTAGCTTTCCGGCATCGACCGATATACATCAGGAATACAATTTTCATCTGCGCTACAAAGGAAGCACAATTCTACCATTTGACTGGTACGATTATCGGGGTGGAGCCCTCACCTCATCCACAACCAGTTCGCCCGAAGTGGCAGAACTGGCTAGTAGAATTAAACAAGCGGACGCACTGATTGTCTTTCTTGACGGAAAGGCCTTGCTGGATTCAGGGCGAGACACACAACGTGACTGCCGACGCCTTAGTCAATTGATCCAGTTGGCGTTATCTGAACGCGACGGAAATGCAGAGTTTCCTATTTCCTTTGTTGTTACAAAAGGTGACATATATGGGGAGCAGCGATTACTTAATTCGCCGGGATTCAATGCCATCCGGCCCACTCTTGAGCTAGTGGGGAACAATAGCACTCTAAGAGGACTTTTAACAGTAACAGAAATCAACAGACAACTCAAAAACACTGAATATCCGTTTATATTTTCAATGGTTTTCGGATTGGTGGGTGTTGTAATGCGCGATGCCGCATCGTTGGAGGCAAACGCTAAAGAGTATCACAGATACGCTAACAATGTTAACATATGGGACGACATAAAGTGTTTATTTACAGATGAACCCTCTTGGTCGGATATGGCGAGACGAAAGCAATCCGAAGTTCAACGACAGCACGAGGCGCTTTGCGCTATCATTCCCCACGCTGAAAATCTTTTTGGAATCGTAAAATCCGCCCAGACCCAGGATTTTTTGGCTTTATTTTAATATAACGAACTACATGAGCGATAACAACATCGGAATAACAATGATTGGAGCATCTGGCAGTGGAAAGACGTGCTATTTGTATGCAATGTACTCTTCCATGGCCCTCGGAGTTAACGGCTTTACCTTCGCCCCCGCTGATTATGATCAAGCGTTGGACCTTGAGGAGGGCTGGCGCCTTATTTCAAGCGATCAAACATGGCCGCCTGGCAGTATCGAATCAAAGGATTTTATATTTGATTGTTGCCACTCTCTGCGCCCGATGATTTCCTTTGTCTGGCACGACTATCGCGGGGGGATTTTGACCGATAGGGAAAGCGCGGCAGACCGCAATGCGCTCTTTCAGCGCCTTAAGAATTCCAGTTGCCTTATTATGTGCATCGATGCTGAACGGCTGCGCCTAATTATCTCCGGGCAGGACCATCTGACCCTTGGGCGATATAGTAAGCTCCTCGTCGATTACGTAAAGGCGAATGGTCGTCCGGTCCCCGTGGCAATCACCATTACGAAGGCGGATATGATGCGCCCGGATGAGATTAAGAAGGGCGTGGAAGTCTTGAAAACCAGCTTGGATTCTGCCCTATTTCAACCCGACGGTAATTGGTTGGTTCTGATAACCGCGGTTACATTAGGAAGCGCTTTCGAAAATGCGAGTAACAGAAAGTTCACTGGAACGATTGCGCCGAAAAACGTGCATTTGCCGGTGCTTTTCGCGATTTATGCGACGATGAGTCGGTATCTGACCGAAAGGCAATCCGGAAAATCGCAAGCCGAACGGGACTTGAGCGAGGCGATCGGGATCTTGCGCCAGGAAGAAAAGAAGGGTTTCTTCAAGCGACTTTGGGACGGTGACAGACGAAGCGGCGCACAAGAAGCGCTGGGGGAGATTCAAGCTCGCATGGAAAGAATGCAGGCCAGCATCAAAGGGTTAGAGTCGGATTTGCAACGATTGGTGGCGCAATTGCGCACCGATGCATGCCATGTATTTTGGAATGGAAAACGTGAACTCCTTTAATCTAAATATGCTTTTTTATCCAATCGTCTATTCGCGAACCTATGCTGAGGATGCAGATTACCGTGCTGTGGTCAAGCCCGGAGAAGGGGCTTTTAACAAGGAAATTCTATTCCGGTTCTATCAACAACTTAGAAGCGGTCTGAACGAAGAGGGGGCCTATGGTGAACTTTCGCAAGTTCGTTGGATTGTGAGTGCTTTTGACGGAATGATGCTGTTCGGAGTTTGTGGTCGCAACGAATCGCTAGGATTGCCGTCAGAAGTGGCCTCTGATGTATACGGGCGGTCCGTCCGAGCGTTCTATGGAATTGCATTTGTTCCTCCATCCTCCGCCAGAGACCTCCTACTTCCATACGATCTAGCGATTGCGCACGAGATCTTCGCGCGTTATGTTAAGCCGGTATGGATGGATAAAGCGTCAACGTCGATTGAAGCAAATTGTTGTCGATTTGAGGAGATGTTCTCTGATAGCACCCATCTAACATCCGCTCGGAATATTCACCTGCTCAACTGTAGAGCAGACCGACTGCGGACGATGCCACACAAGGATAGTGAGACTGAAGACCTTATCGCATCTGCAGGCTGGTTCGCTCTATCTTCAAATATCTCGCTTATTACGGGTCTGAATTGCGTTAGACATGCACGGCAAGGACTGTTCATGAACGCCACGTGTTTAGACGCGGATGCGGTTGCCGAGATCGCCTGTGCGTCGGAGGAAACTAAACGCACATTTTCCACGGAGCCAGATTCTAGAAGAAAGGGTGTATCGCCGGTCGACATCCAAAGAGCGTATTCCTCTGAGAAGAAGCCGCAAGGCAAAAGAGATCGCTCGTTAACTCAATGGGGAGAGCAGACGAGAAAGGCTGAGCGTCAGTCGTCAAGCGATCCAATGCCCCGTGCTGAATTAGGGGCCATTCGGGGGATGTTCAACAAGGTTTTTGGGCTTGGTGGTGACGAGCAACGGTCCGTTCCTCCGAAGATGCCGACAGAAAGCCCGGAAACGCTTCCTGAATTTGTGCCCTATCTAGAACCGAAACGTTCAGATGCAGCACCCCAAAATCTCCCGTTTAAGGTTGAATCTCTTAGCGCAAAGATCAACCGATTAGATCGCCGCCTTGCTAATTCACAATTCCGGCAACTGAACGCAGAGCGACTCAAATCTCTTGAGTCGCAAATTGATGAACTTTTGAACAATTCAGATCAGGAATAGATATGAACGACAGTGAAATTCGGACTACGTCTGGACGGGTTCTTTTTTGTGGTACTGCAAGGATAGTATTAGGGGTTTTCTTCGGATTGATTCCTGCAGTTGCGCCGAATTTTATAGCGTATTCGAAGGGTATTGCGACTGTTATGTTCTTGGCCGCCCTGTTAGATATCATCAATGCATTTCAGCACGGCAGATTTCGCGGCTATTGGACTCATTTTGTGATTGGCTTAGTCTCATTTGTGACTGGGCTTTTTGCTCTCGGCTTTGGAATAGCCTTTCTTTTACAGGTGAATGAGCATATGCCTTCAGGTTTTCGTGGGGATTGCGGTGATTTCTTTATTAAATATATTTTATTGGGAGTGTTTCATTTTCTTTGCGGTTTGCTGCGAGCCGTCAGCTTCGTTATCACCAGACCTCCTGAAGGATCTCGACGATTCGGTGCGGCTGGCGGAGAAGTATTAGTAGGCATCGTTATGTTTGTGTTTTTTCTTGTAGTTACCAACAATAGATCTTTACAAACGACACTCACGGTTGTGGATTTGTTCAAAATCTTTGGCATTCTGAGTGGAATTGGTTTTATTTTTCGGGGGATCTCGTGGCGGCGCTTGGGTGATTCGATTCGCGAACAGGAGAAATTGGAACGACTAGCGTCTGAAGGCGTCGGCTATAAAAAAATTGGTTATAAGAAATCAGGAATTGCTGGGAAGTTCTAAATCAAAGTGACTGGATGCAACGTTTGAGCGCAGCAACAAAATGACAACTCTTGGGATCGATTTCGGCACGTGCTATTCGAGTGCGGCGTATTTAGCGGATGGAGCACTTCATGCGGTGAAGGAACCCATTCGGCTCGGGTATTCGCATCCGACCAGCGTCTATCTGGAAGAGAACGGCAGCCTACTGGTTGGACTGGCAGCGGAGAACAAGCGGCGCAATCTGGACCGCTACAAAGCCGATTTCAAGCGAGATTTCGGGCAGACGACGCCGTACAAACTCGGTGACCGGAGTTTTCTCCCCGAGGAATTGGCAACGGCGGTGTTCGCAAAGTTGAAGGCCGGGGCGGAGGCGATGACCCACACATCAATTACCACCGTGATTGTGACCTTGCCCGTGAGCTTCGGAAAGCACAAAGCCGACCTGCTGCGGAAGGCGGCTGTTGCTGCCGGGTTTGATGCGGGGCAGATCACGCTGGTCGGCGAACCGATGGCTGCCGCGACGTATTACCTTCTGAAACAGGACAAGAGCGAGCGGGTGAAGGAGGGCGACTTGGTGCTCGTATATGACCTCGGTGGGGGCACGTTCGACACGGCTCTCGTGCGGCGCAAAGGAAATGGGTTCGAACAAGTGGGCGAGCCAACGGGGATCGAACACTGCGGTGGCCGCGACTTCGACCGCGCGATCGCCCAGGATTTTCTGAAATGCTGCTCCCTGGAAGCGAGGGATTTGCTCACTGCAACAAGCGAACAAGGTCGCCGTGCGCGACGCGAGTTGCAGGAGTTCTGCGTAAAGGTGAAGCACGATCTCAGCGAAACGGAGGTGGTGGAGCACGACTTGCTGCTGCCGGGATTGGAGCCGGAGATTTACAATCTATCCCAAATCCGGTTTAACGAGATGATCGCGCCCTTTGTCACCGAGGCGGTTGCGACCGCCGAAGAGCTTGCCCGGCAATGCACCGTAAAGATGAACGAGGTCAGCTTGGTGCTGATGGTCGGCGGCAGTTGCCGCATTCCGTATGTTGGTGCTGAGATTGAACGTCGCTTAAGACGTCCGGTTGCGATGGTGGACGAGCCCGAATTGGCGGTTGCCCTGGGTGCCGCAGTATTGGCAGAAAAATGTATTTCGATACAGCATGTCACTAGAAATTGGGAGAACAGCCTAGGAATGAGGTTTGTTTCGGTTGCTGGGACGAAGGTATTTTTCAGCATATGGGAGACGCGAGTGAAAGACTACCAGGCGTTTGTGGATTCGGCTAAAAAACCGTGGAAGAATCCGAGTTTTGAGCAGGGGCCGAACCACCCCTCGGTAAACGTAAGTTGGGACGACGCTAAGGAATTCTGCGAATGGCTGACGACGAAGGAGCGAAACGAGGGAAAAATTCGGACGACGCAGGAATATCGGTTACCGATCGACGAGGAATGGAGCATCGCGGTGGGATTGCCCAGTGAGGATGGGGACACGCCACAGGAAAAAGGCACGAGATTTAAGAGAGTCTATCCATGGGGAACACAGTGGCCACCGCCGAAGAAAGCGGGAAATTTCAACAGCCATGGCACCACGCCGGTAGGTAGTTTTGCCGCGAACGAGAAAGGGCTGTATGACATGGGTGGGAATGTGTCGGAGTGGTGCGAGGACTTGTACTCTGTGGATACAAAATACCGGGTTCTACGAGGGGCATCGTGGCTCAATGGTACGCCCGACAGCATGGCTTCCGCATATCGCCTTGGCCTCACTCCATCTTTCCGCGATGTCATCGGCGGTTTTCGTTGTGTATTGGGGGAAAGGTCGTCTCGCTAAGAGGTTTTGTTTTGGCGCATACCATTGGGGATGTATGTCGTGTTATGAAAGTGCGACTCAAAGAATACTTGTTGGTGGTCACGGCGGAGTCTGAGGACGAAAAGGCATTGTTGAACGCATGGGCTGCCCTCAGAGATGGACACGTGTTTGCCCTTTTTCACCAAGACGGCCAGACTTTTCGCCTGAATGATCTTGGACCACGCCCTGAGGCGTGCCGCGAACCGATTAGCATCACGTCTCGTTCCGCCGACCCGGCCATCCAGCTGATTTCCAACTTTGCTCACACGCCGTTCGAACTGGATGGCGTCCGGTATGGGAGCGTCGAGGCATTTTGGCAGGGTTTGAAGTTTTCGGACATGGCCCGGCGCGAGGCGATCGCTTGCCTGCATGGTCAGGAGGCCTGCCGGGCGGGGTTCGACGCCCCGGATACGGACTTGGTCGAGTATCGTGGCCGATCGATACGGTGCGGTACGGCTGACCACTGGGGGTTGATGGCGACTGCATGCTGGGCTAAATTTAATCAGCACGAGGAGGCCAAGCGGGCGTTGTTGGCTACCGGCGAGCGCCCGCTTCATCACAAGACAAGGCGGGATAGCCGGAATATCCCCGGAGTTGTAATGGCGGACATCTGGATGAAAGTGCGCCGGGCGCTGATCAAGAGGGCGGACGTCTTTGAGGGCGCCGACAGTGGCGACGGCGAAGAACATGACAACAATGATGACCGCCAAAGCTACACCGTTCATAGCCAGCAGGAAATTCGTGGTTTCTCTGGCGATTTCCGCTTTCTGTCGAACTTTTATCCGGCCCCTGCGATGTTCGAGGGCGTCACGTACGGGTCGTCGGAAAATGCGTATCAGGCAGCAAAGAGTCTTGAGCCGAAGATGCGGGAGCTTTTCCGTCACGTCCCTCCTGGCAAAGCCAAGGTGATGGGTGGCCCAGGGGGAGTTATTGCACGCGTGCGTCCCGATTGGGAAATGGTTCTCGATACGGACGACGGCCCTAAGATTCTCAAGGTGCTCGTCATGGAACAGATTGTCGAAGATAAGTTTCGGCGGAATCCAGATCTGATGGCCAGACTCCTTGACACCGGAGAGCGATATCTCGAAGAACTGAACCACTGGGGGGATCGGTTTTGGGGAGTGTGCTGCGATACAAACAATGGAGAGAATCATCTGGGCAGAATTTTGATGAAACTCCGATCGAAACTGGCCGCTGAAATGGCGGCGATGGCGGCCCAGGGATAAACGACTGGAAGTTTCGCGTTCACTTTTGTCCCGGCCCCGCGCCACTGAATTCGAAAAAGTTTGTAAGAAATCGATTGCAAAGCCGCTCTTGTTTCTGTGAACGGGACGATTTCGGAGACGAGTCCACCCCGTTCAGACTTCCATCCAGTTATTTCAGAAAATCCAACATGAGACACTTTTTCTCTCCAATCGCGGCATGGCTTGCACTTTCAGCGCCGCTTTTCGGCGCTCCGGTCAGCCTGGCTGCTTCTCCTGAAGCTCCTCCGACTATCAACTCTCTCGAAATGCAGTTTGTCCCAGTTCCGAAAACCAAGGTGCTGGTCGCGGTTAGCCTCGCCAAGGGCGACAAGCCGGTTGCTGAGAAAGAGGCGGAGGGCGCGATAAGAGAGGCGGCGACGAGAGACGCTTTGCCGAGCGCAATGAGCGGGGCGACACGAGAGCACCCTTACGAGAACAGTCTGGGGATGAGGTTCGTGCCGGTGCCCGGAACGAAGGTTCTCTTCTGCATTTGGGATACACGCCTGCGGGACTTCAAGGCGTTTGTGGATGCGACCGGTTACGATGCGATCGGTCACGATGAGGCCGGAAGAATGTTTTCGCTGGGCAAGGATGGCGGCAAACAACGCGGGGCGACGTGGAAGAACCCTGGGTTTAAGCAGACGGCCACGCATCCGGTGGTGGGGGTGAACTGGACGGATGCAAAAGCGTTTTGCTCCTGGCTGACGAAAAAGGAACGCAGCGAGGGACGGATACCGGGGGACCGCGGTTATCGGCTTCCCACCGACGAAGAATGGAGCGTGGCGGTGGAACTGCCACGGGAGAAGGGTTCGACTCCCAAGGAGAAAAGCGGGAAGATCAAAGGCGTGTATCCGTGGGGGACGCAATGGCCGCCGCCGAAGGGCGCGGGCAACTACGCGGGATACGAAGCGCGGGATGAGAATTGGCCTTCGACTTTCGATACGATTCAAGGATACGGGGACGATTTTCCCAGAACGAGCCAAGTGGGGAGTTTTACGGCCAACCAGTACGGGCTGTATGACATGGGAGGGAATGTGCGGCAATGGTGCGAGGACTGGTACGACGGAGATCGGGAATGGCGAGTGTTGCGGGGCGCGTCGTGGGCCGATGAAAGCTTCACCAACCTGGAGTCCGCTTATCGCCCCATCTACACTTACCCATTCCGTCGGTTCGACTTCTTCGGATTTCGGTGTGTGCTGGGGTCCCCATTGCAAGATACGGCAACCGAATAATCAACATGAATAATCGTGTTAAGGCCATGAAATGTCGAATCATCACAGCGGCGATTATCAGCCTGTCATTACTGTCTGCACCAGCCCAGCAACCGGCACCCGCCGAGCACCCAACCACCCGAGAATGGAAAAACAGCCTCGGGATGAAGTTCGTCCCGGTTCCACAAACCACGGTGCTTTTTTCCATTTGGGACACGAGGGTCTTCGATTTTGCCGCGTTCGTCAGAACGACGCACCATCGAACCAAAGAAATCCTTTCCGTGGGAAAGAACGGTTGGAAGCGGCGGGGGGCGACTTGGAAAGCGCCCGGCTTCAAGCAGGGGCCGACCTATCCGGTGGTCGGAATCACATGGGACGACGCAAAGGCGTTTTGTGACTGGCTCACGGTCACGGAGCGAAGGAAGGGAATCATCGGGGAAAATCAGTGCTATCGACTCCCGAAAGACAACGAATGGAGCCGCGCCGCCGGCTGCGGCAAATTCTCTTACGGAGGAAATACCTGGCCCCCGCCTGAGGGTGCAGGCAACTATGCGGGGGAAGAATCGCGTCTCGGCAACGAACCACGCTACTGGGGCGTAATCACCGGTTATCGCGACAACTATCCCCGAACCAGCCCCGTGGGAAGTTTCCCGCCAAACCGATACGGACTTTACGACATGGGCGGCAACGTCTGGCAGATGTGCGAGGATTTCTACCGGAAGAGCATGAACGGTTGGTTCTTTTGGAACAGTGGCGGATTCATCATAAAGGACGATGGTGGAAAGACATTTCACGTTAAGCGGGGAGGATCCTGGGTCTCAGCCGATAAGACTTTTTCAAAAACGTCCTTTCGAAATTCCGCGCCTTTGTTCCGAGGGGACGATTTTACCGGCTTCCGGTGCGTTCTGGCTTCTCAGTCCCATGACCGGCAGTCGGTTCATGCAGAACAATGACACATGGCTTCATTTTCTATTATGCAAACGATTTTCCGTCGATGTGGTATTCTGAAATCTCCGATTTTCCGTATTGGAATGCTTATGGCTTGCTGTCTATTCATTGGTATTCCCACCAGAATCGCCTATGGAGGAAGCGCCGAAGGTGTGTTGGACGGCACTTATGAGGTCCGGTGGCGGATCGAGGGGGTTGACTTTATAGCCAAGATCGCACTTCGAGACGATAAAGGTTGGTTGAAAGTTTCGATGTTTCATGGGGAGCATGTGAGTGTTTTTGTCGAAGATGCTACCGGAGTTTGGAATGGCAGAAATCTGCTGGTAGTCGGTACCAATCCTCGCGAGGCAAAGTCACGTCAAGCAGTCGACTTTTCACCTTTCAGCTTCGTAGTGACAGTCCCGGGTCCTCGAATGGCTCTCGTCATTGCGGGAAGGAAAGTTTGTCCTGTCGGAGTAATTGCAGCCCCGGAACCCCTTGTAGCATTCGCTCCGAACAGGCGCTCGATTAGCCAAAATCCCATCTCGGAAGGGGAACATCGCTGGACTCAAAGTGACATCGAACGGGAAAGAGCGCGGTTTGATCGGGAAGTTGCCCGCAATGCTGAGGAAGATGCTCGCCGTGCTCAGAAGCAAATTGCAGACGATGAACGTGAGCGACGGGCCGCTGAAAATCGGGAGTTGATCAATAAGGCGCATGTGGAAGCGTTTGGTCACCCATTTGGCAACTGATTGTCATCGCACCAGCCTGGTGAGGCTTTGGAGCGTTCAGGGTCTCAGCTTCGTGCTGACGTCTGTTTCCCGAATCCCAGCGTCTGGCAGGTTCGAGTCTTCAGCATGCGGCACACGATGAGCAAACCTGAACGGAGCGAGGGTTCGGCGGGAAGTGAATGGGGACCATTGCCCGACGATTTAAACAACGGCAAAGAGTCGATTCAGATGCAATTGCCCTTCGATTTCGAGAAGGACGATTGGTTCTACCGGGCTGTTGCCGAAGAGATGTCCGGGCGGGTTCAGAGCGATTTTTCCGATGCACAACGCGCCGGGAGCGAAGACAGCGACCGGTTTGTTTACGGCAACGGGCTGAAGGGCCAAGGAGATGGCAAGTATTTCCAGTTCGGCGCGCAGGGAATCTTTGTCATTAAATTCTGGCCGCTGCCGCAGGCATGGCACAAGGGGCCACCGAAGGGCCAGTGGCGCGGAATCTGTCCCCATCTCGATCTCGTGGCGCGTTCGGTTGGGTTACCAGTGCGGGAGCCGGCCCTTTCGTTCCGGAAATGGACCAAGCCTTGGGTATCCAGAACGCCCGCCAAAGCCGTTTTTAAGCAGAGCATGTCCGAGGGCGTGGATCCTTTTGAAATTGAACGCCGCCAGCGCGGCTTTGAAGCGGCCAAGCGAGCGGAGCAGCGTGCGGAAGAAGCTTTTTCGTGGGTTCCCAAGGAAGTCGCCCGTATCGTCCGGCGGTTCCGGTTTCGTCAATGGCACCTCCTTTCATTGGTTGCCCGTTGCCCGGAGGCGCTCGAACTGCTCGAATCGAACCCCGCGCTCGGTTTCGCCCTCGCTTCGGCGAACGTGTTTCATCCCACACCGGAACGATGGAAGGTGGCGCGGCGGCTGATTGGCAAACCCAGGCGGAAAATCTCAGAATGGCTCGGTTTTGCCGGCACGGAGTCGGCGGTGAAACTGTTGGCAAGAATTCCGCCGGACAACTGCGGCGTGACGCCTTTGCTCGCGTTGCGAAAAAGCCTCGAAGCCCCCGAAATCATCGGGCGTCTGCGGCATTTGCCTCGACTGCCGGCAGTGGCGATGCTGCTCATGGGGAACCGGCTGTTTGGCCCGCGCGTGACGGATTCCTTTCTGCGGCAGGTGGTCGAGGCGAGCATGAATGGGGCCGGGGAAGGAATCGGGAGTTTCTTGTCGGACTGCTTCTTCCTTTCGCAGCAAAGCGAAACTCCGTTGCCTGCGCGCATCGCAAGCGTGAGCCAGTTGCGCCGATGGCACGACCGTCTGGTGGAAGAAATCAATCGGCGGGAGTTGACGGAACTTATGAAGCTTCCGTTCCCGGAACCGCCGCTGCCCGGAGGGACAGGGATCGAACCGATCCTCTCCCCGGCGGAACTCCTGGCCGAGGGCCGGACCCAGCACCACTGCGTCGCCGCTTTCATCGCACAGGTCGCCAAGGGGGAAATCTTTTTCTACCGGGTGACAGCCCCCGAGCGCGCCACCCTCTCCCTCGAACGCAGCGAAGGTGGCCGCTGGGAAATCGGACAACTGGTCGCCGCCTGCAACGAACCTGTAACGCCAACGACCGCGCGTTCGGTGAAAAAGTGGTATTCGCGAGTACTCCGGTCTTCAGCGAAGCTTTCGCGAGAAGCTATTTGAAACAGAAGTCGTCCCGGTGAAGCAGTTCCACAGTCGTGTCGGGCCGCACATGGTATATTTCCACGCAGAACTCGCCTACGGAGAGAGAGCGAAACGATGCGGTGTTTCCCTGCCTGAGTTCCAAACCGGCCTTGAGCAGCACGCAGTTCCTTGTTCCCTCAAGCCACATGAACTCCGGACGTCCTTCAATTGCGAGATTCCCGGCAAAGGCCAGGCCGCTCAATGGCTGAAGGCGGACACCGACATCATCGACATACGCAAACACAGGCTCTGCTTCCGAAAAGGCCGACAAATCGATTTCAAAATCGGCGCCCTCGCTCATAGAAATTAGACGAATGGAATTACTCATAAATCAGCGATGTGCGGGTTGGTTAGCGCCTTCGGCATGTGCGGCGAGGATCTGCGATTGGACCTCGTCTTCAGTGACGTCGAATTCTCGACCTACGATCCATGCCCGAACCGCGTCCTTGATCCGGCCAATCTCGCGGCCGTCCAGATGGGGTAGCACGGCCATGATCATTCTGCCGTTTACCAAACGCGCCATGCGTTCCTCAAACGCCTGTTTGTCACCAAAGGTCTTGAGAGCCTCGTCCGCGTATGCAAATCGAGCTTCAAATTCTTCACGGTGAAAGAGGGGCTCGCCGCGCGCGGCTTCGTCGCAGTAGCAGGTGTGCCGGAAGATCGCCCAGTCGGGGTGTTGGCGAAGGCTCAGCACCCGGCCCTTGTTCATTGTATTCAGACGGTGGCCATGCATGTGGGAGCCAATCGCCAATCCCAACGCGCGTGATTGTTCGAGGGAAAAACAGAACCGCCGGGCGATTTCCGTGAAAAGTTGTTCCCCCGCAGCTTCGTGTCCGTGGTACGTGGGTTGGTCACCGTCGAACTTGAGAGTCACGGCCTTGCCAATGTCGTGAAAGAGCACTGCAATGTGCGCCAGCGGCTCCGCGTCTGGCGCGGCGTTCAACGCGGCCAGTGTGTGCTGCCATGCGTCCCCCTCGGGGTGATGACGCGGGTCGTGCGGCTTTTCCTGAAGGTCCGCCACTTCCGGAAGCACATGCCGGAGGATACCTGCGTGATCGAGAATCTCGACAAACCGGGCAAGGCTGGGGCCGGAAACCGACGCTTTGAAAAATTCCTCGCGAACACGCTCCCCCGGAAGCGAACCCAGATCCCCGGCAAAATCCGCCATCGCCTGGGCTGTGAGCGGGTCGATGTCAAAATTCAGCCTCGCTGCGAATCGAGCCGCCCGAAATACCCGCAACCGATCTTTGTGGAATCGAGCGTAGGGATCGCCCACGGTGCGGATCACTCTTTGCCGAATGTCGTCCTGACCGCCAAAGTGGTCTATGATCTCCCCTGCGGCTGTCAGCCCCATGGCGTTAATGGTGAAGTCACGCCGGCGCGCGTCGTCACGGAAATCCTGAATCAACTCCACCGAATCGGGACGGCGCGCGTCTGAATACTCGCCATCCCGCCGGAAGTGCGCCACTTCGAAGGTGTGTCCGTCCCCGGCGCAGATCACAACAATTCCGAAATCCCGGCTTTTTCCGAGGTCGCGGGTTTGGAAGACTCCTTCCAGCCGTTCAACTGGCACGTTGGTGGCAATATCGATGTCGTGAGGCGGCATTCCCATCGCCAGATCGCGGGTCGCACCACCCACAATGAGAGTTTGCGATCCCGGAAAGTGTTGTTCGATGCGACGAATGACCCCCACCGCAGACGCAAGGTCAACGTTGGATTCGAGAGCTTGTTGCCAGGAATCGGGATTCATGAGCCGATTCAAGGAATACATTGCGACACCGTCAAATCCAAGGAAAAGCCAAAAAATGGCCTTAGCCTCAACCGACGCGGCGCTTCTCACGAGGAGAATTACCGATGGTGACGACCGGGTCCAGAAGATCGATCTCGTCCGTTGGGGGCGATGCATGAAGGGAGTGGCTAACACTGCGGCATTGATGGCAGGCTGACCGCCACACCGTAACCGCGTTTCGTCGCCGCCCGTGCGGATCCCCTATCACCGCTCAATGCCGCGGTGAATTGCCCGACCGTGAAGCATGCGCCGCTCTTCGATGACGGCGTCCAGGAGCAGTTCCTCCACGAACCGGCCTCCCTGGCGGAATTGGAACGCCTTGGAAATTCGTTCGAGTCCAAGGCGGAGAAAGGTTGCCCTCAGGTGCGGAGCCACGGTCGGCGCTGCCACATTGAGCATCCGCCGATAATCGGTCTCGGTCAGCTGCGGCAGGACGAGCAGCTCGGAGCGGAACCGGTTGACCAATTCGCGCGGGAGCGTCTCGACCAGATCGGTGAGGTCCGCCGAGATCGGGGCTGCCGCCGTTTCGCCGCCGAAGCCGACTGTGGGGCGCGATTGGCGCTCCCACAAATGTTGGAACGCGCCGGCGGCCACGATGAGCACGTCGTTTTGCAGGATATCCACCGCCTTGAGTCGCAGATATTCCTGCGTGTCGTTGGCATTACCCACGTCGTCCGGGATAATGATCCCTGGTGGCACTTGTCCGTCCAGCAACCGGTAAACCTCCGTGCGAAGATGAACATCCCAAGAGGTGTTGCAGTAGATCTTATCGATCTCATCGAGGAAGATCAGCGCCTTTTTGCCCGGTTCTTGCGAGAGGAGAAATTGCACAACGCTCGGCCAGGTGACGGCGCCGCCCCGTTCGGAACTGCCGAGGATGAGCCATTCGCCGACCGCGATGTTGAAGATTGGCGCGTTGAGCTCGCGGGCGAGCGATCGGGCGAGGTGGGATTTTCCGGTGCCGGAAGGGCCGACGATGAGTGTGCTGGCGCGAGGCCGGATGGCGTGGTTGCGCCGTTCGATGGCGAAGCTGGCCTTGGCAATTTCCAGGAGCCGCTCGAAAACGGGGCGCTGGTAGGGGAAGATGGTCGGCGGCGGCGGTTGGGTTGGTTTGGAACTGAGGTTGACGGGGCTGTTGGTTTGAGAATGCGATGTCATTGGCTGTGGTTTTTCGGGTTGGTGGCGATGGAAGGGGATCCCCCCCGTTTCGCCCCCGCCGGACTCGGATCTGGATTTCTCCACCCCGCTTCCGACGGATTTCGTTACTTTCCCGGACCGCAATGGTTGTGGCCCCTGACAAGGGGCCGCGGCCCACCGTCCTCCGTTGCCCCGGACGCCCCGAGAACGGAGTCTTGTTCGCTCCTTTGACCTTAATTCGCCAGCGCTGCCGATGCCTCCATTTTCAAGACAATCTCGGCGCCAATTTCCAACGCGACTGCCAAAACGGTCGAGTGCAATGGCGCCGAAAAATCCCGCCTAAACAGTACACACAGAGGCCATTTCCGTGGTCCTCCGCCACGACCGCTCTGGGCGGGGCGTTGGACGGCGCCACCCGTTTCGAGTAATCTCGTGTCGTGAGCACGCCGTCAAATGCACCAGCGCAAATCGATTCGGTCCCTCGTTCCGGGATTCTCCCCAATTTTACAATCTGCGGCGTGGACAGGCTCGAACGGGTGTCATCCAGTAACTTCACCCATGTGATCTCGATCTGGGATTCGGCCTGGGAGCGCTCCGAGGCCAAAGTTCGCAATGCCATGGTAAAAACCTTCCCTCAATCTCACCTGCACCTGGCGTTTTTCGACGATGCCGAAGAACAGCACCCCGGAGAGACCCTGTTTTCAAGCGCCCATATGGAACGCATTCTCCGGTTTTCCGAAACGATCGTGCCCGGAGCGCCGGTTTTGGTCCACTGCTTCGCCGGGTTGTCCCGGTCTCCAGCGGTGGCGTTTGTGCTCGCATGCCGGTTCGACCGCTCTTTAAACGCCGGGTTCGTTTTGGACGGCCTTCTGGAAAAGCATCCCACCATTGCACCAAATCGTCATATCGTCAAAATCGGCGACGCTCTACTGGAACGTTCCGGTGAACTCATCGAAGCTGCCACAGCTCACTGGCTGAGGATGACTGCCAAGTTTACAAAATAGCGGATGCTCGCATCGTCAAATTGAATGTTCCCCCCTAGCCGTGGGAGGGGGAACGGGGGAGGCGAGGGCAATGACTCGCCTCCGCCCGAAGCCATTGAAAAGCGACATTTGAAAAGCCCTTAAAATCGCAAAAACCAAGAAACACATGCCTGGGGGGACAACTACCATTGGGCGCTCTCCCGAAAATTTCTGCCTTTTGCCTCCCCTCGCTACCGCCGCCGCCCCTTTTTGATCGAACTCCGCTCGAAACTCCATGGCTTCCACGGCTTGGTAACGTCGGCTTGCGGAACGTAGTCAACGGACCAGCGTTCCCAGTCTCGGGCGAGCGCGAGTGCCCAGGCTTCGTACAGTTCCGGTCGGAAACCCCATGATCTTGCCATGTCGGCTGCGGCTGGCTTTGGCTGCGCCGTTGCAGTGATATTCTCGCCGCGTTGGCATTCCGGGAGGGCCGTCTGAAAGCTGAGTTCCGCCTGCGCCAGCATTTCGCCTATCAATCCTTCGAGAACTTCGGTAGGCGAAAAGAGAAGCATCCAATCGAGACGGAACAGGGTGGCAGACTCGTCAACAAAGGCGGGTGCCAGAACGTTTGTTCCGTCGGTTATTGGACGCGTTTCAATTTCGTCGACCAACAGGAGCGGTGCTTTGTGCGGTTCTAATATTCGCGGGTAGGGAACGGTCTTTCCCCGCCAGTGAGCACGCAGGCGGTCGCAGTTGCCGGGGATGATCGCGGCGCAGTAGCCGAAATTGATGCTGAATCGCTCCATCAGCCACGTGCGGCATACGCCTTCAAGACTGGCGAACTCTTTTCGTAACCTCGCTCTGGCTGGAGGTTCGGGTTGGGTGAATGGGAATAGAATGGGTGTCATAATGGTGTCTGTGGGTTATAGCTATTAATTAAGTTAGTGGGTGATTGTGAATGGGGTGGTTTGGCGTCACTGCAACGATCAGTCCGAGAGGAAGTCATCGCTCCAGTTGAGGTGGTTGCGGAGAAAGTCGTTGAGGCTGACAAGCCGGCCCTCGCGGGCGAGTTCCTGTTGCCGATACTTTGCGACGACCGCCATGTAGTCCAGGAGTTGATCCTCATCGGCGTCGGTTGCGTACATTTCGAGGAGCCGCTGCCGATCGATTTCGGGGACTTCCCATTCCTCGCACCACGCGCGAATGTAGGCGGCGGAGAGTTCGTTAAAATTCGCCATCGTCGTCGTCCTCCTCGATAAGTGGCGCGAGATAATCCGACACCGTTTTGTCGTTGTTAGGTTTGGGTGCCACGATTGGCACGACCGGCCCGACGGGCCTGCGTGGAACTTCGACGCCGTTGGTCATCATCGTTTCCAACATGACCTCTTCCAGAAAACGACATCCCTGCTTGTCGTTGTGCGCTTGCTCGATTCGCGTCTGTCCAATCCGAAGGAACGGCCTCCGAAGGCTTTCCGGCATCTCATTTGCCGTTTCGTCAAGCATCCGTCGGTAATCGGATTCGTTGAGCGATGGTAGCAGCATCACAGCGGCCCGGAACCTGTTGACCAGTTCGCGGGGGAGGTATGCAGCAAGTTTGGAGAGATCCAGCGTGGGCGCGGTCTTTGACTCCGAGCCGAACCCGATCGATCCCACGACACTGGCGTCCCAAAAGCTCTGGAAGGCGCCACCGGCAAGGATCAACACGTCGGACCTCAGAGCTTGTTCCGCCAGCACGGACTCCGCTGCGCTCTCCTCATCAGAGTTGCCTGTGTTAAGGCCGGCGGGAACTTGGAGATCCAGCAGGCGATAAAGCTCGGTGCGCATCCAGCGTTCCCAACCGCCGTCGCCGCAGGCTTTGTCAATTTCGTCCACGAAAATGACGCCGGTTCTGTGGGCGGCAAGCCACCTGGTGATCATCGGCCAGGTGGCCTGTGCGCCGCGTTCGGATGCGGTCAGCAACACCCATTCCGCGACATTGATCGTCAGGAAGGGCTTCTTGCATTCCTCGGCAACGCGTTGCGCGAGAAACGACTTTCCGCTGCCGCTCGGTCCGACGATCAGCGTATTTGTGCGGGGGCGCATCGGCAGACTGTTCCAATCGGCGCCAAAGGCCGTCTGCCCGAGTTTCATCAACGCTTCGAAGGCGTGTTTTTGGTGAGAGAGAATCATATATGAGGGGTGGGTTGGCCAGGTGCACACGGGGAACGCGAAGCTCTTATCGCGTCCCCCGGTGCATTCCCGGCATTTCGCTTACCGTTTAGCGCCGCTGTTCCGTTTTGATTCGGGCGACCTTTTGAGCCGGCAGGTATGCTTCCAGGCGTTTCCATTGCTCCTCTTCGGTGAGTTGCACCAGTGTGTCCTCCAGAGGGACGAGCGCGGATTTTTCCTCCTCGCTCATCTTCGCGAGGATTGGGGCCAGCGGCGCCGTGCCCCGTCCTGCGCGAACGGTGTAGGTTGGGAACTTGGCTTCCGCAGCCCTCGTCTTCTCGACGCAGAGCATGAAGCCTTTTTCCTTGTCGGGTGCGTGGACTTCGCCCTCGGCGTCGACGGTCTTGGCCGCCTTTTGGATTTGCGCCCCGAGACCGGGAACACCGCCGCGACTGCCGTCGTAGCCGTTGCCCACGAGGAGTCGCGCAACGGTCTTGCCGTCGCGTTCGATCAACGCCCAGCAGACGAGCACCGGATCGGTGAAGAGGCGCACTCCTTCGCGGTTATCCGCCGAGAAGAGTGAGCCGGGTTCGTTGAGGAGTGACCACATGTAGGCTAGGTCGAACGGATTGCGGGTTTCTGCCGACGCGAAGCTGCGTGGGTGGATGAACTGTCCGCCGGGGTGTTTTTGCACCGCGAGGGGCATCAGCCACGGGAATCGGCTGGGCTTGACCGCTGGAAGCAGGCGGATCCAGTTATCCCCGGGGGCGAACTGGAGCTTGCGGGATGCATACTCGGGTTTGAGAATGCTGTCCTGAAAACGCGGCCGCTTTTGTGCGTTAAACGCGGCGTCCGCTGCCTCCGGGTCTGAGCAATCTTCGAATTGAATGTTAATTGGTGATTCCATAGTAATGGATTCCTTTCTGTTTTGTGTTGGTTTTCGGTTTCCAGAACGGCCGAGGCCATTCCGACGAGCACCGGGCACCGGCTGGTTTGATCCAAATCCCGTTCCCAATTCTCGCGTAGCATCCCAAAAATGCGGGGCAGCAGTGCTCGACAGAGCACCTGCCGCATTGTTCTCCGAATACGTTAACCCGGAGGGTCAAAATCCGGCTACGCCGATGGGCTTTCAAGTATGCTCAAAGAAGTATGAGATGCAGCGAGGACCGTTCGCTTGGATGCGGGGAAAAGCGGTCGCGGTCGGCGGCGAACGGCGCGCGATTATCGCCTCCGCCAGCTACGAGGCGCGTGCAAGCTCTGCCCCCGGTTGACCGTCCAGCCGGACGATTTCGAGAAATACGAACGATTTTCGTGCTTCATGTTTTCCTACGCCTACGACTTCACTCCGGAGCTCGATATTGCCTCGATTGACGAGGGGTATTCCGCTCTGGGCGGGCAGGAGAAACTTATCCCGAGAGAGGTGGCGGACAAAATCCGGCAGAGCCTCAAAATCACAGTTTCCGAAGCCATTGGCGCAAATAGACTGGTCTCGCAGATCGCCTCCAAGCTGCGAAAGCCGGCGTGCTTTCTCGAAGTACCCGGCGGCGAGGAGCGCGGTTTTCTTGCGCCCGACCGGGGCGCTCAAGAAGCAGAATCGACGGATCGCCGCGCCTTTTTGCCGCTGCCGCCAGGCGAGCGATTCGGCGATTGTGAGGTCCAACTTCGGATTAATAATGGTTCGCTAAAAATTTGACAAATTCCGAATCTCGCCCCTAACCCACATTATGCATACCATCACAGCCGCCCAATTCAGAGCCAAAGTCGACTCCAACCCTGCCTGGGCGGCCACGCTCACGGAAGAAACCCACGTCACCGACTTCTGCAACATGCGCGGATCAAAAATCGAAGCACTCTCGCCTCTCCTCCACTTCGACGGGCTCGATCAAAACGGCAATTGCGCCAGTTTCCAAAGCTGCAAATTTCTGAGAGCGGTCGACGGAACATTCGCGGGTTTCGCCGACTTCACCCACACCTTCATTAAACGGATCGGCGACCTTACAATCACCGGCACCGACAACGATGGCAACGCTGCCAACTTCTCCAACTGTCCCAGCCTCGAAACCGCCACAGGAACCTACCCCGGCTACGTCGACTTCACATGCAGCAACATAGAACGCATCGAAAACCTGGATATCACCACCCCAAACACAGACGGAGCGGCTGCCTCCTTTCAGAAATGCACCCGTCTCCGCGTCGCCACGGGCACCTACCCCGGAGCGGTCGACTTCAGCTACAGCGACATCGAGAGCATCCAAGACCTCAACATCACAAAACCCAACCACAAAGGCAACGCCGCCGACTTCTCCTGTTGCTTCAACCTGCGAGTAGCCACCGGGACCTACCCCGGCTGCGTCACCTTCGAATACAGCGGCGTCGAAACCATCGAAGCCCTCCACATCAACGCCCCCAACAAAAGCGGCGTAGCAGCCTCCTTCCTCAATTGCGACAAGCTGAACACGGCCACCGGCACCTACCCCGGAAGCGTCGACTTCATCTTCAGCAAGATCCAACGTATCGAAAATCTCCACATCCTCGGAACAGACACCGACGGAGAATTTGCAACCTTCACCAACTGCGCCAACCTACAAGTCGCCACGGGAATTTACGCCGGCTTCGTAGACTTCGAAGCCAGCGGCATCGAAAGCATCGAAGCGCTCAAAATACTCAAACCAGACACCCACGGACAAGCCGCCAGTTTCCACGAATGCAAAAAACTCAAAGTGGCCACCGGGACCTATCCCGGATCGGTCACTTTCAAAGACAGCGGAATCGAAGCCATCGAAAACCTGCACATCCTCGCCGCCGACAAGGACGGCGACGCAGCGAGCTTCAGCCAATGCCCCAACCTGAAAGTGGCCACGGGCACCTATCCTGGACACGTATACTTGAAAGGCAGCGGCATTGAAGCCGTCAAAGATCTCCACATCGACACCCCCAACAAAGAAGGCCGCAAAGCCGACTTTCGCGACTGCCCCAAACTCACAACCAAACAAATACGAACCAGCCTCACCGCCCGGGAAATACTCGCGGACCCAAAAATACGCCACTTCTTCATGCGCAAAGCCCGCCTCCACCAAACCCCGCAGCCACAATACCCTAAAATGCCATGAAAACCATCACTGCAGCCGATTTCAAAGTGGGAGCAACCACGTCCTTACGCGGTTCGGGCGCCTGTTCGTGGCGCACCCCGCGCAAGCCCGAGACAATGAGCGCCTCCGAAGTGGTGGAGCGCTACAAGGAACTCGGCGCGTCGAGCAGGCATTCCGAAGCATCAAGACCGTCGATTTGAAGGTGCGCTCCATCCACCACCGCAACGCGGATCGCGTGCGCGCCCACATCTTCTTGTGCATTCTCGCCTACTACGTCGGGTGGCACATGCGCCAGACGTGGGCTCCGATGCTCTTTGACGACCCGTGAATGCTCGTCCAGCGCCGCCTCCTCCTTGATCTTCTCTTGGTTGCGCTGCCACTGGAAGTCCGTCTCCTCAATCTCCAGAATGAAGTGCTTGGCCATCTTGAAGCGGCCGATCGCACGCCCCACCCTCAGTGCGACCTTCTCCTTGCCACGCAAGGCCCGCTTGGGATGTCGCACTGCTTCGGCAATTTTCTTGAGTTCCTTTTCCGTGGCCGCCAGCAGAGCCGGGCGTTTGGCGGCGCGGCGTTTGGCCAGAAACAGGTCGCGGCAGGCGATGAGACGCTCGCCGGGAAAGTCCGGGCTGCTGATTTGCGCCAGAGTGGTCTCCTCGAAAAGCGAAAGCTGGATGACGCCCGAATCGGCAAGCTCGCGGATCTGGCAGGTGCGCAGTGCGCTGATCCACTCCAACCCCTCGACGGCGCGAATCTTTTTGTCAATGTGCACCTAGGTGATCATGCCGCGGCCGCCCACCACCACGACGCGATGCAGTCCAAATCAGCCGATGCCGAGGGTAGCCGTTGAGGAAACGGACGGAAGTGTTGGTATATCCTTTGCATTAAGCTTCTTTATCCATCCGTGTTTCTCCAACAGCATCAGCCGGGCACGGGGAGTGGAAACGAAGCCTTCCTCCCAGTCCTTTGCTGTAACGGTTGAATCTCCGGTATCCGGCATGGGGAACAAAGATCCAAAGATTTCACGATCGTTGATGGTATCTGCGACGGAATGGAGTTGAACGTGGATGTCAGGAGCCGAGTCTGTCCACTCCCACCTGACTTCGTTTTTCAATTCCGCTTCTTTGAGCAGCTTATCGATGGCGTCCGCGGTGCCTTGGCCAATTTGCCCCTTAAGTCCCTGGATTGACTCCGCGATTTCTTCCAGAGAGAGAGCTTTCTTGCCGGAGTAGAGGGAATCGACCGATCCTTCCGGGGCGGCTGTGTGTAAATAGTTAGTTTCGATAGTGCGGATGCGGTCCCCGCTCCATGCAGCAATTTGCGCAGCCGAATACTTCGCGTCTGCGAGATGGGTGATGTAGCTGTGGCGCATGCTATGCGGCGTGACATTGTCTTCCCCGTCCTTTTTCCAGAGGCCTTTGCTGGTCAGGTAATCCTCCCACGGCCGGCGGAAATCCCACCTGTACCGCTTGCCCTTGGCTGAAGGATGAAGCATGTAATTTTGATTCCGCCAGTCTCCGAAATCGTTTTCGAGGAACTTTCGAAACTCCGGCGTTAGGGGAACCTTTCGCGGTCGGCGAGACTTGACCTCCCAGAACCTGCCGTCAACCTCCTGAAGCGCCGGCACCGCAATATGGCCAAGGTCGAGCCTGAACCACTGAGGGCGCGCCATGGTAATTTCCTCTTTGCGAAGCCCCGCGTGAAAGCCGGCAAAGAGCACGAATTTCAAGTCCAAGCGCGGACAGTCATTGATGAGGGTCGTGACATCCTTCGGAGCAACGACAACATCTCGGACTAGTGGAGAATCTCCTTTGAACGAATAATCGACATGGACTCCGCCCCGACGAAGGAATGTGCCCAGCTTTGAGGTGTAGCCTTGAGCCGTCGCCACGTTGATGAAATTCGGCTTTTTTTCCTCCTTGGTAGGCTTCCGCCGACCAGAGTGAACATCGTAAAATGCCTGCAAGAGACCGCTGGTAACCTCCTCCGGGCTGGTAACTCCCGTCCAGTCGCGAAAGGCTTTGCAGGCATATTCGACGGTGTCGGAAGTCGTTTTTCGAAACGGCTTGTTTCCACCGCCCCCGGATTTGACGTAAGCCGCAACAGCCCGATCCCACTTCACCCGGTTAGCCTTACCTGGCAGTGGTCTGCCCCGTCGCTCGGCGGCAAGGCGCATCGCCTCGGCGGGATCGGATGTTCCAAGGGAGATTCTCACCTGGTCTCCGCCGCCATCCGGAGTGTAGCGCAGCCAATAAACCTTCCCCCGGGGGTAGATTCCGGGGGCGATTTCGGATTTGGGTGGGCGAGCCATAGGTCGGTGTCAAGACTGTGCTAAATGTTTTGTGCTAAATCAAGCCCTTTCCTTGGGGGAATTCGAAAAAATTTAACACTCTCCATGCCTCATTAAAACAGGGCGAACACCAGATTCCATGCGGTTTGGAGGGCGTTTTCAGATAGCGAAACCGCCACCTTGACACGGTAGGGGTCACAGGTTCGAACCCTGTATCGCGCACCATTCTAAGTCCTTGATGCCAAGGGCTTTACGACGGATAGCCGTTAAAACATAAACGCCTGCAAAAGTGCTGATTTTGGGCGTCTTCTGGGTGTTCGAGTGGTAACACGGGTGGTAACACCGGGCATCGATTTACGGCATCGTCCTGGCCTCGCTAGCGTCTCCGCTGATACCCACCGCTCGCCGGTCGAGAAGGAGAAAAAGTAAACCAAGACCTTCCACCTTGATAAAAAGGTAAAAGTGACACCTCAACCTTCACCCCCTTCATGGTCCTTTTCTCGGTGCAGTTATGAGAGCCTTCAAGTGGCACATGCACCCTCGGGAATCCATTTACCTGTCGGCAAAATTTCCAAGAGCTGGTTGCCCATGCAGGTTCGCCTCCGTATGGGACAGCATGAACAAGCTCATCTCCGGTGGTCAGACGGGAGCCGATAGAGCGGCACTCGATGTTGCTCTCCGGTATGGCTTTCCACATGGCGGGTGGTGCCCCAAGGGAAGGAAGGCAGAGGATGGGGCCATTGGCGGGCAGTATCAACTTTCCGAGACACCCTCCGACGACTACGCACAACGAACTGAATGGAATGTCAGGGACTCAGATGCGACGGTGGTGTTCACGCTCTCGGGTGTGCCCAGAGGTGGCTCTTTGCTGACGGTGGAGTTGGCAAAGAAGCATGGGAAGCCTTGCCTTCATCTCTCCCCGGTCTTCAAATACGTGTCTGCCACTGAATTGAAGAAGTTCGTCGGTGACCACGCCATCAAGGTGTTGAACGTCGCTGGTTCCCGCGAAAGTGAGGAACCCGGCCTCTGGCGGTGGGTCTATGGGGTGCTGGAAAATGCTTTCTTCTGGCACCATGCACACCCGGGGATGATTGGTGGACCGGGAGAAGGGTGATCAGCGCTCTTGCTCTTCGATGTCGCGGATTCGGCATCCAATGATTTTCCAGCCTGTCCCGGTGAACAGTTGGGATTGCCCTCGGGGGAAAGACATGTTGAGATTTCAACCAACGATCACCATGAACCAGAAGCTGTCAGCAAGGCACCGTCTCGACCTACTCATGCTCATGTTCATTCTCCTGGTTGCCTCTGGCGGGCGGGTAAGCGCGGAGATTGGACTGAGCAAGGCGGCCATACTTGAACGTCACGGAGTCCCTCAGCGTGTGAGTGATGCCGAGAACATTTTTTACCAATGGGACGTTTGGACCCTCAAGATCACCTTCTCCAACGGCATCGCATCGAAGCTGGAATACACAAAGAATGGACAGATTTCAGAAAAAGACGCTCTTGGAATTCTTATGGCCAACGGCGGCCAAGACGCTTGGAGGAGAACTGGATCAGACTTTTGGCTTGGGCCGGATGGGTTGAGTGCGAGATGGGACGCCACGAACCGAAATTTGGTCATTCAAACCGGTAAAGGCGATGCAGCAAGTCAATCAACGCCAGCGGGATCGATGGGCACACCGGGATCTCGGTCATTGCTTTCTACTACTCCCTCCGTGATCAAGCCGTATCATACGGCAACCCCGGCCCTGATTCAAAATGCGCCATCGTTCCATCTTCCAATACCAGTTTCTTCGGCCACGCCTGCAAGGAGAAGTCCTGGCGCTCCAAAGCCTACCGTGGATCTGTCGCCCCTGTATGGTGTTTTAGGAATCTTCACCATCCTTGCCATTTGGATGCAGTATTTCGCCCGGTCCCTTGAGACTCGACCGAAGAAGTCGATGAATCGCCAACGGGGGCAAACATGGTCGGTGAATCGTGTGCGGACTCCTCCTCCACTTCCATCGGTAACTCCCACCATCGACACCGTTCGTTGGGATCAATTTGAGTTGGTCATTGCCGAAGCTTTTCGCCGGAAGGGCTACACCGTGGAAATCTGTGCGGCCCTGGGTGCTGATGGCGGAGTTGACGTGAAGCTAACGAGAGATGGTGCTCTCACCCTCGTGCAGTGCAAGCAGTGGAAGGCATGGAAGGTAAAGGTGCCTGCCATTCGTGAATTCTACGGCGTGCTCACGTCAGAAGGAGCTCAAAGGGGAATCTTCATCACCAGCGGGAACTTCACGAAGGACGCTTTCGATTTTGCCCAAGGAAAGCCCATTGACCTCCTTTCCCGACCAGCCGTTGAGCAACTGGTGCGCGATGCTGAACAACCTGGCGAAAACCTGTGGGATGTTGCCTCATGGATTGATGGCTTCATCGCCGGCGCTTGGATTGCGAAGCCACTATGTCCTTTCTGCCAGCAACAGATGGTTTTGCGTTCCACCAAGGCGGGGCACCGTTTATGGGGATGCCTCAGGTTCCCAAGGTGCAAGGGAAAACGGGACGTTCGCCCTGATCTGCTCAAGTGCGAAGTCGGCTGTGCCGACTCCATCGGCACGTGACCCTAGATTCTATGTTGCATCTTCACCTCGACGCGGAATTGGTCCACCCAGGCCCAGCGATCGGAGAGGCGGAAATGCGGCTTGCCTCGAACCAAGTAATACGGGATGGCCTTGGCGTTCATAGCAGCTTTTAAAGTCGCCCGCCGGTGCTGGGTCATCTGGCCTGCGGCCCGTAGTGAGATGAGCCGATGTCCAGCTTCCATTTTTGCAATGGCTGCTGCGATTTGTGCGGCCAGGAAGTCGTCGGGAATTTCGATGGTGAGTTGCATGAGTGCAGAATAAACCAACCGGTGTGCTCATCACCTCCCCACGTAAGCCGTTGAGTGTCCCCGGTGCGTGTTCCACTCCCCGGTGTATCTCTTCGCCAGTGCCAGGTCATCAATCACGAGGAGCTATCGGCGTTCTTCTCTTCCGCCGCCTTGGTGAAGTTGAAGCTACCAGTGATGACCACGTGCCCATCAATGACCATCACCTTGTTGTGGGCGATGGCATGGGCGGCGTCGATGAAGGTGGTGATGCCGGCATGAGCAACGAAGTCGGCAGAGGAATACTTTTCGTTGGCGTTACTCTTATCGAGGATCACCTGGATATTCACCCCGCGCTTGTGTGCGTCCACCAGTGCCTTGGCAATCGGGGCAGAGGTGAAGGAGTAGGCTTGAACGAGGATGGTCGTCTGGGCGGCATTGAGAGCGTTTACCACGGCCTCTGTGCATCCACCATGTGGAGAAAAGTAAACGCTGGCATTCCTGGCCGTAACAGTGCCCATTCTCCCGGTCCCGACATACCACCCGGCAGCGAAACCGAGGATGATGGCAAGGAGGAGGGAGAGTGAGCGTTTCATGGCCGACATACCTCGCTTACGCCTGCTTGTGTTCCACCTTTGGAGGCAAATCCCACATCAAATCAAATGAGGAACCACCATTGGGCCAATACAACCCTTCGTCCAGGACAATGGATACCGCTGCATATCTCGCGAGCTCATGCGGACGCTCTATGCGAGAACACTCCGGCGAAACGTATTTCGATGTGCAATTCCATAATTCTCTTACCGACTTAACTCTCTGACAATTCTCTGCCGCAAAGATCACCGTGCGAATAAACAGATAGTCTAAATGATCCATTTCAATCTGATAAGGTTGCGAGGCCATATTGTCGCCGAATGACTCTGCCCTTGCCTCGTGAACTATCGAGTGTCGCTTCTTCCATAGCCGTCCGATTGTTCTGGCAGCGTTCCATGCTACGTTCGGACACAACGCTCCAATTCTCTGTTTCAGTGTCTCGCCCTTTCGCTGAGTATCTTGCCCTCCGAGCACTAAGCTCTCCAAAGCCGCGAACTTACACAGATATTCAACCGAATAGCTTTCGCTCATCCGCCCAATGTGAAATAGACGTAAAGAATGAAACATCTGTTTTTCAAGCTCCGTATACGACGCCCAATCCGACAGGAAAGCCTTTTCAAGCAGCGGACTCGTTATCCTCAATATACTAAGACAGCGTCCCCTCCATTCAGTGGCGATATTCACATCCTTCGCTTGCGTGAACACCCAGCTATGAGGAAGATATTGCCTGACAATAACATCCTTGGAGGTCCCTTCTCGAACCAGAACTTGGCTTGCGACCCTTGGCTCTCGCTCAACCACTAGAGACAGGCAATCAAGGTAGTGCTGAAGGTAGTTGAACGCTGATGTTGCCGCTGCTCCAAGAGAACCTGCTGTTACTCGAAGCAGCGCAAAATATAATCGGTTGTCCTTTGCGTAGTGTGCAAATGGCTTGAGAGACTCCGACTTCTCCAATAGTTGCCTAAAGAAACCGACATCCGAATCATTCAATCTGAAGACACGAACTGTTGGTGACAACAGAGTGTATTCGTCCTGCAAATCTGCCAGCAGGAACCCTATCTGCCACTGCGTCATGGAGGCATTTCCTTTTAAGGCATTTGTCAATTCATCCATAAGCCTTTAAACGCATCAGATCCGAAGCCGCAACTCTCCTCAATGGAACTTCTCGCAAAACCTCGATTCAGGCACCAAAGCGAGGAGGTCTGCTCCGTGGCGCCCAATTCGCTGGTGCAACCGGGCTCTTTCCAGAGAACGTCATCGATGTTTTTGAAAGCTTGCTCGAACATGAAGGGAAACTCTGCCGGGATTGAACCAAAATCCCCGGCAGAGGGAAAGAGGCATTTTTGGGGGTGCCTCCCAAGGATTTCCCGCCAGAAAAGGACGACATTCCCTGATTTTCTCTGGACAAACGGGCCGAGAGTTCTCAGATTTGCGACCATGCCCAAGGGCAAACACCATCGAGCCACCCCTGAAGAGATCGACTTTCGAGATGAAGACGATCTTTACCGATGTTGCGGTTGGAAATCGACAGAAGCAACCCCGTCAGGGTCGATCGTTTTTCGAGCGTGACCTCCCGAAAGCTTTCCCATTATGACTCCGGCACTCAAGCTTCTCGATTCGATTCTAAGCCAAGAAGATGCATCCCAAGGTCTAACGGGGGCAATTGTCCGAAAAAGTCACCTTCTCCGGCATCACGGCACCGGGTTCGGCCCTTACTGTGGGGCGGACAATTCATGGTTCTTCTGCGTTCCAAGCTGCTTCAATGCAGCCTTGGATATTCAGCAGACACTAAGGGCAATTCATCGGCGCGATCGCTGCAATCGTTCTAAAGACGGCGAACAGTGCCCCGAGTGTAGCAAGGTGATCGCGCACGTGACCAAAAATCGGTGTGGCCCTTGTGGAACTTGCGATGCTTGTGAAGCTGGTAGGCCATGCCCGAATATCAAGCAGTGCGAGTTCTGTCCTCGTTGTGGAAAATGCCACAAATGCCGATACTGCCCAGAATGTTCCCGGCATGAAGTCTTAGAATGGACGCAAGGCTCGACATTTAACTTCACCAGAGGGGACACATTATATGATTCCACATTCGCTTATCAAGGCGATTGGAACGCTGTCCTTACCAAGTTTAGAAACTGCATTGAGGTAATTGAAGCTTCACCTGCGGTTCCTGGAAGGCTACCACCCAAAGGCCCTGCTAAATCCGATCAATCGCGTTCACGCTACCCCGGTAAATTGAGTTTCAAGCTTTACATTCACAACGTTGACGAGCAAAGAATTTCTGCTTGTGGAATCTACACCGTCTCTCAGGACGAGTTTATCCGGCTCTTGATTTCGGGGAAGAATTCACATTGCAATCTCACGTTGACACGCACGCACGCTAACGTAGGAACTCTACTCTGATTGGTTTCCATCATGGCGAAAACTTTTCACAAGCCCAACGTATGAGCACATGGACCCTAATCGATACAGAAACAGACGGTTTCAATAGCCCGATCCACGTCATCGACATTGCCGCACAGAAATTCGAAGGACTCGAACCCGTCGGAAAACCCTTCCAAGCCTTTCTAGACCATAATATCACAATCCCCGCTGAAGCTACTGCGGTTCACGGTTACACGACCTCGTTCATATCAAAGCATGGGCGTCCTCCGGGGTCTGTTTATAAGGAGCTACGAGCCTTCGTAGCCGGAGACCCGGTATCGTCTCATTACATCCCATTTGACTGGAACCGCACATTAATTCCAGAACTGATCCGATTGAAAGAACCTCTTTTCGGCCAAAGAGGCTTCTGCACTTTGGCGCTGGCGCGTAGAACCCTCCCAGAACACCCCTCTCATAAGTTAGACCTTTTGAGGGACTTCTATGGGCTGGCATGTTCTCGCCCCCACTCGGCTTTGGGTGATGTCGAATCAGTTGTGGATCTCCTCACTCGAATTATTTTTCCACGGCTCGCTTCAATTGGGTTTGATTCGCTTGAAAAAGTTCAAGAATTCTTGTGTCTCCAGCCGCTGCTTCGGTGCAAGAGCCTGATCTTAGGACTAGACTACGAGGAAGAGCGCCGAAGAATCATCGAATCGAAAGAAGAAAAACGTCGGTTTGAGAAATTCCTAACAGATGTAACGTGTGGACTATATCCGATCCCGTCATTGATAATCGACTACAACTTAATCGAAGAGGAACCTGCCATTCAGTTTGAGGGGAAACGCTTCCTCTTCACTGGAAAAATGGCCTGGGGATCGAGAGCAACAGCAGCGACGATAATACAGGAACGCGGTGGAATGGTGTCAGATTCGAACACAATATCTCGCGAACTTGACTACCTGGTCCTTGGTGAAGATGCCGAAAAAGGGTGGACCGCACTACTCAACGGAGGAAAATTGACCCAAGCTTTCCTGAAGCGAGTAAAGGATCCCACCCTGCCCCTTCGCATAGTCCGGGAGGAGGATTTCATCGCAGCCCTTTTGAATTCAATGAATACCACCCTCGACCAGATCCAACAACTCGAAGCCCGTATCCAACAACTCCGAAGCCAACAGCACCAGGAGCTAAAGGATGCCCTTGCAGCTGCCCGTAAGACCGTTGCTGACCTTGAGGCACAGATAGCAGCCGTTACGGGTGGGCAGGCACCTGTTGCCCCTACGCGCGCCAGGATGACTTCTGAAGAAGTGAGAAGCCGTATCCTGAAAGCACTGGCAGCAGCACCGGAAGGGTTAGGGCAGAAGGCCATTGCCGATCAGACAGGCGTGGGTTATCAGACCGTCATTGCCTTCATGAGGGCTAACGGCACAGAGCTTCAAGACCACCGGGGCTTTGAAGACGATGCGATAGTCGCTTCAAAGATGGATGCGTAATGAAGTGAAACTCCGTCACGAGGAAAATATCCATCATCTGTTATGAGCGAAATCAAATTCAAATGTCCGAACTGTGAAGGGCATATCAGCGCCGATGAAAGTTTCGTCGATGCTCTTGTTCAATGCCCTCATTGTGCAGAAAAGATCACAATGATTCCACTTCTCCAGCGCAAAGGAGAGGAGATTTCGAAAAAGAATAGTGAGAATCAGCAGCCATGCTCCTTATGCGCTGCATCGGAGGAGGCCGGCTTCGATTCCTGTAGTTGCTGTGGTCGATCACTGCGGCCAGCAGCAAAATCCGCTCGCATGAAGGCTCCACACATGACACGAGAATCCAAAGACAGCGTTTTCTGGTTGGTGTCGCTGGGAATTGTTGGTTTATTGGTTACTGTATGCATCAAACACAGCGTGCCGTGGTGGTTATGGATTCCTGGCATACTTATTGTGATCGCTATCATGCAAATATTTTTGGAAGATGTCTGCTACACACCGGAGCAAAGGGCAGAAGCAAAGAAGGAAAGAAATAAAAAGGCTGAAAATGGCAATCCCACCGTCCAGTCAGGTTCAGAAAGGACAGAAGCAAAGACGGAAAGGAGGGAAAAGAGTGAAAAAGGTGATCTTTCCGTTCAGTCAGGTTCACATTTGACGGAGGTTGTAAAGAGGGTGCCGTTTGCAAAGTTGTTGCCTGAGTTGAAACAACTGCTCGCGGAAACGAGCATGTCGATATCGGCAGACAGTGTGTTTCAAAGCGTTCTTGACCAAAATTGGTTGTTTCGAAAAGGCGGGCCTGCGGCGCACCTGAATGTTGATAAATTAGCAGTTATGGGCATGATTACAAACAATCTCACATTGTCTTGCGCAAAATGTAATACAGTCTATCAGCCGCGTTCCGTGCAGGGTGGATTTGCCGACGGAACTTTCTCAGCGAACGGTAAAGAGTTCACGCTATCGACTGTGACGTATTGCCCGTTCTGCAAAGACGCGTCAGTTGATATTCGCGTTAAGAAAAGTGAGAAACTCGTTTTTCCTGATAGTTATCGGCCTCAGGGTTTAGGTCAAAGTAAACAGGCAGGACCGGCGCGACACAAGCTCTCTACACACGTTACAGAATGCAAAAACTATGAATGCCCGCAATGTGGCGCTGTGCTTCAGAAACCTAGTCTTGGGATTACGATATTTCCTGGACAAGATTTACGTCTAATACTTGGATTTGCCACATGCCCAGCTTGCAAAGGTCAATTTAGCATTTCGGATGTTTACGGCGGAAAATATGACATTGCTGGTATTCCACCGCATACCTCACGAGATTCTAAGGCATGCTCCAACTGTAGGCGGAGTATCTGGCCTAGTTCCCATTTTGATATGAGTTCCCAAGCTAGCCAGGAAGCTGCATTCCTTGGTGGACTTGGTGTAAAGTGCTCATCGTGCGGGACACTATATTGTTCCTCCTGTTTATCTACTGCTGCGCAGCATCCGGCAACTGGTGGGCGTGCTTGTCCAACATGTGGTGGAGCGATAGCAATGTGGCATGATTAGGCAATTACCATCGTGGTTGGCATTTTTTGTATCAGGAAGACTGACGCGGGGACTCAACGGAGGGGCCTCCTGTAGAGCAGCTGTTATATACTTAATTCGGAAGGGAATGACCGGACAATATCGAAATCAGGGGGCACATCAAAGCGGCGACTAGCCCGGAAGCCTCGTGGGTTCCCTCGAAATAGAAGGGCTGCCAAGCAGGATCCCAAAGAATTGCCGGAAAGCCTGCGCTCGGTTCCCTAGTTTCCTAGATTCAACGTACGATCTGAAGGCTAAAAGAAAAGGGTCTACAGAACCGGATGAACCGGCGCTGTAAGCCCTTCCCTTTTTCTTTCTGATCCGATCGATTCCGCCCAAACGCCAGCCCGACGTGTGAATCCATTAGAGCGTGGAGGGCCTCGGTTTTCTTCGGGAGGTAAGCCAGGTCGCCCTCCTTCATCGCCTCGGTGAAGGCGTTGAAGAGGGACCAGACATTTCTCTGCTCGAAGGCATCATGTCGGGGTTCCCGCCATTCCTTGAGGATGGTGGGGACCATGCGTGTTGAGCCGGCACCCACAATGCCCAGCCCAGTTGATGGAGGAGGGGGGCTTGGGTTGGCTTGGGTTGGCTCGAAAGAAAACCAGCCTGATCGAAGACCTCGCCCCAGGATTACGAGTTGGCCGAGAATAGGTTGGCGCCGGACGACAATGGCTGCGGTTGTCTCCTTGTCAGAACGTCGCGAACCTGACAGCCTTGGGGCACTCCTATGTCCGTCGAAAGCAAGCCCCTATTCCAGCCGGAGGTCATCCGCCAGCAGATGCGCTCGTTCGTGCTCCCGGAATCCGTCGCGGGCTCCTTGGCGCGATTGAAGCACTGGGCTGATTTTATTTTGTCGGGGCGTGCAGACGCGTTCAAGGAAACCGAGATTCTCCCCGGATTTATTGGCGACATTTTCGAAAACCTCCTGGGGTATTCCGGCCCCGCCGGTGCGAGCGATTGCTTTACGTTGTCCCGTGAAACCCACGTCGAAGTGGACGGCGAGTTTGCCGACGCAGCCCTCGGTCGCTTTGGTCCCGACGGGAAGAAATTCATCGTCGCGCTCGAAGGCAAAGGCACACGCGACCCGCTGGACCGTCCATTTGGCGGGCGGCGCATGTCGGCGGTCGACCAAGCCTATCGCTACGCCATCAATCTTCAGTGCGACTGGATCGTTGTCACCTCGATGAGGGAGACGCGGCTGTATTACAAAGGCTCAAACCAGCAGACGTACGAGCGCTTCGAGACCGTGCGGCTGGCCGGCGACCCCGCCCTGCTCCGGCGCTTTGTCTTTCTCCTCGGCGCGGCGCGCGTCGTCCCTGACCATGGGGAGTGTCATCTGTACGCGTTGATGCGGGAGTCCGAGACCGTCGGACGCGAACTCACCAATCAGTTTTACACCCACTACGCGAATCTCCGGCAACAGGTGTTTGCACGGTTGCGCACTGAAAACGCCGGCGTCCCCGCTCCGGAGATTCTCCGTTGCACGCAGAAACTCCTGGACCGGGTTCTCTTCTGCGCCTTCTGCGAACATCGCGGTCTGCTCCCACCCGAAACCGTGGGGAACGCTTTCACGCATCGCGATCCCTACAATCCGCGGCCAGTCTGGGAGAATTTTCGAGGGCTGTTCCGGGCAGTCGATGTCGGGAACGCCGGGCTGAAGATCCCCGCCTATAACGGCGGCCTGTTCGCGCTCGATGCCGGCCTCGACACGCTCATCGTACCAGACGATGTGTGCGCACTGTTTCGTAATCTTGCCGGGTACGATTACCGGCCCGCGCGCGAGGCGCTCGAAGCCGATGACGCCACGGAAAACCGCTCGGTCATCGACGTGGACATCCTTGGCCACATTTTCGAGCAATCCATCACCGACCTGGAGCGCATCCGGCAGGACCTGGAAAGCGGCGTTGAGCCCGTCAACGAGGCGCAGGTGAAGAGCCGGCGGAAAAAGGACGGCGCATTCTACACTCCGGCGTTCATCACGCGCTACATCGTCGAGCAAACCCTCGGGGCCGTGGTGCGCGTTCGTTTCGAGGCGTTGCGCCGACAGCACGAGGCGGAAGCGACCGCGACCGCTCGAAAAGTGCTGGCCGATCCAAAAGTGTACGACATCCGCACGCTCAACGAACCGCAACGCAAGGCGCTCGTGCATTTTTGGGAAGCGTGGCAGGATGTGCTCCAGGGGCTGCGCATTCTCGATCCCGCGTGCGGCAGTGGCGCTTTTCTCATCGAGGCGTTCGATCAACTCCATGCGCTTTACGAAGCCTCCAATGCCCGGCTTGAAGAACTGCGAGGGCAGCGCACCCTGTTCGATCTCGACCGCCAGATTCTCCAGCACAATCTTTATGGCGTCGACATCAACGTAGAAGCCGTCCAGATCTGCCAACTTAGCCTGTGGATCAAAACCGCTGCGCGCGGTAAGGCGCTGACCAGTCTTGACCACACCATCCGGGAGGGAAACAGTGTCGTGAGCGCCCCCTCGGTGCATCCGAAAGCTTTCAACTGGCAAGCGGCGTTTCCTGAAGTCTTCGCCCAGGGCGGGTTCGATGTCGTTGTGGGCAATCCGCCCTACATCCGGCAGGAATGGATTGCCCCTTTCAAGCCCTACTGGGAAAGCCGTTTCCGCAGCTATCACGGGGTTGCGGACATCTTCGTCTATTTTTTCGAGCAAGGCCTCGAACTTCTCCGCCCTGGCGGCCAACTGGCTTTCATTACCTCAGGAAGCTGGGTGCGCGGAAACTTCGGCGCACCCCTGCGGCAGTTCCTCGCGGCGAATGCACGCATGGTTTCGATGGTGGACTTTGGCGAGTTCCAACCCTTTGAAGACGCGGAGATGATCCGGCCCACTATCACTGTCATCGCCAAAGAACCTTCCGGCGGCGAGATGCGCCTGTTCAAGTGGCTGACGAGCGGGCGACCGCCGGAAACGTTGTCGGAGGAAATCGCGTCTGCGCCAACAGTTTGCGCGTCTCGGTTCGATAGCGAGAATTGGGAGTTAGAACCCGATAACGTCATGGCGTTGCGCGAAAAGCTATCGTCAAGGGGAACGGCACTCGGGCTTCTTCCTGGCATCGCTATCTATCGGGGCGTCTTGTCTGGCTTGACCGAAGCCTTTGTAATCAATAGCGCTGACCGCGAAAAGCTCGTCATTAGCGATCCGCGAAGCGCAGAAATCATCAAGTCATTCGTGCAAGGAACCCACCTGCGTCCGTGGTACGTTGAAGAGTCTTCGGATTACCTGATTTTTACGCGTCGTGGTGTCCAGATCGATGATTACCCGGCTGTTCGTGATTACCTCGCTCAATTCCGCCGACAGCTTGAGCCCAAGCCCGCGGATTGGGCTGATGATCGGAAATGGCCCGGAAGAAAGTCGGGATCGTACGCTTGGTATGAGCTTCAGGATACGGTGGATTATTGGCAGGCGTTTGAACAGCCGAAGATCGTCTGGCCTGACATCAGTAAATTGCCGCGATTCAGCATGGATATCGAATGCCGCTACCTCGGCAATACGGGCTATCTGATCCCCAATGCAGACCATTATTTGCTCGGCATTCTTTCATCGTGGGCGACGTGGTTTTTTATTAGCAAAACGGCCCAGCCGCTTCGTCTGCGCGGAGATCGTTGGCAGTATCGGCTCTTCACGCAATCGATGGAAAATGTCCCCATTCCAGACGCGCCGAATCCGGAGCGGCAGGCCATCGCAGACCTCGCCCGGACTTGCAGTGCTCTGGGGCTGGAGCGATACCAAACGCAGATGAACGTGCAGCGCCGTTTGCGCCAGGCCTTCGGCGAAAGCAAGGGCGGGCCATTAAACCAAAAGGCCGAGGCATGGTGGGAGCTTGCCCTCAATCCGTTGGGTGAGGCCTTGAAACAAAGCTTCAAGCTCGCCTCCAACCCCATGAAAAATCCGCGCATCGCCGATGAATGGGAGCCGTATCTGGAAGAAAAGCGCGCCGAGCAAACCCGCCTCACCCGCGCCCTGCACGACGCCGAAGCCGAACTGAACGACCGCGTCTACCGCCTTTTCGCCCTTACTCACGCGGAGATTCAACTGCTGGAAAAGGAAGTTGAACATTGATCCTAAAAACGGCGGAAGAGACTCGCGCAAAGGCGCAAAGCACGCAAAGAGAAGAACTTATACAACTCATGCCATTCACCCGGGCGGTGACAAGTTCTCGAAGGACTTTCTTCGAGAAATCTCTGGCTTTGCGTGCTTTGCGCCTTTGCGCGAGATTCAATCGCCGTTTCCGGGGCGATTCCCCGTGGTCAGCAAGAAGCTCCGACGCCCCGTTTGACTTTTATTCTTTCTCTGGGTAAGCATCCAACCAAATGAACGAGCCCAACTCTCCATCGCAACTTTTGATTTACCGAAGCGAAGATGGGCGCATCCGCCTGGATGTGCGCTTCGAGGGCGAAACCGTCTGGCTCACCCAGCCAATGATCGCCGAGTTGTTTGAGACCACCGTCCCCAACATCAGCATGCACCTGCGAAATGTCTTTGAGGAGGGGGAGTTGACGGAGGCGGCAACCGTTAAGAAATTCTTAACGGTTCGCCAGGAAGGCACCCGCCAGGTTAGCCGAAGCCTGGAATACTACAACCTGGACGCCATCATCTCCGTGGGCTACCGGGTAAAGTCGCACGTCGCCACCCAGTTCCGCATCTGGGCCACGCAGCGGCTGCGCGAATACATCGTGAAGGGCTTCACGCTCGACGACGAGCGGCTGAAGAACCCGGACCTGCCCTTTGATTACTTCGAGGAGCTGCTGCGCCGCATTCAGGACATCCGCACCTCCGAGCGGCGGTTCTACCAAAAGATCACAGACATCTACGCCACCAGCCTGGACTACGACCCCACCACCGACGCCAGCATCACTTTTTTCAAGACGGTGCAAAACAAGATGCACTGGGCCATCACCGGCCAGACCGCCGCCGAGATTATCAAAAACCGAGCGGACAGCACCAAGCCGCAAATGGGCCTCACGAGCTGGCGGGGGGCCAAGGTGCGCAAGGAAGATGTCACCATCGCCAAGAACTACCTTACGGAAGACGAACTCGCCGCGCTCAATAACCTGGTGGAGCAATACCTCGTGTTTGCAACCGGCCAGGCCATGCGCCGCATCCCCATGCGCATGGCCGACTGGATCAGCAAACTCGACAGTTTCCTGACCATCAATGACCGCGACATCCTCACCCACGCGGGAAGGATTTCCCACGAACTTGCGCTCGCCCACGCTGAACAACAATACGACGCATTCCACCGACAGCGCCTCGTGGAGGCAGCAGCGCAACCCGATGATTTTGACCGTGCGGTGAAGGGCCTTCCAAAGCCGAAGGCACGTCCTCCAAAAAAGAAGCGTAAAGACTGATCACGGTAACAAGTTTCATGCCAACGTTTTAACAAAGCTTAACTATTTTGATGCGTTTGCCCTGCATTTTGAGCTTCTGGTCGGGCGGGGCAGGGGATAAGACTCGAATTCATGAAAAAGTCGGCATCCCTGCTCATCCCGCTTCTCTTGACGATGCGGGCTTGGGGTGGCGTGCTGATATCCGGGGTGGAAATCGACGGTGTGAAATTCGAATCTCGCGCTTCGTCGGTTTCTCTGGAGACACCACCGCCGCTTCGGTTTTCCAGTTCCGCGAAGGCGGTGCTGTTCCGATTCGGTCCGGATACAAGGGATGGAACGACTCCGGTGCGCTTGCACTACAAAATGGAGGGGATCGATTCGGAGTGGCTCAACCCAGTCACGGACATGTGCCTGTGGATTCGGCTCTATAACGAAGAAGGCAAAGTCGTTGGCGGAACCGAGGTGCGTTTCATGGGGGAAACACCGGGGTGGCACGGCGTGCCTGAAAAGGCACCGCTGGTGAAGCGTCAAGTGCATATGACGACGCCGGCTTCGGCAGTTGGCGTGGAGGTCTTTTTCATCTCCAATGGCATCCCCGCCACCGCCGGCACCCTGGTGGCGGACGACGTCAATTTGCGAATTCAGCGGGCGGGCCAAGCGGATCGAGTCATCGCGATCGACGCCCGCAACGGAGATCGGATGGACCAGGAACTTGGGCAGCCCGCCAATTGGATGCGCGGAGGCTCCAAACCGGAGATCGCCAAGATCGGATGGATCGGTGCTCCCAATCCGCACCCGGCGCTTTTCTTGAAAGACGATGATTCGGACGGTTCTGGCACTTGGGTTTCGGAACGCCAAAAAGTGCTGCTCGAAAAAGGCGACAAGTTGACTTTGGAGTGGCGGACGGCATTCAGCATCGGCAAGGGCGGCGATAGCGATGTCACCTATTACGATCTTGCCCCCGGCACTTACCGCTTTCGAGTTGCCGCAGTGGACGTGAGCGGGTTGCCCACTGGCGCGGAAGTCTCGCTTCCGGTGGTCGTCACGCCGCCAATCTATGCGCGCACATCCTTTTGGCTGGGGATGCTTCCGCTGCTGGGCGGTTTCCTTGTTTTCGCAACGCGATTTGTGATTCGTCGCCGGATGCTCAAGCGTCTGGCGGAACTGGAGCGCCAGAACCTTCTGGAAGCCGAACGCGCCCGAATCGCGCGTGATATTCATGACGACCTCGGCTCGAACCTAACCCAGATCGCCTATCTCGGGGACACCTTGTTGAGCCATGCGGAGCTTCCGGAGCAATTGGCCGCGGATATCGACAGAATGCGAGTTACCGCCCGTGAGGCGACACGATCTCTGGATGAAACCGTGTGGGCGGTGGACCCGGAGAAGGACACTCTCGACAGTCTCGTCGGATACCTTTCCGTATTGGCGCAGGAACTACTCTCCGGGGCGGGTGTTCATTGTCGTCTTGGTTTCCCAAAGACCATTCCCGTAAAGGCAATCTCTGCCGAAATGCGGCACCACGTGTTCCTCGCTTTCAAAGAGGCGGTCAATAATATCATAAAGCACGCGAGAGCAACAGAAGTCCACGTCCGGCTCACTATCGAACCGCCGGAATACGCGCTAATTCTAACGGACGATGGATGTGGGTTCATTCCCGAGGCGACCGGTGGGCTATCGACAGGGGGGCACGGATTGGCAAATATCCGAAAAAGGATGGCTGCCATCGGTGGTTGCTGCGAAATCCGAAGCGAACTAGGATCAGGAACGGAACTAAAGCTGATATGGAATCTCCCATGACCACACACGTCGCGATTGTCGAGGACAACGCGGCATTGCTTCGCATTGTATCCGGCTGGATCGAAAAGACGCCGGGAATGACCATGGCCGGCGCGTACGAAACCGCGGAAGCAGCCATCAAGCAACTACCCCGGCAAAAGCCCGACGTCGTGCTAGTGGACATCAATCTTCCCGGCGCCGATGGGATCGAATGTGTTCGCCAACTCAAGCCCCAACTTCCCGCGACACAATTCGTGATGGTCACAGTGTACGAGGATGTGCAACGAATCTTCCAAGCGCTTTCAGCCGGAGCAACCGGATATTTGCTCAAACGCGCCAGTCGCGAACAACTGCTGGACGCAATTTTCGAGGTCCGCAGCGGGGGATCCCCCATGTCAGCGGAGATTGCCCGAAAGATCGTAGAATCGTTTCAGCAACCCGCGCAGTCGCCAGGAGGCGTCTCGGTGAAAAAGGAAGACGACTCGCTTTCGCCGCGCGAAAGCGAAGTGCTCGAATTGCTGGCCAAGGGACTGCTCTACAAGGAGATTGCGGCGCAACTCGACTGCAAGGTTTACACGATCAACAGTTACGTCCGGAGAATTTACGAAAAGCTCCACGTCCATTCGCGGTCCCAGGCGATCGCCAAGTTCTTGAAAGGCTGAAACGCTAACGTGCCCGCGGCGTAGTTAATTTTAACGTCTTTCGGGAGTCGTTGCGTACTGGTAGTGTGCATTTCTCCACTCTTACTCGCCCGTTTCTTCCTGCCACTTATGAAAATCACTCTTCCGCTCACTCTCGGCGTGCTGTTGCCAGCCTGTTTGTTTGCCGCCGACTCCATCGCCCCCACCGGCAAGCCCAACATTTTGATCATCCTCACCGATGATCTGGGCTATGCGGACATTGGCGCTTATGGAGCATTGCCCCAGCATGTGAAGACGCCCAACATGGACCGACTGGCCAGAGAAGGACTGCGATTCACCGATGCCCATGCCCCGGCCTCAGTCTGCACGCCCTCCCGTTATGCCTTGCTCACCGGCGAGTATGCATTCCGAAATCGCAGGGAACGAGGGATTTTAACCGGCGACGCGCCGCTGGGAATAACGCCGGGCTCTTTTACGATGCCGGAAATGTTTCGAAGCAACGGCTATGCCACGGGTTTCGTCGGCAAATGGCATCTCGGACTTGGCAACGGGGGCGCCATCGATTGGAATGGCGAGATCAAGCCCGGCCCGATGGAGGTCGGATTTTCTTCCGCCTTCTTCATGCCATCCACCGGGGATCGCGTGCCGACGGTTTTCATTCGCAATCATCGGGTGGAAAACCTCGATCCAGCCGACCCAATCACAGTAAGTTATAAGAAGAAGATCGGCAATGAGCCGACTGGATTGGAAGATCCCGAACTGGCTCATGTTCTCCTGGGAAACGGGAGCCATGGCGGTACTATCACCAATGGCGTCAGCCGCCTCGGCTGGATGACCGGTGGAAAGGCCGCGCGCTGGACGGATGAGAAGTTAATGGATCGGCTTACCGATGAAGCCATTCATTTCATCCAGCAAAACCAATCAAAGCCGTTCTTTCTCTACTTTGCCACGCACGGAATTCACGAACCCCGCGTGCCGGCCTCTCGATTTGTCGGCAAGAGCGGAGCGGGAGTCTATGGGGATCAAATAGAGGAACTTGACGACTCGGTTGGTCGGGTCCTTAAAGCGTTGGCCGATCTGAAACTGACCGAAAACACACTCGTTGTGTTAAGTTCGGATAACGGAGGTTCGCCCACCGAACACACGATTGGAGATATGGGCGGCTACCGCTACGGAGAGCGTTCACAATTGAATGGCCATATTCCAAACAAGCCTTTACGCGGCGGCAAGTACACCGTTTGGGAAGGCGGCACGCGCGTGCCGATGATTGCGCGGTGGCCCGGTCACGTTCCGACGGATGCACAATCGCCCGCCTTGATCAGCCTGATGGACTTGAAAGCGTCCTTCGCTCGCTTGATCGGCGTGACCTTGTCTCAAGCCGACGCCGCGGACAGCGCGGATCTCCTCGACGCGCTGCTCGGCAAGTCTTCCGTGGGCAGGCATGAGTTGGTGGAGCACAAGTACGACACCGACTGTGCGTTGCGGGTGGACAATTGGAAATGGATCGATGGAAAGTTGTTCGACCTCGACAAGGACCTTGGGGAAACCACTAACCTGGCCGCCAGGCAACCCGAGCGCGCCCAAGCAATGGCCCAACGCTTAAAAGCCATCCAAGGCAAGTAAAGATTCCTGTCGACACGCAATGGGCCTTCTACGATTTTCTGCCCACCGTCTCCAGCCTCATAGGACAGCCGCTGCCGGAGCATGTTAAAACCGATGGGATTTTGATCACCCCCGCGTTGCTGGATGGAAAGACTGTTCAGCGAGATTTTCTCTACTGGGAACTGCACGAGTGGAATTTCATCCAGGCGCTTCGAATGGGCGATTGGAAGGCGGTGCGAAACGTAGCAGCGCAAAACCCGGAGATTGTACGGAAGGTGGAAGAAATCATGACCCGCGAGCACGTGAAAGTTCCCCTATGGCCGGATTCCCCTCCAAAGGCCGCCAAATGACGCTTATATCCACCCCTCGCGGTATTTGGTCCGGACATACGCGTTGGCTTCGGGAACATTGAGCGCCCGCATGCCGGGGCCGTCCCATTCCAATTTCTTCCCCACACGTGCCGCAACCACGCCGGCGAGGCAAATCTCCGTGAGGAACCCGCCTGCTTCAAAGTCGGAGAAAACCGGCTTGCCGCCCATACAGGCTTCCACCCATTCCTGCAGGTGACCGCTGCTGCGGGGCAGTGTTTCGGGAATCGACTTTGAAGCCTGGTGATTGAGGATGCCGGAGAGCTTCTTTTCACCATTGAGTTTGATATAGTCGGCCCCGGTCCAGTGGAGGCCGTGAGTGTAGCCATTTTCGCCCTGGATAAAGACCCCTACGGCGGGACTCGATCCAAAGTATTTAAGCAATTCCGGCGGCAGGATTCCCGTTTTGTTCATTTCGGCAAGGCCCCCATCATACCAGTCGATGGATACAGGCTCCAGATTCCCGCGTTTGGCAAATTCAAAACGGATATGAACGTCCTTGGGATAAGTTGGCAATCCCATCAATTCCCCTTTGGCTTCAATGGAAGTGGGATAGTCCAGTTTCAGGGCGCGCACGGGCAGATTGAGATCATGGCAACCAAAGTCGCCCATGGGGCCGCTGCCGAAGTCGAGCCATCCGCGCCAGTTCCACGGGTGGTAATAACCGCTTTTGTAAAGCCGGTAAGGTGCGGGTCCAAGCCAGGCGTCCCAGTTTAGGTTCGCCGGGATCGGATCAGCTACAGTCGGCATGGCTAATCCGGGATGGCAGCCTGTGCCTCCGGACCAGATTTTCACTTCCTTAACCTGGCCCAATACTCCCGCCTGAATCAATTCGATGGCCCGGCGCAAGTTCTTGCTTGCGCTGCCCTGGTTGCCCATCTGGGTGATGAGCTTGCTTTTGGCCGCCAGTTGGCGCAGTTCCCGGGCTTCAGCGAGGGTATGGGTCAGCGGTTTTTCACAAAACACGTGCTTGCCCGCCAGGAGCGCTGCTTTCGCGATGTGGTAGTGCCAGTGATCTGGCGTCGTGACGACGACCGCATCGAGGTTTTTTTCCTTGGCGAGCAGTTCACGGTAATCGCGATATTCGGCCACATCGGCAAGGGAAAGCTTGGGATCGATCTTGGCCATCTGGGACTTGACGTGGGAGATCGGTGCTCGATCCACGTCGCACAATGCCGCCACATGCACCAGTCTTCCGCACCCGAGCGCCTCTTTGGCGCGGGAGTTGCCCTGGTTGCCAAGGCCGATAATAGCGATATTTAGTATTTGAGTTCCTGCGTTCTGGGCTCGCAACAGGGCCGGGAAGCCCAGAACCGCGCCTCCGGTCAGGAAACTGGAGACCTTGAGAAAATTGCGACGCGACAGCGTGGAATCGGGATTGTTCATGTGTGTGTTTGGAATTGAGTTGTGTGAAAGTCACTCTCCGGTCGTTGACACGAAAGGAAGAGTCACATGTTAAAATCCCGTTTTCATGCGAACCCGCAAGTCCGTTTTGCCGCTATAGTGTAGTTAATTTTAACGTCTTTCGGGAGGCGCTCTGTTCTGTCTTCACGTTAAATTGCGGTAGCCGCGGTTACGGCATTGTCTCAAGCACTGCCGGGGGAACACTGACCCTGACCGGATTGTCCAACGGGATAATGAACGAGACGATCCCCGGCACGGGAGGCGGAACGCGCCTCCAGCGCTAACCGCCTCCTCGCCCAATGAAAAGTCTTTCCATTGGAGGGACACTACATTAGAAATGGAGTCCTTCTATGAAAAGCCCCTTCATGTTTCTGCTGGCGATTGCGTTCTGTTACGCCGACGCGCTGGCACAATCCCCCGTGGCGCAGTCCGGCAGTCATGCCCTTTGTGTCACGGCACATCCAGAGGCCAACGAGCAACTGCTCTACTTCACATCTTCAAGCCTCCTGGCGGACGATCGACGGTTGGTTTTCATCAGCGATCGCACAGGTTCGCCTAACATCTTTTTGCGCGATATGGAATCCGGCGACGAGCGCCAGCTCACGTCCAACACATCGGGTTTCCTGAAATCGTACGTTTACTTCAACGGCCACCCGTATCGCGGATTCGGCAAGGCAAGCGTCAGTGTGCATACGGGAAGCGGGACGATTTACTACATTCAAGGCCGGCAGATCTGTGCCGTGGACACTCAGGGGCATCATCGGGTGCTCGCGGAATATCCCGCCGGACAAATGACCGCCTTCACTCACGTTTCCTCTGACGGTGCCCTGCTGTGCGTGCCGACCACCGATGCCCGCGCTTTGGAAGGCGACGCCGAGCTTAATGGGAAGCCTTATTACGACATTGACGAGCGGGTCCGCAACGAGCACCTCTCGTCATATCTGCACATTTACGATACAGGGACTGGCAAGGAATTGGTCTGCGAGCGTGTTCCCAATGCATGGGTCACCCACGTCCAGTTTTCCCCGAAGAACTCGAAGCTCATCCTCTACAATCATGAATGGCCCTCAGATTGCGGCATCCGCCGAATGTGGCTTTGGGACGGCGTCAAACACACCAGGCTGCGGACGGAAGGTGAAGGACGAAGCGCCAAAGACTGGACGTGCCACGAAATGTGGACGCGCGATGGCGGCTCGATCATTTACCACGGCAGGTACCATAACGGAGCCGCCTTTATCGGCAGCGTGAAACCCGATGGGGCGGGGCGGGTGGAGATCGCTCTGCCATCGGATTGGAAACGGTACGGGCATTTTACCGAGGGCAATTCAGCAACATTGGTAACAGACGGCTACTATCAACAGGCCGGCGACGAGGCAGACCAAAAATTTGGAGGCGCTTGGATTTGTGTCTTGAACGTGAACTGGAACGCAAAACACATCGACTACCGTCCGCTCTGCCGACACGGCTCCAGTTGGGGATCACAGGACGCTCATCCCCATCCAGTCTTCAACCATGCTGGCAACGCGGTCTTTTTCACCTCCGACAAGAGCGGCCATCGCGCCATCTACAAGGCTTCCCTGCCCGAAGGTGAAAAAAGCAGTGCTCCTTCGCGGTAGCGCACTGAAAGGGGAGGACCCGCTATCGCGGCGCAGAATAATGGGGAGCGCGGAGTTTCAGAGCGCGCCCCGTGTAGTTAATTTTAACGTCTATCCAGCCAAGACGTTTCAGAGTAAACTGCTTCGGTTGGCTCGGCTTCCTGCTTTCGACCGAAGGCCGGCGGCCCTGCTCAACATCACCACTCAACCACCCAAACCCTATGTTCCGCCGTAATACTCCTTCTCCTAAAACGATCACCTCTTCGAAAAGCGGTCCGCGAGACCGGCAGCAGATGCACAGCCCCATCCTTTTCTGCAAACGCCGGCCACTAAACTTTATTCTGGCTGCCGGGATTGCAACCGTTCTGGCCCATGGGAACCGTCTCGACGCGGCAACTTACACTTGGGATTCCGTCACCGGCCTCACCGGAGCCCAGGACGGCGCGGGGACATGGGACACCGCAACAGCCTCCTGGTGGAACGGTTCGTCTGACATCGTTTGGACGAACTCCTTCAGCGACACCGCCGTTTTCGGCGCAGGCAGTGGCGCTGCGGGGGCGGTTACGGTGGTCAGCGGCTCGGTCAATGGGATCATCTTCAATGCGGCGGGGTCGGGCAACTACACCTTAAGCAGCGGCACCATCACCTTGGGGGGAACGAGCCCAACCATCACGGTCAATGCGTCTGGAACCAGCACCATTGCATCGGTGCTTGCCGGAACCGCCGGCTTGAACATCGCGGGAGTGGGCACGCTCGCCCTTACTGGCAGCAACAGTTACAGCGGCGCCACCGGTATCACCGGCGGAACGCTCCAAATCGGGAACGGAACGTCGGGATCGATCCCGTCTGCCAGTGCGGTAACCGTGGGCTCCGGCGGCACGCTCGCCCTGTATTTGGCTGGAACCGGCACGTTTGCGAATGCGATCACCACCTCCGGCGGGGCGCTGGTGAATTCGCTCGCGAGCGGGACCACGACTCTCTCCGGTACCATCACTGGCCCGGGTGGACTTAATCAAACCGGTCCCGGGACGACCGTCCTGACGGCCAGCAACTCCTATTCGGGGCAAACCAATGTTACCAGCGGCGTTCTGCAACTGAATCACCCGTACGCGGCATCCCTGAGCACGCTGAATGTTTCCACCAGCAACGCCCTCGCCTTTGGCACGAATACCGTCACCGTTGGCGGACTTTCGGGAAGCGGCGGCCTGTCCCTGGTGGCCACCAGCGGCACCGGGGTTACCTTCAATTTCGGCAACAACAATTCAGATTCGACCTTTACAGGCAACATCACGGGGACCGCGTCAAGCGTCCTGAAAAAGATCGGCAATGGCGTTCTCAATTTTACGAATTCGGCGTCCGTCTCGGCGGCAACCACTTGGGTTTCATCGGGAACGATGAATGTTAACGCAACGGGAGTCGCGATAAACGCCACAAGCTTGCAGGTTGGAGGAGCGGCAGCCAGCACGACTCTCATGCTTCAGTCCGGGACGGTGACCACCAACTCGTTGGGCGTTGGAAAGAGTGGGTTTGGCGCTTTTGGTGTTGTCAACATGTCCGGAGGGGTGCTCAACGCGGGACCCAGCGAAAATGACATAGGTTATTGGATTAGCGGCTCGGGGACGTTCAATCTGAGTGGCGGCACAGTCAATTGCAGTGGATGGTTGAACATAGCGGATGCGGGCAATGGAACAATCAACCAGACCGGAGGCGTTTTCAATTACACAAACGCAACCGATGCGGCGGTTGGCTATAACGCCAACAGCGGCACGGGTGTGATCAGCGTTTCCGGCGGGGTCTTTAACGCATCCGCATCAAATATCAACCTGAGAGGCAAAAGTCCCGGCGGCACGCTGGCTGTCAGCGGTAGTGGAACCGTAAACGTGCTCAACAACAGTGTTGGTTTGGCCACTCAGAACAATGAGAGCGGAGCGCTCAACGTCAGTGGTGGTACATTGAATACCAAGTCGATTGTGCTGCTGACGGGCGCCGCAATGACGGGGGGGACCGCAAATGTAACGGTCTCCGGTGGGGTTACGAACGTGGGGTCTGGCGGCATTTCCATGAGCGCCACCAACGCGGCGGCCAACACCTGGGCAATCAACCTTTCCAGCGGCACGGTGGGAGCTTTGAATTCGGCATGGTCGAGTCCGCTTGCCATGACCCTTAACAACTCCACTGGACTGGCGAGCGGCAATGTGACCTTCCGCACTTCCGGAACCGATGCTGCCGCGCAAAACATCTCCCTTTCCGGGGGGTTGAGCGGCACGGGCGGATTGAACGTTTCCGGCGCGGGCACTCTAACGCTCTCCGGCAGCAACACCTATACCGGAATGACCGCGGTCAACAGCGGCGTGTTGTCGATTTCAAGCACCGCCGCGCTGCCGGGCTGGAACACGCCGGGGCGGTATTCGGTTGCCGCTGGGGCCGTGCTGGCGGTGAGCAACGGCGTGCTCGATGGCAACCTCACGACCATTCTTGCAACAGGCAATTTTGCCGCGGGAGCGAGCTTTGGCTTCGATACCAGCGCGGCCAATCGCACCTGCTCAGTAAACCTCGGCGATTCGGGAACGAATGCCATCGGCCTGGTGAAGTTTGGGGCCAACACGCTTCTGCTTTCGGGGAGCAATGGCTACAGCGGGGGCACGACGATCACCAACGGAACGGTGCAGCTTGGAAGCGCCAATGCGCTCGGGGCAGCCACCGGGAACCTGGCGATCAATGGCGGGACCTTGGATTTGAACGGAAACAGTCTCACGGTGGGGTTGCTCAGCGGCGTTAGCGGCGGAGTAATCACCACCAGCGCCACCGGAAGCATCACCCTGACCGCCAACAGCGCCACCAGCGGCACTTTCGGCGGGGCGATTCAGTCCAGTTCGGGCACGCTCGCCTTCGTCAAGCAGGGCGGCGGCACGCTGACCCTGACCGGAAACAGTTCCTATACGGGGGATACCCTGGTGAACAGCGGCACGCTCGTCCTCGGCAGCGCCGGCGCGATGCAGAACAGCACCTTTGACACCCAGACGGGATCGGTGGGGGGTCTCTCGTTTGGCTCATTAACCACCGGCACCTTTGGCGGCCTGAAGGGCGGTGGTGCCTTGGTGCTTTCGAATACCGCCTCAGCCGGGGTCGCCCTGAGTGTTGGCAACAATAACACAAACACAACGTTTACTGGAACGATCACGGGGACTGCGTCAAGCGTGTTCAACAAGATCGGCAGTGGCGTTCTCAATCTTACGAATTCGGCGTCCGTTTCGACGGCAACCACTTGGGTTTCTTCGGGAACAATGAATGTGAACGGAACGGGAGTCGCGGTAAATGCCACAAGCTTGCAGGTTGCAGGAGCGGCAGCCAGCAATCCGACTCTGAACCTTCTGTCCGGCACTGCGACCGGCAACTCGCTGGCCATTGGAAAAAACAATGTTGGCGTTCTTGGTGTTGTCAACATGTCCGGAGGGGTGCTCAACGCGGGACCCAGCGAAAATGACATAGGTTATTGGAATAACTGCTCGGGGACGTTCAATCTGAGTGGCGGCACAGTCAATTGCAGTGGATGGTTGCTCATGTCGTTCTTTGGCACTGCGACAATCAACCAGACCGGAGGCGCTTTTAATTACACAAACGCAGGCAATGTAGCGGTTGGCTATAATGCCACGAGCGGCACCGGTGCGATCAGCGTTTCCGGCGGGGTCTTCACCGCATCCACCGCCGGAATCAGCCTGGCAGCCGCTGGTGGAGGAGGCACCCTGGCTGTCAGCGGGAGTGGAACCGTGAACGTGCCAAATGGCAGTGTCGGACTGGCCGGCCTGAGCGGTGAGAGCGGCATTGTCAATGTCACTGGCGGAACATTGAATGCCAAGTCGATCGTGCTGCTGACCAGCGGAACCATCACGGGGGCGTCCGCCAATGTCAACGTGACCGGCGGCGTCGTTAACGTCGGCTCTGGAGGCATTTCCATGAGCGCCACCAACGCGGCGGCCAACACCTGGGGCATCAATCTCTCCAGCGGCACGGTGGGAGCTTTGAATTCGGCATGGTCGAGTTCGCTTGCCATGACCCTTAAAAACCCTACCGGGTTGGCTGGTGGAAATGTGACCTTCCGAACGTCCGGAACCAATGCTGCCGCGCAGAATATTTCGCTTTCGGGAGGGCTGAGCGGCACGGGCGGTTTGAACGTTTCCGGCGCCGGCACTCTAACGCTCTCCGGCAGCAACACCTATACTGGAATGACGGCGGTCAATAGCGGCGTGCTTTCGATTTCAAGCACCGCCGCGTTGCCGGGTTGGGCCACGGCGGCGCGGTATTCGGTTGCCGCCGGAGCGGGGTTGGCTGTGGGCAACGGCGTTACCGACGACAACGTCACGACCCTTCTTGCGACAGGCAACTTTGCCGCGGGGGCGAGCGTTGGGTTCGATACCAGCGCGGCCAATCGGTCCTACTCATCGAATCTCGGCGATCTGGGGGCGAATGCCCTCGGTTTGGTGAAGACCGGGACCAACACATTGGTGTTTTCGGGGAGCAATAGCTACAGCGGCGGCACGACGATAATGAACGGAACGCTGCAGGTTGGAAGCGCCAATGCGCTCGGGGCGTCCACTGGGAACCTGGCGATCAACGGCGGCACGTTGGATTTAAACGGAAACAACCTCACCGTGGGGATGCTCAGCGGAGCCAGCGGCGGAACAATCACCACCAGCACCGCCGGAAGCGTCACTCTGACCGTCAACAGCGCTCTAAGCGGCACCTTCGCCGGGGCCATCCAGCAGTCCGGATCCGGCGCCCTCGCTTTCGTCAAACAGGGCGGCGGCACTTTGGCATTGACCGGAAACAGCAGTAACTTCACCGGTTCCACCACCGTCAGCAGCGGCACGCTCTCGCTGGCTACGGCGATGCTTTACCCCAATCGCGGGTGGCTTTATTCGTTAACCACCATTAATAATGGGGCCACCGTGGAAGTTGGCGGATGGGGCGACGGAGCCACGGCGGGAATCGGCCAAGTTGCCTTCGGCTCGACCAGTATTGTCGTGGACGGAGGAACCATCCGTTACGTGGGAGGGGCCGATGGGGGCAACCTGGACCGGTCGTTTTCAATCGGCCCTAGCGGGGCAACCCTCGAGGCGGCAGGAGGCGCCAATGTGTTCACGTTGAACTACGGGCGCGGTTATGGGATCCTCACAAGCACCGCTGGCGGCACGCTCACGCTCACCGGCTCGTCTAATGGGGTGATGAATCAGACGATTCCCGGAACGGGAGGATTGCTGAAATCAGGCAGCGGAACCTGGACCCTTTCAGGAACCAATTCCTATACGGGGGATACGCTCGTGAACAGCGGCACCCTTAACCTGGGCAGCACCACCGCGATGCAAAATAGCACCTTCGATACTCAAACGGGGGTGGTCGGAACCCTTTCTCTTGGCTCATTAACCTCCGTCACATTCGGCGGTCTCAAAGGATCGAATAATCTAAGTCTCTCAAACACCGCCTCCGCGGCCGTCGCTCTCACCGTCGGCGGAAACAACCAGAGCACGACCTTCTCCGGCGTTTTGAGCGGTCCTGGGTCGCTGACCAAGAGCGGCACCGGCACGTTAATCCTGAACGGCAGCAACAGCTACGCGGGCGCGAGCACCGTTAGCAATGGAACGCTGCAAATCGGCGATGGCGTTACCGATGGTTCGATTGCCTCGTCCAGCGGCATTACAAACAATGGAGCCTTGGTCTTCAACCTCGTTGGCAACCAAACCTGCGCCAACATCAGCGGCACTGGTTCTCTCACCAAGAGCGGCGCGAGTACGCTGACCCTTACTGGCAGCAATAGTTATTCCGGCGCAACCAGCATCGCCAGCGGCACGCTTCAAATCGGCGATGGAACGACGGGATCGTTCCCGTCCACCAGTGGGATTACCGTAAGCTCCGGCGCCACACTCGCCCTCAATTTGGCTGGAACGGGAGCATTTGGAAATGCGATTACGACGCTCGGAGCCCAAGGGACGGCGATTGTGACCGTTCTTGGAAGCGGAACAACGACGTTTTCCAACAATATCATCGGCCCTGGGAGCCTCAATCAATCTGGTTCAGGAACAACGATTCTGACAGGGAACGACACCTATGCGGGGCCAACCAATATTACCAACGGCGTCCTCCAACTGAATTACCAGTACGCGGCATATTATAGCACGCTAAACCCTTCCGCGAACAACGCGCTCGCCTTTGGCACGAATGCCGTCACCATTGGCGGACTTGCGGGAAGCGGCGCATTCGCACTGACAACCACCAGCGGCACCGGGGTGACACTCAGCATTGGCAATAATAATGTAGACACAACTTTCACAGGAACCATCACGGGAACAGACACTAGCGTCCTGAACAAAATAGGCAGTGGCACATTGAATCTTACCAATTCAGCCTCCGTCTCAACGGCGACCACATGGGTCTCATCGGGAAACCTGAACCTTGCCGGAACGGGAGTCGCGGTGAACGCCACAACTTTGCAGGTTGCGGGGGCGACGGGGAGCAATGCGATGCTGAACCTTCAGTCCGGAACGGCGACTGCGAATTACCTGATCATCGGGAAAAATAACATTGGCGCTCTTGGGGTCGTTAACATGTCCGGAGGGGTATTGAACGTGGGCTCGGCGGGCATTGACATGGGCGATTGGAATAACACGTCGGGGGTTTTCAATCTCAGCGGAGGCACGGTCAATTGCAGTGGCTGGTTGCTCATGGCGGATTGGGGCACTGCAACCATCAACCAGACCGGAGGCGTTTTCAATTACACAAGCGCAGCCAATGTAGCGGTTGGCTATAATGCCCAGCCCGGCACGGGTGTGCTCAGCGTTTCAGGCGGGGTCTTCACCGCATCCACAGGCGGAATCTACCTGAGAGGCCAAAATCCCGGCGGCACCCTGACTGTCAGCGGGAGTGGAACCGTGAACGTGCCAAATGGCACCGTCGGACTGGCCTATCAGAACAATGAGAGCGGCGCTCTTAATGTCACTGGTGGAACATTGAACGCCAAGTCGATCGTGCTGCTGACAGGCGCCGGCATCACGGGGGCGTCCGCCAACGTCACCATCTCAGGCGGGGTCACCAACGTCGGCTCTGGAGGCATTTCCATGACGGCCACCAACGCGGCGGCCAACACCTGGGCGATCAATCTCTCCAGCGGAACTCTTGGGGCTTTGAGTTCGGCGTGGTCGAGTTCGCTTGCCATGACGCTGAATAATCCCACTGGTCTCGACAGCGGTAACGTGACTTTCCGGACCTCCGGCACCAACGGCGCCGCGCAGAACATCACACTCTCCGGCGCGTTAAGCGGCACGGGCGGACTGAACATCACTGGCGCGGGCATCCTGACGCTCTCCGGGAGCAACAGCTATGGCGGCAACACAGATTTATCCGCCGGAACCCTGAATTTCGGGAATGCGGCTGCGTTGGGTGCCAGCGTGCTGACCTTTACGGGAAATTCGACGCTCCAGGCAGGTGTGCCCGGAACGTTCGCCAACAACATAGTCATCAGTCCCAGCGTAACCGGGACGTTCGATACGCTATCGAACTCGGTGACATTCGGTGGAATCATGAGCGGTTCCGGCACTATTACCAAGGCGGGCACGGGTATGCTGACGCTCTCCAGCACCAACAGCTACGGCAACACAGCGCTGTCTGCCGGAACACTGAATTATGCGAATGCGGCTGCCTTGGGCTTTGGAGTGCTGACGTTTACGGGAAGTTCGACGCTCCAGGCTGGAGTATCCGGAACGTTCGCCAACAACGTGGTGATCAATCCCAGCGTCACCGGGACGTTCGACACGCAGTCCAATTCAGTGGCTGTCAGCGGAACTGTGAGCGGTTCCGGCGCTTTCAGCAAGGCCGGCACGGGGACCTTGACGCTTTCTGGAAACAACACGTACAATGGGGGCACGACCGTCAGCAGCGGCGTTCTGCAGGTCTCCTCAATCGCTGATACCGGATTCAGCAATCTCGGCGTAGGCGCCACGGGTGGCGTAAGTCTCGCATCTTCGGGCACCTTGGAAATATTGTCAGGAGCTTCCACGACTGCGCGCCCATTTCACTTTAGCAACGGCACCGTTCAGGTTGACGCCGGTGCAAGCCTTACCCTTACCGCTCCCAATGAGTTCGACAATTACACCAAGACCGGCCCCGGCCTGCTTGTTATGGCAAATAAGAGCAACAATGCCGGCTGCAGCCCGACGATTCTGGGGGGCGAGTTGGATTTCCGCGCGGCCCCCACGGGAATCGCCTATGACCGAATTGTTGACATCGCCGCCGGAGCAGTGGCCAAATACTTCAACAATATCAACCAGCAGTGGACGGGTTCCGGTAGCGTCGGCCTGACGATCAACAGCGGCGGCACAGCCGACCTCAATGGCTTCAACCAGTCGTTCACCGCTCTGGGCGGCACGAATGGCGTGATCACCAACACAGGAACCACTAATTCCGTCATCACCGTCGGCACCAACAACTTATCCGGCTCCTACGGCGGCGTGCTCAGCGATGGACCGACCAATACCCTGAGTCTGATCAAGAGTGGCAGCGGCACTCAGACGCTCTCGGGATCAAACACCTACAGCGGCGGCACGATATTGTCGGCAGGCGGGTTGCGTATCGGTAATGCAAATGCTCTGGGAAGCGGCGCGTTACGAATCAACGGCGGAACGCTTGACCTATTCGGCAGCAGCGTTGCGGTTGGCGCGCTCAGCGGTTCCGCCGGGGCGCTGATTACGAATTCCGGCAGTACCGCCGGGACGTTGGCAGTTACTATCTCCGGCGGCACCTCCACCTATGCTGGAAACATCGTCGGCGGCACGGGAGATATAACCCTCACCAAGTCTGGAAGCGGCACCATTATCCTGAGCGGTTCCTTGATCATGGCGGGCCTGAATGCCAATGGAGGGGTCACGCAGTTGCAGCAGTCCGGGTCTATTGCGGCGGTTAGTGTCTCAGCCGGGGCCACTCTGGTGCTTGCCGCGCATAATGGTAGCACCGAAACTGTTCTCGACACCGCCTCGCTGACGATGTCAGGCATCACCGCAAGCGCCGCGGTTGCCCATCCCGCCACGAACGCGGTTGCGGGCGGGTTGCAATGCAACGGGGATTCTACCTTATCGGCAGCCGACGGTGCGCTCGGTGCCCTCTCCACACCGGAGTCGGTCCCGGAGCCGACATTCGTCGGACTGTTCACAACCGGCATTGGCCTATTGCTGAACCTTCGCCGTCGCAGCGGTGTGACGCAAGTCTCCAGCCCGAAACTTGCACGATGAACTTTTTGGGATTGCGCGTGATGTCGGGTGGGGGCTCGACTCAGGCATGCGCAAGCACAAGAACTGCCGTGGCGTTTTGGGGGCGCCACGGCAGTCACCCCTTCGCCGCAGCCGCCGCTTTTTTGAAAGCCGGGATTTTCAGGGCGCTCATATTGTTTTCCCTGCTTGCCCTGTCACGGGAGGCTCTGGCGTTTAGCCTTAATGACCCCGAGGGACCGAGATTTGCCAGCCGGCAAAAGGCCGCCCAACTTGCCTCTGGAAGCAGTCTCCTTAACAACATTCTCTCGGCCTACAACAGCGGAGCCGCCTCATATACCGTTGCCTCCGGGGACTACCGGTTTGGCCAGGAAACCTATGGGCGTGACGGGAGGATTTATTCCGTCCAGTTTAAGAACCTTCAACGCTCCCCGACAAATCCATTTACCATTGACGCGACCGGGGCCACGTTCTGGTTTGATTTGGGAGACGATGAAATGCCAACGGCTCACTTCGCTCTCGGGTTCATCGATTGCAGCAACGTTGTTTTCAACGGAGCCACGCTCGACCGGGACACACGCGGTGTGATTGAAGGAACGATCACGCAGGTCGATACCGCCCATAATCGTTTCGAGATTCTTCCATCGCCAGGCGTCGCAATACCGACGAAATTCAACAGCTACTGGGATCAGCGGATACTCCCCTTCAAGGCTGACGGGAAATTTTGCGCGCCGCTCTATGCGCTCCAGAGCGGTGGAGTGCATCTGAAATACACGGGTATAACGCCCAGTACAAACAGGCGCTACTGGGTCACGATGGCCGACTCGGCCCTCATGGACACCCTCAACGACCCCAATTGGATCAGAGCTTACGGAAACCTGGGAAATCTGTCGGTGGGCGACGGAATTTGCTGCCTCTATACAACTACACTCGCGCTGACGCTGCACAACTGCGACCACATGACCGTCTCCAACGTCGGCATCTATATGGCGAAGGGCGGCTCTTGCGAAAGCTATGGCGGAGCGAATACTTGGAAGAACTGCTATTTTGGCCCGCGCCCCGGGACATGTCAGTGGAAGGGAGCGGACGGGTTTATGATCGATGCCGCCGCACGGGGACCAACGATCGACAATGTAACAATTTCAAACGCCGCTGACGATCTGGTCAATATTCACGGTTATTGGAGCCACGTCATGACGGTAACCGGCAGCAGTGTTACCCTCGACAAGGTTGCGGCTTCCGCGGTCATCGGGGACACCGTGAATTTTTACGATCCGAACCTCGGAACCCTCTTGGGAAAGGCCACCATCACGGCCATTGCCGGCGGCACTGAGGTAACTCTCAGCCAGCCGTCGGCAGGCTTCGCAAACGCCGCCGTCGAATGGGTTGACCATGAGTGCGCCAACTGGACGATTCGAAACTGCAACTGGCACGACTCTTATCAGCGCATTTTAATCCAGTCCGGTCCGGGCACGATTGCGAACTGCACTTTCACGCGCTTGGGAAGCGGTGTGTCGTTGGAAAACGGTGGTTTCGGCAGAAGCGAGGGGGGAATGCCGAGCAACATCATCATTACAGGGAATTCGTTCACGGATGTCAGCCCAATGCCGGACGGCAGGCCGATCGCGAACTGGATAAGGCCAGTGACAGCGTCTGCGAGCAATCTTGCGATTACGTCCAACACATTCAACAATAGCTCGAAGCAGGCGATCTATCTTGGCAACATTAATGGATTGACCGTCGCCCACGACACGTTCATCAATTCATTTTTGTACACCGCTGGATATAGGCCCGGCACCGTCGGGCAGCCAATCTGGCTTTATCGCTGCTCCAATGCGGTCATTACCGACAATTCGGTGGCTGCGGCCGGAAAAGCGATAGTCAGCGGCACGCTCTCCGGCAGCCAGATCGTGGACTGGGACGCTAAATCGTCGAATATCGAACTGATCGACTCTGGGGCCGAATTCTCAGCGAAGAAGTAACGCCGCTTAATTTCATGAAACCCACAATCCGGTTTATCATTGGGGCCATGTTGGCGGCTTCCCAAGTCTGTGCGAGCGCCGCAATTTCGCCAAGCACGGGCGTCGAGGTAAAGACGGCGGCGGAGCCGAGGCATCCACCGATGCCAGTTCGCGGCTTTGCGCCGTCAGGGCTGTTGCGCGAGCGAATGATGCTGAACTTCGACAGGATGGACAGCGAACGCTATGCTCCTGTGGAGAGAATGGGTTGCCTTCGCGAAGCCGATTACGCCTGGCCGGGGGATATGGAGGGGCGCGCGCTGCTCGCGTTCGTGCGATTGGAGCGGACCACCGGGCGACGCTCGGCGCACTTGGCGAACTTGCGCTCGGTTTGGGCCAGCCGGCTCAATGCTCGCGGCTATTTCGGAAAGCTTTTAGACCCGAACGCCATCGATGAACAACAGTTATCCGGACATGGCTGGGTCCTGCGGGGCCTATGTGAACTCTACGAATGGAGTCACGAAGCGGGCGTGCTGGACGAGATTCGCACGATCGTCGATAATCTCTGTCTTCCGACGAGGGGCGCGCACGCGGATTACCCAATCAATCCCGCCCTTCGCGTCAAGGAAAGGGGGGGCATCGTCGGTGAACGCGTCGCGAAGGTCGGACGATGGGTGCTTTCCTCTGATATCGGGTGCGACTTGATCTTCATGGACGGACTGATGCATGCGGCCTCGCTATTGCACGATCCCGAGGTCGATGCGCTGTGCGAAGAAATCCTTGCACGGAGTCTTCAAATCGACCTGCTTGGAATCCAGGCGCAGACACATGCAACTCTCACCGGAGTCCGTGGAATCTTGAGGTGGGCGAATTACAAGCAGCGCTCGGACTTGGTGGTCGAGGCGGAAAAGCGGTTTCAACTCTACATCAGGGAGGGAATGAGCGAAAACAACGAGAACTGGAACTGGTTTGGGCGTCCAAAACACACCGAGCCATGCGCGGTTGTTGATTCGTTCATTGCGGCAAGCGAGTTGTGGAGGCTGACGGGAAAGGCCGAGTATTTGGCGTGGATGCATCGGATCGTCTATAACGGCTTCTTCGCGGAGCAGGGTTCGAATGGGGGCTTTGGCTGTTCCGCCGTTACGAGGGCCGATGGTGCCCGAGAACTCCGGATTGTGGACCTTGAGGCATGGTTCTGCTGCTCGATGCGGGCGGCGGAAGGGTTCGCCGAACTGGCGCAGCGCGCGTTCCACAGCGACGGGAACGCTATATATGTTACCGGCTTGAATCCGGGGCGGCTTCACGTGACCGTTGCGGGGACAGAATTGATCGGCACGGCAACGAGCGGGTATCCGTTCGAGGGGCGGTGGACGATGGATGTGCAGGCGGCACCGGCGCATCCTGTCGCATTTCACTTTTTCACGCCACCTTGGGCGGCACACCCGGTGGTAACGCTGAACGAAGCGCCCGTGGACGCAAAGGCGGAGAATGGGTTTACGAGCCTGACTGTGGCACTCAAGCAAGGTGACCGTCTGGCGTTTTCGTTTGAGCAGGGAGTATATTCCCAACCCGCTGCATCCCGGAATTCGTCGCAAGAGGTGGTAAGCTACCACTACGGGCCTCTGGTTCTCGCGCTATCCCCGGAGGCTCCGGCAGTTCGCTGCCTCCCTCGTGCGACGGAATGGCGTTGGGATGAATGCGCCCACATTGCGACAGCGCCCGGTTTTGCCTGGGCGCTAAGTCCGCTTGGTGAACGCTACCACCGAACTGACCCAGATGTAAAAGGCTATGCACGACAACTGCTTTTCGAGAGCGTCACTCGCGAGTGAGGTTGTGAAAATCAAGACTTTACCCATGAAATCCAGCAGCAACGAAAAGAGCTTGCAAAAGATCGGACGAGAACAACAGCATCAGGCCGAAACCAATGTTCCTACCGAGACACCCTGATTTGCATGGTGTTCAGATCTCCTGTTATGAAGTTTATCCTTCTTCTGACCTGCGCGTTGCTCAATCTGGCGGTCTGCGCCGGTTCTAACGCAGCAATCCCGAGTTACTCTCCGTTTCAAGCTGCGCGTCCGGTCTGGCCGGAGGGGAAAGAGACCGAACGCAATCTTCTGGTTGAATTCCGCGCGGAATTCGAATATCCAGGCGGCCAGCTTGTGACGGTGCGGGTGGCAGCCTCGACCCTCTACCGAATTTACGTCAACGGGCAGTTCCAAGGCCACGGCCCGGCTCGCGCCGGCCATGGATTTTATCGCGTGGACGAATGGAATGTGACCGATAAACTCCAGCCGGGGCGCAATGTTATTGTGATTGAAGTGGCCGGTTACAACGTCAACAGTTTCTATCTCCTGGACCAGCCATCATTCCTTCAGGCGGAGGTGGTTGCGGGAAGAAACGTCGTTGCCGCAACCGGCGACACCGGCTTCCTTGCGTCCATTCGCCATGATCGGGTCCAGAAGGTCCAGCGATACAGCTTTCAGAGGACGTTCTCGGAGGTTTGGCGGCTGCCGTCCGCTCCGGAGCCTGTTCAATGTTCGGTCGTCGCGCCGAAGCCGTTGGCTGAGCGCCGGGTGCCATATCCCCGATTTGAAATCCGCAAACCGGTCGCGCATGTTGCCGCCGGCCCGGTTCAGAAACAGCAACCGCCCGAGCGTCCTTGGAAAGATCGGTCCCTGACACTGATCGGGCCAAATCTGAAAGGTTTCCAGGAGAACGAGTTGGAATGCATTCCCTCCGTTGAGTTGCAAGGCATCAAGACAGTTTTCTCGGGAAGCGCGGGCGCGCAGATCGCCTTGCCGTCCAACACGTTTCATATCGTGGACTTTGGCGTGGACACCACCGGTTTCATTGGGGCGACGGTGAAGGCCTCGCGGAAAACACGGCTTTTCATCACCTTTGACGAAATCCTCTCCAACGGGGATGTGGACTGGCGCCGGATGTCGTGTGTGAACATCCTTACCTACGAGCTTCAACCGGGGCAATATTCCATCGAATCCTTTGAGCCATACACGCTTCGGTTCGCCAAGTTGATTGTCCTGGAAGGAACCTGCGAAGTAACCGATTTTCATATTCGGGAATACGCGAACCCGGAAAGCGGACGCGCTACGTTTGTTTCCAGCGATGCGCGTATCAATCGCATTTTCGAGGCAGCGCGCGAGACCTTTCGCCAGAATGCGATCGACGTATTCATGGATTGCCCCTCGCGTGAAAGGGCCGGCTGGCTTTGCGACAGCTACTTCACCGCGCGGGTGGCACAGGATCTTTGCGGGAACAGCACGGTGGAGAAGAACTTCTTCGAGAATTTTCAGCGCGCCACTCACTTCCCAAGGATTCCCGAGGGAATGCTTCCGATGTGTTACCCTGGCGACCACTATGACGGATCGTTCATTCCCAATTGGGCGATGTGGTTTGTGATTCAGCTTGAGGATTACGCGGCAAGATCGGGCGATCGCGACCTGACGGAAGCCCTGCGCCCCCAGATTATGCGCTTGCTGGAGTTCTTTCGAAAATACGAAAACTCTGATGGGCTTTTGGAAAAGCTGCCGGGCTGGGTCTTTGTGGAATGGTCCAAAGCGAACGATTTTGTGCAGGATGTGAATTATCCCAGCAACATGCTGTATGCCGGGATGATCGATGCCGCGAGCCGCCTGTATCGACTTCCCGAGCTTGCCGCCAAAGCAACGCGTCTTCGTGAGGCCATTCGGAAACAGTCCTTCGACGGCGAATTCTTCGTTGACAACGCCATCCGGAAAGATGGCCTGCTGAAAATCACACGCAACCGCTCCGAGATATGCCAGAACTTCGCATTCTTCTTTGACGTGGCCACGCCGGAACGCGATTCGGCCTTGTGGAAAACGCTGGTGTCCGGTTTCGGTCCAAAACGCAAGCAAACCAAAGCTTTCCCCGAAATTCATCCCGCAAAGGCGTTTATCGGAAATCAAATCCGGTTTGAACTGCTCTCACGGGCGGGACGAAGCCAGCAGATTTTGGACGAGGCCGCTGATTACTGGCTCTACATGGCGGAACGCACCGGTACGCTATGGGAAGCTGACGACCCAACGGCGAGTTGCGACCATGGATTTGCCTCTCATGCCGCCCACGTCCTGCTGCGGGATGTGCTTGGATTGCGGGAGGTCAACCTGGCATCGAAGTCGATACAGGTGCGCTTGGCCGATCTCTCCCTGAGTTCCTGCAGGGGCTCCGTTCCAACTCCCGACGGTCCGATCGAGTTGGACTGGAACAAAGCGGAATCGGCGCTCAGCTACCGGCTCAAGTGTCCGCCCGGCTATAACGTGAAAATCGAGAACGCTTCTGGAAAACCGCTTCTGGAGCGTCGCACGGACGAGCCGTAAACTTGGATCACCCAACTATACACATGAAACGTAATCTCCCGATGCTCATCGCCGGCCTTGGCGTTCTTTTCACTTTAAGGGCCATGGCGGCCGATTCCGTGTCGCTGGCGGGAACGTGGGCCTTTCAACTCGATCCAAAGGATGCCGGTGAAACGGAACATTGGTTCACACGCAAACTGAGCGACTCCATCGCGCTTCCCGGCACCACTGACCAGGCGGGAAAAGGCGATGGGGTTCTTGACGCCAATGCGGCGGAAAGCATCCATCCGCAAATGCTGGATGCGGATCGGTCCAACAAATGGGTAGCCCACCTGTCACGGCGATTCCCATACGCCGGCATAGAGTGGTATCAGCGCGATTTCGATCTGCCGCAAGCGTGGGAAGGGAAACGGGTGGTCATTGGCCTTGAGCGAACAAAGGTCTCGTCTGCATGGTTTGACGGCCATTCGTTGGGCCAGCAGGATTCGCTCATTGGAGAGCACTCCTATTGCCTGCCGGAGAATCTAAAGGCCGGGCGTCACTTATTGACGGTCAAGGTTGACAACCGTCTGGAGAAGATACCGGCGCGGGGACACCAGGTATCGGACGATACGCAGACGAACTGGAACGGAATCCTCGGTGAATTGCGCTTGCAGGCAACGGACAAGCTTTGGATCGAACATATCGCAGTCTATCCGGATGCGATGTCCAAGGCAGCGCGAATTTGCATTGTGCTTGGAAACGAACTGGGGCATCCGGCAAGTGGGCGGATAACGCTTCACTGCACCGCTCCAGGAACCGATATCAAATGCGAACTGCATTTCACCGATGCGCGGGACGGCCAGATCGTTGAAACTCGACTGGAACTGGGACCGAATGCCCCCCTGTGGGACGAGTTTCAGCCGGTACTACATCATCTCTCAGTAGCGGTTTTCGCCGATAGTGGAGAGAAAGACTCTTCCGAGACCCGCTTCGGGCTGCGCGATTTTTCCACCCGCGGCACTCAATTCATATTGAATGGGCGTCCGGTATTCTTGAGGGGGAAACACGATGCATGCGTGTTTCCGATCACCGGCTATGCGCCGATGAACAAGGAGGCGTGGCTGCGTTACTTCAAAACATGCCGCGATTACGGATTGAATCACGTGCGCTTTCACACTTGGTGCCCCCCGCGTGCCGCCTTCGATGCGGCGGACGAAATGGGCTTCCTTTTGCAACCAGAACTCGCCAACTTCGGCGGAAGCTTGGGAACGGATATCGGATTGCGGCGCTTCTCAATGGACGAGGCCCGTCGGATGCTCCGTGAATTTGGAAATTCCCCGTCGTTCGCGATGTTCGCGCTGGGCAACGAGCTTTTTGGCTGGCAGGAGACACGCGCGGCGATGATTCGGGAACTGCGCACGCTCGATCCGCGGAGACTGTACACGCAGATTAGCAATCCGGATTTTGACACGTGCCGGCAGAATCAAGGTGACGATTACTGGATCACCTTTCGGAGTCAGCCTGGCGCAGCCGGTAATATTCGCGGTTCCTACTCGCACGCGGACTTGCCGCTCGGACACGTGCAGCAAGGGCCGGCAAACACCCTCCACGACTACTCAAACGCCATCAGCGTAGCGACATGTCCCTTGGTAAGTCACGAAGTCGGTCAATATCAGGTGTATCCTGATTTCCGGGAGATCGAGCGATACACGGGCGTGCTGCGCGCAATCAACTTCGAGATATTTCGGGAACGGCTGGCTTCGGCGGGAATGCTCGAACAGGCCCACGACTTCTTTCGCGCGTCGGCGGCTCTGGCCGCGATCAACTACCGCGAAGAGATCGAGGCCGCTCTGCGCACCCCCGGCATGGGAGGGTTTCAGCTTCTTGACTTGCAAGATTTCCCTGGGCAAGGAACAGCCTTGGTTGGAATATTGAATGCGTTCATGGAATCCAAAGGCGCGGTAACAGCCGAGGAATGGCGGAACTTCTGCAACGCAACCGTAGTGCTGGCGAAATTTCCAAAATACACATGGAGCGCAGGCGAGTCCTTTTCGTCTCAAATAGCGGTGGCGCATTACGGACCGCAGCCGACGATCCAAACTTCGGTCGATTTCGCGCTAAAGGATGCCGCGGGCAAGGACTGGGCGCATGGAAGTGTTCCGATTGTAGCCCGGCAGGGGTGTGTAACCGCGGCAACGGACCAGATCAAGTTCGTCGTGCCGTCCGAGCTTCGACAAGCTGAAAGACTGTTGCTGGAACTGAAGCTTAATGGCTGCCCGGTCCAAAATCGATACCGCCTTTGGGTGTATCCCGTCGCCAGTCGGGTCGCAGCCGACGGTGTAACAATGGCGCGTCGCTTTGACAAAGCTACCCGTCTCGCGTTGGAAAAAGGCAGTCGTGTCTTATACATCCCTGAAGCATCCTCCGCGCCGGCAAAGAGTGTGGAAGGTTTTTTTGCATCGGACTTCTGGTGCTATCCGATGTTTGAGCACATTGCCATTGCCAACAAAAAGAAGCCGGCGCCCGGAACCTTGGGGCTGCTAATTCAGGAACGCCATGCCGCGTTGGCGGGTTTCCCCACGGAGTTCCACAGCGACTATCAATGGTTCGATATCGTCAATGCGGGTCGAAACGTCATACTCGATCGCTTCCCGCACGGTTTTACGCCCATCGTTCAAGGGATCGATAATTTCGAAAGAAACCATCGCCTCGGATTGATCTTCGAAGCGCAGGTTGGCGCGGGGCGACTGCTGGTGTGTGCATCTGACCTGGTGAAGCTGGCAGACAAACCCGAGGCTGCGTGTCTGTTGAATTCTCTCATGCGATATGCCGCATCCGATGAGTTCGCTCCGAAAACGCGAATCAGCCTGGAGTTGGCCGACGAGGTCCTGGCATCAGCCAAGTAGTACCACGCTACAGGCGTGAGAGGCGTGAGCAGTTGCCCGTCTGTAGCAGATTGCGCGGCTCCGGCGACTCTGTCTTCCGAAGGAAACTGCGGAGGAAAGAGAGCCGACAGCATTCAGGCCAAAGAGATTGTAACCAGTCGAGGCTCAGACATCCTGACCTCTTCTGGAAAGAACGGCCGAATTGAAGAATGAAACTGAGCCCAACGCCGGCGCGGTCCGAAATGGATAACCCCAAAACGGCAGAGGGGGCTCGCGCTAGCGTCGTGGACTGCGGTGAAGTGCCCTTTCCATTGCCCACAAACTGGAAACCGAGCACGGAAACCGGAGCGGCCCATATTATTTGTCATCCTGGTGCGCCCGTGAAGCGGGCGTCAACGTGGGTGAGAGTCCCACCGGTGCAGTTAGACGGTTCAGCACCGAAGACCGTGCCA
>Ga0316219_1000254_pt1 | contig 78947 bp, 84 predicted proteins | sample TBH18003PmetaG_FD_203635 | JGI IMG/M metagenome (GOLD analysis project Ga0316219, IMG submission 203635) | Freshwater microbial communities from Trout Bog Lake, Wisconsin, USA - TBH18003P | ecosystem: Environmental > Aquatic > Freshwater > Lake > Hypolimnion/Profundal zone | place: USA...
TCACTATCTGCTCCGGCGTCGGTCTCTTCTTCGCCATGTTCAAGCTCCTTTCCAAGCCAATTTCTATCAATTCGCTTGGTACAAAAAGAGCCATGCAGGTCACGCGCGCCCGAAAACGCGGTGCGGTCTTAGCCCCGCCCCCGGTAGGGCGAGACACCCGTCTCGGGCAGCCACACATTCGCCGGCAATTTTCCCGTCTGCCAGAAAATATCAATGGGAATGCCGCCGCGCGGATACCAATAGCCTGCGATGCGCAGGAATTTCGGCTTGATGACGCCGGCGATCCGCTTGGCGATGGCAAGCGTGGTGTCTTCGTGGAAGCCCGCGACGTTGCGGAAGCTGGCGAGATACAGCTTGAAGGATTTGGATTCCAGGATCGCCTTGCCCGGCACATAATCCAGCACGAAATGGGCGAAGTCCGGCTGACCGGTGATGGGGCACAAGGTGGTGAATTCCGGCGCCGTGAAGCGGATCAGATAATCGGCATCGGCATGCGGATTGGGCACGCTCTCAAGCTTGGCCTTGTCCGGCGAAGCGGGCTGACGCACGGCATGGCCGAGCTGGGTGAGTTTCTTACTTTTCATAGGTGCAACTCTGGCCATAGGACGGGCGGGTGATCTTCACCCGCGCCACTTGCGGCAGTCTGGCCTTGGCGCCGGCATAAATAAAGCGCGCCAGATTCTCCAAGGTCGGGGCGCCTAGTCCTTCGACATCATTGAGCAGGCGATGATCTAAAGTTTCCCGCACTACCTTCAGCGCCGCATCCACTTCGCCGAAATCCCGCAGGAATCCAATGGCGGCATCGGGCTCGCCGCGCAGGGTCACTTCGACATAAAAAGAGTGACCGTGCAGGCGGCGGTTTTCCGCAGCGCCATCGCCCAGATGATGGGCGGCGTCAAAGCCGAATTGCTGGGTAATCTCGATCATGACGCGGCTTTTGAGCCTTCGCCCGCTATCCCGTCAAGAGCCGCCTTTTGCAGGACTAAAGTGCGTTATCGCCGGCTTCGCCTGTGCGCACCCGGATGGCCTGTTCCAGATCCAGCACGAAAATCTTGCCGTCGCCGATCTTGCCGGTACGGCTGCCCGCCGTGATGGCCTGGACCACATCATCCGCCCGGCCATCCGGCACGGCGATTTCCAGCTTGAGCTTGGGCAGAAAGGCGATCTGGTATTCGGCGCCGCGATAGATTTCGGTATGGCCTTTCTGGCGGCCATAGCCCCGCACTTCGCTGACCGTCAGACCGGCAATGTCTATGCCCGTCAGGCGTTCGCGCACCGCATCCAGGCGATGCGGCTGGATGATTGCGATGATGAGTTTCATGGGTTGTTCCTATCGGTTGGCGTGATACCCGGTTTCGCCATGGGCGGCGAAATCCAGACCCAGCGTTTCGGTCTCAAGGTCCACGCGCAAGCCCACGGTCCAGGCGGCCAGTTTGGTGATAACGAATGTGGCGATGGCCGACCACAACCCCACCACAATGACAGCTATTGCCTGCACCGCAAACTGCGCCAGCACCGGCCGCGCCAAACTCACGCCGCCACCCAGCAGGGTGAGAAACGGCAATAGCAGGCTGCCCAGCGCCCCGCCCACGCCGTGCACGCCCAGAACGTCGAGCGCGTCATCCACCTGCACCACCTGTTTCACCAGCATCACGGCTATGAAACATATCGTGCTGGCCAGCGCGCCCAGCAGCACTGCCGCCAGCGGCCCCACATAACCGGACGCCGGTGTGATGCAGGCCAGTCCCGCAATGGTGCCCGTGACCGCGCCGACCAGGCTGGGCTTGCCGAATTTGATCCATTCAATCGCCATCCACACCAAGGTCGCCGTCGCCGCCGCCAGATGCGTCACCAGCAACGCCATGCCGGCATCGCCGCCCGCCGACAAGGCGCTGCCGGCGTTAAAGCCGAACCAGCCCACCCACAGCAAAGAGGCGCCCACCATCACCATCCAGGGCGCGTGCGGCGGACGAATGCCATGGGGAAAGTCATGCCGCGCGCCCAGCATGGCGGCGATCACCAGCGCCGAAACGCCCGCTGTCACATGCACCACGATGCCGCCGGCAAAATCCATCACGCCCCGCGCCGCCAGCCAGCCGCCGCCCCACACCCAATGCGCCACCGGCACATAAACGATCAGCAGCCACAGGCCTGAGATCAATAGCACTGCGCCGAATTTGATGCGCTCGACATAAGCACCAATGATCAGCGCCGGCGTGATGATGGCGAACGCCATTTCGAACATCACATAGACGCTTTCGGGAATGGCGGTGCCGGCATGCACGGCGCCCCGCGTGACATTGGCCAGCAGCGCCGCATGCAGATCGCCGATCCAGGGGCCGCTGCCGCTGAAAGCCAGGCTGTAGCCGCACACGAACCACACCACCGAGGCGACACAGGCCACCGCGAAACACTGCACCAGCACCGACAGGATATTCTTGGCCTGCACCAGCCCGCCGTAAAACAGCGCCAGGGCCGGTAGGGTCATCAGCAACACCAGCGCCGTCGCACTGATAATCCAACTGGTATCGCCGCTATTGATCACGCCATCCCCCTGTGGACCGATTCCGGTCACATGCATGCCTATTTGTTGGGCAAGGTGTTGCGGGCCGGTGGCGGGCGCAAGCCGGTCGCCTCCTCAAAGCTGGGGATGCTCAGGCTTTTGGGGGCGCGACAGTCTGGCCGGAGGCCTTATATTGCGCCGCGTTAAGGCCCATGCTAACTGGCGCTGGCGCGATGTTGCTGACTCGCGCACGACGGAAATACAATAGAAAATTCAACGTCTTAGAACCGTAGCCGACGGCAGCTTGGGTGCCGAAACCCAAAGCCGCGAAGGATGAATGTGGGAGCCGAAAACGCGCACGAAACCGGACTGGCGGGCCGCTATGCCACAGCCATGTTCGAACTGGCGCAGGACGACAAGTCGGTAGATGCCGTGGCGGCCGATTTCTCCGCCATCAAAGCCGCCATCCAGAGCAGCCCGGACCTGGCCCGCCTGGTGCGCTCGCCGGCCTTTTCCGAGACCGACCAGACCAACGGCCTGAAAGCCGTGCTGACGAAAATGGGCGTGGCGCCCCTCACCTTGAAATTCGTCCAGCTCCTGGCCGCCAAGCGCCGCCTGTTCGCGCTGGAAGGCATTATCGCCGCCTATACCCGCCAGCTCGCCAAGCTCAAGGGCGAAGTGCTGGCCGAAGTCACCTCCGCCCGGCCGCTGTCCGACAGCGAAACGGCAGAGCTTAAACGCGTCCTCAAATCCGGGCTCAGCCGCGAACCGCGTCTGGAAACCAAAGTTGATCCGGCATTGCTGGGCGGCCTGGTGATCAAGCTGGGCTCCCGCATGATCGACAGCTCCATTCGTACCAAATTGAACGGCATCCGCGCGGCCATGAAGGGCCAGTAAAAAGGGAATATGTAAAATGGATATCCAACCCGCTGAAATTTCCGCGATCCTCAAGCGCGAAATCCAGAACTTCGGCGCAGACGCGCAAGTCTCCGAAGTCGGACAAGTGCTCAGCGTCGGCGACGGCATCGCCCGCATCTATGGCCTCGACAATGTCCAGGCCGGCGAAATGGTCGAGTTTCCCGGTGGCATCAAGGGCATGGCCCTGAACCTGGAAAGCGACAATGTCGGCTGCGTTATTTTCGGCAATGACAGCACCATCAAGGAAGGCGACACCGTCAAGCGCACCGGCGCCATCGTGGACGTGCCGGTCGGCCGCGGTTTGCTGGGCCGCGTTGTCGATCCGCTGGGCAATCCGATTGACGGCAAGGGCGAGATCACCAATGTCGCAGAACGCCGCCGCGTTGACGTCAAGGCGCCCGGCATCATTCCGCGCAAGTCGGTGCATGAACCGGTGCAGACCGGCCTCAAGGCGATTGATACCCTGATCCCCGTTGGCCGCGGCCAGCGCGAACTGATCATCGGCGACCGCCAGACCGGCAAGACCGCCGTCGCCATTGACGCCATCATCAACCAGAAGGCGATCAACGCCGGCACCGATGAAAAGGCCAAGCTCTATTGCATCTATGTCGCCATCGGCCAGAAGCGTTCGACCGTGGCGCAGATCGTCAAGACGCTCGCTGACGCCGGCGCGCTGGAATACACCATCATCGTCGCCGCTACTGCGTCTGAACCCGCGCCGCTGCAATATCTGGCGCCCTTCTCGGGCTGCGCCATGGGCGAATGGTTCCGCGACAACGGCATGCACGCTTTGATCATCTATGACGATCTGTCCAAGCAGGCCGTCGCCTATCGCCAGATGTCCTTGCTGCTGCGCCGCCCACCGGGCCGCGAAGCCTATCCGGGCGACGTCTTCTATCTGCATTCGCGTTTGCTGGAACGCGCCGCCAAGCTGAATGACGATAATGGCTCGGGCTCGCTCACCGCCCTGCCCATCATCGAGACCCAGGCCAATGACGTGTCGGCCTATATTCCCACCAACGTGATCTCGATCACGGACGGCCAGATCTTTCTGGAAACCGATTTGTTCTACCAGGGCATTCGCCCGGCAGTGAATGTCGGCATCTCGGTGTCGCGCGTCGGCTCCTCGGCCCAGATCAAGGCGATGAAGACCGTCGCCGGCCCGATCAAGGGCGAGTTGGCGCAGTATCGTGAAATGGCGGCCTTCGCCAAATTCGGCTCCGACCTCGACGCCTCGACCCAGAAGATGCTGGCGCGCGGCGAGCGCCTCACCGAATTGCTCAAGCAGCCGCAATACAAGCCCTTCGCCGTCGAAGAGCAGGTGGCGGTGATTTATGCCGGCACCCGCGGCTATCTCGATCCCTTCCCCACCGCCAAGGTGGGTCCGTTCCAGGATGCGCTGCTGGCCAAGCTCAAGGGCACCTATCCGCAGTTCCTGGAAGGCATCCGCAAGGAAAAGGCCCTGACCCCGGACCTGGAAGCGCTCCTGAAAAAGGCGCTCGACGAAGTCTCCAAGACCTTCGCCGCTTAAGGGATACGAGAAAAGCCCATGGCGACCGTCAAGGAAATGCGCACACGGATCGGAAGCGTGAAGTCCACGCAGAAGATCACCAAGGCGCTGCAGATGGTGGCGGCGGCAAAGCTGCGCCGTGCGCAGGTGGCCGCTGAAGCCGCGCGCCCCTATGCCGCGCGCATGTCGGCGATCATCTCCAACCTGGCGGCCGGCGTCTCCGGCCCCAGCGCACCGCTGCTGCTGGCCGGTACTGGCAGCGACCAGCGTCATCTGGTGGTGGTCACCACCTCCGACCGCGGGTTGGCGGGCGCTTTCAATTCCAGCATCGTGCGCGCTGCCCGCCTCAAGATCGCCGCCCTGATCGAGGACGGCAAAGACGTCCGCATCATCACGATCGGCCGCAAAGCCCGCGACCAGCTCCGCCGCCAATATGGCGAGCGTTTCGTCGAAAGCTATGAGCTGGGGCTCAAGGGTCCCGGCCTCAAGATGGTGCAGCCCATCGCGGCCCACATTCTGGACATGTACCAGGGCGGCGAACTCGATGTCGTGACCTTGATCTACAACCGCTTCAAGTCGGTGGTGACGCAAATTCCCACCATCAAGCAGCTGATCCCGGCCCAGGTCGAAGCGGGCGGCGACACATCCGCCTTTTATGAATATGAGCCGGATGAGGAATCCATCCTCACCGAATTGCTGCCGCAGAACATCACGGTGCAGATCCTCTCGGCCCTGCTGGAAAACCAGGCCGGCTTCTTCGCCTCGCAGATGGCGGCGATGGACAACGCCACCCGCAATGCCGGCGAGATGATCAAGGTTCTCACCATCCAGATGAACCGCACCCGTCAGGCCAAGATCACCACCGAACTGATTGAAATTATCGCCGGCGCCGCCGCCGTTTAATTCGTAGGAAAGAGAATCCCATGAACGCACATGCCAAGATCGAGTCCAAAGGCCGCCTGCTCCAGGTGATCGGCGCCGTCGTTGACGTCGAGTTTGACGGCCCCCTGCCCGCGATCCTGAACGCGCTGGAAACCACCAACACCGATCCGCGCACCGGCGAGAAATTCCGCCTGGTGTTCGAAGTGGCGCAGCATCTGGGCCAGAACGCCGTGCGCGCCATCGCCATGGACGCCACCGAAGGCCTGGTCCGCGGCCAGGAAGTGAAAGACACCGGTTCTCCGATCCGCGTGCCGGTTGGCCCCGCCACATTGGGCCGCATCATGAACGTGATCGGCGAGCCGATTGATGAAGCCGGCCCGATTGACCAGACCAACACCGCCTCGATCCACCGCGACGCGCCCAGCTTTGCCGACCAGGCCGGCTCGGCCGAAATCCTGGTCACCGGCATCAAGGTGATTGACCTGCTCTGCCCCTATACCAAGGGCGGCAAGATCGGATTGTTCGGCGGCGCCGGCGTCGGCAAGACCGTCACCATGCAGGAACTGATCAACAACATCGCCAAGGCCTATGGCGGTTACTCGGTGCTGGCCGGCGTGGGCGAGCGTACCCGCGAAGGCAACGACCTCTATCACGAGATGATCGAGTCCAACGTTAATGTGGACCCCAAGAAGAACGGCTCGGCTGAAGGCAGCAAATGCGCCCTGGTCTATGGCCAGATGAATGAGCCGCCGGGCGCCCGCGCCCGCGTCGCGCTCACCGGCCTGTCGGTGGCGGAATATTTCCGCGACGTCGAAGGCAAGGACGTGCTGCTGTTCATTGACAACATTTTCCGCTTTACCCAGGCCGGTTCCGAAGTGTCGGCGCTCTTGGGCCGTATCCCCTCCGCCGTAGGTTATCAGCCGACCCTGGCCACCGAGATGGGCAATCTGCAGGAACGCATCACTTCCACCAACAAGGGTTCGATCACTTCGGTGCAGGCGATTTACGTGCCCGCCGACGATCTGACCGACCCGGCGCCCGCCACCTCCTTCGCCCATTTGGACGCCACCACCGTGTTGTCGCGCGATATCGCCTCGCTGGGCATCTTCCCGGCGGTTGATCCGCTGGACTCGACGTCGCGCATTCTCGACCCCCAGGTGATCGGCGACGAGCATTACGCCGTCGCTCGCCAGGTCCAGGAAGTGCTGCAGCAATACAAGGCGCTGAAGGACATCATCGCCATTCTGGGCATGGATGAATTGTCGGAAGACGACAAGCTGACCGTGGCGCGCGCCCGCAAGATCCAGCGCTTCCTCAGCCAGCCCTTCTTCGTGGCCGAGCAGTTCACCAACTCGCCCGGCAAATTCGTTGAGCTGCCCGACACCATCCGCAGCTTCAAGGCCATCGTGAACGGCGAATGCGACCAGTATCCCGAGCAGGCTTTCTACATGGTCGGCGCGATTGAAGAAGTCGCCGCCAAGGCCGCGAAGATGGCGGCGGAAACCAAGTAACCATGGCCGAGAAGATTCATTTCGATCTGGTGTCGCCGGAAAAGCTGCTGCTGTCGCAGCCGGCGGATATGGTCACCGTGCCGGGCACCGAGGGCTATATGGGCGTGATGGCCGGGCACATGGCCCTGGTCTCGGCCCTGCGCGCGGGCATGATCGACATGAAGAATGACGGCGTGGACATGCGCTTCTTTATTCGCGGCGGCTTTGCCGAGATCAATGCCACCCACATCACGGTGCTGGCCGAGGAAGCCATCCCGATGACGGAACTCGACCTGGCCGTGCTGGATCAGCGCATTGCCGACGCCCAGTCCGACGAAATCGCCGCCAAGACCGATGCTGACCGCCTCAAGGCCGCCCAGATGGTAGATGACCTGAAACTGGTCCGGGCCGCTTTTTAATCCGTACAAGCAGCAAGATGAGGCGGGTGTAATAGCGGCGGACTTCGCAGCCGCAGCGAAACCTGTTACAAATCAGTCTTATTAACTGGGGCTTCGAGGAGAGGTCATGGCGATCTCGACCGTTTATCACCAGGGCTGGACGCTGACCGATGTCAGCTGGCACCTGTTTGACGCCTCCTCGGTGGACCCCACCATGCTGGCGGCGATCAAGGCCGCCGCCTTGGTCGAATATAATGCTCCTGATTATGTCGCCTATCTCAAGCGCGTCTTTCACGCCTCAAAGCCAGAAACCCTGGAATGGATCGAGCGCTGGGGCGCTGAAGAAGCCCAGCATGGCGAAGCCCTGGGGCGCTGGGCCGAAATGGCTGATCCCAGCTTCAAGCTGGACGACGCCTTTGCCCGCTTCCGCCAGGGCTATCGCCCGCCCCATTTCAATGACCCGGAAACCGAATCCGTGCGCGGCTCCCGCCGGGGCGAAATGATCGCCCGCTGCGTGGTGGAAAGCGGCACCTCGTCCTATTACTCGGCCATACGCGACGCCACCGACGAGCCGGTGCTCAAGGAAATCGCCGGCCGCATCTCCGCCGATGAATACAGGCATTTCAAGCTTTTCTACGAGACACTTCATAAACAGGACGAGCCCGAAATGAGCTTCCTGCGCAGGCTCTGGGTGGCGTTCAGCCGGGTGCGCGAAAGCAATGATGACGAGCTGGCCTACGCCTATTACTGTGCCAACATCCCCAAGGAGCAGGAACTGGCCCGCCCCTATAACCGCAAGCTTTACTCCCGCCTAGCCGCCAAGACCGGCATGACCATTTATCGCCGCCGCCACATCCAGAAGCTGGTGCAGATGGTGGCCAAGGCGGTGGGCGCAGACCCGCACGGCAAGCTGGCCGATTGGGGCGAAGCCCTGTTGTGGCGGATGATGCAGAAAAAGGCTGCTGCGGCCTAGGCCGCAAAATGGCAACTTTCACGCCGCTCCCTTCCGGATTTCCCATTCGCCAGTCTGCCTGTGAACTGGTTGATTCAGCCTGGTCGGGTGATCATCTGGAAGCGATTTTCAAAAGCGACGGCGATGAGCCTTGCTATATTTGCGTCACGTTCGACAGCATCGTGACCGCACGGATGTCAGAGGCGTTGATTTTCGAAGCCGAGGCAGAAGCAAAAAACGGCATCAGCCCTGAAGGGTTTGCGTATCTTGTTGCGGATGGCGCAATGCTCGCCGGCGTTCCCGCGGCGGGAAAAGCTGCCTATCGAAACCTCAGGCAATATGCCTTTGTCAGCGCAAGTTTCTGCCTGGAAGTCCTGTCCACGGAGCCGCCCAGCTTCGAACTGCTGGAGCCCCAAGGCTGATCAGGCCTTTCGCTTCACCATCATCGCCTTGATGTCGGCAATGGCTTCCGCCGGGTTCAGCCCCTTGGGGCAGACCTGGGCGCAATTCATGATGGTGTGGCAGCGATACAGCCGGAATGGGTCTTCCAGATTGTCCAGCCGGGCGCCGGTTTCCTCATCGCGGCTATCCACCAGCCAGCGATAGGATTGCAGCAGCGCTGCCGGGCCCAGATAGCGTTCGGAATTCCACCAATAGCTGGGACATGACGTCGAACAGCAGGCGCAGAGAATGCACTCGTAAAGCCCGTCCAGCTTGCTGCGGTCCTCCGGCGTCTGGGTCCATTCTTTTTCCGGCTGCGCCGTCTTGGTCTGCAGATACGGCTCGATCGAGGAATATTGCGCATAGAAATTGGTCAGGTCTGGTACCAGGTCTTTCACCACCGGCATGTGCGGCAGCGGATAGATCGCCACCGCGCCGGAGCAGTCATTGATCGCCTTGGTGCAGGCGAGCGTGTTGCCGCCCTGGATGTTCATGGCGCAGGAACCGCAGACCCCTTCGCGGCAGGAACGGCGGAACGCCAGGGTTGGGTCAATCTCGTTCTTGATCTTGATCAGGGCGTCCAGAACCATGGGACCGCAGCTGTCCAGATCCACGGTATAGACATCGACGCTGGGGTTATCGCCGCTGTCGGGATTGTAGCGATAGACTTTGAAATCCTTGGAGCGTTTCGGCTTCTTGCCATTGGCAGCCGCGTCCGCCGGCCAGACTTTGCCCTTTTTGACTTTGCTGTTTTTGGGCAGGGCGAATTCGGCCATGGCGTACTCCGGCGGGACGTAGGGCGATTTGGGTAGTTTGACATGGCCCCCTTGGGGCAAACAACCCATAAAAAGCTGGGATTAAGCGACAATTTGCTCAAACACCCATGCAATCTCGGCAGGGCATTGGCGCAAGGTGCCCGTGATCACCAGTTGCTCGGCCCGGCGCACTACGTCGCCACCCAGATAGACACTCTCCTCGACACTCACTTCGCCGCCGCCGGCCCGGAAGCGCCAGCCCTCCCCGCCCGGCAGCTTGAGCAGAATGCCGCCGCCTTCCAGCCGCGACACCCGCACATCGGGATGGATGTGAAAACGCACCGCGAACCCGAGTTGGCTGGTGGGCCCCTTGCCCGCCGCCACCAGCCGGTCAGCGCCGGTCAGCATCAGGCCCTGCGGCGACAAAGTGACCTTGCGCTCATGCATCAGCCCGAACTGGGCGACATAGGCATCGTGCGTCGCCTCCACCGTCCAGCCCTGCGCCGTCTCGCTGCGGCGGCTGGGCACCTGTGCCGGACCATCCACCAGACGCGGCCCCAGCAGATCGCGCGCCAGCCCCGGAGACAAAAGCTGGGCGCTGGAGACGTCGGCCAAGGTCAAAGTGGAATGCGCCGCGGTGGCCCGCAGCGCCGTGTCCCAACCCGCGTGATTGTCGCCGCCCGCGCCACAATTGACCACCAGCCGCCCGGTGCCGGAGCTGAGTTCAAACGCCAAAGCTCCGGCATGGGCGCCGCTCGCAAAAGCGCCTGCCGGCGCGGTGCCGCAATCCATCTGCACAATGGTGCGCGCCGCCGCCAGCCGCTGATAGCCGGAATGACGGGCATGCTGGAAAGGCTGGCCACGCACTTCGTCGCGCGCCAGCAATCCGGCGATCACGCGCGGATCGCTTTCCAGCCCACCCTGAAAAAGCGACAGACCGCCATCGCCATGGCGGAAAAAGCGCAGCATCGGCGCCATGCGGTCGCGCGCGTTGCGCAAGGCGTGCGGGGGCTCAATTTCCACCGCCACCAGCGCGTCGCTCACCATGGTCAGGCAGCGATAGGCATGCAGCAGGCTTTCGGGCGAGCGGCTGACATGGCCGCCATCGGGCAGGATCTGGCGCTGGCATTCTTCTTCCAGCCGTTTCAATCCGGCTTCCAGCCGCTGCGGGGAATCGTCGAGACAGGCGCCTGACAGCGCCAGCGCCGCCACCGCTTCCAGCCGCGGCAAGCCGTCCGGCGCTTCACCGGCAATGCGCTCCAGCATCCGCGATTGTTCCCGCAGCGACACGAACAGCTTGGAACGCCACATCATGTCGGAATTGATCACCACCAGCCGGCCATGGCTGAACAGATGCATCAGCCGCCGCCCAATGATGTGCGGCGCCCAGACCGGTTCGGAATAACGATTGTTGCGCTTGATCCATTGGGCGATCAGGTTGGTGGCCAAGGTGCGCGCCGCCTCCCCGCCCGCCAGGGCCAGCGGCGGCAACCAGGCAAAAGCGTGCAGCGCGTCGGACCAGTCCTGGCTGGGCGGGCGCATGTCGAACACCGAAAATCCCGCCGGCACATCCACCACCTGGCCGCGAAAGCGAAAGCGCCCCCGCAGCAAGGCATCGGCGTCTTCCAGTTTGCGCGGCAGGGCATCGTGCGGATGAAAGACGAAATGATCCGCCAGCGCGCCTTTCAGCAGGCGGCGATAAAACCAGCTGCGCCGGCTGGCGATGCGCAGCGGCGCCAGCATGCGCCGCGCGCCCGCGCTGGCCATCTCCGGCAGCAGGCTGAAGGGAACGGCGCGGGCCACCGTCAACCTCGAAGCGCGGCAATATTGGCGGCGTATTGCTTGGGGCCGCCCTGGAATACGGCAGTACCGGCCACCAGCACCGTGGCGCCAGCGGCGATACAGCGCTTCGCCGTTTGCGGCGTCACACCGCCATCCACTTCCAGCGCGATGTCGCGGCCGGTTGCATCGATGCGTTTGCGCGCCGCTTCAATTTTCTTCAGCTGGCTTTCGATGAAGCTCTGGCCGCCGAAGCCCGGATTGACGCTCATGATGAGAATGAGGTCCACCAGGTCCATCACATTGTCTATGGCATCGATCGGCGTGCCGGGATTGAGAACCACGCCCGCTTTTTTTCCCAGCTTGCGGATATGCTGCAAGGTGCGGTGAATATGCGGGCCGCTTTCCGGATGCACGGTGAGCCCATCGGCGCCCGCGTCCGCGAATGCCTCCAGATAGGGGTCAACCGGTGAAATCATCAGATGCACGTCGAACGGCTTTTTCGCGTGCGGCCGCAGCGCCTTCACCACTGCCGGACCGATGGTGATGTTGGGGACAAAGTGACCGTCCATGACATCCACATGAATCATGTCGGCGCCCGCCGCCTCGATGGCTTCGATTTCCGCGCCCAGCCGGGAAAAATCGGCCGACAGGATGGAGGGGGCGATCTTGACTTGCATGCGGCGCGTGATCCTTTGAGAAGGTTAAGTGCCGGATTCCTCTTCCGGATGCAACGCATTCGGGTCCCTTGTCCGGGCCAGAAGCAGCACCAGGGCGGGCAACCACATGGCGCGCGACTGGTAGCGGTCATGCGGATTGGAAAAAGTGCCGCAAATGATGGCATTGCCGACCAGACCGACCAGCACCAACCCGGGCAAAAGCGTCCCGTCCCAACGACGGCGCAGCAAGGCATGATTCAACAGCAGCACCAGGCCCAACAGGGACAGCATCCCCACCGTGACATGCAGCATATTGAGCTGTGCAAACCGGATAGGCTGGCGCTGCTGGCGCGCCCGTAGATAGGCGGGAAGCTGGCCCGGCGCATCCTTGCTGAATTCGGGCCGCAGAATGCGGGCCTGTGATTCAATGCCATCGCCGGTCTTGAACATGAAAAACTGCAGCACGGAATCATACAGCGCGGCCTTCGCATGCATCAGCGGATAGCGCTTCAGGCTATCCACAATCATGCGCTGATCCTCGTCCTGCGATCTGGAAAAGCCGCCCTCACGGTGGAACAGGCTGTTCTCGCCCCACAACCAGGCATTGGCATTGTGGGGCAGCCGGTCGCGATAGGGACACAGATAATAACCCGATTGCGGACAAGTATCGTCCAGCAGCCGCTTGACGATACCATCCTGCATCAGCCGCGCGAAAACAAAAACCGGGCCGGAGCGGGAAATGAAGATCGCCCGCGCCAGCGCGAAATTGCAGGCAATCGTAAGCGCCAGCGACAGCGCCAGCGCGATGACGGCGAATTTGAGCGTGGGCCGCGGCGTGTCCGGTATCACCAGGACAAGCCCGCGCAGCCCCGCCGCCAGGATCAACAATCCACCGATGAGACCCAGATGCGAGGGATGGCTCGCCACCGCCAGCGCGGTGATGGCAATGACCGCAAACCGCGCGCGCTTCTCCAGCGCGTCATTGCGGATCAGCAGCAGATAAGCGCCCAGCATCACCAATGCCGTCATGCAGTCGGGTTCGACCTGGCCGACATACCAGCCGATGCCGGTCAACCCCATCAGACAGGCGCCGATCACGCTGACGGCCTTGAGCGAAATGCCCGGCACTTCGATGTGGGCCAGCAGCACGATCATGTAAGCGGTCATCACCGCCTGCAGAATCACCACGGGCCACAGGCTGAAGGCGCCCCCGGTGAACAGTAGCAGCAGCGAATAGACCGGCGAGCGCTCCACCAGAAAGGCGCCGGAAATGCCTTCGGCCAGATAGGCGCCGGTGTCGTAGAACATCAGCGGAAAGCCGTTCCAGAAGGCCACACCCAGAAACATGACAGCCAGAATCGCCACACCGGCCATAAACGTGCCGCGCGCATGCGCCACTGGCTCGATGGCCAGCGAAAATACCGGAACAGACGCGTCGCTCATGCACCCCTCACCCCAGATTTGACGGGTGGGCAGCCCCTCGTCAAACGCGGCCAAAAGCCCCTTGCCGCGCGGTTGACTAAGCCCTGTGCAGCCCTAAACTCCCGCCCGGTTCGAATTTCGTTCATTTCCGAGGCTTTTGATGGCGGATAATCCGCAAAGAACGGGGCATGCCCGCCCCCTTTCCCCCCACCTGACAATCTGGCGCTGGCAAGTCACCATGTTGTCGTCAATCATGCACCGGGCCACCGGCATGGCCCTGTCTGCGGGCGCCATCGTGCTGGCCTGGTGGCTGGTTTCGATCTCCAATGGACCCGAAGGCTATGACAGTTTCATGGTCTATGCCGCCATGCCGCTGGGCGTGATTGTTCTGTTCGGCTTCACCTGGTCCTTCGCCTTTCACTTTTTCAACGGCATCCGGCATCTGGCCTGGGACCTGGGCTATGGCTTCGACAAGCATGTCGCCACCAAGACCGGCTTTCTGGTCTTTGCGCTGTCCTTCGTCGTCGCGATCGCCGTCTTCGCCTTTGTCTGGACCGGCCATGCGGGATATTTGCGATGAAATCTGCGCAGACCCCTTTGCACAAGGTCCAGGGCCTGGGCGCTTCCCATTCCGGCACCGGCCATTTCTGGCGTGAGCGCGTCACCGCCGTTGCCCTGATCCCGTTGTCGCTGTGGTTTGGCTTCGCGATCCTGGGGCTGGTCGGCACCAATGAAGTGGTGATGGTGCAGTTTCTCGCCCATCCCTGGAATGCGCTGCTGATGGCGGCCTTCGCCGTGACAACCCTGTATCACATGAGCCTTGGGCTTCAGGTGGTGATTGACGATTACGTCCATACCGCCGGCATGAAGGTGTTTTTGCTGTTCGCCGTGCGCGTTGTGGTGATCGCCATCATTGCCACCTGTGTCTTTGCGCTTATTCGCATCGCCTCCGTATAGGTCCCGCCATGTCCGCTTATGAAATAGTCGATCATACTTTCGATGTCGTGGTGGTGGGCGCCGGCGGCGCGGGCTTGCGCGCGACCCTGGAATGCGCCGCCCAGGGCCTCAAGACCGCATGCATCACCAAAGTGTTTCCCACCCGCAGCCACACCGTGGCCGCGCAGGGCGGCGTTGCCGCCAGCCTGGGCAATATGGGCGAGGATGACTGGCGCTGGCACATGTACGACACCGTCAAGGGTTCGGACTGGCTGGGCGACCAGGATTCCATCGAATATCTGTGCCGCCACGCGCCCGACGCCGTCTATGAGCTGGAACATTTCGGCATGCCTTTTTCGCGCACCGCCGATGGCAAGATCTATCAGCGCGCCTTTGGCGGCATGACCAGCAATTATGGCCAGGGCATCGCGCAGCGCACCTGCGCCGCCGCCGACCGCACCGGCCATGCCATGCTGCACACCTTGTACGGTCAATGCGTCAAGCATGAAGTCAATTTCTTCATCGAGTATTTTGCCCTCGACCTGATCATGGATGACGGCGCGGTGCGCGGCGTGATGGCGTGGAATCTCGATGACGGCAAACTGCACCGCTTCCGCGCGCACCGGGTCATCATGGCGACGGGCGGCTATGGCCGTTCCTATGCCTCCTGCACCGGGGCCCATACCCAGACCGGCGACGGCAATGCCATGGTGCTGCGCGCCGGCCTGCCGCTGCAGGACATGGAGTTCGTGCAGTTCCATCCCACCGGCATTTTCGGCGCCGGCGTGCTGATCACCGAAGGCGTGCGCGGTGAAGGCGGCTATCTGACCAATTCCGAAGGCGAGCGCTTCATGGAGCGTTACGCTCCCAACGCCAAGGATCTGGCGTCACGCGATGTCGTCAGCCGCGCCATGACCATCGAGATCCGTGAAGGCCGCGGCGTCGGCCCCAACAAGGATCACATCTTCCTGCATCTGTCGCATCTCGACCCCAAGATCATCGCCGAGCGCCTGCCCGGCATCACCGAAAGCGCGCGCATCTTTGCCGGCGTGGATGTGAACAAGGAGCCGATCCCGGTCCTGCCCACGGTGCATTACAATATGGGCGGCATTCCCTGCGCCTATACCGGCGACGCCCTGACTTTGACCTCCGGCAATCCCGATACCGTGGTGCATGGTTTGATGGCGGTCGGTGAAGCGGCCTGCGTCTCGGTCCATGGCGCCAATCGCCTGGGCTCCAACTCGTTGATCGATCTTGTGGTGTTCGGCAAAGCCGCCGGCATGCAGGCTGCCAAGGAATTGTCCGGCATCGGCGATCACCAGGATTTGCCCAAGGGCGCCGGCGACGAAGCCATTGCCCGCTTCGACCGTTTCCGCAATGCCAATGGCAACACGCCCACCGCCAAACTGCGCGCCGCCATGCAGAAGGCAATGCAGGAAGATGCGGCTGTGTTCCGCACCGGCGACAGCCTCAAGCAAGGCGAAAAGCGCATTGCCGAAATTTATGCCCAGCGCGGTGATATCTCGATCAAGGACCGCTCGCTGATCTGGAATACCGATCTGGTGGAGGCGCTGGAATTTGACAACCTCATTCAGCAAGCGGTGGTCACGGTGGCCGGCGCGGTCAATCGCCAGGAAAGCCGCGGCGCCCATGCCCGCGAAGACTTTCCGGATCGCAACGACGAGACTTGGATGAAGCACACTCTGGCGTGGCTCGATCCCGATACCGGCAAGGTGCGGATCGATTACCGCCCGGTGCACACCTACACGCTGACCAGCGACGTTGAATATATCAAGCCGAAGGCCCGCACCTATTAGACGGAACTTTCGTTCCCCCTGATCGTTGGATAGGGGGAGAAAACGTCATGAAACGGCTCGCCTTCGCATTCGCATTGCTGCTCACCGTCCCGGCGCTTGCCCAAACCGCGCAAACGCCAGCCGGTCCTTCCACCGCCATGACACCCGCGCCCGACGACCGGGCCAAGCAGTGGGTGCAACTGGTGGACGACAAGAATTACGCTGACGCTTACAAGCAGATGGGCGTCGCCGCGCAAAGCAAGGTTGCTGCTGGTCCCTGGACCCAAAAAGTCAGCACGACACGCGATCCCTTGGGCGCGATGGCGACCCGCACCATCAAGGATGTGAAACTCACCAAGACCCTGCCCGGCATGCGCGATGGCCAGTATGCGACCGTGCAGTTCGACAGCAGCTTCGCCCACAAGACGGCGGCGGTCGAAACCGTGGTGTTGACGTCTGAAAAAGGCGGCTGGTCCGTCATCGGCTATTTTATCAACTGAAGCCGTTCAGATTGGGTTCAGGCGGAAATCGCCATCCTTGGCTTTCCCGGGAACTTTTAGCGCGCCCGGCCATTATTATTACAAGCCTGTAACATACTGCCAAAGTGGAGCAAAACATGTTCAAGAAAATCACGATGTCAGCCGCCACAGCCACGCTGATGCTGGGTCTTGGCGCCACCGGCGCCATGGCCGACGATTGCAGCGGTCGTGACCACAGCACCGGAACTGCCGTTGGCGCGGTGGGCGGAGGCCTGATTGGCGGCCTGGCAACACACAGTGTGCTGGGCGGCCTTGGCGGCGCCCTACTGGGCGGTCTGGCCGGCAACGCTGTCAGCCGCGATATGGACTGCGACGACCAGCGTCATGCCGCCGAGTCCTATGACCGCAGCTTCAATGGCCGGGTCGGCGAGCGCCATGATTGGGAGAGCGATGACCACGACCATGGCTACACCGTCACCGACCGCGAATATCGCCGCCGCGGCCGTCTCTGCCGCGACTTTACCCAAGTGACCTACCGCCATGGCCGGGAAATGGACCAGCACGGCACCGCCTGCCGCGGCCGTGATGGTAATTGGGAATTCATGTAAACGCCCAAACGCTTGATATTTCTCAGAAATTTAACAAGCCTCGGCAGAAATGCCGGGGCTTTTGTCTTTCCTGGCAAGAATTGCGTAACCAATGCCCCGTAAGCTTTGCGCGTAATCTCAGCAGTGAATTTATCCATGGCTGAAACTTGGTCCATCAGCGTCGGCAGCAGGGTCTATGGCCCCTACTCCATCGAGCAGATGCACGCCTTCCATGCCGAAGGGCGTCTGGCGACGCATTCGCTGGTGGCCCGCGCCGGCGAAGAACAGTTTCATCCCGCCGGTGAAGACACCGAACTGGCGCTGCTGTTTCCCACTGTCGCGGCGCCGGTCAGCGAACCGATGCCCGAGGCCGCTGCGCCGCAATCTCAGCCCGAGCCGCATCGTTTCGGCCGTGAGACGGAATCCAGCGCCAGCGACCGTTCGCGCTTCGTGATCATTTCAGACATGAAAACCAGTTCGATCAGCGCCCTGGAAGAAGAGATATTCAAGCTCGGCCCTGCCTATCGCTTTATGCCCCAGTCCTGGGTGCTGACCAGCGAAGCCTCGCTCAACACCATTCGCCATGCCCTGATGCAGAAGCTGGGCAAGCTCGACACGATTTTCATCGTGGACACCGTCCATGACCGCGCCGCCTGGTTCAATTTCGGTCCCGAAGCCGACACCCGCGTGCGCCGCATGTGGTCGCGCACACCTGAAGGCGCCCGCAAGGCCAGCTAAGGCTTTTGCGCCAGGCTTGATGCAAAGCGCCTGAAATTGGCGACGTAACCTGCTGCCGACAATTTTAATCCTGCCTGCTGTTCTTGCGTCAGGCTTCGCACGCCCCGCGCCGGCTGGCCCAATATCATCATGCCGTCTTCGAAGCTCTTGTCCTCGGTGACCAGCGATCCCGCCCCCACCAGCGACGTGGCGCCGATCCGCGCCCGGTTGAGCAGGATGGCGCCCATGCCAATCAGCGAGCCGTCGCCCACCAGCGCCGAATGAATAATGACGCGATGGCCGACCGTCACGCCATCGCCGATCACCACCGGCTGGCCGGGATCAGCATGAATGATGCTGTTGTCCTGAATGTTGGAATCCGCCCCGATGGTGATCCACTCATTGTCACCGCGAATGACCGCGCCCCACCACACGCTGGCATTCTTTTTCAGCCGGACCTTGCCGATCACGACCGCATTGGGCGCGATCCAATAATCGCCTTCTGGCGGCAGTTCGGGTGTCACGCCATCGAGGGAATAAACCGGCATTCGCAAAACCTTGATCTTGGGCCGCGCAATTATCCACAACCTGATCACAAAAACCGTTACGCTGAAAGCAAGCGACGTGATTCTCGGGGGCCGATCGGAGTGCATAAAAGCACTGTGTATCCTGCCAATATCAAGGGCTTCTGGGCCGGTACCCGACTTCGCGCGCTTGTTTCCTCACATCATCAGCACCGAGTTGGGAGTACCCATGGCAAAGCGTTCAACGCGTTCCAAATCCCGTGATCATGGCTTTTCGTCAACGCAGAATGTGCACCCGCTGTTTCCGCGCAGCAGTTGGTCGCCGCACCAGGCCGACCAGGAATCCCGGGATCGAAAGTATGTAAAGAATGTGCGCGCCATGAGCGCGACGCAGCAGCAATTGATGGACGCGATTGACGAGAAAAGCGTGGTGCTCGCGCTGGGTCCGGCCGGAACGGGCAAGACTTATTTGGCCATCGCCAAGGCGGTGGAAGCCCTGGAAAGCGGCAAAGTCAGCCGCATCGTCCTGTCGCGGCCGGCGGTGGAAGCGGGTGAATCGCTGGGCTTCCTGCCCGGTGACATGAACGAAAAGCTGGCCCCCTATCTGCGCCCGCTTTACGACGCGCTCACGGAACGGCTGGGGACCAAGCGGCTCAAGGCGATGCTGGCCGACGGCGTCATCGAGATCGCGCCGGTGGCCTATATGCGGGGCCGCACGCTCAGTGAATCCTTTGTGGTGATCGATGAGGCGCAGAACTGCACCTACACCCAGATCAAGATGCTGCTGACGCGGCTGGGGTGGCAATCCACCATGGTGCTGACCGGCGATCCGGACCAGACCGACTTGCTGCCCGGCATTTCAGGATTGCATGACATCGCCAAACGGCTGGAAGCGCTGCCGGATATTCCGGTGGTGCGTCTGGGCGAAGGCGACATCGTGCGCCATCCCCTGGTCGCCAGCATGCTGACGGTTTTATAGTTACAACTTCATGTAAAAAGACAGGATCACCAGACCCAGCGCAAAGGACCAATAGCCGGCGATGGTGATGGCGAAGACATAGGCAGCGGTTGAGCAGGCATTGCCGCGGAACGAGCGTGTTGCGTTGTTGAACAGCACGCTCGGCCCTGCCACCGTCATGACTGCGAAATAGACCATCGTTTCGGCGCGGCTGATCGGCTTGCGTGCCAGGATGCGGTAGAAATTGGCCGCGATCCCGGACAGGGTCAGCCCGCCCGCCACCGCGAATAAAAGTTCCACTGCCTGTCTCACGATCGTCCCTCCGGTGGCCGTGATCAGCGTGTGAATGAAGGCCGCAGATGCACCAGCTGCGCGCCAGGCGCGGCGGCGAACTCGGTCTTCATGGCCTGAAAGCGCGCCAGATGCTGCGCGGAAAGCGGGATAAGCCCGCCGATAAAGCCGACCAGGGCGAAGGCCAGCATGGCGTTAATAAAGAAGCGCATGTCTCACAATGATCCGGATTGATGTTTCCGGGGTACGCTTCGCAAGAATTGGGCACAGATGGCCTGCGGCACCTGTCCGGCGCCTGGCAAATTGCTAAAATGGTTAAATGCGAGGCGAGACGTGAGCCGGTCCGGCGAACAGGCGGAAATCCACCAACATTCGGGATGGCTGATCCCGCTTGTGTTGGCGCTTGTCATCCTGGCGCTGTGCGGCGCCTTCCTGCTTTACGATCTGCGGCCGGGCACTGGCCTGTTTCGGAACAACGGCCCCACCGCCGATGCCAGTGCCGTGCGGGTATCGGTGCGGGGCGTGAAATTCGAAGTCCCGGGCAATTACCTGGATTCGCGCACCACAAGGCGGGGCGGCGATCTGGATGTGATGGGCTTGTCCACCCTGCTGCCGGATATGCGCGGCTATAGCGCCGCCGACGCCGCCCTGTTCCTCAGCAATGCCGCGGATTCCCCGGTGATCCATCTGGTCTTGCGCGGCGACACCAACACCCTTAGCGGCGCCGACCGGCTGGCGCGGATCTATATGCCGTATATCGCCGACCCCGGCGGCACACCGGACCAGTTCGGCCTGACGCGCTACACCTTTCGCACCGGCACGGGCTATGAGCGCAACGATCTGTATGTCGGCAGCAGCGGCGCGGCCCAGTTGCTGCTGCTGTGCGAACGCCCGGCGCAGGACTTGCCCAGCCCCAACTGTCTGGCGATTGACCGCCCGGTGGCATCGGGGGTCAATCTGTCCTACCGCTTCAAGCGGGCGCAGCTTTCACGCTGGCGCGATATCGCCGGCGGCGTGGATGGCCTGCTGGCCAAATTCATGACGCATCAGACGCGATAAAGCTCTTTGATCGCACCCCGCCTTGGAACGAGCGCATGCAGCGCTCCGGCAAAAGCGGGAAACAGGAGCAGCGCCGCGGCCAAGCCGATACCGGCATGCAGCGCTGCCAGTGGCCCGCCGCGCGGCACGGCGGCGATCATCGCCGCCAGCCCGGCAAATGCGATGCCCGCACCACAACCTTCCATAGCGCGGGTCCAGGCCAGGGTTTGCGCGTCGCCGCGCCGTCGCCATAGCGCGGCGGCCCGGCCCAGGGTCAACGCGAAAAGCAGAAACAGCATCAGCGTCCCTCCCACGCCGCCGGTGAAAAGCAGCACCAACGCGGCTGCCGCCGTTGCTGCAAAGGCGGCGCGGCCATCACGGGTCAGCGCCAGGATGATCACCCCCACCACAGGCGCCGCCAGCCAGTCGAACAAGGGTGGCTGGTTGGTGATCTGGAAATATCCCAGCACTGCCAGCACCAGACCGGCGCCGGCCAAGGCCAGGCTCCAGCGCGGTTCGGCAATCCGGGCGGCGAAAGCAAAAAACCGCAGCATCGTTTCGCGGCGGCGATTGCCACGCGCGACGGCCTCTTCGTCAATCGGTACCGCCAGCACCAGAGCGGGAAGGAACAGGACAGTCGCTGCCGCCGTGGCCAGCAGGCTTTGCAACTGCACCGCCACATGCAGCGACCAGAAAATGGCGAAGAACAAGGCCCCGGCCAGCGCCGGGAACGGCTTGGCCAGCGCGATGGGTGCGTCCTCGTCTTTCAGCAGCGCATCGGCATAGGCGCCCGTCGCCAGCAAAGAAAAAGCCACGATCAGCGCATAGGCCGAATTGCCGAACCACAGAATGCCGGGAAACGGCGCCAGTGCCGCGGCAAGCGCCAGCCCGGCATGGCGCAGATATGCCAGCGCCACGACAAAACCGCCCAGCCCGGCCAAAGCGAGCGCCCAGGGATCAGCTTGCGGAGAAAAGCAAAGCGCCGCCGCAATGACGGCGGCGAAAAGCAAAAGGCTGAGAAGGCGCAGGGTATAAAAAAGCGGCGCCATCCTGCCGCTCATCAGGTGCGGCTGGCGGGCAGCTCCGGCAGGTCCATTTCCAGGATCGCCATGTTAAACGCGTAGGAGACTTCGCCATCTTCTTCGTCGCGGAACAGAACCCCGACAAATTCGCCACCAACCTGGACTTCGACCGAGTCCGTCTGTTTGGGCCGCTCGACAATGGTGATGGTGTCGAGGCGAAACAGGTTGCGCAGATATTTTTCCAGACGCAAAATTTCGCTGCGGGTCATGGGTTCCTCAAGGCCGTGGTGGAAGCTCTGACCTCGCATAAGGCCGGGGGGATGGTCAAGCCGGGCGCGATACGATGATCAGCCGGTCTTGTCGTCGTCAATGACGTGATTCATCTCATGCGAAGGCCGTTCACTGCCCTTGCAGTTGACCAGCTTGGCGGGAACACCGACGGCCGTGCAGCCGGCGGGAACCGCGCTCAGGACGACGCTGCCGGCGCCGACCCGGCTATATTCACCGATCTCGATATTGCCCAGCACCTTGGCGCCCAGCGAGATGAGCACGCCGCGGCGGATTTTGGGATGGCGGTCGCCACTTTCCTTGCCGGTGCCGCCCAGGGTGACATCCTGCATGATGGAGACATCGTCTTCCACCACTGCGGTCTCACCGATCACCACGCCGGTGGCGTGATCAATCATGATGCCGCGACCCATCGTGGCGGCGGGATGAACATCCACCGCAAAAAGCTGCGAAATGCGGCTCTGGAAAAACAGCGCCATCGCCTTGCGGTCCTGCCGCCACAACCAATGGGCAATCCGGTAGCATTCCAGGGCATGGAAGCCCTTGTAGAAAAGAAACGCCTCGACGAAGGAATGGCAGGCGGGATCGCGGTCCAGCACTGCCGACAGATCGGCCCGCATCGCGGCGCCGATTTCCGGATCGGCGGCAATCGCCTCTTCAAAGGTTTCGCGCACCGCCAACGGGCTCAGATCTTCGCCGCCCAGCTTTTTGGCCATGTGATAGCTGAGGGCATGTTCCAGCCTGTCATGCTTGAGCACAGTGGCATGGACAAAGCCGGCCAGCGCCGGTTCGCGCTCGGCCATGGCTTCGGCTTCTGCGCGCAGCCGTTCCCAGACGGGATCGCAGCTCGCCAGTTTTTCGCGGGGGATGGCCATGTTTTCGTTCCTCAAGACCGAGCTTTTACCACAAACTGCTGTAGAATTTCAAAACGGGGATACAGGCTATGATTTCCCCCAATTCCGTTCATTAAGATGGCCCCAGCCGACCCTGATTCAACCCTCATTTTCCGCCAGGTATCCATGTCCCATAAAGAAAAAGGCCCCTTCAACCTGCCCGCCCCGGCGGCGCTGACCCTGCTGCTCAGCCGCCGTTCTGGCTCGGCCAAAGCGATGGGCGAGCCGGGACCTTCCAAGAAACAACTGGATGCGATTTTGCAGGCCGGCGGCCGCACGCCCGACCACGGCAAGCTGTTCCCCTGGCGCTTTATCGTTTTCCAGGGCAAGGCGCGGGCGCGCGCCGGCGACATTTTGGCCGAAGTGATGGCCGCGCAAGGCGAGCGCGACAAGCAGGTGGAAGAAGAGCGGGCACGCTTCCTGCGCGCCCCGGTGGTTGTCGCGGTGATTTCCTCCGCCCGCGAACAGCACAAAATCCCGGTATGGGAACAGGAATTGTCAGCGGGGGCCGCGTGCGAGAATATTCTCGTCGCCGCCCATGCCCAGGGCTTTGTCGGCAACTGGCTGACGGAATGGTATGCCTATCATCCCATCGTCAAGGAACGGCTGGGCTTGAAGCCCGGCGAACGGGTGGCGGGATTCATCTATATCGGCACCTCGACGGCAGAGCTGGAGGAACGGCCCCGGCCGGAGATGGAAAAGATCGTCTCCTATTTCTAGAAGCCGATAAGGAAGCTGTAGGCGATGAAAGACAGCGCCGCAGCGGCGGGAATTGCAGGCAGATACCAGGAGTTCATGTCCAACCCTCGAAATGCGAGACGTTGACATAACTATCCCTGGCTGGCGTTCCATGCCGGCCTGCGCGCCTTGGTCATGCCAGCCGCGCATGGCTCCATTTCTTCAGCGAATCCCCAGCAATTTGTGGGTCTGCAGCGACAGGCGCCATTGCGGGTTGGCCATGCAATAGGCCGCGGCGGCGGCGGTATTGGCGGCCTGGGCTGCATTGTCCATCGGCTGCAGGAAGAAATGGCGGAACCCCTGCCCGGCATATTTCTCCGGCGCGCCACCCGCCTGCGGAAATACCAGCTTCAGTTCGTCGCCGTGTTTGAGGCGCTGCGGCGCATCCGCCTTCGGACTGACACAGATCCAGTCAATGCCAGGCGGCGGCTCCAGGGTGCCGTTTGTTTCAATCGCGATCTCGAAGCCTTTGTCATGCAGCGCCGCGATCAACGGGCCATCCAGTTGCAGCAAAGGCTCGCCGCCAGTGCACACGACATACGGCTTGCCGCCGCCGGGCCATTTGCCCGCCACAATAGCGGCCAGGCTGTCGGCTTCGGCGAATTTTCCGCCATCCGTGCCATCGGTACCGACAAAATCCGTGTCACAGAATTTGCACACCGCTTCTGCGCGGTCCTTCTCAAGACCCGTCCACAGATTGCAGCCGGCAAAACGCAGGAACACGGCGGGCCGGCCAGCCTGCGCACCCTCCCCCTGCAAGGTGTAGAAAATCTCTTTGACGCTGTAGGTCATGCAGCCTTGAATTTCGCATAACCGTCAGCGCGCAATTTGCAGGACGGACAGACACCGCAGCCATAACCCCAATCATGACGGTTGCTGCGATCCCCCTCATAGCAGGTGACGGTTTCCTCCAGCACCAGGTCGAGCAGCGCCTTGCCGCCCAGACTCTGGCCCAGCGCCCAGGTCGCGGCCTTGTCGATCCACATCAATGGCGTATGGATGCGGATCTCGCGCGCCAGGCCAAGCGACAAAGCCCTGGCCGTGGCCTGAATGGTTTCATCGCGGCAATCGGGGTAACCGGAAAAATCCGTTTCGCACATGCCGCCTACCAGATCATTGATATCGCGGCGATAGCCCAGCGCTGCGGCGGCGGTAAGGAACATCACATTGCGGCCGGGCACGAAGGTGTTGGGCAGGCCATGCGCGCCCATCTCGATCACCATTTTTTCGGTCAGGGCGCTGCCGCCGATGGCCTTCAGCGTATTAAGCGGCAGCAGGTGATCGGGGCCGAGTTTGGCGGCCCAAGCGGGAAACCCCGCCTTGATGCCGGCCAACACAACAGGCCGCGCCGCCAGTTCGCTGGCATGGCGCTGGCCGTAATCGAAGCCCACAGTTTCGACATGGCCAAAACGCTCCAAGGCCCAGGCCAGGCAGATGGTGGAATCCTGCCCGCCGGAAAACAGCACCAAGGCTTTTGCGGTCGTCATGCCGGGTTCTTTAGAACAAATCCGGCAGCGATGTCAGCTTTTTCGCCAAGCGCTTATCGGGTGCTTTCAGGCGCTCAGCGCGCGCTTTTCGCTGCGGGAGGCCGGCAGGCTGACAGTCACGCTGGTGCCGGTGCCTACCGCGCTGACAATGGTGACCGTGCCGCCATGCAATTCGGTCAGGGCGCGGGCCAGGGAGAGGCCCAGCCCGGCGCCCTCAAATTTGCGGGCCAGCGAACCGTCCAGGTGGCGGAACGGTTCCAGCGCCGCAGCGATGGTTTCCTGCGCCATGCCGATGCCGCTATCCTCGATCACGAAACTGATGCCGCCATCGGCGCCGGCAAAGGCCCTGATCGCGACACGGCCTTCGGCCGGGGTGAATTTGATGGCGTTGGACAGAAGATTGCCAAGCGCCTGGGTAAGACGGCGCGGGTCCACGGATACCGCCGGCAGATTGGCGGGCATGGTGATGGCGATGGCGCGGTTTTCACCCGTGGTCGAACGCGCCATGGCAATCGCCTGTTCGGCAATGTCCTGCGGCGTGGTCAGGCGCTCTTCAATGGTCAGCAGCCCGCCCTCCAGGCGCGAAACATCCAGCACGTCATTGATGATCGCCAGCAGGCGTTTGCCGGAGGCGTGAATGTCGGCGGCGTAATCGCGATAGGCGGGTTGGCCGTTGACGCCCAGAAGTTCGTCGCGAATGATTTCGGAAAAACCCAGCACCGCATTAAGAGGGGTTTTGAGTTCATGGCTCATCGCCGCCAGGAAAGCCGCTTTGGCGCGGTTGGCAAGTTCGGCCTGGCGCAGCGCGGCGCGCAGGGCGCGTTCCGCTTCGAACTTCTCAGTGACGTCTTCCACCGTGCCTTCGTAGCAGATGAGGATGCCGGACCAGTCGCGCACGGCGCGGGCATTTTCCGAAATCCAGATGCGTTTGCCGGACTGATGATAGATTTCCGAAATGAAATCGGTGACCAGATCATCAGCCTGCATCAAGGCGCGGAATTCGTCCCGCCGTCCGCTATTCACATAAAGCTGCGCCCCGATGTCGGTGAGACCCGACATCAGGTCTTCCGGCGTACCGTAACCATAGATCTGCGCCAGGGCCTGATTGACCGCCAGATAATGCCCTTCCGGCGTGGTGCGGAAAATGCCTTCGATCGCGTGTTCGAAAAAGGCGCGATAGCTGGCTTCGCCCGCCGTGAGGCGCTTGCGGGTATTGTCATTGACCCGGCCCAGCATCGCCAACACCAGCGACAGCACAGCCAGGATTACCAGACCGGCGACAAATTCGTCGCCCAGCCCATTGGCCAATCCCAGCCCGATCACCATGCCAAACGCGAAGACAGCGAGCGACATGGAGATTTTATGGCCCAGGCGTGTTTCGCCATTGGCCGCTTGCACGCCCGTGTGTTCGGCTGACAATGACAATCCACGCGGCAAGCTGGCGCTCCGTCTCTTCATGTCTTCTGAGTAAGGTAAAAACATAAATAGCCCGTTGCACTTAGCGCAATTCGGGCGGAATCTGAGGGCCCGCAAAGGGTGCCGCGGTCATGAATTGTCAACCAAGCTTTCCCGGCGCTTAACAGCAGCGGGACGCGCGATCTTTTTCTGCCTTCGCGGCGGACAAACTGCCTTTTTTCCATGCAGAACCGCAATTGTCTGACGCCGGCCTTTGTGTGAAATTGTACAAATCTCCCCGCCAAAATTTTTTGCCGGAAATTCGAAAGCGCTGTCATGCCGATCCTTCATCCCGCTCAGCGGCAGACAAACTGATGCCCCCGCGCGCCTGGCAACGCATGCTGAGCGGACGGCGACTGGATTTGCTGGAACCCAGTCCGCTGGACATCGAGATCACCGACATCGCCCATGGCCTGGCGCGGGTGGCGCGCTGGAACGGGCAGACCAAGGGCGCGCATGCCTTTTCGGTGGCGCAGCATTGCGTGCTGGTCGAGCGTCTGACAGCCGAACTCAATCCGCGCCTGACGCGGGAGGCCCGCCTGATGGCGTTGCTGCATGACGCGCCAGAATATGTTGTCGGAGACCTCATTAGTCCCTTCAAGGCGGCTATCGGCGTGAATTACAAAGCCCTGGAAAACAAACTCCAGGCCGCCATTCACCTGCGGTTTGGGCTGCCGGCGCTGGTGCCCGCGAGCCTGGCCGCCCTGTTCAAAAAGGCCGATCGGCTTTCGGCCTTCCATGAGGCCACCCAGCTTGCCGGTTTCGCGGAAGCCGAAGCCCGCCGCCTCTTCAGCCGCCCGCCCGTGCGGCTGAAAACACCCCGGCTGGTGCCGCTGCCGACAGCCGAAGCCCAGGCGCAATTCCTGGAACGATTTCACAGGCTCGCCGCCAAGCTGTGATAGATAGCCAAATGCCCCGTATTTTGGTGACACCCCTGTCGGCCCTGGAAGATGCGATTGAGAGCCATCGTCCCTCTCACATCGTCACCTTGCTCTCGCCCGAGCATATGATCGCAACGCCCGCCGGCTTTGCCGCAGAAAATCATCTCAAGCTGGGGGTCAATGACATTGCCGATCCCGCTGCCGGTGAACATCCACCAAGCCGCGTTCACATGGACCAGCTGCTGGCTTTCAGCCGGGGCTGGAATACGCAGCAGCCGCTGCTGATTCATTGCTGGGCAGGCATCAGCCGTTCCATGGCCTGCGCCTATGCCGTGCTGTGCGACCGCGCCGGGCCCGGCCGCGAAGTCGAAATGGCACTGATGATCCGCCGGGCAGCCAGCCATGCCAATCCCAATTCGCTGCTGGTGCGCCATGCCGATGCTGCCCTGGAACGCCAGGGGCGCATGCTCGAAGCGCTGAATGCCATGGGACCGCCGCTGCAGGTTGCCGAGGGCGTGACGACTGCCTTGAGGCTGCCATGAGCGCCTCTGCCATCAGTATCGGCCTGTCGGCGGCGATTGTATCGGTCGAACGGGAGCGGCCATTGGTGCTGGTGGTGGCGCATGACGGCACGGCGGACGCCCTGCCTTTCGGTCCTTTCAATCCCGTGACCCAGCGCACCTTGGAATCAGGTCTGCGCAAATGGGTGGGCGAACAGACGCGCTTCGACCTGGGGTATAGCGAACAGCTTTACACATTCGGTGATCGTGGCCGGCATTCGCCGTCGCCCGATGATGGGGCGCGGGTTGTGTCGGTGGGCTATCTCGCTCTGACGCGGCCCGGCGAGCCGCAGGCGCCGGATACACGCTGGCGCGGCTGGTATCAATATTTTCCCTGGGAAGACTGGCGTGAAGCGCGGCCCGCTTTGATCGACGGCGTCATCCTGCCCGCCCTGAAGAAATTCGTGAAGGAGGCGCCCAATCCCGCCACCGCCGAGCTGCGCCGCACCCGCATGCGGCTGTGCTTCGGAGATGGCGGCCTGCCCTGGGACGAGGAAAAAGTATTGGAGCGCTACGAGCTGTTGTACGAGGCCGGCCTGGTGCGCGAAGCATCGCGCGATGCCGGAAAACAAGCGCGCGAATTGCCCCAACTGGGCAGCCCGATGCTTTATGACCATCGCCGCATTCTCGCCACCGCCATCGCCCGGCTGCGCGGCAAGATGAAATACCGTCCCGTGGTATTCGAATTGATGGCGCCGTCCTTCACGCTGCTGGAATTGCAGCGCACGGTGGAGGCGCTGTCAGGCACGCGGTTGCACAAGCAGAATTTCCGCCGCCTGGTGGCCGAACAGGGGCTGGTGGAAGGCACGGGAAAATTCTCCGCCCCAACAAGGGGCCGCCCCGCCGAACTGTTCCGGTTCCGGCGCGAAGTCTTGCGCGAACGGCCCGCGCCCGGCGTGCGGCTCTCCTCCCGGCGATAATTTTGAAAGCCCTGTTGACTCGCACAGGGCTGCCCCGCATTAAACCAACCCGTTATTTAACTGTGTGGTTAAATGGATCGGCTTTCCGAGACGTTTCAGGCCCTGGCCGACCCCACCCGCCGGGCCATTCTGGCGCGGCTGACTCTGGGCGAAACCTCGGTCAATGAACTGGCAGAGCCCTTTGCCATGAGCCTGCCGGCCGTCTCCAAGCATTTGAAGGTGCTGGAGCGGGCAGGACTGATTTCCCGATCCCGCGACGCCCAGTACCGCCCCTGCAAGCTGGAGGCCCAGACGCTCAAAAGCGTGGATGAATGGCTGGATGAATATCGCCGCTTCTGGGAAGCGCGCCTCGACCGCCTCGATGCCTATCTCAAAAAGTTGCAGCGCAAACCTGCCAAACGCCGCAATGCAAAATAGGAGACGCCCATGACCGCGCCGGCAAAAACCATTCTCATCACCCGCCTGTTCGATGCGCTACGCGAATTGGTATTCGAATGCTGGCTGAAACCGGAACATCTCATCCACTGGTACAGCGCCGGCGATGGCTGGACCACGCCCTATGCCGAGAGCGACGGCCGCACCGGCGGGCGCTTCAAGATCGGCTTTGCCGGGCCGGACGGCAAAGTCGCGTTCGATTTCACCGGCACCTATGACGATGTGACGCCGTACGATTTGATCGCCTTCACCTCGGATGACGACCGGCCCATGCGCGTGGAATTTTCCGACCAGGGCGGCAAGACCCTCGTCACCTTTACCCTCACGCTCGAACCCACCCACAGCGAAGAACAGCAGCGACATGGCTGGACCGCCATGATTGAAAATCTCGGTAAATATCTCGAAAGGACAGAGGCATGATCACCACCAACACCTATCTGAACTTCAAAGGCAATTGCGAAGAAGCCTTCAAGGCTTACGAGAGAATTCTGGGCGGAAAAATTATCGCCCTGATAAAGCCTCAGGGCACGCCGATGGCAAGCCATGTGGCGCCGGACTTTCAGGACAAGGTCATGCATGTTCGCATGAGTTTGGGCGGCGCCGTAATCATGGGGTCCGATACGCCGCACGACAATTTCCAAGTCCCGCAGGGCTTCTCGGTCAATATCGGCGTCGACACAAGTGAAGAAGCCGACCGCATCTATGCCGCGCTGGCAGGAGGCGGCACGCAGATCATGCCGATCGCCGAGACATTCTGGGCGCATCGCTTCGGCATGTGCGTGGACCGGTTCGGCACGCCCTGGATGGTCAATTGCGAAAAGCCGATGTGAAGAAAATCAAATAACAAGTGGGAAAAAAGGAAAGACAATGACGCAGACAATTTTTGCCGAACGAACCATCACCCTCACCCGCCACTTCAAGGCGCCGCGTGCTCCGGTGTGGCAAGTCTGGACCGAGGCCAAGCACATCAAGGAATGGTTCGGGCCGGAGAATTTCACCAATCCCGTTGTGACGGGCGAGACAAAGGTGGGCAGCAAGATTCACATCACCATGCACGGCCCCCCCGGAACGGATTTCGACAAGGACTTCCCCTGCACCCTGCTGTTCCGCGAAGTGGTGCCGGGCGAGAAACTGGTGTTCGAGAATGACGCCATCGCCCCGGACGGCAGCACCATCATCGAGGGCCGCACCACGGTGACTTTCCGTGACAAGGACGGCGGCACCGAAATGGTGCTGGAGACCACCGGCAAGGCCCTAGTCGAATATGGCGCGGGTTATCTGCAGGGCATGGAACAGGGCTGGAGCGGCAGCTTCGAGAAAATGCGCCGCCTGCTGGAGAAATAGCAGGCTTCCTCTGCAAAAAGGTGCGGGCGGCCATGCGGGCCGTTCGCGCCTGCACTCTTGACCGGCTTATGCTCAGGTGTAGCATAAGTCCTGCGAACCGGCTCTTGAATGCCGGGTTTTTTGCCCCATATTTATACTCGAAATGAGTATTAATAGCAGGTAAGGGAAGGCGACGAAAATGGGACTGGAACTGGCCTATACCGATGCGGTCGCGCGTGCGACCAGCAGCCTGTACGCCAAAGTCTCCCGCGTTATTCCGGAAATGGAATGGCCGGTGCACGCGCCCTTGATCGCGGAAATCAATCGCCTCAAGCGCGAAAAAAACGCCGTTATCCTGGGCCACAATTACATGACGCCCGAGATTTTCCATTGCGTCAGCGATTTCGTGGGCGACAGCCTGGCCCTCGCCCGGGAAGCGGCGCGCACCGATGCCCAGGTGATCGTGCAGGCGGGTGTGCATTTCATGGCCGAGACGTCGAAAATTCTCTCGCCGCAGAAGACCGTGCTGATCCCCGATAGCCGCGCCGGCTGCTCGCTGGCCGCTTCGATCACGGCGGCGGATGTGCGGCTGATGCGCCAGAAACATCCCGGCGTGCCGGTGGTCACTTACGTCAACACCTCCGCCGAGGTGAAGGCGGAAAGCGATATCTGCTGCACCTCGGGCAATGCCGTTGCGGTGGTGGAGAAGATCGCGGCCGATTTCGGCACCGACACCGTCATCATGATCCCCGACCAGTATCTCGCCCGCAATGTCGCGGCCAAGACGGGCATCAAAGTGATCACCTGGGCCGGCGCCTGCGAAGTGCATGAGCGTTTCACGCCCGAGGAAATCCGTGGCCTGCGCGCCGCCAACCCCGGCATCACCGTGCTGGCGCATCCCGAATGCCCGCCCGACGTAGTGGCGGAGGCCGATTTCGCCGGTTCCACCGCCGCCATGATCGGCTATGTCGGCCAGCATCATCCGGCGCGGGTGGTGCTGATCACCGAATGCTCGATGAGCGACAATGTCGCGGTGGAATATCCCGATGTGGATTTTGTGCGGCCCTGCAATCTGTGCCCGCACATGAAGCGCATCACCTTGGCCGGTATTCTCAAATCGCTGCAAACCATGACCACGGAAGTGGTGGTGGATCCGGTTGTGTCCGCCCGCGCCAAGGTTGCGATCGACCGCATGCTGGCCATCCGCACATGAAAACCCGCATTGACAATGTGATCGAGACGGATGGCGCGCTGATATTGGGCGCGGGCATTGCCGGCCTGTTTACCGCCCTCAAACTGTCGCCCCTGCCCTGCCTGGTGCTGGCAGGATCGCGGCCCGGCACCTCCGGCTCCAGCGCCTGGGCCCAGGGCGGCATCGCCGCCGCGATGGGCGAAGGCGATGGCTGGCAGAGCCATGCCGCCGACACCGTGGCGGCGGGCGCGGGGCTGTGTGACGCCGATATCGTCAATCTGGTGGCGCGTGAAGCGCCGCAGCGCATTGCCGACCTGATCGCCTATGGCGCGCCTTTTGACCGCAATGCCGATGGCTCTTTGGCGCTGGGGCTGGAAGCGGCCCATTCGCGCCCGCGCATCGTCCATGCCGGCGGTGATCGCGCCGGGGCAGAAATCTCCATGACCCTGGCGGCGCGGGCCCTGGCCACCCCTTCGATCAAGGTGCTGGAAGGCTTTCACGCCGTGGAACTGGCGATGGAAGACGGCAAAGTGATTGGCCTGTTCGCCCGCAACGGCTCGGGCAGCGCGGCGCGGCTGGTGCTGTTTCGCGCCCGCGCCGTGATCTTCGCTACCGGCGGGCTGGGCGCGCTATATGCCGTCACCACCAATCCGCTGGAATCGCGCGGCGAAGGCTTGGGCATGGCGGCGCGCGCCGGGGCCGTGATCGCCGATGCCGAATTCGTCCAGTTTCATCCTACCGCCATCGCCATCGGGCGCGACCCGGCGCCGCTGGCCACCGAAGCGCTGCGCGGCGAAGGCGCAGTGCTGATCAATGAAGATGGCGAGCGCTTTATGACGGCGGTGCATGCCGATGCGGAATTGGCGCCGCGTGACATTGTCGCCCGCGCCATTCATCGCCAGATGACGGGCGGCCATAAAACCTTTCTGGATTGCCGTGATGCGATCGGCGGCAAATTCGCAAAGCATTTTCCCACAGTCCATGCCGCCTGCATCAGCGCGGGCATTGATCCGGCGCGCCAGCCCATTCCGGTGGCCGCCGCCGCCCATTATCACATGGGCGGCATTGCCTCTGACGCCAATGGCCGCTCCTCGTTGGACGGTCTTTGGGTGGCGGGCGAATGCGCATCCACGGGTCTGCACGGCGCCAACCGCCTGGCCTCCAACTCGTTGCTGGAAGGCCTGGTGTTCGGCGCCCGCGTTGCCGAGGATGTCCGCGGCATGGTCCAGGGCGGACAGGCGCACGGCCAGCCCCCTGCGCCCGTTGGGCTGGCGCTGGCCGCACCGCCGCATGTGCTGCGCGCCGCCATGAGCCGTCATGCCGGGCTTGAGCGCAGCGAAGAAGGTCTGGGCCACGCCCTCTCCGCCATCGCACGGCTTGAGCGCAATGCCGATGGCGAGCTGCTCAATATGCTGGCGGCGGCCCGGCTGGTGACGGCGGCGGCGCTGGTCCGCACCGAGTCACGCGGCGCCCATTGGCGCAGCGACTTCCCGCGCGCCGCGAAAAACAGCAAGCGCAGCTTTCTGACCCTGGCCGATGCCGAACGCATCGCGCAGGAAAGCATGCCGCTGCAACAAGCACAGTCCTGATGACAACGGGTGTTATCGCGCTGTCCTTCACCCGGCCACCCGCTGCGCTGCTGGTCGAGCCGCTCGTGCGTCAGGCATTGGAAGAAGATCTTGGCCGCGCCGGTGACATCACCTCGGACCTCACCATTGCTGCTGAGACACAAGCCATCGCAAAGCTTGTGGCGCGGGGGCCCGGCACCATCGCTGGATTGATCGCGGCGGAAGCGGCCTTCCGGCTGGTGGACCCGGCGCTCAAATTCTCGGTTTCAGCACCCGACGGCACCGCCGTGCAAAGCGGCGCGCTTCTGGCCACGGTCAGCGGCCCGGCCCGCGCCATCCTGTCGGCGGAGCGGGTGGCGCTGAACTTCGTCGGTCATCTGTCAGGGGTCGCTACCGCGACAGCGGCACTGGTGGCGGCGGTGGCGGGCACCAGGGCGCGCATTGTCTGCACCCGCAAGACCCTGCCCGGCCTGCGTATCTTGCAGAAATATGCCGTGCGCTGCGGCGGCGGCTTCAATCACCGCTTCGGGCTGGATGATGCGGTGCTGATCAAGGACAATCACATTGCCGCGGCCGGCGGCATCGCCCCGGCGCTGGCGCGCGTGCGCGCGGGCCTGGGGCACATGACCAAGGTCGAAATCGAAGTGGACAGCCTGGCGCAACTGGAAGAAGCGCTTGGCCTGGGCGCCGATACCATCCTGCTGGACAATATGGGCGTGGAAGAGCTGAAAAAAGCCGTGGCGATGGCAAACGGCCGCGCTGTGCTGGAAGCGTCCGGCAATGTCACATTGGCCACGGTGCGGGAGATTGCCGCCACCGGCGTCGATACCATCAGTTCCGGCGCAATAACGCACAGCGCCGCGAATCTGGATATCGGACTGGACGTCTAGGCGGCTTTACGAATCCGTCGAGTGCAGGATCGTGCCGCGATAGAATACGTGATTGCCGATCTGGGTGGTCTTGTTCATCGTATCAGCCCAGTCCGGGTTGACCGAGACGGCATGGAAGTTGGTCGCGCCGCTGGTGGCGTTGTGCAGCGGCACTTCGCCCGTCAGGATCTGCGCCGCCAGGCGTTCAGACTGGCGCCAGGCATCCTGTTCCTTGCCCTTGGTCAGTTCGCCGTTGCAGGTGAAGGTGAACTGGCAGCCCGGATGACCGGCGCCTTCATAAACCACCGCACAGATCGAATGGCCGTAATTGCCGGTATTCATGCGGTGGAACACCACCTCGGCAATGGCCTGCTGGCCGGTGCGGCCTTCGCCCCGGGCCTCGTAATACAGCACTTCCGACAGGCAGCGATGCTCGGCCAGCAGCTCGGTGGACACGGCGTCGGGACCGTTCTTGGCGGCAATCACAGTGACCGCCGCGGGCGCCAGCGCAGTGACGGCAGCATGGGCGCTGGGCGGCTGGTAGGTCATGGCGGACCCGATGGCGGCGCTGGCCGTGGCCAGAAAAATCGCCAGCGCAGCAATCAGCACGGTATCGGAACGCGAAATCGCGTCGCTCTTTTTCGTCTTGATCATTTGGAAAATTGACTCTTTCGGCTCTTGGTTTCGCTTGGTCTATATCGCTTGATCTAATTCGCGTTGCGCTGCTTTGCCCCTTCACCTGGCTCGGCCGATCGCTTGGCTATTTCGATTACGCTGTTTCGATTTCGCTACGTCCTCAAAAAGTTCCGAATGGTCCCCAACCCGGTATCGGGCATGCCGGGGCTTAGCCCGCAAAAAAGGGCAAGGTCAAATGAAAATTTTCACGGAACTGACACACCGTCATTTGACGCCGAGAAACCCAGGGTTTCCCTGTATCGTCCGTACACGGATTACGGCTTTTTTGTGTCCGAGCGCAAAGCCGCCTGTGCCGCGGCGAGTCGCGCAATTGGCACGCGAAAGGGCGAACAGGAGACATAATCCAGCCCTGAGTCGTGACAGAACTGGATCGAAGCGGGGTCGCCGCCATGCTCGCCGCAGATGCCGATCTTCAGTTTTTCGCGTGTGGAGCGTCCGCGCTCAGCCCCAATGCGAATAAGTTCGCCGACGCCATCCACATCAATCGAAACAAACGGATCGCGCGCGATCAAACCCTTGGCGAGATACTCATTCAAGAAGGATCCCGCATCATCGCGGCTGACTCCGAGCGTCGTTTGCGTAAGATCGTTGGTGCCGAAGGAGAAAAATTCGGCGGTCTGGGCGATCTCGGCAGCGCGCAAGGCGGCGCGCGGCAATTCGATCATGGTGCCGATCAGATAGGCGGGCACCTTGCCCTTTTCGCGTTTGATATCTTCGGCCACCGCGGCGATGCGGGCCGCCAGCATGTCCAGCTCGGTCTTGAATCCGACCAGCGGGATCATGATTTCCAGTTGCACGGCTTCGCCGCCCGTTGCCACGACATTGGCGGCGGCTTCCAGAATGGCGCGGGCCTGCATTTCATAGATTTCCGGGTAGGTAATGCCCAACCGGCAGCCGCGATGCCCCAGCATGGGGTTGGATTCATGCAACGCCACCGTGCGGGCGCGCAGGATATCCGGGCCGATGCCGGACGCCTTGGCCACATCGGCGATGTCTTCTTCCTTGTGCGGCAGGAATTCGTGCAGCGGCGGATCGAGCAAGCGGATGGTGACCGGCAGGCCGGCCATTTCCTTGAAGATCGCCTCGAAATCACCGCGCTGCATCGGCAGCAACTTGGCCAATGCGGTTTTGCGGCCTTCCTCGGTGTCGGCCAGGATCATCTGGCGTACCGCGATGATGCGATCGGCGTCGAAGAACATGTGCTCGGTACGGCACAGGCCGATGCCTTCCGCGCCGAACTTGCGGGCGGCGGCGGAATCGGCGGGCGTGTCGGCGTTGGTGCGGATCTTCAGCTTGCGGGTCTCATCGGCCCAGCCCATCAGGGTGCTGAAATCGCCCGTCAGTTCAGGACGGCGCATCTTGACCGCGCCCTTGAACACTTTGCCGGCGGCGCCATCAATGGTGATGATTTCGCCGCGCTTGATGGTAACGCCGCCCGAAGTCATTTCGCCCTTGGCGATATCAATCTTCAGCGAACCGGCGCCCGAAACGCAGGGCCGTCCCATGCCGCGCGCCACAACAGCGGCGTGGCTGGTCATGCCGCCGCGGGCGGTGAGAATACCGCGCGCCGCATGCATGCCGTGAATGTCTTCCGGGCTGGTTTCGGTGCGCACCAGGATGACGCTTTTGTTCTCGGCGGCCAACTTCTCCGCTTCCTCGGCGGTGAAGGCGACCTCGCCCGTGGCAGCGCCCGGTGAGGCGCCAAGACCGGCAGCGATTTCCTGCTTGGGCGCCTGGGGATCAAGTGTGGGATGGAGCAACTGATCCAATGCAGCAGCATCCACCCGCAGGATGGCGATCTTCTTGTCAATCAACCCCTCGCCCACCATATCCACCGCCGCCTTGAGAGCGGCTTCCGCGGTGCGCTTGCCCGAGCGGGTCTGCAGCATGAACAGCTTGCCTTCCTGCACGGTGAATTCCACGTCCTGCATGTCGCGGTAATGCTTTTCCAGCCGCTCACCGATGGCGAGAAGTTCGGCATAGGCCTTGGGCATCGCCTCTTCCATCGAAGGCTTGCGGCCACCCTGGCGTTCGCGCACGACTTTTGAGATCGGCTGCGGCGTGCGGATACCGGCCACCACATCTTCGCCCTGGGCGTTGATGAGGAATTCGCCATAGAGCAGCTTTTCGCCCGTGGCCGGATCGCGGGTGAAGGCGACGCCGGTGGCCGAAGTTTCGCCCCGGTTGCCGAATACCATGGCCTGCACCGTCACCGCCGTACCCCATTCCTCGGGAATGCTGTTCAGTTTGCGATAGGTGTTGGCGCGCGGCGAACGCCAGCTGCCGAACACCGCGCCGATGGCGCCCCACAATTGTTCTTCGACATTTTCAGGGAACGGCTTGCCCAGTTCCTTTTCGACCTGCTTCTTGTAATCGTTGGCGATGGCCTTGAGATCATCAGCATCCAGGTCGGTATCCAGTTCAACGCCTTTGTCTTCCTTGCGGGCGTGCAGGATTTCCTCGAAATGGGCATGGTCCACGCCCAGCACAACGTCGGAATACATCTGGATAAAGCGGCGATAGCTGTCATAGGCAAAGCGCGCGTCGCCGGTGATCTTGGCCAGACCTTCCGCCGTGGCGGCGTTGAGGCCCAGATTGAGAACCGTGTCCATCATGCCGGGCATGGAAACGCGCGCGCCGGAGCGCACGCTGACCAGCAGCGGCCTGGCAGGATCACCCAGAGTGCCGCCCGCCAGCTCGCCCACTTCGCGCAGCGCCTTGGCCACCTGTTCCTTCAGGTCGGCGGGATAGCTTTCGCCATTGGCATAATAATGAGTGCAGAATTCTGTGGTGATCGAGAAGCCCGGGGGCACCGGCAGGCCAAGATTGCTCATCTCCGCCAGGTTCGCGCCCTTGCCGCCCAGCAGGTTCTTCATGCCCTGCTCGCCTTCGGATTTGCCGTCGCCGAATGCGTAAACCCACTTCGTCATGTCTAACCCTCAATCTTCGAAAAATCGGCGACCTGGTGGAGCGCCGCGCGGAGAGACGCCAGCAGGTTCAGCCGGTTCTCTCGCAATTTGGGATTTTCGTCGTTAACCTTGACCCCATCGAAAAACAAATCCACGGGTCCCCGCAAGGCTGCCATCTGCCGCATGGCGGCGGCAAAATCCTCTTTTTCGAGGGCGGGCGCAATCCCGGCTTTGGCTTCGGAAAGCGCGGCAAACAGGCTTTTCTCGGCGGCGGCGTCCAGCAGGTCCGGGACGACCTCACCTATATAAGGCGCGCCCTCTTTCTTTTCCTCGGCCTTGAGGATATTGGCGGCGCGCTTGTAGCCCGCCAGCAGGTTGGTTCCGTCGTCGGTCTTGAGGAAGGCCTGCAGCGCCTCGACCCGGGCGACCAGCCGCACCAGATCATCCTCGTGTCCCAAAGCGAACACAGCGTCGATCAGGTCGTGGCGAGCACCCATTTTCTTCAGCGCAACTTTTAGCCTTTCTGCGAAAAAGGAAACGAGTGATTTCGTCAAATCTTCGATTGAAGAAAAGCTTCCCTCAGTGCGCCCCAATAAAAGGCGCTCACTTTGAAGTGCCAAAAATGCCTGACGGATAACATCTGCGAGATTTATGCGAAAATTATATTGAAGGACGATGCGCACAAATCCCAGAGCAGCTCGCCTAAGAGCGTAAGGATCACCTGAACCTGTGGGCTTTTCATCGATTGCGAAAAAACCGACCAAACTATCGATCTTATCAGCGATTGCGACAGCGCAAGATATCTTAGATGCCGGGACTAAATCGTCCACTCCCTTCGGCATATAATGTTCTTGAATAGCTTCGGCTACTTCCGCGACCTCCCCGTCGTGCGAGGCGTAATAATCCCCCATCAGCCCTTGGAGTTCAGGAAATTCACCAACCACTCCAGTAGTGAGATCTGCTTTTGATAAGAAAGCCGCTCGCTTGGCATTAGCTACATCTGCATCGATTTTTCCGGCGACGTATCCGGATAGCACCTCAATTCTTTTGACCCGTTCGTATTGAGTACCCAGTTTGGCGTGAAAGAAAATGCCTTTGAGAGCATCCACTCGGTCTGCCAGCTTTATTTTACGGTCCTCATCCCAGAAGAATTTCGCGTCCGATAAGCGGGCGCGCAACACTCGCTCATTGCCAGCAACGATCTGCTTGCCAGCATCTTCGGCGATCATGTTGGCAACCAAGGCAAAACGGTTGGCCAACTTGCCGCTCTCAGGATGGCTCAGCGAAAAATACTTCTGATGCGTCCGCATCGATGTCTGCAAAATTTCCGCCGGGACATCCATGAATTCATTTGGAATTGTGCCGGTAAGCACTACTGGCCATTCTACCAGTCCTGCTACTTCGTTGAGTAGACCTTCGTCCGGTATCATTTCCAATCCATGCACAAAAGCCTCGCTTTTGACGCCGTCTAGAATGATAGCTTTGCGATCTTCAGCATCCAAAATTACCCGGGCCGCTTTCAGCGATACTTCATAGTCCTCAAAACGCCGTACCGTCAGCGCTCCAACAGACAGGAAGCGGTGCCCATGTGTGATGTTGCTAGCTCGGATGCCAGCAGTCATGAAATCCAACACCTCCCCATCAAACGTACACAAGATGGAACGGAGCGGACGAACCCATTTCACTGGAGTAGTAACGCCATAGGCGCCTTCGCCAAATCCAAAGGTCGGACCCCACCGCATAGATTTGGGCCAAGGGAGTTTCCACATCGCTTGTCGGATGACCTCAGGTAGGACATCTCTAGTCTCCCGGCCCTTGCGCTCGATCACGCCGATATAGACGTCGCCCTTGGGGGTGGTTTCGACCTTGAGCTGGTCTTTGCTGAGGCCGGTCTTTTTCAGAAAGCCTTCAATCGCCGCCGGTGGCGCATCCACCTTGGGGCCTTTGAGTTCTTCGCGCACGTCGCCCTGCTTGGCGGGCAAGCCGCTGATCGCCAGGGTCAAGCGGCGCGGCCCGGCAAACGCCTTGATGCCGTCAAACAACAAGCCGCGATCCGTCAGCGCGCCGACCACCAGCCGTTCAAGGTCTTTCGCCGCGCCAGCTTGCATGCGGGCGGGGATTTCTTCGCTGAACAATTCCAACAGCAGATCGGGCATCAGCTGAACCTCGGCGTGTAGGCGCCTTGATCGGTTTTCAGCCACGCTTCGCAGCACGCCTGCGCCAGCGCCCGCACCCGGCCAATATAAGCGGCGCGTTCGGTAACGCTGATAACGCCCCGCGCCTGCAGCAGATTGAAGGCATGGCTGGCCTTGATGCACTGGTCATAGGCGGGCAGCGGCAGCAGTTTGTCGCCCGCCAGCAACTCTTGGCACTGTTTTTCCGCATCCTTGAAATGCTGGAACAGGATCGCGGTATCCGCCTTCTCGAAATTGAAGGCGGAAAATTCCTGCTCATTCTGGTGGAAGACTTCGCCGTAGCGGACCTTGTCGTTGAAGGCCAGGTCGTAAACGAACTCTACATTCTGGACATACATGGCCAGCCGTTCGAGGCCATAGGTGATCTCAGCGCAGACCGGGTCGCACTCAATGCCGCCCACCTGCTGGAAATAGGTGAACTGGGTGATCTCCATGCCATCGCACCACACTTCCCAGCCCAGGCCGGCGGCGCCCAGGGTGGGGCTTTCCCAGTCATCCTCGACAAAGCGGATGTCATGCAGCGCCGGGTCCAGACCGATGGCCTTGAGCGACTCCAGATACATTGCCTGCACATCGGCGGGCGCCGGCTTCAGGATCACCTGATACTGATAATAGTGCTGCAGCCGGTTGGGGTTCTCGCCATAGCGGCCATCCGACGGGCGGCGGGAGGGCTGGACGAAGGCGGCATTCCATGGCCTTGGGCCCAGGGCGCGCAATGTTGTTGCCGGATGGAAAGTCCCCGCCCCCATCTCATTGTCATAGGGCTGCAATATCAGGCAGCCCTTGGACGCCCAGAAATTCTGCAAGGTCAGGATCAGGTCCTGAAAGGTCAGTTTCCCGGCCACGAGTCACCTTATGGAGATGGCCGGAACCTACAGAGCGCCCCTAGTCAGGGCAAGCGCGGCGCCGCCCCGCAAAATCGCATTCGCTTCGGGGGTATAAGCCCCGGAACTGTCGTGCAAAACCAGTCCCGGCAGAAAGGCGAAAGCCGCCCCCGAACCCTTGCGGGCCTGGAGCAGCACCCGCTTGGCGGGCTCACCAGATTTGGGCCAAAGCGGCAGCATGGTGACACCAGCAACAGGCAACGCTGCCAAAGCCTCCGGCAGCCGGTCCGCGCGAAGGATGGAAGTAAAATATCCACCAGAAACGGTACGTTGCAGCCCAAGCTTCAACCAACCCGTCAACTGCCCGCCGTCATTCAGAGCCCGCGCCCGGTCGGCATCAAGCGGCAACTGGCCTTCCCCATGAAAGGGCGGATTGACGAAGACATGGTCGAAGTCGCGCCGCAGCTCGGGCGGCAAGGCGAAGATGTCGGCGGTGGTGAAACCGACCCGCGCCGCCATGCCGTTGACTGCCGCGTTGCGGCCAGCCAGCCCGGCCAGATCCGCCGCGATCTCGACCCCGGTAATGGTGACATGCGGCACCCGGGCCGCCAGGCATAAGCTGGCAGCGCCGGCCCCCGATCCCAGCTCCAGCGCCGCCTGCCCCGGCCGGGCCGGCACCGCTGCCGCCAACATCACCGCGTCCAGCCCCGAGCGAAAACCGGTGGCCGGCTGATCCACCCGGATCTTGCCATCCAGGAAAGTCTCCGCCGCATCCGTCACGGCATGGCTTCCGGCACCACCCGGCGCAGCAGGATATCGGCGCGGTCATGATCCTCGTCCAGCACCATCAACCGGCGCGGCACCATCGCCATGCTGCCATCCATGATGCTGGCATGGGTATCGAAGATCACCGACTCGATGCCCGCCTGGGTCAGAACATCAGCGGCATAGCTGAGGAGGACCGGATTGACGCTTTTCAGGACCATGCGCATTTGCCGCTTATAACCGCAAACCGCACCGCTTGTACCGGCCTGTTTGGGGGAATAACCTTGGGACCGGTGGCGGGACAAGACATGCTGGCAGATGAACGCAAACAGGTGGAAAACGCGGCGATCTCGCCGGTGGAACGCCTCAACGCCCTGATCGCCGACGATATGCAGGCCTGCGACCGGCTGATCCTCAAGGGCATGGGCTCGACGGTAAAACTGATCCCCGACCTGGCGCGGCATCTGATAGAATCCGGCGGCAAGCGGCTGCGCCCCATGCTCACTTTGGCCGCCGCCCATGCCGGCGGCTATGACGGCAGCGGTCATATTCGCCTCGCCGCGGCGGTGGAGTTCATCCATACCGCCACCCTGTTGCATGACGATGTGGTCGATGAAAGCGCCCTGCGCCGGGGCAAGGTCTCGGCCAATCTGGTGTGGGGCAACAAGCCCTCCGTGCTGGTGGGCGATTTCCTGTTCAGCCGCGCCTTCCAGCTGATGGTGGAAACCGGCAACCTCACCGTGCTCGATATTCTGTCCGGCGCCAGCGCCATCATCGCCGAAGGCGAAGTGATGCAGCTGAATTCGGCGCGCAACCTCTCCGTCACCGAAGACCATTACATGAAGGTGGTATCGGCCAAGACCGCCGCTTTGTTCGCCGCCGCCGCCGAAAGCGGCGCGGTGCTGACCGGCAAGGGCGAAGACTTTGTGAAGGGCTTTGAGGCTTACGGCGAAAATCTCGGCATCGCGTTCCAACTGGTGGACGACGCGCTGGATTATTCCGGCCGTCAGGCGTTGATGGGCAAAAGCGTTGGCGATGATTTCCGCGAAGCCAAGATGACCCTGCCCATCATCCTGGCCCATGCCCGCGCCGGCGAAGACGTCAAGCCGTTCTGGAAACGGGTGATCGAAACCGGCAACCAGACCGAAGCCGATCTTAACCGCGCCATCACCCTGGTGGAAGAAACCGGCGCCATTCAGGAAACGATGCGCCGGGCGCGCGTCTATGCCGACGCCGCCAAAGCCGCGCTCGAAATTCTACCGTCCAGTGAAATCAAAAGCGCGTTGTCAGACATCGCAGACTTTTGTGTGGAACGCGCCTATTAGGCCTTCTTGAAATCGAAGCCCTGTTTTTCCAAAAAGTCGAACAGGCCGACGGCCAGGCCTTGCGCCGCTGCCGCTGGCATCACGATGCGGCCGACCACGGCGCGATAGACCGGTCCCGGACTTTGGGAATGATCCGCCCGCGCCGATTCAAAAGTGACCGTGATATTGCCATTGGCGACGAAAAAACCCGTCGCGCCCGAGCTGAAAATTTCCGGCGCCTCCGGATTATCGACAAAATTCTGGGTCACATTTTTGGCCATGACGGGTTCCTGCTTGACATGCAGGACCATGGTTTCGCGTTCGGCTTAAATTCCCCTTAAAGCCCGTCAGGGGTCGGGCCAATCTCCTGGCCGATTTGTGCATGCAGCAGGCCGAATTCCGGCACATAAGTGGGCGCAATCCACCAACCGGCATGGGCCTGCGCCAAGATCGCGGCAGCATGCTTGCAGCTGTCATCGTCGGGAAACAGCGCAAAACAGGTGGCGCCGGAACCCGACATACGGGCGAACAGCGCGCCCGGCAAACGCGCCAGCGCCGTCAACACGTCGCCGATCACCGGCTGCAAGATGCGGGCCGGTGCTTCCAGATCATTCTTTGTCCCGTCCAGCAGGCGCAGCAGATCGGACATATCGCGCAGCCGCCCCGGCGGCAGCTTGCGGTCAACGCCGCTTCTTGTCTGCAAGCCTGCGAATACCGGGCCGGTTGGCACCGCCACACAAGGATTGACCAGCAACAGCGGCAGATGCGGCAGCGAAACGATCGGGCGAAGAATTTCACCACGCCCTTCCATCCAGCGCGGCGTGGACGCCAGACAGACGGGAATGTCCGAACCCAGACCGGCTGCGATCTGCGACAGAGCCGCATCATCCAGATCGAGCTGCCACAACGCTGACAACAGACGCAGCGCCGCCGCCGCATCAGCGCTGCCGCCCCCGATGCCCGAAGCCACAGGCAGGTTCTTGGTGAGGGCCAGCTTCGCAGTGGGGGCGCGGCCCGCTTTCGCCGCTAGGGCACGCGCCGCTTTCAACACCAGATTGTCGCCATCCGTCAGCGCGGCGGCGAACGGCCCAGTCACCGACAAGGACAGCGCGTCCGCTGCGTCCGCCGTCAGGGTGTCGCCCCATGCGGGAAACACTGCCAGGCTTTGCAGCGGATGAAAGCCATCGGCGCGTTTGTCGCCGACATGCAGAAACAGGTTTACCTTCGCAGGCGCCAGCAGGGATTGCGACATCAGCCGGTCAGTCCACTCTTCAGCTTCTGCTGCAGGGTCGCCTTCTCGCTATCCTCGGGACCAAACGTCAATGCATGGTCCCATTGATAGCGCGCTTCCATCTTGCGGCCCGCCTTCCACAAGGCATCGCCCAGATGATCGTTGATGGTGGCGTCGCCCGGCACCAGCAGCACGGCGGCTTCCAATGTCTGGGCCGCGTCGTCGTAACGGCCCAGGCGATAATAGGTCCAGCCGACGCTATCCACGATATAGCCGTCATAGGGGCGCAAGGAGCGCGCTTTTTCCAGCATCGCCAGCGCCTCTGGCAGACGGCGGCTCTGATCCACCCAACTATAAGCCAGATAGTTGAGCAATTCAGGCTGCTCGGGCGACAATTTCAGTCCGGCATTGACGTCAATCTCGGCCTTGTCCCAATGGCCGTCTTTGTCCTGCGCCATGGCGCGGGCATAGAATAGCGGCCAGTCTTTTTTGGCTGGCGTTCCGATGGCCTTTTGCGCCCGGTCATAAGCGGCGATCGCATCGGAATATTTTCCAGCATTGCGGTCGGCATCGCCCAGCGCCGTCCAGGTGTCGGCGTCATTGGGATTGGCATCGGCCAGGGATTTCAGATCGCGCAGCGCGACATCATTGTGATCCAGCCGCGCTTCATTGCGTGCCGCTTCCACTGCCGCCATCCGGTAATAAGGCGACGCCTTGTCCACCTTGGCGTAGATCGTCACCGCCTCGTCATATTTCTGCAGCGCCTCATAGCGGTCGCCGAGCATGATATTGGCCAGCGCCAGATCGGACCTGAGATAAAGCGCCATGCGCAGGTAAAGGATCGAGACATCGGCGCTGGAAGCATCGGTGAGTGAGGCGGCGATGCCAAACAGGCCCTCCGCCGTGCCGTCTTCGGCGGTGCGGATCATGGCTTCGGGCTTTTCGCCCTTGGCAAGGCGCGCCAGACCGGCGGCGGCCAGCGGCGCCAGCGCCGGACTTTTGGCGAAGCCATTATAAAATTTCGTGGCGTCGGCGCCGCGGCCCTGGCGTTCCAGAAACCGGCCATACGCCTCAACCGTGCGCGGACTGCCGGAATTGATCAGCAGCGCCTTGGCATAAAGCGTATCGGCATCCTTGGTCTGGTTCAGGAAATCCGCCATCAATGCGGCGTGAAAGGCGGCGACCGGCTCAGCGCCCTTCTGCGCGGCCAAGGCCTTCATGTCGGCGGCAGCGCCCGCGGCATCGCCAAGCGCCGCAGCGGCCCAGCCGTCAAACAGCGACACGGTCAAAACGGTAAAGGGGCCCTTGGCGGAAGCGGCGAGATTCTTGCGTACGCCCGCATAATCCTTGTGCTTGAACGCGGCCACCGCCAGCGCCAGGCGCGCGGCTCGGTCATCGGGGGTTTTCTCAACCACCTTGGCGGCATAGCCGGCGGCGGCATCGAGGTCGCCCGCAGTGCTGGAATAGAAAAATGCCAGATTGAGCAGATCGGCATTGCCCGGATCGTTTTTCAGGCTCTGCGCGTAATAGCTCTGCGCCTGCGGCATGTCATGCTGCCCGGCGGCAAAGCGCGCCGAAAGATAGGTCGAGAAAGCAGTAGCAGCGGCATCCGGGGCAGCGGATTTGGGGCTGGGCATAACGGCGCATCCGGCCAACAGCAACAAGCTCAGGGGGGCGAATAAGTTGCGCAAACTCTCTCCTACATATTCGAGTAATTGGGACCGCCGCCGCCTTCGGGCGTCACCCAGGTGATATTCTGCGCCGGATCCTTGATGTCGCAGGTTTTGCAGTGAACACAATTCTGCGCATTGATCTGAAAGCGCGGCCCTGTCGGTTCCTCAACCACTTCATAGACGCCTGCCGGGCAGTAACGCTGCGCCGGTTCGGCATAGTCCGGCAAATTGACTTTAATGGGAATTGCCGGGTCGCGCAGCAACAAATGCACCGGCTGGTCTTCGACATGATTGGTGTTTGAAACAAAGACGCTGGAAAGCCGGTCAAACGTCAGGACACCGTCCGGTTTCGGATAGGCGATGGGCGGGCAATCTTTCGCTTTTTTAAGGGTGGCATAGTCCGGCTTGCCGTGCGCCAGGGTTCCAAACAGCGAGAATCCCAGAAGCTGGTTGGTCCAAAGGTCCAGCCCGATAAAGGGCAACGCCAGCAAGGTTCCGAGTTTGGACCAAAGCGGCTTAGCATTGCGCACCAGCCACAGATCGCGCGCCACCGGGCTCTTGGCATAGGCGGCATCATAGTCGGCCAAGGTGTCCCCTGCCCGTCCCGCTTTCACTGCCGCGAAGGCCGCGTCTGCCGCCAGCATGCCCGTCTTCATGGCGTTATGGCTGCCCTTGATGCGCGGCAGATTTACAAAGCCCGCGGCGCAGCCGATGAGCGCGCCACCGGGAAAACTCAGTTTCGGCACCGACTGGAAACCGCCTTCGGTAATGGCGCGCGCGCCATAGCCGATGCGTTTGCCGCCTTCGAGAAATTTGCGGATGGCAGGATGAGTCTTGGCGCGCTGGAATTCGCTGAACGGCTCCAGCCAGGGATTGCTGTAGTTCAGATGCACGACGAAACCGATGGAGCAGAAATTCTCGCCCCAGTGATACATGAAGAGGCCGCCGCCCGTGTCTTCCTCCAGCGGCCAGCCAAAGCCATGCACCACCAACCCCTTGTGATGCCTGTCCTTGGGCAATTCCCAAAGCTCTTTCAGGCCGATGCCGAATTTCTGCGGATCGCGGCCTTCGTGGAGCCCAAAGCGCGCGCCCAACTCTTTCGACAAAGACCCGCGTGCGCCTTCGGCAAACAACGTGTATTTGCCGCGCAGCTCCATGCCCGGCGTGTAATCCGGCTTGTGATGACCATCCTTGGCCACGCCAAGATCGCCGGTGATGACACCTTTGACGACGCCGTCTGCGATCAACAGTTCGTGCGCGGGAAAGCCGGGGTATATTTCTACCCCCAGCGCCTCGGCCTGCTGGCCCAGCCAGCGGGCAAGATTGCCCAGCGAGACGATGTAATTGCCGTGATTGCTCATCAGCGGCGGGAACAGGAAACCCGGAATGCGAAAGCCGCTGCCTTTGGTGAAAAAGTAGAACCGGTCATCCGTCACCGCCGTCTCGACCGGCGCGCCCTTGGCTTTCCAGTCCGGGATCAGCGCATCCAATCCGCTGGGGGCCAGCACCGCGCCCGATAATATGTGCGCCCCAACTTCCGAGCCCTTTTCCAGCACGCAGACGCTGATTTCATGCCCGCTCTGCTGGCCAAGCTGCTTGAGGCGGATAGCGGCCGACAGCCCCGCCGGGCCGGCGCCCACGATCACAACGTCGTAATCCATGCTTTCGCGCGGGGCTTCAGACACGGTCGGGTTCATCCCTGTGGGATTCGCGGCTTTTTCTATACCTTAGAGACACCGGGCCCGCTTACAATGGGATCATGTCGGACCATGACGCTTTGGGAACTCTGAACTGGCTGGTGGAAGCCGGCGCCGATGAAGCCATCGGCGAAGTTGCGGCCAACCGGTTTGCTGCCGCAGCGCCCCCACCGCAAACCGTCACCGCGATCAAACCCGCTACCACCGCTGCACCAATAGCGGCCAAGGCAATTCCGCAGGCGATGGGTGACGCGGTGTCCAATGCCCAGGCGCTGGCCAGCAGCGCAAGCAGCCTGGCCGAACTCAAAGCGGCAATGGAAGGCTTTGACGCCGGCGCCCTGAAGCGCGGCGCCAGCAACACAGTGTTTGCAGACGGCACGCCTGCCGGACGCATTCTGTTCATTGGCGAAGCGCCGGGCCGCGATGAAGACCGCAGTGGCAAGCCCTTTGTCGGACGCGCCGGCCAGCTGCTGGACAAGATGCTGGCCAGCATCGGCCTGGACCGCTCGCGCAACGCTTACATTACCAATGTGATTAACTGGCGCCCGCCTGACAATCGCGATCCCACCCCAGAAGAAGCCGCGATGTGCCTGCCCTTCCTGCGCCGCCATATCGAGCTGGCCGATCCCTTGCTGATTGTTCTTCTGGGCGCGGTGGCAGGGCGCCATGTGATGGGCATCAGCGAAGGCATCATGAAAAGCCGGGGGCGCTGGCTGGAGTATCGCGTGGGCGAGCGCATGGTGCCGGTGATGCCCACCTTGCATCCGGCCTATCTGCTGCGCCAGCCGGCGCACAAGAAACTGGCCTGGCGGGATCTTCAGGCCATTGCTATCCGCTTGGAAAGCCTGGGCTTGCCGGAACTCTCCTCCCAGAGTAACTAGATTCCAGAGCGCGATTTGTGGGAAGCGCCGCTCCGGCTTAAACTGAAAGCCGGGCACCCCCGAACGGGGCATAAATATATTGGGCAAACTGTCGAAGGACCGTCATTTGCGGATTGCGCTGGCATTTGGATTCACCGCTGCCCTGCTCAGCAGCGCCGCGTTCGCGCAGACCGCCGTCAGCGTTCCTGCGGCTTCGCCTGTCGCCGTGCCCGTCATTCGCCCGGTGCAGCCCGCCAACCCGCTGGCGCCGGTGATCGCTGCGCCGGCAGCGCAGGCTGTCGTGCCCGCCATTCTCAGCAGCAATGACGTTGCGATCTATCGCCAGGCTTTTGCCGCCGCGCGCAGCGGAGAAATGCCGCGCGCCCGCACCGTGATGGCGCGCGCCAGCGATCCGGGCCTGCAAGGCTATGTCGAAGCCGCCGCCCTACTGGCAGGCAAGCATCCCACGCGCGACAATTTGGTTGCCTGGCTGTCGAAATATCGCGATCTGTCGGTCGCCGACCGTATCTATCGGCTGGCCGTCGCCCGCTCCTCCAAGAAAGTCCGGCGCAATCACAAGACCATAACCGTGGCGGTGGTGACCAATATTCCCGCGCCGGTTTCGGTGGGCCACCGTTCCGGCGGCTATGAAGATGCCGAACTGCCGGAGCCCTCACCTTCTTCCGAACCAGCCCGTGCGTTGATGCCGCAAATCCTGGCCGACATCAAAGCCGGCAATCCCGATACGGCGCTGGGCCGGGTGAATGCTTTACAGACCGCCGGCACCGCAACGCCGGACGATATCGCCATCCTGTCGCATCGCGTCGCGCTGTCCTATCTGGCCGAAGGCATGGACACGCAGGCCTATCAACTCACCGGCACCATCCTGTCATCGTCGGTACCGCAACTGGACTGGGATGCGGGCTTCTCCGCTTATCGCCTGGGACATTATGGCGACGCTGTCCTGCATCTGGAAAAGCTGGCGCAGAATGCCGCCGCGCAAGGACAGCTTCGCGCCCAGGCAGCCTTCTGGGCGGCGCGCGCCCATATGCAGTTGGGCGAACCGCAGAAAGTGGTGAGCCTGCTGGCCGCCGCCGCCAAGGAAGAGCCGACATTCTACGGCCTGGTCGCCGAGCGCATGCTAGGCATGGACACCAATACCGGTTTCTCGAACGCGGTGCTGTCGCAGAATGATTTGACCACGCTGATGGCGGTGCCCTCCGCCCGCAGGGCTGTTGCGCTGTACCAGGTGGGCGAAAATGATTTCACGGGGCCGGAACTCAATCACGCCTTTGTGGACAATACCGAAGCACTTGACCCCGCCATGTCGGCGCTGGCGCGTGATATCGGCGTCACCAATGTGGAACTGCGCGCCAGCGAAAAAAGCGTCGCCCAGGGCCTGTTGCTGACCGGCCTGTTTCCGGTGCCGCCTTATGCGCCCCAGGACGGCTATCACATTGACTCGTCATTGGTGCTGGCCTTTGCCCGCATCGAAAGCCGCTTTCAGAACGGCGCCACCTCGCCAGTAGGCGCGCGCGGCATCATGCAGATGATGCCGACCACCGCCAATCATGTCGGCGGCAAGGGCGCGGCGGACCAACTTTACGATCCCTCTTATTCCCTGTCGCTGGGCCAGCGCTATATTGCTGACCTGCTCGATCATCTGAACGGCAATCTGCTGGAACTGGGCGGCGCCTATAATGCCGGGCCCGGCGCGGTCAATCGCTGGCTGGTGACGAAGGCGGGCAAGGACGATCCGCTGCTGTTCGTGGAAAGCATTCCGGTCGCCGAGACGCGCTACTACGTCAAGCATGTGATGGAATATAACTGGATGTACCGCCGCCGCATGGGCCAGGACGCCAAGAGTCTGGATGAAACCGCGCGCGGACTATGGCCGGTCTATCGTCCCGCCATGCCGGCCGCGCCGGCCCTGCCGGCGCAGACCGCGCCCGATCCGATCAGCGATGTCAGCTATTCACATCCGAGCGACAACGCCGGTGGGAATACGCAGAGCGTGCAATAACGTCAGCCAGAGCCCGCGCCAGACGCTTTCCTGCGGCCGCGGAAGATTGACGGCACGGGCGCGTAAGTGCACCAGCCGCCGCCGCCCGATCCGCCGCACCAGATCCGCGTCTTCCACACCTGCCAGGCCGCGATAGCCGCCCAGCTTGTTGTAAAGCCGTCGGGGAATGAGCAGACCCTGGTCGCCATAGGGCAGCGCCAGCATCCAGCCGCGCAACGCCGCCTTGGCTTCGGCGCGTCGTGCTTCGCCGCCGAAATCTTCCAGCGCAAATCGGAACACGGCGGCCCGCGGCCGTTCCGGCATGGCTTGGGCGATAAAGGATTCCACTTCGTTTTCCCAACCCGGCTCCAGCGCCGCATCTGGATAGAGAAAGAGCAGCCAGTCGCTGCGCGCCGCCGTCGCACCGGCAATAATCTGCGCACTGCGGCTTTTGGCGGCCTGCACGATATGGGCGCCCGCCGCGTCCGCGATCATCAGGGTTTCGTCGGACGAGCCGCCATCAGCGACGATCACTTCGCGCACCACGCCGCGCACAGCCGCCGTGATCAGGCTGTCGAAGCAGCGTGGCAGCTTGCGTCCCACATTCAGGGTCGGGATCACGACGCTTATCATTTGGCCATCTTGCTGAATCCCCTCGCCACAAGAAAACGTCATATTGCTTGATGCCGCAATGCAGCAAACCGGCGAGCCGCCTATAATTTCTGTAACCAAGTTTGTCGGAACGGCCTGCCCGGTTTTTCAGCATGGTGCGTCGCAGCACAGAAAACATTGAATTGCATGGCAAATTATCTTTGGAGACCCGCAGGCGCCGCAGATTGACGTTCAAGCCCCGGCGTGAAAAAGTACCGGCAGGCTCGCTGTTATAGTGGGTTATAACACAGGGGAAATGTTCATGAATATTCGCAAGACCGCGACCGTGGTCGCGATTCTGCTTGCTGGCACCGCAGTCAGCCACGCGCAGCTCGGTGGTAACGCACAGCAGCAAGCCGCCCAGGCCGCCGCTGAAGCGGGCTATACCCAGCTTCAGATCGACGACCAGTATCTTCACCTCTCCATTCCGGGCCACACCATGGGCGAAACCATGGGCGTCGCCACCAACTCCAAGGGTCACCTGTTCGTCTATTCGCGCACCGGCAAGGGCGGCATCGCGCGCGGCGGCACGGCGGCCATGCTGTTCGAATTCGACCAGAACAATAAGTTCGTGAAGGAAATTGATCCGGACAGCTACGGCGCGTCTTTCGCCCACGCCGTGCGCGTCGACAAGGACGACAATATCTGGTCCGTCGACGAAGGCTCGGGCATGGTTGTCAAGCACACCCCACAGGGCATGCACGAGTTCTGGCTGGGCCGCGTTCCGGAAGCTATTGACTATCTGGAAGCTAATCTTGAGCCTCTAAAATATAACCGTCTTAAGCCAATGATGCCGGGTAAGCCGGTCGGCCGTATGGGCGAATTTGACCGCGAAACCGACATTGCCTGGGACTCCAAGGGCAACAGCTACATCAGCGACGGCTACGGCAATTCGCGCTTCGTCAAAATCTCGCCGGATGGCCACTGGCTGAAGGCCGTTGGTACCTTTGGTAGTGGCAAAGATCAGTTCAACACGCCGCACACCATCGCCGCTGATGCTGAAGACAACATCTATGTCGGCGACCGCGGCAACTTCCGAATCCAGGTTTATGACACTAACCTGAACTTTGTACGCTCGATCACCGGCATTGGCGCTCCGTGGGCGCTTTGCATCACCCACACTAAGCCTGAAGTGATGTACAGCGGCGACGGCAACGGCAAGCTCTATCGCATTGACCCGCTGAGCGGCAAAGTCACCGGCATGGCCGTCACGGGCCAGGACCATGGTTCGGAGAACACCGGCGATCTGATCCACTCGATGGATTGCCGTGATCCCCACACCGTTTACATTGGTTCTGCCAGCATGTGGGACGTTCAGAAGGTCACTGTGAAGTAAGACCTTCGCGGCTTGAACAGGACAGGGGCCCGAACCACAGGTTCGGGCCCCTTTTTGTTGTCTTTAAGGATAGTCTTTCGTCGGCGTCGTCAGTCGGCAGCGCAGCCATGCGACCGCACGATCGCCAGCACGCCCGCCACGCCGGCTTGCCGGTCAGCCGCATCCGGCTTGTCCGCCAGATAATTCAGAAGATCGCTCTTGGCATCCGCCACCGAAATCGGCCCATCCTTGGGAAGACAGGCAGAGGCACCGCTGTCCTCGACATAGCCCTGCAGGAACATGCCTTCCGTCAGTCCGCGCAAATAGGACTGGCAAGTCTGGTCAGCAATCGCGCGGGCATTCTTGTCGAGCCCGGCAGCCGGCGCGCAGGCATCTTTCAACATGCCGGCAGTGAAATTGTCTTCTGGCACATCGCCGGCTTGCGCAGGCGCGGCCTCGTCCTGCGCACGTGACGGCATGCCGTAAAAGGTAAAAACTATCGCAAGTGCTAACAGGGCGATCCGGTTCATCTTGTCCAAATTCCGTTCAGCTCAGGGCCGCGCATTTTTGGGCGGCGGCGCTCATCATAGCATGTCAAAACCGCCGGAAAATCAGCCGCCAAAGCCCTGGCGGGAGACATTTGACCAGATTGACGCAGCATCGGCGATCTGAAACAGTCCGCCAAATCCGCGGTAACAGCGGGAATCAGGCAATCGAGGGGAACGCTAGGCTATTCGCATATCTGCGCTTTCGCGCACATTGCCGCTCGCTTTCGATCCATCACGGCACCGAACCATATTTTTCCACCGAAGGGACGTCCCATGAAGAAAACACTTGTCGCGCTTGCAGCGCTGATGCTCTCCGCAGCAGCGCCCGTCTATGCCACCACCGATGCGCCGCGCCTGAACACCACCATCACGCAGTTCGGCAACCTGCCCACCGGCATGTATATCGGCGAAGCCGCCGGCGTCGCCGTCAATTCCAAGGGCCATGTCTTCATCTTCAGCCGCGGCAACACCAGCGGCCCGGTTTACGGCTCCATCGCCGCCCAGCTTCTGGAATTTGACGCCACCGGCAAATATATCCGCGAGATCGGCCACAATTCCTATGGCTTCGGCTTCGCCCACACTGTGCGCGTCGACAAGCACGACAATATCTGGACCACCGACAAGGGCACCGACATGGTGACCGAGTTCAGCCCGGCTGGCAAAGTTCTGCTGGTTCTGGGCCGCAAGCAGGAAGCGGCCGACGCCGAAGTCGGTGGCGTGAAGCGCGTTAATCCGCCCCGTCCCCCGATCCCCGGCATGTTCCGCCAGGTGACCGATATCGCCTGGGATTCCCAGGACAATATCTTCGTCAGCGACGGTTACATCAATTCGCGCGTCGCCATGTTCGACCATAATGGCAACATCAGCGGCTCGTTCGGTGAGCCGGGTACGGGCGAAGGCCAGCTCAACACCCCGCACACCATCGCTGTCGACGCCCATGACAATGTCTATGTCGGCGACCGCGGCAATGGCCGCATCCAAGTGTTCGACAATCATGGCAAGTTCATCCGTATCCTGAACCAGGCCGCCGATGTCACCCTGCCGAACGACATCCACGCCATCCGCCAGCCTCCTGCCCCCAGCGCAACGCCGCCCGCGAACAAGACGATTTCGCCCGGCGCGCCCTGGGCCATCTGCATTTCGCCCCCGAACAAGGCCGGTGAGCAATTCCTCTTCTCGTCGGACTCCTATCCGGGCCGCATCTACAAGATGAAGCTGGATGGCACGGTGGTCGGCACGATCGGCGCCGCCGGCAAGGAGCTGGGTCACTTCGGCGACATCCATGAGCTCGCCTGCCCCACCGACAACCTGCTTTACGCCGGTGAAGAACTGAACTGGCGCGTCAGCAAGATCGTCATTCATCCCTGAATGACGTCAGTACGTTGATAAAAAGCCCCGCTCTGAAAGGAGCGGGGCTTTTTTCATTCAATGGCCTTAATCCAGGCTGTTTACCATTTTGTACTTGTTGTGTTCTCATGGGCGACTATATTGGCCCCATGACCACGGTTCTGAACACCACCATCCGGCCGGAAATCGTGCGGGGACGCGGCGCGCTCTCCAACCAGATGGGCCGCTATGAAAAGCAGACCCGCTTTCTGGTGGATGACGGCTGGGACGATGGCTGGAGGAGCGAAGACGCCACGCCGCCTTCCATCCGCACCGAAGTCATCCATGACGCCACCCGCAGCATCATTTCGCGCAACCAGTCGCCGGACATTTCCTTCGACCAGTCGATCAATCCCTATCGGGGCTGTGAGCATGGCTGCATCTATTGTTTCGCCCGGCCAAGCCACGCCTATCTGGGCCTCTCGCCCGGTGTGGATTTTGAATCACGCCTGTTCGCCAAGCCCAATGCCGCTGAATTGCTGGCGAAGGAATTGTCGGCGCCCGGCTATGTGCCCAAGGTCATCGCCATGGGCACCAACACCGATCCCTATCAGCCGCTGGAAAAAAAGATGCGCATCACACGGTCCATTCTGGAAGTGCTGCGCGACTTCAAGCATCCCGTCGCCATCGTCACCAAATCGCCGCTGATCCTGCGCGATCTCGATATCCTGTCCGACATGGCATCCATGGGCTTGGCCAAGGCCGCGCTTTCCATCACCACCCTGGACCGCAAACTGGCCCGCGCCATGGAGCCGCGCGCCGGAACCCCGGCTCGCCGCCTGCAAGCCATACGCGGCCTTGCCGAAGCGGGTATCCCTGCCGGTGTGATGTTCGCGCCGGCCATTCCCGCTCTCAACGATCATGAAATGGAAGCGGTGCTGGCGGCTTCCAAAGAAGCCGGCGCCCGCTCAGCCGGCTATGTGTTGCTGCGCCTGCCTTTGGAGATCAAGGATCTGTTCCGTGAATGGCTCGACGCGGAAGTCCCCGGCCGCGTAAAGCATGTCATGGCGCTGGTGCGCTCCATGCGCGGCGGCAAGGATTATGACAGCCAGTGGAACACCCGCATGCGCGGCACCGGGCCTTATGCCCAAATGATGGCCCGGCGTTTTCACATGGCAGTGAAGAAGCTGGGGCTCAATCAGCCATCCAAGCCGCTGGCCATCAACAATTTCCGCCGTCCGCCCCGGATTGGCGATCAGCTGTCGTTGCTTTAGTTTGCCGGGGCTATGCCCCATTACATCTACGAGTCGCGCGTGCTGAAGACCTTGGAAGGTCCTGGCCCGCATCACGTCTGCGGCGTGGATGAAGTGGGCCGCGGACCACTGGCCGGCCCCGTGGTGGCGGCAGCGGTGATCCTGCGCAAAGGCAGCATCCCAAAAGGCCTCAACGACTCCAAAAAGCTGGATGAAGAAAAACGCGAAGCGCTTTACCCCCAGATCATGGACATGGCGGTAGCGGTTGGCGTGGGCGAAGCTAGCGTCGGGGAAATAGACCTAGTCAATATCCGCCAAGCCACCCATCTTGCGATGGCACGCGCCGTGCGCGCGCTTTCCGTCACGGCCGCATTTGCGCTGGTGGACGGCAACGATGCCCCGCCGCTGCCCTGCCCTTGCGAAACACTGGTGGGCGGCGATGGCCGCTCTCTTTCCATTGCCGCCGCTTCCATCATCGCCAAGGTGACGCGCGACCGCATGATGGTGGCACTGCATGACGACCATCCCGGCTATAACTGGCGCAGCAACAAGGGCTATGGCACCGCTGACCATCTGGCCGGCCTGAAGACCTGCGGCGTAACGATTCACCACCGCCGTTCTTTCTCCCCAATACACCACATCTTGTATGGGGATGAATCTGGGGACTCAATTCTAACACTTTGATTCATTTCGGACTCTTGACGGGCGAGTCCCGCCGAATCACTGTGAATCCCGCTGTTGATAAGTTGAGCGGGACACATGCTGAAACTGGATCTGGTCATTGAAGGCGACTGCATCGCCCGGATGAACGCACTGCCCGAAGGCTGCGCCGACCTCATCTTCGCCGATCCGCCCTATAATTTGCAGCTCAAGGGCGACCTGCACCGTCCCGACCAGTCCAAGGTGGACGCGGTTGACGATCACTGGGACCAGTTCGACAGCTTTGCCGATTATGACCGTTTCACCAAGGAATGGCTGACCGCGGCGCGCCGCGTGCTGAAAGATACAGGCTCGATCTGGGTGATCGGCTCCTATCACAATATTTTCCGCGTCGGCGTCACCTTGCAGGATCTCGGCTTCTGGATCCTGAACGATGTGATCTGGCGCAAAAGCAATCCGATGCCCAACTTTCGCGGCAAGCGCTTCACCAACGCCCACGAAACCATGATCTGGGCGACCAAGCATCCCAAGCAGCAATACACTTTCAACTATGAAGCGATGAAGGCGCTGAATGATGAATTGCAGATGCGCTCGGACTGGACCCTGCCCATCTGCGCCGGTCATGAACGCCTCAAGGGCGCCGACGGCCAGAAAGCCCATTCCACCCAGAAGCCCGAATCGCTGCTGCATCGGGTGATCGTTTCCAGCACCAAGCCGGGTGATGTGATCCTCGACCCCTTCTTCGGCTCCGGTACTACCGGCGCCGTGGCCAAGCGACTGGGTCGCCACTTCATCGGCATCGAGCGCGAAAAAACCTATGCCGATATCGCCCGCGCCCGTATCGCCGAGATTGTTCCTGCCTCCGATGAAAGCATCGAAGTCACAAAATCCAAGCGTTCTGAACCGCGTATTCCCTTCGGCTGGGTGGTAGAGCGCGGCTTGCTACCGCCTGGCACGGTGCTGCACGGCACCCGCAAACACCAGAAAGCCAAAGTGCGCGCCGATGGCACACTGGTCTGCGCCGATAGCAAAGGCTCCATCCATCAGATGGGTGCGCATGTGCAAGGGCTGGATGCCTGCAATGGCTGGACTTTCTGGCAGTTCGAACTCAATGGCACTTTGGTGCCGATTGACGTTCTGCGTCAGCAGTTGCGCGCGGAGCTGAACTAATCTGCGTGCGCGATAATCTTGCGCATCACGGTCGGAAGCGCCGCGTCTTTCAGTTTGTCTGCCGCGACCCATTTGCCCTGTGTTTGCGGGCGTTTTGTGACATCGGCGACATAGACTTCCATTTCCAGTTCGAAATGGGTGAAGCCGTGCCGCACCAATCCGATGCGCTTTTTCCAGTTCGCTTCAAACGGCGCCTGCGCCAATGCCGCCCTGCCTGACGGAAATTTTTCGCCCCAAGGTCCCAGCGGCGGTTGCAGCATGGACGCCAGTAGGCCTTTGTCAGGCCGCTTGATCAGCAACACCGCACCCGTCCGGTCACGCGCCACAAAAGCGGCGCCGCGCTTCAGTGGCCGTACCATCTTGGGTGCTCTTACCGGCACCGCTTCCTGAATGCCCTGCTTGAGGGCGAGACAGTCGGCGCTCAACGGACAAACTAGGCAAGCCGGTTTCTTCGGCGTGCAGATTGCCGACCCCAGATCCATCAGTGCCTGCGCGAAATCGCCCGCCCGCTGCGGCACCAACGCCTGCGCATGGGCATGTAGTTCGGTCTTCGCCTTGGGCATGGGCGTGGTCACGGCATAAAGCCGGGCAATCACACGCTCGGCATTGGCGTCCATCGCCGCCTGTTTTTCATCATAGGCGATGGCGCTGATCGCGCCCGCAGTATAGCCGCCGATCCCCGGCAGCGCGCGCAGGCCTTCGGCGGTATCTGGAAACTTGCCGCCCATTTCCCTGGCCACGATCTTGGCGGCAGCGTGCAGGTTGCGCGCCCGGGCGTAATAGCCAAGCCCGGCCCAGGCAGCCAGAATCTCTTCCTCTTTCGCCGCCGCCAGTGCTTTCACATCCGGCCAGCGGGTGAGGAATTTGCGGTAATAGGCGCCCACCGCCTGCACGGTGGTCTGCTGCAGCATGATTTCCGACAGCCAGATGCGATACGGCTCGGCGCGCTTAGCTTTTTCGCCTTTGAGAGGGGCGGGCGCCCGCCAGGGCAGCACGCGCCTGTGGACATCGTACCAGGCAAGAAGTTTGGCAGGAATCCGCGATGAAGGCATAATCGGACCATGGCCCAGCCCCCGCAGGACAAACAAGCCGATGATGCAGTGCCGCCCCGGCGCAACTGGGCGGCTTCGATCGGGCGGGATTCCAGCGCCACCGGCGCCGCCGCTTTTGTCCGCGCCGGCTTCAGCGATCCAGCCCTGGTGCTGCATTGGGTGGACATTGCCGGCGCCGAGGTGGCGCGCATTGCCCGGCCGGTGCGCTTTTCCGCCAAGGACGGCACCCTGACCTTATTAGCCGAACCGGCTGCCGCCCTGTTCCTGGGGCATGAATCCCGGGCGCTGGCGGGGCGCATCAATGCCTATCTGGGCTGCCCGGCGGTGACGCGGCTGAAATTCGTCCAGGGCAAGCTCACCATGCCGCCCCCGCCGCCATCGCCGCCCCGGCCGGCCAAAAACGTGAATCCTGCTGACCCAGCAAACACTTACCAGGGCCCCGACAAGGTCAAAGCGGCGCTGCAAAGCCTGGCCCGCTGGCGCACGGCAAACCGTCCCCAGGAGGGCTGAACCGGATTGTTGAACCGGCTTTGGCCCTCTGTCACAAGCAGGAAGGAAACGCCGGAGAATCGCCCGTGTCCAAGAAGCAGCTTTTGATCCTTGTCGGCCTTGTGGTGCTGGTCGTGGCCGGTGCCGCTGCCTGGTATTTCATGGGCGCTTCCAGCGACAGCGCCACAGCCGCCACGACTGGCAGCGGGCCCGGCTACACGCTCACCGCGCATGACCGCCATTTGGGCAATCCCAAGGCGCCGGTGGTGCTGATCGAATATGCCGCGCCTAGCTGCCCGGTCTGCGCCCATTTCAACGAAGCCACCTTCCCCCAGTTCAAACAGAACTATGTCGATACCGGCAAGGTCTATTACGTACTGCGGGTCTTCCCCCTGCGCTCAGACGATGGCGCGGCGGAAAAAATCGCCCGCTGTTTGCCTGAGGATAAGTACTTTGGCTTCATTGACCAGCTGTTCCGGAATCAAAGCAAATGGGACGTGGAATATGGGGTGCAGGACGTTCGTGGCGCGCTGATCCGTGAGGCACGGATTGCGGGCATGACCGCTGAGCAAGCTGGCAAGTGCATGGATGACACGAGCCTCGACAGTACGATCAACCAGGTCGCCCAGGACGGCGAGAGCAAATACAATATTACCGGCACCCCCACCATCGTGGTTGCCGGCGTCGCCCAGCCGTCGGGCGATATTCCGTACGAAACACTGAAACAGACACTCGACGCCGCGCTCGCCAAGAAATGACGAGCCGGTTTTAACCCAAGGCGCATCATTTTGAAGTTCACACGGCTTAGACTTTCCGGTTTTAAATCCTTCGTCGAACCGACGGAGCTGTTCATCGAGCCCGGCATGACCGCCGTGATCGGGCCCAATGGTTGCGGCAAGTCGAACCTGTTCGACGCCATGCGCTGGGTGATGGGCGAAACGCGCCCTTCTTCCGTGCGCGGCTCGGAAATGGACGACGTGATCTTCTCCGGCAGCGCTGGCCGGCCAGCCCGCAATGTCGCCGAAGTCACGCTCTTTATTGATAATACTGACCGTCAGGCCGTCGGCGCCTATGCCGATTTCGACACCATCGAAGTGTCGCGCCGCATCGAGCGCGAAGCTGGCAGCGTCTATCGCATCAATGGCCGCGATGTGCGCCAGCGCGATGTGCAGATTTTCTTCGCAGATGCCTCGTCGGGCGCCGGCTCGACCGCCTTTGTGCGTCAGGGCCAGATCGGACTTTTGATCAGCCAGAAGCCGCTGGCGCGCCGCGCCATTCTGGAAGAAGCCGCCGGCATTGGCGGTTTGCATCAGCGCCGCCACGAAGCCGAACTGCGGCTGCGTGCCGCCGAAACCAATCTTTCACGGCTGGAAGATGTCATCCGCGAAGTTGACGGCCAGCTTGCCAGCCTCAAGCGCCAGGCGCGCCAGGCGTCGCGCTACCGCAACCTGTCGGGCCATATCCGCAAGGCCGAAGCGCTGGCGCATTTCCTGCGCTGGGCCGACAGCGAGACGCGCGCCGCCGCCGCCGCCGGTGATCTGGCAACCGCTGCCGCAACCGTGGCCAGCGCCACCGAAATCGCTGCCCGCGCCAGCACCGTACAAAGCGAAGCCGCGGAGATTCTGCCGCCGCTGCGCCAGACGGAAGCAGAAAAATCCGCCGCCCATCACCGCCTGATCGTGCAGCGCGAACAGTTGGAACAGGAAGAAGCCCGCGCCCGCGAAGCGGCCCAGCGCATTCGCCAGCTCATCGCCCAGGGCAGTGCCGATATCGAGCGCGAACAGAGCTTGGACAATGACGCCGGCACCGCTCTCACCACGCTTTCGGAAGAAAACACCAGCCTGACGGAGGCAGCGGAACGGTCCGCCGCGGATATTTCCGCTGCGGAAGAAGACTCCGCACGCATGGCCGCAGCTCTTACCGACGCCGAAAGCCTGCTGGAAAAGCTGAACGCCCGCTTCGCTGATTGGAACGCCAACAAGGCCAGCAACGAACGGGGCCGTGAAGTTTCCAACGCCTTGCTGGAAACTTCCACCAGCCAGCTGGCAAATGCCCGCACGCGCCTGGACGCGGCGATGGAAACCGCCAAGAGCGCGCCGGACGTGGCCAGCGCCGATCGCAAGACCGAGGAAGCCCGCGCGGCTGCCCTGCGTTTGCGGGAGAACGCAGCCGCCGCGCGCGAACAGTTGACCGGCGCCGAGACTGCAGAAGCCGCGGCCCGCACGCCGCTGGAACGCGCCGAACATGATGTGCAGCACCGCTCCGCCGAAGTGAAGGCGCTGGGCGATCTGCTGCATCCCGAAGGCGAAGGCCTCTTCCCGCCGCTGATCGACGCGGTGGGTGTGCAGGACGGCTACGAAGCCGCGCTGGCCGCCGCGCTGGGCGATGATCTGCAAGCGCCGCTGGACGAAGCAGCTCCGCATCACTGGCGCGATCTGGGCGCCTACGATCAAAACCTGCCTTTGCCCGACGGCTCCAAGCCGCTGAGCGATTTCGTCAAGGCGCCCGCCGCTTTGGCGCGCCGCCTGGCCATGACCGGTCTGGTGTTTCCCGACCAAGGCGCCGCCCTGCAGAAGCAATTGAAGCCGGGCCAGCGCCTGGTGTCAGCGCGCGGCGATCTATGGCGCTGGGATGGCTATGCCGCGTCCGCTGATGCGCCCTCGCCCGCAGCCTTGCGCCTGTCACAGCGCAATCGCCTGACGGTGCTCGACCAGGAATTGCACGCCGCCAAGGAAGTCCGCGATACGCTGTTCGCCGTCTATTCCAAGGCCAAGGACGCCGCCATCGCGGCCCGCCAGACGGCGCGCCAGGCGGAAGAAGAAGTCCGTCAGACCGAACAGATCCTGATCGCCGCTCAAGATGAAAGCACCCGCGCCGCCCGCGCTAGCGCCGAGCGCAGCGCCCAGCTTGCCAATCTGGAAGCGGAAATCCGCCGCCTGGAACAGTCGGTCGAAGCGGCCCAGGAAGCCGGCGCACAGGCCGATGCCGCGCTGCATGAACTTGGCGATGGCGTCGCCCTCACCCGTGAAGTTGCCGAATCCCGCGGCAATGCTGCCGATGCCCGTTCCGCCAGCGGCGAGGCCCGCGCGGCTCTGGATGGCCTGAGGCGCGAAGGCGACATTCGCACACGCCGCCTTGCCACCATTCAGGAAGAATCGCAGCGCTGGGAAACCCGCCGCGCCGCTGCCGCGCAGCAGATCGCAGAACTCAGCCGCCGCCAGGGCGAGCTGGGCGCCGAACTCGCACATGCCGAAGCCGTGCCGGCGCAGATCGAAAGCAAACGCGTCAGCCTGCTCGACACCATCGCCAAGGCGGAAATCGCGCGCAAGGAAGCGGGCGATGCCCGCGCCGAGGCGGAAAGCCGCCTGGCCGAAGCGGACAAGCAGGCCAAGGCCGCCGATGCGGCGCTGTCCGCCGCACGCGAAGAACGCGCCCGCGCCCAGGCGATGAGCGAAGCGGCGGCCAGCCGCATCGAAGAGCTGCGCGTGCGTATCCGCGATGAAATTGACGCCGCGCCCGAAGAATTGCGTGAACGCGCCGAGATCGAAGACGGCCAGGAATTGCCGCCACTGGACCAGGCCGAAAAGCGGGTCGAGCGCTTGAAGCAGGAACGCGAGCAACTGGGCGGCGTCAATCTGCGCGCCGAGGAAGAAGCCGCCGAGCAGGAAACGCGCCTTGGCACCCTGACCGCCGACCGCGACGACCTGACCGGCGCCATCGAACGTCTGCGCCGCGGCATTCAGAGCCTGAACAAGGAAGGCCGCGAACGGCTGCTGGCGTCGTTCGAAAAAGTGAACGCCAATTTCCAGGAACTTTTCACCAAGCTGTTCGAGGGCGGCGAAGCCCGCCTCACTTTCACCGAATCGGAAGATCCGCTGGAAGCGGGCCTGGAAATCTTCGCCCGTCCGCCAGGCAAGCGCCTGCAATCCTTGGCGCTGCTGTCAGGCGGCGAACAGGCCCTCACCGCCATGGCCCTGATTTTTGCCGTGTTCATGGTCAATCCCGCCCCGGTCTGCGTGCTGGACGAAGTGGACGCGCCGCTGGACGACGCCAATGTCGAGCGTTTCTGCAAGATGGTGGAACATATGGCCGAGATCGCGGGCACCCGCTTCCTGGTCATCACCCATCACGCCCTGACCATGTCGCGCATGGACCGGCTGTTCGGCGTCACCATGGCGGAACGAGGCGTCAGCCAGCTGGTCTCGGTGACCCTGGCGGAAGCGGAAAAAGTGGCTGCTGAGTAGAGCCAGTTCGGCGCTGCACAAAAAATCTCACGCGACATAATGCGCGCGGGTGTTTTTATGAGGCGTAGCAAGGGTTTGACGCGAATCTGTCATTCTTGACACTCGGGTGGGCCTATTCTTATGGTCCCCCCGCCTTCGACGCGCCGTGAAGGCCAGTTTTTGCAGCTTTTTTCGGCTTGTGGGTGGTGGGCATGGCTCAAAATCCCGACGAACTGCGCAAGCTGGGCCAGCGGCTCGACGAAGCCCAGAAGCGTCGTGCAGTTCGGCCTGAGGGCCCGCCGCCGTCGCAATTGGGAATCGCCGGGCGCTTTTCGACCGAACTGGTCGCGGCGCTGGTTGTCGGGGGCGGACTGGGTTGGGGCATCGACTGGCTGTTTGGCCATTTCGGTGTCCATACTAAACCGGTCTTCATGATCGTGTGTGTTGTGCTGGGCGCTGTGGCGGGGATCCGCAATGTGATGCGCGCGGCAGCCGAGATTAACGCCCAGCTTACGCCGGGCGGCGACGAGGAGACGTAGTTCGTGGCAATGCATCCGATGGAGCAGTTCGAGGTAGCGCCCGCGATGGGAATGGAACATCCGTTGTTCCACCTGTTCGGCTATCCGATCTATTTCACCAACCAGTCGCTGTTGATGGTGATCGTGGTTGTGGCGGCGAGCCTGTTCCTCAGCCTGGCGGTCAAGCCAGGCCGCCTGGTGCCCAACAAGACCCAGTCGCTGGCGGAAGTGTCCTACGAATTCGTCGCCAACATGATCCATTCGGCGACCGGCGAAGATGGGCTGAAATTCTTTCCCTTCGTCTTCACCCTGTTCATCTTCGTGCTGTGCTGCAATTTCTTCGGCATGGTGCCGGGCAGCTTCACCGTCACCAGCCAGATCGCAGTGACCTTCTCGCTGGCCTGCCTGGTGATCCTGATTGTGATCGGCACCGGCTTCGCCAAGCACGGGCTGGGCTTCTTCAAGCTGTTCGTGCCGCATGCGCCCTGGTACCTGCTGATCCTGCTGATCCCGATCGAAGTGATTTCCTTCCTCACCCGTCCCATCAGCCTCTCCGTCCGTCTGTTCGCGAACATGCTGGCCGGTCACACCATGCTGGCGGTGTTCGCCGGTTTTGTGATCCTGCTGGGCGGCGCCGGCGGCGCCCTGTCGGCGCTGTCCATCCTGCCCATGGCATTGATCGTCGCGATCATGCTGCTCGAACTTCTGGTCGCGTTCCTGCAAGCCTATGTCTTCGCGATCCTGACCTGCATCTATCTCAACGAAGCCCTTCACCTCCACGACCAACACTAAAAAGGAATCTGACAATGGACGTTCAAGCAGCAAAAATGATCGGCGCCGGTATCGCCTGTATCGCCCTCGTCGGCGCCGGCATCGGCATCGGTAACGTGTTCGGCAGCTATCTGACCGGCGCGCTGCGCAATCCGGGCGCCGCCGCGACCCAGACCACCAACCTGCTGCTCGGCTTCGCTTTGTGCGAAGCGACCGGCCTGTTCGGCCTGGTCATCGCCCTGATCATCCTGTTCACGTAAGAAGAACATGGCCGACAGCACCACCACGGCTTCGACGCAGGTGCCCGCAAGCGGTGCCGGCTTCCCGCCGTTCAAGACGGACACGTTCCCCAGCCAGATTTTCTGGCTGACGGTGACGTTCGCCTTCCTGTTCGTGGTGTTGTGGCGGGTGGCCGGACCGCGCATCAATGGCGTGATCACCAGCCGCCGCGGCGCGATCAATTCCGACATTGCCGCTGCCCAGGCGGCCCGCGGCAAAGCCGAAAGTGCCTCCTCCGCCTATCAGGCGGCGCTGCACACGGCAAAAACCCGTGCCAATGGCCTGGCGGAGGAAACCCGCCAAACCCTCAATGCCGAAATCGCCAAGGCCAAGACGGCTGCTGATGAAGAAGCGGCAAGCGCCATGGCGGCGGCCCATGCCCGCATCAAGACCACCCAGGAACAGGCACGCGGCCATGTTCTGAAGGCGGCCGAAGAAGCCGCCATCGCCATTGTGGCGCGGCTGACCGGCGAGACGGTATCGCCCGCCGATGCCGCCGCCGCCGTGCGGGAGCAATAAGATGCTGATGGAACCGGAATTCTGGGTTGGCGTCGGCTTTGTGCTGGTGATCGCCCTGCTGGTCTGGAAGGGCGTGCCCGGCATGGTGGGCAAGATGCTGGATCAGCGCTCCGCCGTGATCGCCGCCGAACTGAGCGAAGCCAGGCGTCTGCGCGAAGAAGCCGTCGCCCTGCTCGCCGACTATCAGAAAAAATCCGCCAGCGCCGAAGCCGAGGCCCAGAGCATCATCACTGATGCTCGTGCCGAAGCGCAGCGCTTTGCCGCCGAGAGCCGCGCCAGCCTGAAGGCGCAGATCGAACGCCGTGCCCAGGCGGCGCAGGACAAGATCCATCAGGCCGAAGCTGCCGCAATGAATGAAATCCGCGCCCTGGCCGCCAATGCCGCCGCTGGCGCCGCTGAAAAGCTGATAGCCGCGCGCATGGACGACAAGCGCGCTTCTGCCCTGATCGAAAGCAGCATCAAGGACCTTGGCGGCAAACTGAACTAGCCGCCGGGCTGCACGCAGCCCTCCTTGCTTAGGTCCATCAAACCTGCTTATACGCTTAGCGCACCGGAAGCAGCCGCTCGCCCAAGCTCGCGGCGTTCACTGCCTTTCGCAGGTCCACTGGCCCTGCTCATGCGCTTCGCGCACTGGCAGCTCACTTATCCGGATAGACGATATTGAGGTGCAGCTCTTTGAGCTGTTTGGCCGAAGCCGGGCTGGGCGCATTCATCAGCAAATCCTGCGCCTGCTGGGTCATGGGGAACATCGTCACTTCCCGCAGATTTTCTTCGCCCGCCAGCAGCATGACAATACGATCAATGCCCGGCGCGGTGCCGCCATGCGGCGGGGCGCCATGGCGGAAGGCATTCAGCATGCCGGCAAATTTGCTTTCGGTTTCTTCGCGCGCGTAACCCGCCAGCTCGAACGCCTTCAGCATCACATCGGGATCGTGGTTGCGGATGGCGCCGGACGACAATTCATAGCCATTGCAGACGATATCGTACTGATAGGCCTTGAGACCCAGGATGGTGTCCTTGTCCGTCAGGGTCAGGAACTTCTCACGGTCATATTGCGGCATGGAAAAAGGATTGTGGGAGAAGTCGATCTTTTTCTCGTCCTCATTCCATTCATACATCGGGAAATCCACGATCCAGCAGAACTTGTATTCATCCTGCGGGATGATGTTCAGTTCGCGGCCCAGCCGCGTGCGGGCCAGGCCCGCCAAGGTGGCAGCACGGTCGGGTTTGTCGGCAGCAAAGAACAGCGCGTCGCCAGCCTTCACCTTGGCCAGCTTTGCCATGTCCGCCAGGGTCGCGGCGGGAATGAATTTGGCGATGGGCCCTTTGCCCACCAGCACGCCAGATTCTTCCTCGAACTGGATATAACCCAAGCCCGGCGCGCCTTCGCCGCGGGCCCACTCATTCATCTTGTCGAAAAAGCTGCGCGGCTGGGGCGCAGCGCCGGGCGCGGGAATGGCGCGCACTGTCTTATTTTTGAAAGCTTTGAACTCGACTTCGGCGCGGCCGAAAATCTCGCTGACATCCACGATCTCGATCGGGTTGCGCAGGTCGGGCTTGTCGGTGCCGTATTTCAGCATCGCCTCGGCATAAGGAATACGCACGAAAGGCGGCTTGGTGACCTTCTTGCCATTGGCGAATTCCTCGAACACACCCGCCAGCACCGGCTCAACCGCCGCGAAAACGTCATCCTGGGTGACAAAGCTCATTTCCAGATCGAGCTGGTAGAACTCGCCCGGAGAACGGTCAGCGCGGCCATCTTCGTCGCGGAAACACGGCGCGATCTGGAAATAACGGTCAAAGCCCGCCACCATGATCAGCTGCTTGAACTGCTGCGGCGCCTGCGGCAGAGCATAAAACTGCCCCGGATAGCGGCGCGACGGCACCAGAAAGTCGCGCGCGCCTTCCGGCGAAGACGCGGTCAGGATCGGAGTCTGGAATTCGGTAAAGCCCTGCTCAACCATGCGCCGGCGCAGCGACGTTACAATGTTGGCCCGCAGCATGATGTTCTTGTGCAGCCGTTCGCGGCGCAAATCCAGGAAGCGATAGGTCAGCCGCGTCTCTTCCGGATAATCCATGTCGCCGAACACCGGCAGCGGCAATTCCTGGGCCTGCCCTTGGACTGAGGCCTGTTCGATACGCAATTCCACCTGACCGGTGGCAAGGTCCTTGTTCACGGTGCCCTCGCCGCGCGCCACCACTTTGCCGGTCAAGGTCAGCACCCATTCCGAGCGGGCGGTATCCACCAGCGGGAACGCTGCGCCGTCCGGCTCGATCACGCATTGGGTGATGCCGTAATGGTCGCGCAGGTCAATGAAGATCAGCCCGCCATGGTCACGGCGGCGATTGACCCAGCCCGACAGGCGCACGGTCTGACCCACATCGCTGGAACGAAGCTGGCCGCAAGTATGGGTCCGGTAAGCGTGCATAGGGCAAAACCATCAAGGAAAGGCCGCGTTTTTGGCGTTTTATGGGGGGCTGGTCAAGCTAGGCGCCCATGCCCCATTTTTCTTGTCACAAAGGCCCTGTATCGTGGCTTTTCCTGATTGGTTTGGCCATGAAATCCGCCCTTCTCACCGCCGCCCTGCTGGGGTTTTTCACCGCCGCGGCTGGGGCGCAGGAATCATCGCCGCCGCACAACATCGTCATCTTTGTCGCCGATGGCTTGCGCTATGGCAGCGTCGAGCCGGGCAACATGCCCAACATGGCGCGGCTGAAACAGCAGGGCGTGGATTTCACCAACAGCCATTCGCTCTATCCCACCGTCACCACCGTCAACGCCTCGGCCATCGCCACCGGCCATTACATCGGCGACACCGGCGATTTCGGCAACACGCTGTATGTCGGTCAGCCGATGATCAGCCTGAAAGCCTCGCCGCTGGGCTTTCTGGAAGACGATACGGTGCTGGACGAGATGAACCAAAAATTCGGCGGCAACTATCTGGGCGAAACCACCCTGATCGCCGCCGCCCGCGCCAAGGGCTGGCAGACCGCCATCTTCGGAAAGTCCGGCCCAGCTCGCATCCAGGATTCCACCGCCAGCAATGACGGCAACCAGACAGTGATCCTTGACGACGCCACCGGCCATGACGGCGGCCTTGGCCTGCCCGGCTGGTTCAGCCGCGCCATGAAACAGGAATTCGTCGCCAGCGCCGCGCCGGGCACCAGCGTGCCCGACATCGAACAGGAAGTTTACCTGATGAAGGCAGCGACCCGCATCGTGTTGCCGCATTTTCAGGAAAACGCAAAGCCGTTCGTACTGCTGTTCTGGTCGCGCGACCCCGACATGTCGCAGCATAATGGCCGCGACAGCATCGGCGAATATGCGCCCGGCATAAACGGCCCCAGCGGCAAGGCCGGCACGCGCGACGCCGACACCATGCTGGGCGAATTGCTGGACGCGCTGAAGGCGCAAGGTCTCGACAAGACCACTGATGTTTTTGTCACTGCCGATCACGGCTTTACGACTGTCAGCCACACCAGCGCCACCAGCCCTTCGGCGCGGTTCGATCCCGGCGCGGCGCTCAGCGACCTTCCGTCCGGTTTCCTGGCGGTGGACCTGGCGTCGAATTTGGGCCTGCCGCTGCGCAATCCCGGCGCCACCGGCCCCGCGCTGGATTTCAGCAATGGCGCCAAGCCTGCCGGCGGTTCGTGCATGCTGGGCAGCGATCCGATTCACCCGGATGTCGTGGTGGCGGCCAATGGCGGCTCCGACCTGGTCTATCTGCCAAACTCCAACGCAAAAGACCTGGCGGGCCGCATCGTCAATTTCCTGGCGGGCCAGGACTATGTCAGCGGCATCTTCGTCAATGACACGCTCGGCAAATTTCCCGGCGCGCTGGGCATGAGCGACATCGGATTGATGGGTTCCGCCAAAACCCCGGTGCCTGCGATCTATGTCAATTTCCGCTCCTTCCCGGTTTGCGGCGGCAGCGACCTGCAATGCACTGTCGGCATCAGCGACACGCCATTGGCCACCGGCCAGGGCAATCATGGCAGCTTCAGCCGCGCTGAAACCCGCAACTTCATGGCCGCCATCGGGCCGGATTTCAAAACCAGTTATGCCGATCCCGCCCCCATCTCCAATGCCGATATCGCGCCCACCCTGGCACGGCTGATGGGCCTGGAACTGATGCCCCGCGGCAAGCTCACCGGACGCGTCATCAGCGAGGCGCTCAAGGGCGGCAAGCCCGTCGCCGTCACCAGCCAGACCGTCGCTTCCGATCCTGGCCCCGGCGGCCTTCGTACGCTGCTGGACCGGCAAAGCGTGGGCGATACGCGCTATTTCGACGCGGCGGGCTTTGCGGGCCGCACCGTGGGTCTGAAAGCCCACTAAATAAAAGACCTAAAGAGCCGAATCCGCTATCACGGTGCCATGCGGATCGTGGATTCCAACGAGGCGCTGATCGCCCTGATTGCCGACCTTTCCAAGGCGCCTTATCTGGCCCTGGATACCGAATTTCTGCGCGACCAGACCTATTACCCCAAACTGTGCCTCATCCAGGTGGCGTCTCCCAATGGTGATGCGCCCGGTGTCGAAGCGATCATTGACCCCCTCGCCCCCGGTCTCGACCTGGCGCCTTTCTATGAACTGCTCAAGCGGCCCGACATCATCAAGGTGCTGCATGCGGCGCGGCAGGATATTGAAATTTTTTACCTGCAAGGCGGCGTGCTGCCCCATCCACTGTTCGACACCCAGATCGCAGCTATGGTCTGCGGCTTCGGCGATGCCGCGTCCTACGAAACCCTGTCGCGCAAGATCGCCCATGTCGAAATAGACAAATCCGCCCGCTTCACGGACTGGAGCCACCGCCCGCTATCCAAGCGCCAACTGGAATATGCCCTGGCCGACGTCACCCATTTGCGGGTGATCTATGAATGGATGCAGGCCCGGCTGGAAAAGACCGGCCGCAGCAGCTGGGTCGCCGAAGAAGTTTCGGCGCTGCAGGACCCCGCGCTTTATCAGCAGGACCCAGAGAATGCCTGGAAGCGGCTCAAGCCGCGCAGTTCCAGCAAGAAATTCCTCGCCTTGCTGGCGGCCATCGCCGCCTGGCGCGAACGCGAAGCCCAGACGCGCGACATTCCCCGTGGCCGGGTGCTGAAGGATGAAGCCTTGAGCGAGATCGCCGCCCATCCGCCCGAAAATGGCGAGGCGCTGGAACGCATCCGCGCCGTCCCAAAGGGCTTTGCCAATTCGCGCATGGGCAAGGGCCTGATGGAGGCGCTGGAAGCCGGCGCCCATGCCCCGCCGCCCCAGGGCGCCGAGACGCTGCAACCGCCGCGCCGCCGGCGCGAGCCTTCACCTGCAGCCATAGACCTGCTCAAAACCCTATTGCGGCTGCGCGCGGAATCCGCCGGCGTCGCCCCGCGCCTGATCGCCAATGCCGATGACATCGAAAAGCTGTCCGCCAATGAAGATGACGGCGTTGCGGCCTTGTCCGGCTGGCGCGCCGAAGTATTCGGCAATGACGCCAGGCTGCTGCGAAAAGGCGATCTGGCCATCGCCCTGGAAAATGGCGAAGCTGTGGTTGTGGAATTGGAGGGCGAAGCATGAAGAAAATACTGATCGGCTTGTTGGCTCTGGCATCTCTTCCCGCGCAAGCCGCAGATTATGTCGTGATCCATATGGAGCGGAATGTGGACCGCCCCGCCGCTCTGGTTTGGTCGCGGGTTGGGGGCTATTGCCAGATCGAAGCCTGGTTCGGCACCAAATGCGTTTACAGCGCCGGCAATGGCGAGATCGGCACCAACCGCCGCCTCAATGGCACGATTGACGAATTGATGGTCGGCAAGACCCCGCTCTCCTACGCCTATACCCAGCCAGCGTCGCCGATCCTGTATCACGGCAATCTGGCGGTTGAGGCGATAGACGCCGGCCATTCCCGGATCGTCTATGACCTGCTGTATGACGCAGCGCCCCTGGCGACGCTGCAGGCCAAGGCGGAAGACATCGCCAAGCGCAAAACCCGTTTTGAAGCGGGCATAGACAAGATGAAGCAGATCGCCGAAGCGCCTTAGGCGTCGCCCAGATTAGAGGCCTCGCCCAGTTTCAGGCTTCGTCCAGGTTCAGATTGCCCGTGGCCAGGTCTTCCGGCTCTTCCCCGGTATAGGGGTCCTCGTCGGGCGCCAGCGCATCCGACGGGTTGGGCACATCAAAGCCCGAGGGCGGAATGGCTTCCAGGAAGCCCGCCGCCTTGAGCTCGTCAGTGCCCGGGAGATGGTTGACGCTCTCCAGCCCGAACTGGACCAGGAAAGCTTCCGTGGTGCCATAGGTGACCGGGCGGCCCGGGGTGCGCTTGCGACCACGGATCTTGACCCAGCCGATTTCCATCAGGGTATCGACCGTGCCCTTGGACATGATGACACCGCGAATATCCTCGATCTCCGCCCGGGTGACTGGCTGGTGATAGGCAATAATCGCCAAAGTCTCGATTGCGGCCCGTGACAGGCGCTTTTGTTCAGGCTTTTCCTTGCGCAACAGGAAGGCCAGATCGCTGGCAGTACGGAACTGATATTTTCCCGCGACACAGCAAAGGGTTACGCCGCGTTTCTCATACAATTGTTCAAGCGCGGCCAGCAATCCGGGAACGTCCGCGCCTTCCGGCAAAGATGTTGTCAGTGCCTTCTGATCCACTGGTTCGCTGGCGGCGAACAGCAATGCCTCGACCATCCGCAGATGCTCGGGATTGGCGGCGGGGGCTTCCTGTTCGGCTTCCATCTGGTCTTCGATTTTTGCGATCATCGTTGCGACGCTGCTCATGTCATATCCCCCGGAACTGCGCCAGCGTCCGGAAGGGGCTCTCTCGGTTCAGCCCTGTCCCGGACAAAGATTTCCTCGAATGGGGCCATCTGCTGCAGCTCAACCTTGCCGTCGCGAGCCAGCTCCAGGCAGGCCAACAGGGTCGAGGCCATGGCCGACCGGCGGCGGGCGCCACCCTGCCACTCAAACGGCAGCAGGCGGGTCAGCCCGCTCCAGTCCGAAATCTTGCCCAGCATGCGTTCCAGCCGCTCCCGGGCTTCCTCGATCTGAAGGACCGGCGCCATCTCGGGCTTGTAGGCAGTACCGCCCAGCTTGCGCACCCGGTCGGTGGCATAGGCGGTGAGCAGGTCGTAGAGCGTGTCCTTGTAGGTCCGCAAGCGGATGACATTCAGGGCCTCGGGGTCGCCCCGCCCGAACACGTCGCGGTCCAGCCTTTCGCGGCCCATCAGCCTTGTGGCGGACGCGCGCATGGCGTCCAGCCGCTGCAGCCGCCAGCGCAGCCGCGCCGCCATCTCGTCGGCGCTGGGTTCGCCTTCCGGCGCCTTTTCCTGCGGCAGAACCAGGCGCGATTTGAGATAGGCGAGCCACGCCGCCATCACTAGATAATCGGCCGCCAGTTCCAGATTGATGCGCTTGGCCTGCTCAATGAATTCCAGATACTGGTCGGCCAGCTTGAGGATCGAGATTTTGGCGATATCAACCTTCTGGTTGCGCGCCAGGGTCAGCAGCAGGTCGAGCGGCCCTTCAAAGCCGTCCACCGTCACCACCAGCGAGCCCTCTTCCGGCGCCGCCACATCGAAATCGTCGAAATTCTCCGCCGCGGTGCTCATGCGGGCCCCGCCAGCAGACCGGCCAGCCGCGCCATGGCCGCTTTCGGATCAAAGCCCGGATCGGCGGCGACGAGATGGGCAAGCGCCTGCTCGCTGCGCTTCAGCGCCAGCCCGTCCAGTTCCTTCACTTCGCTCGCCACGTCTTTCATCTCGTCCATATCGCCATTGCAGTGAAGCGCCAGATCGCAACCCGCGAAAAGCGCCGCCTTCGCCCGCAAGGCCAGGGGCCCGTCCAGCGCCTTCATCGAAAGGTCGTCGGACATCAGCAGTCCACCAAATCCTATCTCACCGCGTATCACATCCCGAATGACTTTCGGGCTGGTGGTGGCAGGCCGTTGTGGATCAATCGAATCATAGACAACGTGGGCGGTCATCGCGATGGGACAGGAATCCAGGCTGCGGAAGGTGACAAAGTCGCTGGCGGACAATTCCTCCACAGTGGCGCTGACGCGGGGGAGCGCCAGGTGGCTGTCGGCCCCTGCCCGGCCATGCCCGGGAATATGTTTCATGACCGGCAAAACGCCGCCCTCCATCAGGCCCTGGATCTGGGCCCGGCCCAGATCAATGATGGTGGCCGGATCGGTGGCAAAAGCGCGGTCGCCGATAATGTCATGGGCGCCGGGGACCGGCACATCCAGCACCGGCAGGCAATCGACATTGATGCCCAGGCTGGACAGGTCATGGGCAATGAGGCGGGCATTAAGATAGGTGGCTTCGCGCGCCCGCTCCTGATTTTGGGCATAGAGCGCGCCGAACAGGGAAGCGGCAGGCCGCTCCGCCCAAAGCGGCGGCTTCAGCCGCGCCACCCGGCCGCCTTCCTGGTCAATCAGGATCGGGGCCGCGCCGTCTTCCACGGTTTCGCGCAAGGCGGCAACCAGCGCGCGGATTTGGTCCGCATTTTCAATATTGCGGCCAAACAGGATGAAACCCCACGGCCTGACATCGCGAAAAAAATCACGCTCCGCCGCCGACAGCACCGGCCCGGCGCAACCATAAATGGCTCTACTGCGCATCAATAACCGCTTCGCATCATTTTCCGAGGAAGCAGCCGCCTCCGTCCGCCTTCAACCGGTCGCACATGGCCGAAGCGACATCCTTGCTGGGAAAGCCGACAATACGCAGGCGATACCAGGTGCCCTTGTCGCCCAGATCGGCCTGCTGAACATCTTGCGTCGCCCCGGCCAGAAGCGCGGCATGCTTGCTCTTGTAGGTCTTCCACGCGGTATCGGCTTCAGCCTGGCTCTTATAGGCGCCGATCTGCAGGATCGCGCCGCCACTTGCCGGCACAGGCGCTGCTGCCGCGACAGGCGCGGGCTTGGGCGGAACCAGCGCCAGCGAGCGCGGCGCAGCCGTGGCCGGGCCGACCGGCGTAGCGGCAACGGGAGTGGCGGCAGCGACCGGCGGCAGTTCTTTCTTGACCACCGAGGGCGCAGGTGTGGGTTTGGCAGCAGCCACCGGCGGCACAACCTTGGCAGGCACCACAGCGGCGACTTTGGCTTGAGGCTTGGGCGCAACCGCCACCGGCGCGGGCTTAGGCGCGGCTGCCACGGGTTTGGGCGCGGGCGCGGCAACCGCGACAGGTTTGGGCGGAACGACGGGCGCAGGTGGCGGGGTCAGCGCCACCGGCTTGGGAGCAGCGGCAACCGGCGCCGCAGGAACAGGGGCAGCGGGCGCGGCCGTGGTGGTCGCCGTATCCACGTTATCGTCCGGGGGCGCCGGCTGTTCGTAAATCTTGAAGCCCTTATAGGGCTGCTCCGCCCCGCCGGGATTCTGCGGCGCGATGCGGGCCGGGCCGTTCTGTGCCGTCAACACCGGCGTCTCGGTGCGTCCGCGCGCCACGCCCTGGGTATAAGCCAGCCAGACCACGCCCGCGAACATCGCCAGCACCAGCAGCGCCAGGACGATCAGCAGCGGCAGGCGCGAGCCTTCGACATCCTCGTCATCCTCGGAGCCGTCGAAGACGCGCACATCCTCGTTGGGCTCGTAAACGCCGCGTTCAAAATGGGGCATGGGGTCGTTGTTCCCGAATCTCAGACGGCAATCTAGCACCCACGCGCCGTCGAATCACCGGCAAGAATTTCTAGAGCGTGATTTTGGTGCGAAAGACCCGGCCATACTCGGCCAGGGCATAGGTATCGGTCATGCCGGCAATGTAATCGCGCACCACCCCGCCGGTAGCGCCGGGGCCGCACTGAAGCGCCCAATCCGGCGGCAACAGCGCCGGATCGGCGGCAAAGGCGCCGAACAACTCGGTAATCACCGCCTGGGCCTTGCCCATGGAAGCGATCACACGGGGATGCTGGTACATGTGGGTGAAGAGAAAGGCTTTGAGAGCCCGCAATTGCTCCATCATGGCGGGCGACAGCGCCACCAGGGCGTGCGGCGCCGCCCTCACCGCCGCCGCACTGTCCGGCTTCGCCGCCGCCAGCCGCGCCGCCGTCTCGGCGCGCAGATCATCCAGCAGCGCACTCATCAGGGTACGGATCATTTCGCCAATGAAGCGAGACAGTTCCAGTTCGCCATAGCGGACAGTGACAGCGCGCACATGCGCCCCGGCCAGCGGCGCGTCGGTCAGATCTTCAACCCGGAACAGCCCTGCCCTCAGGCCATCATCCAGATCGTGATTGACGTAAGCGATGTCATCGGCGAGCGCCGCCACCTGTGCCTCGATCCCCGGCCAGGTGGAAAGATCCAGCGGCCAGCGCGCGTCAAAACCTGCAATCGGCCCCGGCACGGGCGCGGTGATCGGCCCATTATGCTTGACGAGGCCTTCCAGGGTTTCCCAGGTGAGATTGAGCCCGTCGAAATCGGCATAGCGGTGCTCCAGCTTGGTCACCAGCCGCAGCGCATGGGCGTTGTGATCAAAGCCCCCGATACCGGCGGTCACCGCCGCCAGCGCATCCTCGCCGGCATGGCCAAAAGGCGTGTGGCCCAGATCATGCGCCAGCGCCACCGTCTCGGCCAAATCTTCATCCACCTTCAGGCTGCGCGCCAGACTGCGGGCAAGCTGGGCCACTTCCAGCGAATGAGTCAGGCGGGTGCGGTAATAATCGCCCTCATGTTCCACGAAGACCTGCGTCTTGTGCTTGAGGCGGCGAAAGGCGCTGGAATGGATGATCCGGTCCCGGTCGCGGCTATAGCAGGTGCGGGTGGCGCTTTCGGTTTCCGGGTAAAGCCGTCCCCGGCTGCCGCCGACCATGGTGGCATAAGGGGCTAATGGCATGGGCGGGGGAACAACCGCGCCCAAAAGGCAGCCTGCGGGGGCGGAATTTAGCGGCTTTGGGGCCTTTGCGGACGCCATGGTGAGGACTACATAAGGTGCGTCGCACTCCCATGCTAGGCTTATCGCCATGACCGCCATGCCCGTGACTGTTTCTTCCCGCGCCGCCAAGCGCATTGCCGCCATCCTGGCCAGCGAACCGGCCCCGGCCATGCTGCGGCTGGCCGTGACCGGCGGCGGCTGTTCCGGCTTTTCCTACAATTTCGCGCTGGACGAGACGCGGATGGACGATGACTTGCTGGTGGAGGAAGGCGGCGCGAAAATCCTGATTGACCCGGTGTCTCTGGATTTCCTGGCCGGCTCGGAGATTGATTTCACCGACGATCTGATGGGCCAAGCCTTCAAGGTCAACAATCCCAACGCGACATCGTCCTGCGGCTGCGGCACCTCGTTCTCCGTCTGATGAAAATTGCCACCTGGAACGTTAATTCCATAAGAGCACGGCTGGAACCGGCTTTGGCCTGGCTGAACCAGGCCAAGCCGGATGTGGTCTGTCTGCAGGAAATAAAATGCCAGGACGAAGTTTTTCCCCGCGAGCCATTTGAAAGCCTGGGCTATAACTGCGCCGTACACGGACAAAAATCCTACAACGGCGTCGCTATCCTGTCCAAATATCCGCTGGAAGATGTCACCCCGCGCCTGCCGGGCGGAGAAGGCGACGATCATTCGCGTTATCTCGAAGCCGTCGTCAGCGGCGCCAAGGGCGTCGTACGGGTCGCCTCGATCTACGCCCCCAACGGCAATCCTGTCGAAAGCCCGAAATTCGACTACAAGCTGGCCTGGCTGGAGCGGCTAAACCGCCACGCGGCAAAGTTATTGGCCGCGGAAGAGCCGGTGGTGCTGATGGGCGACTACAATATCATTCCGCAGGACAAGGACGCGCATAATCCCAAGGGTTGGATCAAGGACGCGCTGTTTCAGCCCCAGTCCAAGGCGGCATTGCGGCGGATCGAAAATCTCGGCTATGCCGATGCGTTTCGGATGCTGCATCCGGAAGGCGGCCATTACACTTTCTGGGATTTTTTCGGCTCCTGGGAGCGCGACAATGGCATCCGGATCGACCATATCCTGCTGTCGCCCCAGGCCGCCGACCGCCTGATGGCCTGCGAAATCGACCGGCATGTGCGCGGCGACAGCGAAAAGCCGTCCGATCACGTTCCCATATGGTGTGAGCTGGACATCTGAATCTCGCCGCAATTTTGGCTATAGTGGCGAAAAGTTCGAAGGACCGGATGCGCAGGGCTTTTCTTTTGGTTGCGATGATGCTGGCCGCAGCCCCGCTGCAGGCCGCCGAAAAGCTGCCGCCGGTTCAGCCGCGGCTGGTCGCCCGGCTCGACGGGTTGATCGCCACCGCGGCCAATGGCCGTGTCGTGATCCAGGCTCGCGGCGCGGTGGACAGCGGCGGCTGGCGTGCTGCCAGATTGCGCCCACTCAAAGCCACACCAGCCGACGCGCATACCATTGTGGTGGAGTTTGTGGCCGTGCCGCCCTCCCCCAACCAGGCGGTGATCCAGGGCCTGCTGCCCGTAACCGCCAATGCCACGATGACGCTGCGGCGGGGCATATTCTCGGTGCGGGCGGTGTCAGGCTCCAACGAAATCACCACCCAGATCCTGAAGTAATTTCGCGATGCAGATAGATTTCATTTCCGACACGGTTTGTCCCTGGTGCTTCATTGGCAAGCGGCGCCTGACCCGCGCCATGGCAATGCGGCCGGACATTCCTTTCACGGTGCGCTACCGCCCTTACCGGCTCGACCCCACTGTGCCGCGCGAAGGCGTGGACCGCGCCGCCTATATGGCCGCCCGTTTCGGCGCTGACGCGAAACTGCTGGACGCCTACAAGGCGATCGCCGCCGAAGGCGCCAAGGAAGACATCAGCTTTGACTGGCAGGCAATACTCAAGCGACCCAACACCATTGATTCCCACCGCCTGATCCGCTGGGCCGAAGCGCAAGGGGTGCAGGACGAAGTGGTCGAACGGCTGTTCATCGCCTATTTCGAGAATGGCGAGGACATCGGCGATATCCGCGTGCTGGCTGACATTGCCGATCTGTGCGGCATGGATGGCGGCGAAGTCGCCGACCTGCTCGAAAGCGATACCGATGTCGCGCTGGTTGAGCGCGAAGATCAATTGGCGCATGAAATGGGCGTCACCGGCGTGCCGGCGATGATCTTCGGCAACAAGATCGCGGTCTCAGGCGCGCGCGAGCCGGAGGCATTGGTGATGGTGATCGACAAGGCGCTGGCGATGAGTGAGGAGCGGTTGGATGAAGACCTCTGACCGCCAGCGGACGGATCAGTCCTAGCGCACGCGCCGCATCGAGGAAATCGTGTCGTTGAAGTTCATCGGCACTGACCTGCTCCCCGAAAGTGCCCTCGGTTTGAGGTAGAGTCCGTTCCTTGAAGGAGACGGACGATGAAGAGCAGCCGATACACAGAAGAACAGATCATCGGGATATTGAAGCAGCACCAGGCTGGG
>Ga0316219_1000271_pt1 | contig 75949 bp, 64 predicted proteins | sample TBH18003PmetaG_FD_203635 | JGI IMG/M metagenome (GOLD analysis project Ga0316219, IMG submission 203635) | Freshwater microbial communities from Trout Bog Lake, Wisconsin, USA - TBH18003P | ecosystem: Environmental > Aquatic > Freshwater > Lake > Hypolimnion/Profundal zone | place: USA...
TACAATCTATAATAAACTCCCTTCTGCTCTTGATTTTGGACCTGTAAAGGATTGGCCGACAAATGAAATTAATTCCTATGTAAACAAAGTAAATTTAGGTATCGAAACACTAGGAAAGAATAAAATTAAAGTTCCTCTGCCCATCCTTGAAGGGAAGAATGATACCTTCGAAAAAATTGAAAACAAAGGTGAAATTACTTTTAAATTTAATGATAAGGATATGTTTCTTCTGAATATCAAACCCCCTTCACCAGGAATTACAGTTTTGGTAACCGACAATGGCCAGGACCCTCAAAATTCTTCCTCTCAAAAAACAATTTTTAAAAAAGAAGATAGTTATAAACCTAAAAACACTTTTCAATCTCTCAAGATTGTATGTAAGGATAGTATGCACAATTACAGCAAAGTGCTTACTGTAAAACTTAAAGAAAATTCTGAAGATCACATAGCAGACACTACTACAGGTTATGATGTAGAAAAACCAGAAAATACTGAACAGGCAAAACAGGTTATAAAAGCCTTATTAGGTAGATTTGTCAACAGTGATAAACAAATTGACAAGAAAGAATTGGGCACTTATATTAAGGAACTTGGTTCAAAACTTGAAAATGAAGCTTAATCTCTATATAGATAAAACAAATGAATTCAATCCCAAAGGAGCAGTTTTCTTTCAGGATGATAATGCATACTTTGATATTATTATTAAAGTATACGCAGCATTAAAGTCGAATTCCGATCTAACGATTATTTGTCGATTAACTTCTTTGAAGGAGTTGATTAAAAATGCGTTTTCTCCTTATGAAAAGATCGAAATAATCGAACATAAAGAAATTACATTCAAAACATTGTTAAAAACAAAATGGAATATTTCTGTTTTTGATTTTGAACCATCCGATAAAGAAATACTCGATCAACATTTGCTCAACTTAGATTTCGGCACTGAAAAGCCAGAATCTTTTTCAACGATTCTGATTTCAAATCTTGTTTCTCCTTATCTTTCTGATGATACTATTCCCGCAAAAAAGTTTGGGAATCTTGTTAACGATCTGAATAAATACTCTCAAAGTGCATCGGATTTACCACCCATAGTAAAAAAGGTTCTAAATTATAAGTACTCTTTTCTTACCAAACTAAAGAAATGTTCAGATGAATTATTGAATTTAATCTTCAATTCCCCTATCGAACTTTACGAGAATGCCTGTCAGTTTTCTCTTATAAAAGAATATCCATTAGCATTTATAATCAAGGTACAGGATCAAAAATGGAATAATTTATTCAAAGGCTTTAGCTTAAAAGATCTAGAATTATCTGATTATTTAGAGAAATCCTTGCTATTTCAGAACTTGAAAGGTGAGTTAAGTATTTATTTTTCATCAATTAAAGATGGCATCACTGATGAAATTTTAGATAATATAATTGATTCAGTTTCTGGATATTTAATAGAAGAGTTCGATTTCTTTATTGAGGTTCTTTCATCACATAATGAAGTTATAAATCAATCACGGATAAAGAAGTTGGCTTCTAAATTTTCAGTATTGGATTCTACAATACTCGGGCGACTTTTTGAAATCGAGGATAAGATTAAACCCACATTTGAGCTTCCTCCTTTCAACCCTGACGAAGATTTTGAAAAAATACTTGATAATGCTATAAATTACTACTATCCATATAAAATATGGTCGGATAATTCTGAATGTTTCGATGAAAAGGTTATGGATTGGGGGATTAAGTTCTCAGAATTTATCCTTGAGGAATATGAGCAAATAAGTTATCATTATGAAAACTGTATATTTCGTTTCATTCATAACAATATCTCTTTTATCAAAGAAACAGATTTGTCAATATTTCTAATAGTTGATAATCTCAATTACAATTATTTTAGGTATTTAAAGGAAGAGTTCAATAACTTCAATATTATTTTACCGAAAGAGCCATCACCTTATCTAAGTCTTTTACCAACTACGACTTCAGTTGGTAAATTTTCTATCATCTCTGGCAAACGAGACAGGATTGATTCATCAATTATTAACTATAGTTCTCTCATCACCTCAACATGGGAGGAATATTTTCCCGATCATTCGTTGTTGTATTTTCATTCTGATCTTGCTGAATTAATAAAACATAGTGTTAAGGGGAAAGAAATCATTTTTATAAATTTTCTGGGTGTTGACGATGAACTTCATTCATCACCAAAAAAAACATTGATTAATCATAAAGAAAATATACGATTCATTCTAAAAAAACTTACGTCTATTTTGAATCAATTTATCAAAAGAAATAGAATGGAGGATAATGCAAAAATATTTTTCATTTCTGATCATGGATCCACGCAAATCCTTGAATCTTATCCGAATCCAATAATTGAAGTAAATATCTCAGCCATACTGCCTGGAGAAGTGATAAGCGAGGATCACAGATTCATAAAAGTGCAAAAGAATGACCTTAAAGAACTCCAATCAAACGTAAATATAACAAAGGTCCTTTTTTGTCTGAATGACAAAATATCTGGTGATGGCAATAATTATGTAATTGCTAAGGGTTATGGAAGATTTAAAAAATCCATTTCAGACTCTTATATCCATGGAGGTGCTACTCCAGAAGAGATGATTATACCAGGGGGATATTTTATTTACCAGACCTCAGGATTTAAGGATATAATTGTTCAACTTCTGAAAACGGAATATCGTTACCTGGCACTTGAAACTTTTACGCTAAGATTAGCAAATCCTAATGATAAGCGCATTGAGAAAATTCAATTTGAAATATTCGAGAATGACACCCCAAAAATTAAGCTATATGAGAATGATGATATAGATCCAAAGAGCGAGATTCAAATCGAGCCGAAATTCAAAGTGAATAAAAAAGAGAAATCAATTATTAGAATATCAATAAATTACACAATTGAGAGCGTGAAAATGAGCGTTGAAAAAGAATTTCCTATAAAAGTGAAATCAATTGTTGAAACAAATCTTGATATGGAAAACCTACTTAATATTTAACTATGAAATCCTTCGAATTAAAAGCAAAAGATGTATTTGGTGAGATTATCATTAATAAATCATTTTTACATAATGCTGGTTTTGGTAGTCGGGCAATTCCGGCCTATGTAGGCGAATGGATAATCAGTTCATTTGCTGGTGATTCAGATGTGATTACTCCTGAAATAAGAGAAAAGATTTCATTATTTGTAAAAAAATTCCTGCCTTCAAAAAGTGAGAAAGAATCAGTAAAGAACAGATTACTCTTACAAGAAGAAATTAAACTACTGGATAATTATTCTGTTGCCGTAAATCTTGTGAAAGGTGATCGGTATTTATCCGTGCCATTTTTAGATATTTCTGATGGATTCACTACCACGCAAATAATCGATAAAAATCAAATGCTTCTTTCAAGTGGCCTTTGGGGGGTAGGAAACCTTTTCTATATTCCTCCCAGTCAAGAGAACAAAAAAGGCCAAATATGGCTAACTGAGTTAAAACCATTTCAGGTTGCAAATCTAGACCTTGAATATTTCTGCGATTCGCGTCAATACTTTACAACCCAGGAATGGATCGATTTTATTGTATCATCTATGGGGTACAATCCTGAAACTTATGATGAAAGGCAAAAAATTCTTCTTTTAATAAGGTTATTGCCTTTACTTGAAGCACGGTATAATTTGGTCGAGTTGGCACCCAAGGGTACTGGTAAATCATATGTGTACGATAACATGTCTCGTTATGTGGCAGTCCGTTCAGGTAATATAACGCCTGCAGTATTGTTTTTTAATGATTCACGGAAAGCTGCTGGTTTGATAACTAAATGCGACACAGTTGTCATTGATGAGGCTCAAAAAGTTAAAGGTGATACCTCTGGAGAGTTAACAGCCCTTCTAAAATCATACCTTGAATCAGGAAAATTTGGAAAAGGAACCGCATCCTCTATCGCAGCAGAAGCTGGTCTGGTAATCCTTGCAAACATCGAGATCGATGAAAACCGGCAACCAATTAATATGGTAAAAGGATTATTTTCAATCTTTCCAAATTTCCTCCGCGAAACAGCCTTCATCGACAGGTTCTCTGGATTATTACCAGGTTGGGATTTACCGCGCATTTCAAGAGATAGCCCTTCAAATTCATTAGGATTAAAAGGAGATATTTTTGGAGAAATTATGCATTCCTTGCGTTATGATTCCGGGTATCGTGATTATATCAAAGCCAACATGGAGGTAACCGGATCCGATGATATGCGGGACATGAAGGCTATTGAGGCCGGAGCGAGTGGCTTGCTTAAGATTCTGTTTCCGAATAAACAAGTCGAAAAACATGAATTCTACAAGTATTGCGTAAATCCAGCCATCGAGCTTCGGCAAGGGGTTAAAGATGAATTGTGCAAGATGGATAAGGAGTACAAACCAGTAAAAATATTGTCTAAAATTTAGGAATAATTTATCTTCAATCTAATGTATTGACTTTGATTATTTCCACAAGCACTTTCATAGCATTTTTTGCAGCTGCCAATCTCCAAACATCTTTCTTATCAATATCTGCCTTGTCTGAAATTCCTCTAATAACCAATATCCCTTTTACTCGTCTAGAATAATTCAACTCATCCTCATAAAACTGTTGTGCAACTCCTCCTGCCTCAGTTTCAACTGCAAGAGTTTTATCATTAACTGAAATTAACCATTTTGTTTCTTCTGCCTCTTTATATTTAATTACTGCTTCACCGGTACCTAAAGGACCAAAATAGCTTTTAAACATTGGCGCAAAACTATTTTCAGATGCAACAAAGGAGGGTTCTTCTGATTTATTCAAATGATGATATCTTCTGACAAATTCTTTTGACCATGCATTAATTTTAAATGGATCAAGTCTATGTGAAGTTCCTGTTTCGTTTTCTGCACGCCGATCATAATAGTATGTGGATTCACAAATGGCAACATCACATATATTAACTTTCTCATGGATCGAACCACCAATGCCTAAAAGAACAATAATTGTTGGATTAAACTCCTCAACTAAAGCGTTATAAGCTGAAATTACAGATCTGTTCCCTTGATCGATTGACTGAGTAGTAACAATATTTACCTCATTTCCATTCAGATCCGTAATTTTACCAAAATAATAGGTCCTTCTAGATTGAGTTCCTCTTTTTTCGGCAAATGTGCGATTACTTTTAAAATAATCAGTAACTGCTGCTAATTCTTCAGCGACGATAGTTAGTATCCCAATATCCATAATATTTTTTATTTGGGTTTCTGGATTTTTGATATAATGGTTTGATTTGAACCTTAAGCTATAAGGATTCATTATGGTAATTTCTTTCTCGCCTCTATCATGTTGATAAAATCCTTTAAGCTCATTTTTTACATCACTTTCGATGGATGAGATATTTGATTCTGAAGCAGTAAAATATATAATTTCATGACCAGTTTGAAGCTTGAACTTCGTTCTTAGTAACTCTTTTGCAATATCCCAAAATAATGGTGCATAATATTGATTAGATGAGACTTTCTTAATAATATGGAACGGATCTAGATGAAAGAAAAATGTAAATTTTATTGTCGCAATGCTATCAAGTGCTTCAACAAGTTTAGAGCATAGTCTCAGTAACCATCTCCTTGAATTCTTCCCTTGCGAACAAAGCCATATTCCAGTTTTAATTACGGAATATTGGACAGGTATTTCAAACAAATAAGTTGCATCAGTTTTTTTTGCTTCAATACGGATTTGATTAATGACCTTATCAAAGACCTCCTTAAGTTCCCTCTTTGATGTCCTAGATTTTTTAAAATCTATTACTACAGCATGATCGTAATAAGCTGTTTTCTCAACTTTTCCGAAATTATTAGCTAAAGCCTCAACTTCAGATAAGAGTTGTCGACTTATTTGAAAATTCTCATTTATCTTATCAACCGAATATTTATAGAGCTTTTCTTTGTTTAATTCATTTGATTGATATCTATTAATAGTTGTCTCATATATTCTTTTTAGTTCTTCATAAAGCCTAGGCAAATACTTATTTGTTGCTGTCAAGATATGCTGAATTCCTTTTTCTGAATTACTTTCCTTGAATTCTTGCAAATCTTTGGTTAAGGACGCTTCTATAAGATTGATAAAAAACCGAGTAGAATACAACCATTCTGCAAGTCTTATAACAATTTGAGATAATTTTGGATTTGCCGATTCAAGACTTGTTTCTTTTCCGGTAGTTGGCCAAAATCCCTTCCAAACTTCACTAAATAATGAAATACTAAATGAAGATGATGCTTTATTAATGGCATCCCAAGGCGTTCCAAGTTTAAAGTTTTCAAATTTCCATGTACCGCTATTAAGCGCTGTAAAAGCATTTTGTTTCCTTATTTTCGTAAAATTCTTCTGGTTATTACTTGCAAAGTCATTAAAGAAATTTTGTTTTTGGAACTTGTAAAAACTTTGGAAAATATAAATTTCCGCGGAAAGTGCTCCAACAACATCTATAACATATGGACATGTAGATAATAACACAAGGTCATCATATGAGAGTTTAGGGTTTTGATGATTCAACAAATTGCCCATGACTAACCCTATCTGATTTGCATAATTCAGGCCTTTTAGATTTACCCCAGTTTTAGGACTTCTAACAATTGAATAAGGATCACTAAAGGTCTCTCTATGTAAATATCCTGCTTCTTCTAAAATATAAGCCAATGAATGATTAAAATTTACTTTGTAGATACAGCTATCAAATGCGCCTACAATTGCGCCATGCAAATAGTAACGAATTCCTATAGTATTAAAGTCGCTTATTGGATTTGTCGAAATAGTAAGAAAATCTTTTTCGATTCCAATTCTTATAAATAATACCAACAATTTCTCGACAATAGTATGCGGAATTGCAACTTCTCCATATTCTTGAAGAAAATTATCCAACATGGAAACGCACAACCGAATTTCATTTTCAGAAAATTCTACATCTTCACCATGTCGAAAAGCACGATAAATTAAATCACCTTTTATATAAGTTATTGGAACAACGGCGCCCTTATCTATGTATAAGTCAAGGAAATATGAGACCAACTTTATTGGACTTATAAGATTTGAGATTCCTCCTAAGAAATTTTTCAAATCTCCTATTGAATATCCCTGATTTAATCTATCCATTGTTGATCTATATTCCTTATTTCCAAATACTTTTGATCCAAGTTTCTTGACTAGGTGCCTTGCCTTAAGTTCTTTATCATAATATAAGTCAAGAAAAGGTTTCGAGAGTTTATGCAAAACAACTGATTCATCAAAATCTTCCTCGGGAACATGAGGGGGGGGGACTTCACTCTGGTAATCAAATTTAATCTCGAGGTCAGCAAAATTAATATTTGGAGTCAATGATACTATTTTGATAGCGTTGGAAATTGGAGGAGGAAAAAGGAAATTTAGGTTTTTGAAATCTTGTTCTAGGATTATATTACTATCAATTTTACTAATCATGTCTTTATACCAGAGAAGACTGAGTCTACTTGCGATATAATATTGAACCAGTCTAAGTTTCGCTTTTAATGAATCCTCATGATCATCATGTTCAAACCAATCTTTTATATTACCCTCTATACTAAATTCACAAATTCTTTCAAACAATTTTTCAAGATCTCTTTTTATTAATGGCGGAAGGATAACAATTGGCAATACTTGACACCAAAAAATATCTTTTATTTTAATCGCATATAATCGCAATTTTAATAATAAATTATCTCTTATCGAAAGTCCTAACTCATCTAAAAAGTACAATTGTTTAGATTCACAAGGAACGATTGTCAGATTTAAGATATCATGTTTCGCTTGATGTGAAGATGTAGATTCGTATACAAGCCAATCAGCTGAATTACTAATATCCTGAAAATCAGTTTCCTTTATACGAATATTTTTAAATAATGGGTAATCAATTGTATATGGTCTAGGTACAACAGAGATCGCGTTAACAATGTTTGCACAGATAAGTGATGTCTGTTCGGAATTCAGTTTGAAATAGGGCGGAACAGGTTTTACTAATTCCTCACACCACCAATTTTCATCAACACTAAGAACAAATACATCGACATTTTCGATGCCAGCAACATGCAATTTGCCTAATGCCTCATAAATTGTGGTCCCACTTATTAGTGCATCGTCAACAATTGCTACCTTCTTTGATTTTAACCAAGCCAAATTCATATCTAAAATTCGACTTGAAGTAATTATACAATGAAAGTTTGTTAATTCTAACTCCTCAAAACAATCGGCTAAACAAGCAGCTTTTCTTGCAAGAAAAATTAGAACATCATATTTATTCGATAGTTCAGTCAATCGTTTTGAAAACTCGATTATGTGAGTCCTGAAAATTGAATCAAATTGATCTAAGAAAAAATCACGCCTTGTACTCATGTCATTATTATTTAAGATTAACTTGAATATACTTGATCCTAATCAAAAAGTTCAATCTATAGCTTGTTGAAAATCAAAATTAAGTATAATATTCATGTTAATATACAAATAATTTTGTTTAGACCATAACAGCTGTAGCGAGGAATGAAGAATAGCGAAAATTAATAACTCGATCTATAAATATTTCAAAATAATACTCTCATTTTGAGGTAAATCGATAATAAAGAAATAGTTACGTGAAAAGAAAAACGTTCAGGCCTTTTTGCCTTCTTTAAAATCTTTCTTACTCATAATTCACTGTTTCAAAATTGTAAGATTGCTTTCTTTGGCAAGCTTCGGTTTGAGAATCGATTCGTACAGTTTGCCAATGTATGCATGTGGCGGAGGCTGTTGAAAAAAAGAAATGCCACTACAAATATAATTTTTACGGATTCCCCACTGCAACAAATGAATTGAATCTTTTGTAGATGAGCGAATCTAGGATATTAATCAGGATTGACGGATTAAAGTGATCTGAAAGACATGAAAAATAATGGTAGGAAATTTGATGTTGTATTACGACCATAAAAAAAAGGCGTTCAGGCCTAAGCCTGAACGCCCTAATCATGGACTGAACCGATAGTTAGAACTTGATTTTGCCTTCAACATCAGAGATGCTTGCATCGAATGATGACTTGAGAAAATCAATAACTTTCTTGATGCCAGGGGTGAAACTGGTAGTGAAGACATTCCCGTCTGAGTCATTCAGCCTCATGGAGCAGTTGAAATCATTGGATGCCGTCTGGAACCTTTCCAGTTCGCTACGGGTCTGGACCAGCTTGGCCCTTTTTTCGATGACCAGCTGAAGGTTTTCGACCTTGAGGATTTTCTCCATCAGGGTCATTTCCTTGACCGGCTCCGGAGCAGGAACAACAGGTTTTTCAGGTTCGACCTTCAAGTGCAGCTTCTTTTCTTCGGTTTTGTTCACTTCAGGGTTAAGAACCGTTTTTGCAGCTGCAAGTACTGCGTTTTCTTCCTTGGATGTTCCGCCATTGGTCGGCTTCAGTACTGGTACTGTAATCTTTGTCATTTTTTTCGCTTCTGCCCTGAAGACTTTTTTAGGCATCTGGCTCGCCTGGGTTTAAGAAAAAATTTATGCCCCCGGGAACAAACGGAATGAAAATTTTAAACAAGAGTTCAGGTCATGATTTTATGCAATAAAATCTGAATGAACCCGAAGGGTGACCGTGCCATAAAGTGGTCACTCTTAGCGCAAAAGATTTTCATGAGTTTAAATTTGCTGCAAATTTTGAGTAACAGTGGGTTGGGTTTTGCTTGGTTTTCCTTTAAAAGCTGCCCTGAAGGGATTTCTTTTTTAGCAGGGTTTCTTCTTTGTCCTGGTTGCAAAGAAAAAAGCCTGATCCGAGAAAAAAAAAGACCACCGAATGGCAGTCTCTCTCAGGGTTTCTGTGTTTGATCAGGAGGGGAAATCTCCGGATGGGATGTCTTTGGAAGCCTTCTTTGAAGTTTTACGTTTCTTTTTGGGAGTTTCAGCGGGCTTTACCTGTTCGTTAACTTCGGATTCTTCCAGGCGGTTTACATAAGCTGTGTAGTCATGTCCGAATTGGTCAGGACTTTTCAGTTTTGCGATTTCAATGGTGATGTAATCTTCATCCTTGTATTTGTGTGAGAACTTTACGAGATCTTCAATTTTGAAGTTGATCTTAATGATTTCAAGGCCTTCGACTTTCTTTCCTTTTCCGATGTAGTTTTTTACAAAATTTTTCATGGCTGTGATTTTTAAGTGAAATTTATATGCTGGGTGTAATTAAAACCATGGAGGGGCACTCAAGTAGGAACTGGAATACCGAACACCTGCAGGATATGCCGGGAAAATTCTTGAATGAGTAGCACTTTCACCCTGGAATGGGATAATAGCTTAGCATAGGAATTAAACAAAGACCACAGACATTAGATTTATATGAGCTGCATCCCAAAAAAAGAAAACAGAATGACTGAATGATCAAAGGAAAAATGCTCGTAGAGTTGTATAAAGACATGATAGAAATCCCGAAAGCGCAAAATCCCTGGCAAATTAATGACTACACTTATTAACGAGCAAGAAAAAAGCCGCTGTGTTTTCTCACAGCGGCTTAAGAATCGGAATTACAGGTAATGACTGTTGTACCTCTCTTCATCTTCAAAAGAGGCCATAGAATTTCGGTAGTCAGCCTCATCACATTTCAGATGCCCGGCATGTTTGCCATTTGGCTAGTAGATGATTTGTTCGCCTTTTTTTATTGGTTTGCCGCAGGTGTGACATCTACTTGCGAAGCGGGCTGTGATCTGGCGGGGATCCCCGGAATAACTGTTAAAATTGTTCATGGGTTTTGTTTTTAGTGTAAATAAAAAACCCACCCCGGTTGCCCGGGATGGCTCTATTGAATGAATGGTTCAGTTAAAAAGGTGAGTCTTCCAGGACAGGCTCCAGTACCGGAACTTCGCTGGTCGTTCCAGTTGTGGTTTTTTCTTCTGAAGGAGTGTAAGAAGAGTCGATGCCCAGGATATGATCGGCAGCTTTCTCAGCCCTTGCAGCAGCCCACATAACCCATTTCTGGTTGTCCCGGAGCGCCGATGCCCATCCCCTGATATAGGCAGCTGAGTTTCGGATATCCGGGTCAAGGTGAGCGATACCGGCAAGGAATGATGAACAAAGTTCAGCTACAAGTTCCTCTTTGGAATATGGGATATCGCCAAAACTGTTCGACATTCCCTCAAAGCGGTTGAGTCTTTTGGGGTGACCGGTTGAATGACCGAGCTCATGGTAAAGAACTCGAAAGAAAGCAGAGGAGCTGGTGAAGTATTTCCTATCCGGAACTGAGATCAGATCGGCAACCGGGGAATAGAATGCTCGGTCGTCTTTGTCGGAGAAAATGATTTTCGGGCGGCCATCATAACCTTCGATGATGGATTCAGCCTCCTGGTGTTCATCGTTGACTTTTTCGTCAACCAGGCTTTGAAGCTGGGCGATCTTTTGCTTACCCTGCTCGTCAATGTCGGCCTGTTCTGAGTTGAAGACATGGTAAAACCTCAGAAGGAAGGTCTTTTTCGTAACGCCGGTGGTTTCATTCTGTTCCAAGCCGGTCTTCCAGAAAACGACAATGGTGGATTTTTCCCCCTTGCGAACCTGTCCGCCATTGGAGCGAATCTGCTGGAATGTGCCATAAACCCGGCTCTGGTATGGATCAGAAGAAAGCACCAGGCGATTGATGCCCCGGTAGTAATGGCCATTCATGCTGACTGGCGAAGGAACCTGCCAAAGCTTCATCCAGCTTCCGGCTGTTTCGAGGTTTGCAATGATCTTTTCGGTGATGGCTGCATAGATCTGTGAGTTATTCATGTTAGCTGCCCGTGCCCTCGGGTCTTATTTAGGTTTCTGGCCCACCTGGTTAAAATTGAAATTTTAGTCTAAGTGAATACCGAGAAAAATAAATAATGTCAAGGGTATAGGTCAGATTGATATACAATCTGAATATACTCGAAGAGCGACTATTCTTAATGGAGGTCGCCCTTTACAGTTTTATAGATGAAAGCAGATTTTCGCAGGTACCTTTGCGGCAATTTCGAGTTTAATAAGGTGCAGTGCAGTGGCAAATGCCCTTCTTTTTTGCCTTTATTATTTAGCGGGATATGAAAGAAAAAAGTTGGCTATATAGGTGGGTAAAGGTTGATGGTATCGTGTCGTGCAGGATTACGAGGCGATTTCGTATCAGGTTACATCGACTTTTTTTACGAGCCACAAATCTCGAAAACCCAAATAAAACACGCATGTACAATACCATGTTGTTACCGCCTGGTGTTCATTCATCTGACTTTGTAAACCATTATCATTATGCAATTTCCTTGTCATGGTTGTCATTTTACTTCCTTTTTTTCTGTCGGATTCAGGTTTTTTATTGTTTATGAGTCGGCAAATTTTTTAAAACAAATTCTCTCACACATTGGCTTTGCAAGTTCTTTGACAAAAGCTTTGGTTGAAGCTCTTGCTTGTGGCTTTGATAATGTGCTTGCTAATGGGGTTGGATTAACCTGATTAATTCATTAGAATGTTATTGTTATGCTACGAAAACCGGTGAATATTGTATGTTTCACATTTTCAATCATTCACCTTTTAATGCAATTCATTAGAAACGAAAACGATTTAAAATCAAGGTTTTATAAATAAGTTCAAATTTCGATTGAATTAATCAGGATTAATGTATTTCTTTTACTTTCCATTTTTTTATTTTTTCAAGAATAATTTTACAATAACCCTCTGCAATGTTTTTATCTGAATCTGATAAAAAATTTGGATTATTGTGAGCTAATGGATTTCTTATTTTTCCTAGATGTTCAAAAATTGGTTTCCAATCATTCTTTTGCTTATCGAAAATTGATGAATACCAATTCCAATCTAAGGCAATAAACCTGTCAAACATATCCATGGGATAAGTATAATCGACTAAATGATCGGAAGCTTTATCACCGAAGGATTTTTTATTTCGTAATTTCATTTCACGCTTGTCTTGAATAAAAGCCTCTGCTCCTTTTTGCTTATTTTGCTTGGCATATGGATCTTCCCAAGCTTCGCCAAATTTTTCTAATAAATTTTGTTTTATTAATGCTCGTATTTCATTCTCCACTTCACTCCATAGAGGCCAAATATCAATTGAATTTGACTTTAGTAGTAAATAGTTATTAAAGTATTCCGAAAAACTTGAATATTTACCTAAGTGGGTCATGGAAACAATATCATACTTTAATAATTTCTCAACATCTCTTTGAGTAATATCGTAAACTGGACCAACAATCATTTGCATTAACATTCTTTCTAAGCCTTCGTCTCTCATCAATTTTATAATTGATTCGTACTCATTAAGCATTTTGAGATTTAGTTCTTTAATAACTAATTCTGATATTTTTTCTAAGTTTGTTTCAGTTTGTGAAATTTTATTGAATATTTCATGATTAAAGGCATCAAGCAAATATGGGTGTGAGCCACAATAGAATTTTGTAAGCGAGATATATTTTTGAGAAACCTCAATGCCATTTTGCCTAACTCTATTCCAATAATCATTATGATCGTTTTGATTAAATAGCTTTAATCTTAAATCAGTAAAAATTTGGTAGAAGTTTGAAAGTGCTCCATTATCAGGTTCTAATTCTTGTATTGTTTTTCGTGAAATGGTTAATAGAGCTAGCTTTGTATCAGGGTTGTTAGACGCTTCTCTTAAAAATTGAAAATCTTGTAGATCAAGGATATTTTGAGCATTATCAAATTCATCTAAAACAAGGATTAATCTATAGCCATTTGATTTTAAAAACTTGAGCATCTTTTTTGTAAATCGTCTTTTTTCTATCTGATTACCTGCTTCATTCACACATTTAATTATCGGAGTTAAATGAGCGACCAATTCTGCTGAATCAGTTAGCATTTCTATTAATTCTAAGATAACTTCTTGAAAAACATCGTTGAGTGATAAATATTCCCCAAATGAGACCCAGACAGGCAAAATCTTTTTTTTAATTAACTCCTCCTTTGCTGTTATTATTGAGTTCCATGCTAAACTGGATTTACCTATTCTAGGTAATCCCATAATTGCAATATTTCCATAATTGCACCCTAACAAACGATTCTGAATAATTTCGATTTCATTATTTCTACCGATGAAGCGCTCACCCGCTACGACACCGCCATAATCTCCAAAAGGATTTTTTAACATCATAAGGCTAATTTATTAGTAACCATTCTTTGAATAATCTAACATTGATTTTGTAATAGTTAGCTGTAGGTGAAGAAATTACCTCTCTTGTTTTAAGATCTTTAAGGATTTTTTCTTCATAATCTTTATCACCGAGGTTTATTGCTTCTCTGTTACAACTATCTAAATTTTTAGAGGCAATAGCGATTTCTTTAAGTGCTTTTAGTACGTCCTTAGGAGAAAAAGCTTCCAAATCTGAATCCCCAGCAGTTATTAAGTTATCAAATTTATCAGCACTAAGTGATTGCTCTCCTTTAATTAAACTTTGTGCTACTTCAATAACATCAGCTTCAGTTACACTAATAAACTTGTTATGGTTCATATAATCGACAAGTCTGGCACAAAATATCTGTATGTAGTAGGGATTTGATGATGAATAGTCAAGGATATATGTAACTGCATTACCCAAAAATCTAGAGCGATTTTTTAAACTATCCCAAATTGGAATTTCAATAAGTTTAATTGCATCATCTTTATCTAAATAAGATAATCGCTTAGGTTCTGTAACACCAAATTCATTTGGATATGCTTCAGTAAATTTCGGCATAATATCTTGGCCAACTAAAACTGAAGTAAAGAACCCTTTTTCAAGAAAACTTTTCCAAGTTTTCATAAAATCATCAGATAAAACATTTTTCTGTATTGCTGTATATATGTAAGTAAACTCATCAAGCAATAATATGAGTTTTTTATTTTCCCAGTCTTTTATCTGACTTATATCCTTGTTGAATTTTTTTAATTTTTCATTAAATACCAAAGAAGGGGCTTCTTTTAATTCTGCCAATGAAGGCGCTGTAAAATCAGGGATTTTAATTCCTGCTTCCGAAAGTGTTTCCAATTCATCTTCCATTTCGGATAAAATCTTATAATAAAAGGTCAATGATGACAAGTTCTCTACAATTTCACCTAAACTAAATGATATACAGAAAAAGTTGTTCGTTTGAAGGAGCTTTTCTTTAAGATGGTATAGTACAGAAGATTTTCCTGATCTTTTTTGACCATAAATAATGATGCACTTTGATTTTGAATCTATTATGGAATTATTAATATTTTCAATAAAAGAATCCCTTCCAAAAAACATATTAGGGTCCGTTACTGGACCACTATCTGCTGTTGTAGCAAAACAATTCTCAATTTTTACAAATTCAGCTTCAGAATATAATCTTAATGATAAGTTTTCAATAAAGTTATTTGTCTCTTCTGAACCACGAATTTTATATAAGCATTTTATTTTAATATTTGTGGCGCCTTCATCTTTAATCTTCTTGCTTACTTTAACTTGTAATCGAATTATCTTTTCCTCATTACCTTTTAAAGTTTGATCTAAAATATTATTGGCTAAAATGAAAGAAATTTCATCTGTATTCTCAATTATTAAGGAAAGCCATGATACCGGTGCACTACCCTTTTTATTTGCTACACCAACCTGTACATTCACTAATAAATCTGCCTCATGGAGGATTCCTTCTCCCAAAATACTTATTGAAATTTCTGGTTTACTTGTTTCAATTAACTGGTTGAATTCTGAATTTATAATGCTATCAATCTTTAGCAAAAGCTTTCTAAGAATGTTAAAACTAAGTTCTGTTGGACTTTCTTCAATTTCATTCTTAGCTTGTAATATTTGATTAATGATTATATTAAAATATCTTTCCTTATCTTCAAATGAAGATTGAGAATTAAATTCTGAAATTGATTTAATTATTTCTCCAAATACATTGATTCTATTAAGATCAGTCTGACAAACCCAGTCTGGGATTGGGAATATTGTTTTATTGAAGTTTTCAGTAAATGACTCTGAAGTTTTACTTCCTGATAACGAATCCAGTTTTATCGAAAAATTATTTTTAGAGTTTTTGAAAGCATTTGTCTTTTCATTCCATATTTTAATAAATCTGTCTTTCAATACTTTATCACTTTGTTTTTCTTGTTTTTCGTTCAAAAATTTATAACAATATACTCGGAAGTCTTTAAATAAAAAAGTTAGAATAGAATTTGAAATATTAGGATTTGAAATAAGTATATCCATAATCCCATACCAAAACTCTTGTTCATTTGTTGTTTTGTGTGTTTGTTTTATTGATTCTCTCCAAACCTTTTGATATGATTTTAATGCCTCTGATGAAGAAGAATTAAAAGATGCAAAATATATTGGAACGTGATTAACCACAAAATCAAATGAAGGAGCTAATCTGAAAGATTCTAATAAAAAGAATCTTAATACATCCGATTGTTTTCCATTTAAAGCACTTGCTTCAGCTAAAGCCATACTTCTTCGTGAAAGAACAGCATTAAGGTCAAGTTCCTTCTCAGGAGTAATTTGTTCCATAAGCTTAGCTTCTGTTAATAGAAAATCTGCTTTTTCTATTGGGCGATTACCAGTAGCTTTCTCAATATAATTTCTTATACTTCTTAATGCATTGATGTCATATTTCTCATTAGCTAATATTTCTTTAGGTAATCCTTTATATTCGCAATGCTCAAGCGAAAATTGAATATATGGACTAAACCCTCCAGTTAGAGTAAACAGTTGGGCTTCATTGAAAATGGCTTCTAATTCTTCAGAAGAACCTCCTTGCTGAGCAAATTTTATTCCTTCATATAACCTTTGAAATGCTATTTCATTTGGCTGCTCATTTAAAACAAACAAAATTGATTTTTCTGCACTTTCAAAATCAGAAAGACCCCAATAAACAATTGCTTTTCTTTTGGATAATCTAATTTGTTCAGTCTTTGTAATCGTTTTTACTTTATTCAAAAATTCAAGTGCATTTTTATAGTCTTTTTTTGTTTCATAAAAATACGCTATTAAACTGTTAGAATCGGATGACTTTATTTTGTTAGCATGATTAATTACTAACTCTATTGCAGAATCAATGTCACCCTCTCTTTGAAGCAAATAGGAAAGTTCTTTTATCGCACTTTCGGATTTTTCATCATTTAATTCTATCGCTTTAAATAACAGTTCTTTTGCTTTACTAACATTACCCTTTCTTAGTTCAGCTTTTGCTTCATTGTAAGCGAATTTATTTTGTATAATTTGTTTTTCTTTTTTTATTTTCTCAGTTTGAATTTTTCTTTTTAGTTGTTTACCAGGATCATATTCTGGGAAAGCCGACAAAATTAGTTCAATACAATATAATGCGTGATTGTAATTATTATTCTTAAAAAATAGCTCGGCATCATTTTGAAATTCAAAAAGTTTTTTAGGCAAAATTATATCAGTAGCAGTATTTCTCCCGTTAACGGAATTTAGTCTGCAAATTACTTGTAAACCTTCTGCTTGTCCAATGTTACTTAATCTATCTAATAACCCTTTATCAAGAACGTCAGTAAATCTAAAATAATAGTCATTATTGTTTTGAGAAGTTAAATAGCCATATCCAAGATGTCCATACCTTTTAATTACAGCATTCGCAGGAATTATTTGATTTTCAATATTAATATTAATTTTTTCTTTAAGTTGTTTAAGTTGTTCAAGTGAATTTAATTTAATTCCAAGCACATCTTTATTTTCAGTTTTAGTAAAGCTGTTTTTATTAACTTGCTCTAAAGAAGTTTTCAATTTATAAAAAAGTTCTTCTGAAATTTTTGTATTCGGATTTGCCTCGACATTGGTTCCTAATCGACGAATTTTATTTACAATTGATTGAATACTAATATTCAATTCTCTTGAGACTTTACTTAACCTAAATGTCTTTTCTTGAATTGAAACATTTTTTTTTGGTTTGTACAATTTATCGAGGTCAATTTTTCCTACTACGTTTATCCCTAGTTTTTTTAATGATTCAATTTTATCATCAGTTTGTTCCAATTTGTCAGCTTTATTGATGCTCTCGTTTTCAATTACTGTCGAAATGACTTCTCCTTCACTAGGAACTATTTCATCTTTTGAATTTATTGATGCTTCTTCTACAATTTTGGGCAAAACCATTTTTGGTGCAGTAAATCTTAGAATCGAATTGTCGGAAATAAATTCAACGCAATCAGTTGTTTCTATAACCACACAAGTATCTTCAAATGCCTCGATTGTTCCAGTAAAAGTTGAATCGGAAGTGTGTATTGTAATCACATCTCCTACTTTAAATCTCTTTCTTATTATTTCTATCATTGATGTTTTTATTTAATAAACCAATCATTTACAACGTGTAATGTTTCTTTAGCTCTTGTAACTGCCGTATAAAGCCATTGATAAATACCAGGCTTTGGAATTCCATGTATTTTATTGTCAAGATACAAAAAAACCTCATTCCACTCACCGCCTTGACTTTTATGGCAAGTTAATGCATAGCCATAAACGGCTTTTAAAGCATTTAGATATGGGTCTGTAAGCATTTTATCTTTGAAAGCTTGGTCTTTTTGCCTTATTCCTTTTTCTTTCATTCTGTGATAGTAATCAATCATCAAGTCTTTATGTTGCTTGTTGTTAAGATTCGTGGAAATCGAATATAAAATGTCTTCAACTAATAGAACATTGAAGATATGCTTCGAAACTAATTCCTGAACTTCAACCTGAAGAAATGATAATCCGCAACGATATTCCTTTTTCCCTGTTTGAATTACCCTTACTAAATCTCCATTTACAAGGCTTGTCAAATAATTATTTTGAGTAACTAAAAGAATGTCACTTGATTCAATTAAATTGGAGGATTTACCTAATGAAGACCTAATTATTTTATTTAAGTCTGAACAATGTCTATTTGTCTGACATATTAAAGTTGAGTATTCAAATCCATTTTCTTTGATTTTTTGTATATAAGAATTTATTAAACTCGCATGAGAGCTATGGAGGGAAATATTTGAATGACCTTTTAAGGGAAATGAAGCAAATTTTACAGGTGGATTTATAGCCTGTAAATTTCTTATTAAAAGTGATGCTGTAATTATCCCGTTTGCTGATGCTTGTCTAATAATCTCAGTTAATTCAATTTGTTGAACTGAATGTCTATATTTCTGTTCAATGTAATTTTTTGATAAAGCTGGTGAGATATCTTGTCCAATCGGGGGTAATTGACAAGGATCGCCAACGAAAATTAATTTACCTTTTAAATCATATGATAATAAATCTTTTAATAATTCACCGCTTCCAAACTTAGCAAAAGATCCTCCTGTATCTTGAATATCTGCTATCATTGATGCCTCATCAATTATGTATATTTTTTCTGACTCAGCATTTATTGTCTTTAAGTCGAAGACTAAATTAATCTGACCTTTATCATCAATAGAAAGTTTGTCTTGATTTGAACTCATTGTTTCAAGGTCATCATCCAAATCTTTAAAAACATATATGTGGCTGTGAATTGTAGTTGCTTCTGTACTTGTCTTGTCAGATAAAACCTTTGCTGCTCGACCAGTTGATGCTAGCAAAGAATAAATGTGTTCTTTTTCACGTAACCACTTGATAAACCCACTCATTAATGTAGTCTTTCCAGTCCCTGCATAACCCTTAAGGATAAATATTTTGTCTGAACTTTTTTCAACAAAATACTGTAACCCGGCAAATGCTTTACCTTGCTGTGGCTTTAATTCAAACTCAAAATATTTTTTGCCTTCTTTCATTTCTCCTTTAATCGGGTATTGGTAAAATTGCACCCTTTGAAAAAGCTATGGTTTTAGGGTTGGCTTGTGGGGCTTTGGCAATGTATGGAATATGGATTGGCAATTGTTTTAGAAAAATTTGCGGTGGCCAAAAAGTATAAAACATCGGGTCGGCTTGAGTGTTGGTTTTCTTGTTTTGTCAATATTTTGGTTGCTTTTTGTCCTTTCAGAATGGTTTACTTTTCAATTTATGTCTGGCGTTTCTATCTTATTACACTCATTATGACCAGTGCATCATTAATTATCATTAAAAATTAAGAATTCCCATATTTCCTTGGAATGCAATAAATTACGTTTAATAATTTTGGCTTTCTCAGGGTCCTTATAAAAATATTCTTCTTCAATAGGATCATAGCCAATTATCACGGCATGGAATTGTTTCGCATTGACTTTATATAAAATCATTGCAAGAGCTTCTTCATTTTTAATCTCATTTTCAATTAAAGTCAATTCTTCTTGACTAATAGCATGTAAATATGCTTGTGATGCCGTAATTTGACAGTATAAATTAGTACCAAACAAATTACTATTATGAATAATTTTTATAAAATCAAATCCCCTCATATTCTTTGGACCGCAATAATCTTGATGAAAGTGTTTAGTTATAGCCTTTTGTTGATATTGAAACATTTTTCCTTTAGGTGCATTAACCCTAATTTTAAAATGATCTAAGTATCTTGTTAAAACATTTTCAACTGAAATTTCATCTGAAGAATAGTACTGGATAATGGTGCCATAACTTGCAACAGCACAGATTGCTGCTCGTTGTATAAAGTTGGGATTTACATATTGAATGTCAGCCATAAATTTTTTATTGTAGTTTTAATATTTGGCATTGGCTATAACGTCTGGCCTGTAACCACTGCAAAGGCAGAGCCTTTATAAAGCAATAATACCTTGATTTAGTTGCAGTTAAAGGCTTGTTGTGCAGTTTATTTTCTCTATAATTTTGATTTTGAATATCCATAGGAATCTACATTAATATTTAATTTATAAAATTTTGCTTGAGGAAATAAGCCAGTTGCAATCTTAAAAATTTCATCAATAACATCCTGTGATGTATTAAGTCCGAAAATAATTTCTTTAACAACTTTGCCCGGAAATACATTCGCTCTGCTTTTATCACTTCCAATTCTAATGGTAATGAATCTAATTTCATCTTCTACTTTCCATTTTGTTGATTTCCGAAAGAGTTCTGTCTCTAATATTCCTTCATTATTACCAAAAATATAGTAATCAATTGGGTCATCTTGGTAATCTACAAGACCAAAATAGCAATTTAGAGTGCGAGCTAACTCTTTTGTGTCAAAACCGACAGCAAATCCACAATTATTATTGCCATAATGGGCCCACATTGCTTCATTATCGCAAGTTGAACACATGCTAAGTACTCCAATACCATCATAATGATATGAATCCTGAATCATTTCCAGCCGGTTCTTTCTAAAATATCCGATAGGATCTAATTCTATTGCTTTAATTTTTTTCTTTACCTCTGCCTCTAATTCAATAGAGGTTAAATGTGGCTCCAATGCTCTACCAGCTATCCTAAGTTGATTTTCTAGAGATCCCCTATCAATTTCACTTACTATAAAATTATATGGCGGTCTCACATCATATGGGTCATTTAACGAATGTGGGTGTGCAAACCATAATTCATGGTTAAGTATCACTTTTTTATGCCAATTATCTTCCCAATTTCTATATTTATAAATTATCGGGGGAAGAAATTGCAAAATTTCATTCTCAATTTCCTCAAAAAGATAGTAGGTCTTCATCTCAGACTGGCTATGCTATTTGTTTGAACTCCATTTCCAATGACGCAATTAACAGTTTATAATTGATTAATTCTTGCTTTTAATTCGTAAAGACGGGCTATCAATTTATCGAACGGCAATGAAGGTCTGTAAAGCATGCTTTCCTGCATGGCATCATAATCCTTTTCCCATTCACCAATGATGGAATCCGGAGGTATCGGATTTATTTTATCGGGAGAATGATTTGAGTAATTGATTCCCCTCAAAGGGGTTATAATTCTGCGATGTTCAACAATGGTCTGATACAGTTCCTTATCCGCAAGCGCTGCTTTTGCAAACCCGGTATCCATCAATTTTTCCAGGTCATAAAGGTGTCGGCTTTTCCGCTCAACTTTTATTTTCTTAAGAGTTTGCTGAAACTCTTCGTGTAATAGAAAGATTTTTTCCAGGAAGGTCCTTTCCGGTCTGACGGTTGGAATGGTTATAAGTTCATCGGCAAAGGGCCGGCCTTTGAAATGTTCGCCAACGAATGATGTAAAACTGCATTTTTCAAAAGGCTCCATCATTGAGCGGCTGCCCACTTCAATCAATACCCTGGGTTGCAAATATGGAACAGGTTCGGTTACAGTAGGGTAGTAGATTTCTATGATAAGTGGATCCTGGTCATGGCTCTTGAATTCGCCTAACCTAAAGGTTACCTCGTCAAATCCAACTTCTGAAAATTTCTTTCCGAGTTCCTGAAAATAATTCTCTGAAATAAATTGAAATGATTGTTCTCTGAGTTTTCTTACCTGTGAACCGGTCATTTCATTATCCTTTTTGTCAAAGCCTAAAAACCTTCTGTCCAGCGCAAGGTCAATATCCTCTGAAAACCGGTCTATCAATCCCCATGCTTTACTTAACGAAGTTCCTCCTTTGAAAACTGTATGGGGAGCGATAGAGGTGTTAAATACTAGATCAATGGTGTGAACTACCCACCAGTCTTTTTCTACTGCAACATCGGGTAAACCAATAGCTGCCGACGTTTCAGCAAATATATTGCGCCTGGTTTGGTCAGTTAGCTTAAGCCATTCCTTTAATATAGCAGGATTCATTACGTGTTATCATTTAACACCTGTTGCATGATTTGCCTTATCCATTCCGGAGCAAGGCGTATATCATGCAGGAGGTGAGTAGGTTTTTCTTTTTTTAGCAATGACTGAATTTTTTCTATTTCAATGGGTGTCGCTTTGTCCTTGCCAATGGTTTTTAAAGCCTGTATAACTAAGCTGCTAATGGCACCAATAGCAATTACATTTTTAGGAGTGGCTTTTTTGAAGGTGATCGTTCTCTTACCAACTTTAATTTTTCTGGCTGCTCCATCGGTAAGATACACCAGGTTCATAGGTACCTGTGTAGACAGACCCAGCCTGTTCATGGCATATACTCCTGTAGGTATAATCCGTGCTTTGTCTCTCCTTGCAATGGCCTTGGCAATAGTTTCAATGCTTGGGGTGACCGGGCCGATAACAGGGTCTATCTCCGGTCTTACATAAATGCCTGTTGCAACTCTTACTAATTCGCCATATTTCACAAGACGTTGCAGCGCTTTACGGACAGCTTCAGAATTGCCTTTTGAAATAAAATCATCACCAAAAAACAGCGTACCCCTTCTGGCTTTTTTAATTTTTGTAAGTACCTGTTTTACAATATTAATATTCATTTTACGTGAAATTAATGTCCCAAATTTAGTAAATAATTGGGACTCTGATATTAAATTTGCCGTAATCCTTTATCTTTTTTGTGATTTTATTGTTGGCTTCTAACAAACGCCAGTAAACGAAAATACTGGCAAATGTTTGAAAACATAGGTTTCATTCATATTTAGTTATCCATCTTTAAATTCAATATCTGATTGTATGGTTGGTCAAGTCTCACCCAGGCGGGTTGCAAGATGATTCCACCTGCTTAAAGCTTATACATTTGTCTTATTTGCATGACTGCCTACTTTATTGAATTGACCAAACGAGGTCTGATCAATTTGATTCTCGGGCACCCTCCGACTTTGTTCAGACACTGCCTGAACAATTGTACTTATAAAATTACAAAATTATCTTTCATAGAAATATAGTCAGGATAAACCTGACTATTATGATTCAAAAGAACAGTACATGTGGATTAGAGTAAAAACCCCGGTTTCCCGGGGCCAGAATTCTACATTTTACCATCATCTGCAAAGGAATAATACCGGTCATCCCCTATGATGATGTGGTCCAGGACATCCACATCAAGCATGAGGCCGCAATCCCTGAGCTTTTTGGTCAGTTTAGTATCTGCTTCACTGGGCTGGATATTCCCTGAAGGATGATTGTGACCTAATATAATGGAGCAGGCTTGATTATCCAGGCAGGTCTTGAATACCTTCTTTGGATCCACGACCGTTCCGGACACTCCGCCTTCGGAAATGCGGATCTTCCTAAGGACCCGGTTTGAACGGTTAAGCAGCAGGATCCAGAACTCTTCATAAGGCAGGTCACCCATCAGGGATTTGAAGATTTCGAAGGCTTCACGGCTGTGGGTGATCTTGTCTTTAATAATCACTTCTGATTCGTTTCTTCTGCGGGCTAGTGCAAACATGGCCGCTATCTTAACGGCTCTTTTCTGGCCAATGCCTTTGATTTTCTGAAGGTCGGTCACTCCAAACTTCCAGAATTCGCAAAGGCTGTTTCCGCAGTTTGAGAGCATTTTCTTGGCAATATCCAGGGAGTTTTCTCCTGAAACGCTGGAGCCGATAATGATACTGAGAAGTTCTGCATCTGAACAGGTTGCAGTTCCTTTCAGCAGGAGTTTCTGACTTGGAATGTCATCTTCTGCCCAGAGGCGCATTGGGATTCTGTTTTCATAGGATTCGCCGTTTTCTTTGGCAAGTACCGGATTCATCGTGTGTTTTTTCATAGCTGGTTAGTTTTAAGCAGCGCTTGTGGCCGCGGTGAGTAAATGAAATTTGCCGGTGGGAGCATGCCTTGTGAAACTTTTAAGCAAAGGTTCAGGTCAGATTGTTGGTGGACTAAGAATCTGAATGAACCCAGAGGGCGACAAATGCCATTAGGAGGTCGCCTTTAGTGAGAAACAGTTTCACCGGGCATAACTTTGTGAATTTCGGATTACTCTTAAGGCAGGGTTTTTGCAACTTTTTCATAAACAGTTGCCTGGATACTTCCTTTTGAGCCTCAGCGAGCATAAAAAAAAGCAGGCAGATCCGATATTTCGGAACTGCCTGCCGGTCTTAAGGTCTTTATTCTCAGCTAGAAAATTGCCCCTGAAATTCTTTAAGTTCCCAGTTGAACTTTTCAGGTTCTGAGGCAATGAGTTCTTCAGTATAACCTGGGTAGTAAATCTGGTCCAGTTCCTGGACAAAGATTTCAACGAGTGACTGCTGATGGGTGTTGTTGGCTAGAGCTTTCATAGGACGTTTGAGTTAAGGTTAGTAATGAAATTTTTAAACGCCAAAGGCTTAAACCGAGAATAATAAATAATGTCCAGGGGGTAGGTCACGATTGGAACAATCTGAAAACACTCGAAGAGCTACAGATCCATGCAGGAGGTAGCCCTTGACAGTTTTAAGCTACTATCACTTTAAGCGAATTATTCGGAAGGTAACTTGGTAGGAAAATTTCGAGCTAAACCGTGGGTAGGGGATAGGGTTTCTTTTTTGCCAAGCTTTTCTCTTTAACCAGGATATATAAAGAAAAAAGCGGCCGATTTGACAAGGCAGGAACTGCAATTAATTGCAATGCAACTGCAATTGCACTTTAAAGAACTCAATACCAGCAAGGCTTTTGGGACAAAACAGCAGGCCTCTCAGATGGTTTCTTTTGCTTCGTTTCTTTGCCATCTTCACTGAAAGAAAAGAAGCCGGGGCACCAAAAAAATACCCTTTTTGAGCTGAAAAAAATCATAAAATATTCAATGACAATACTATAAATGTGCTTTTGCAGGTTTATAGTGAGGTCAAATGCTCAGAAGCCACGCCCCGCCCTATCGAAAAATCATAACAGATTGCATTCGTTCTTTACGATATATGAAATGGCCTCAGATCAAAAAAGGTTTGTGTAGGATTCGTCAGGCGGTGCCTGACAAATGATCTTGCCCTTGGTAATGGCAAGACGTCAAGTTAATTCAGGACTGATTTAAACGCCTGTAATTGAGAATACGGGCAATAAGGCTTCAGAAATAATAAGAGAGCAAACCGACACCTGGTTTGCTCCCCTATCAAAGTTAAACCTATAGATTTTCTATTGTAGTCTATGCGCTTCCTGTTTTTATGAAGCAATTAATAGATCGGTTAACGTCCGAAGTAGATTTCATTCGTATAGGATTGCTCCCCTACCGATTGGAAGAACATCCAATAGTACAGGTTATCGACTGCATCGGAAAGATCGGTTGCCTTCCATCTTGGTTCCCTGGTATTGCGCTCACTGCGCTTATCCTTTTTGATTTCATCGGGAAGAATCGGTGCATTCTCCATTGAGAAAAACGTTTCATAAGCATTCACCATATTGATACGGAACCTTGGTACGCTATTATACTCTCCGCTTAAGAACTTATGCCAAAATTGAAACTTATCCATATGCGGCGCTTCATACAACTCAGCCCTCAGGTACACTTCCCACCCTGCTTTCGTAAGCATTTCAGTCACATCATCAAAATAGGTCTGCCGGCTTGCTGCATCGTTCTTCCTTCTGCCATCACTTCCGCCATACAGATGAACTACCTTGGTCGGATGGTAGTCATAATAGGTGATGAACTTATTTACGACGGTTTTCAATGTTTCATTCTCAACAAAGAAATTCTTAATGATCGGCATTTCCCTTGAATCGTTGTGCATCTGCGCAACCACAATACAATTCTGTGTACTTCCGAAATCAAAGGAAGCGATAAGGGGTTCGTTCTTATAACAATCTCCATCCCCTCTTGAATCCTGCACCGGCTGTTTGGTGGGATCCTGATTTATCTGGTCATAATACGAGTAATCATAACACCCGGCATAGCTGTGCATCTTTTCAGACAATAGCGGATAAAATTTATTGACGTTTTGGGTACGTCTTTTATTGAGAACTTCCAGGTTATAGATCACCTTGGGCAAGGTGCGTCTCAGGTCCCGGAAATAATTCTCGCCCAGGATCTTGATGTTTTCATAGGCTGATGCTTCAAGGTACATATACCGGTGAGGGAATTTGGCATGCAATGCTTCATATTCAAACACCCAGTCACCTTCAGAAGAAAGCGGCATGGATCCAAGCAGCAGCGTGCCATGATGAAAATACAGGTGCCCGAACCGATCCACATTGCCACGGTTTGCCGGCATCACATCACTGTCAATGGAGTATTTCTTTAGCTTGGTTGCCTCATCAAAGATCAGCCCGTCATAGGATCCACTTCGTGCCATTTCAGGCCTGTCGAATGAATTGAATTCAATTACAAAACCGTTAAAAAAATGAATGCAGTTTGCATAGTCCAGGGGCGGCTGATAAGGCTCGGGCCACTTCAGATTCGATGGCGCCTTATGGCCTACAAAATAATGGATCTCACGGTACAGGCCACGGCGTTCCCAGTGATCAATGATGGGTGGCAATGACTTGGTGCGTATATGGAAATAGGTCAGACCATTTAAGGAAACCTTTCCACGCGGCATTGCCGCCAGGTACTTGATCATTTCATCGGCAATAATGGTTGTTTTACCAACACCACGGCCACCGATAAACATTTTATGTGGTTGCAAACCAAGTTTAATAACCAACTGAGGATTATTGTAAAATGGTGCAGGCATTAATTCGGTTTTATTCTTAGTCTGTATCATCGCTAACTTGTTCATATTTTGTATCTTCAATCATAAGCATATTCATCACATCGGTAATCTGGCTTCTGTCAAGCATGGCCTGTATTTTCGTCTTCAGTTTTAACACTTCCTCCTGGACTTTGGGAGCAAGCATTTTAAAATACGGCGAGTTGACAAAATCGAGGGAAAGCGAAAGAACCTGAATTGGAGGCTGAATTTTTGTAAGATCTGGGAGGTTGGGATCCTGCCGGTCAAGATTATTGGCTTTGATCAATTTTCCCATAGCATTGCTCATGGCATCGAAATCCTTGGCTATATGAGCCATTCGGTACATATCGATACACCATTGCGAAACGATATATCTCAAGCCCTCGGTTGAGGCCTTGTTAACATCTCCAAAAAGCATCTTGGCATTGCGGATGTCTTTATAGGCTGTGAAGTTTGATATATCAAACAATTTCATCAGAAACTTTGCCACGTTGGCATCGGTTTCATTCTTCGAAACTAACAGTGAGTGAGCTGCTTCCCAGCGATGAAGAATCTGTGTTTCCTCCTCGGAAAGTTTCCGGCCCTCAAGCAAATGATAGCGGATCCGTTCATAAAGTGTATCCTCTTGCAACCGATAATTGCGTTTTGGAAATTTATCGGCAGGGGATTGTAAATTGCGTTCTTTTTCCATAAAAAAGTTTTTAATGATTTTATTTTTACCGATTTACTATTATATTAACTTACAGATATTCAGTTACTTATTAAGTAAAAGGAGGGTAAAAAGGTAAATTCATCTTCTTTTACCTTCATTTTACCTTCTTTTTACCTTCGATTTACTTAGATAGATCAATGTTTTAGCCATTTTGTAAAAAAGTAAAAGGATTTTGCAAAAAATTATTTTTTGATTCAATGAACTGCCGGGTGATTATATAATAGGTACCTGTGGTCCTTGTGAATGAAATTTTAGACACATTCATTCTCTCTTGATCATCATATTCATCTTTTACTGTTGGAAAGTCAAACTTTCCATTGGGTGATATTGGCAGCTGCCATTCATCTTTAAGGATATGGCCAATATGGCTTGCCAAACCGGGAACCTGTTTTAACGATTTTTCAAGTTCCTGTGCAAGCCTTACCGGTGTTGCTTTAATCAGATCCCCTGCGGCGGGGTATCCAAAAATGTCTTCACACCATCGGATAAGCTCTTTCTGTATGTGACTCCTGGTATTGATCCTTAATTTATTAAGGGCTTCCGTTTCATAGAGTTTCGGATCAAACCATAACCGGCTTTGATTTTCATGGACCATCTGCCGGGTCTTTAAGAAAAACAGAAATGCCGGGATCTCAGCCTCCAGGCGGATCATCAGATTCTGGATATAGTCATCGGCAGTAAGTGCCGGAACCCGGACCACGAAAAAACGGTTGTCATCATCGTCCATCTTGATGAAATTATCTTCGGTATTGCTTGAGAGTACCAGTTTGCCAAAGAAGTCCATACGCATGGTATCTCTGCCCTTGGCCTCCATATTAATGGAATCAGAGGTCGTTAATCGCTTTATTTTCTCTTTAATGATGGTCTTATCGATAAACGATTCATCAATGCATACAATAAGCTTGCTTGCATAGAGGGAATTGAAGTTGGTACTGAATTCCTCATTCCCGAGGATGATGGCGTTGCGGCCGAAAATGGAACAAATCCACCTCATATAAGTTGACTTCCCTGTTTCCTGGACTTTTGAGACCAGGCATATAACCGGCAGGCTTTGGGTCGGGCTTACATAAAGGAGTTTCAGGTAATCAAGAATGATCTCAATTTTATCCTGAAAGATGCGGGTAAGGAATTTCAGGGTTATTGATACATCACCTTGTGCAGGAACAAATCTTAACTGTTCGTACAAATTATAACAGGCATCCCCTTTCTCAATATGCTCCTTCTGGTAGGTTTCGGAATTATCGGGAATATTGACAAAGGACACATATTGTTTAATGTATCTTAAAATCTCTTTACCATAATCGCCGACGATTACACTTTTTCTCCATAATTGCTGGACCGGGATACTTTGTTTCCGTGCATTCAGAACGTGACTCAGGCGGTAATAATCAGTTGCAACCCGGATATATTTTTCTGCTTCCCGGATAAGAACTATTGCCATGTCAGCGGGAACTTCTCCATCCTGAGCTTTTATAGAAGGCTGTTCAGGGTTTTGTTCAGAAGGTTTTTCCGGTTCAAGATAGCGTTTCAAGGTCTTTTTGATGGTCCATTCCTTTACCTGATAATTTAATGAGGCCAAATCATTGAATGATTCAATCATTTTATCCTCAGTATCATAGGATTTCGCAAGAATGGTTGTGAAAATGTTCTTTGCCTCGGTGGAATCAATTACTGCTCCATTTTGCTTATAGTAATTGATTATAAAGGATCCGACATTGATTTTGTCCTGAAAGTCAAGGGTATGACCTGCAAGAAGCTTAAGTTGTTCTATTAATAAATGTGTACTATTATTCATATATTTGTACTTGAAGAGACCTTAAAGACTAGTCGATTTTCTTTTTTTAGATAAAAGCCCGATTCAGCGGGCTTTTGTCTTTTAGGTTAATCAATGCGACCGCAATCTCAATTACGACCTAACTCATCTTTAATGAGAGACACATCCAAGTCGCTGCAATTGCATTTCCGATTTTTCTGGGCTAACCGGATGAGGTGCTTTAAATGTCTTATGTTTCTCCGCCGATCGCCTTTGCTTTCCATAAGCATGAATCTGAACATGTCTTCACTTTTAATATCAAGCAATTGATGTTTCTTCATATACTTGTAAAGTTGGTCAACACAATAGGTTTGATAACGGTGCGATTCAAAGAACTGCAATAACTGACACTTCATAATAGATGTTTTAAATGATTAATATTAAATGAATTAAAGGATAGGGGATAATCAAGAAAGGAAGTCTGAACGAATCATAAAGATTCAGAATTCCGCTTTTTTCGACTGAAATCAAAGTAAGAGTTTGCTTCAGCCTTGATTTCTGAGTTTGTTTTTTTGCGGCCGGCCATGATCCAGGCAGTAAGTTCCTGTTTTGAGAAATATAAACGCTTTCCACGTTTACAAACTGGGACCTCTGCTCTATGAACCAAACCATAAACGGTAGGTACCGAAAGTGATAATATTTCGGCAGCTTGTTGGATGTTCAGAAGCTTGTCAGATTCAGGTGGGGGATCGTTACTTCTTAATTGTAACAACCGTTCGATGTTATCCAGCTTATCGTGAAGCTGAGTAACGGCTTTGGGCAGTGATTCGAATGTTATTTCCATTGCAAACAAGTTTTATTTGTGAAACTTGCTGCAATGATATAGCGATGTTAATGTGATTATTATTTCCGGGCCTAAAAGACCAAAAAGAAGGCCAAAGTGACCAAAGAATTACCAATTATCCTTTGTTTTGCTACGTTTAAAAAGATGTTTTACTGCTTCTTCATCCGGCCAATTATCGAAACAATTGAAGAGCAACCGGATAAATGGGGCTTTTCTCCTTTTGTATCCGTATTGAGAAACAGTAAGATTATAAAATGAATAAAACAGCTTGATTATTAATGATTTGTCGTCACTATCGCAGTTAATTTTTTGTATAGGTTCTTTTTCATCATTTAAAAAACCTCTTTTCAAAAAGGAAATTAGTTGTTCCTGGGTAAGATAAGGTTCCCCATTACTATTTTTCCTTTCTGTTAATTTAACAAAATGCTTATAAACAACTTCCATTGGCAAACCTTTCCAGAATTTATTCTCCGAATGTATAAAGTCAATTATGAAATCATCAAAACCTTTACTGATGTCTATGTAAGAGGACATACTTGACTTCTTCCCAGGATCTTCATCTAGAATCAGTTTCCTGCTTTCTTCAAGCATCTGAGTGATCCTAACATCTATTCGTTCAAGCGGGAATATAATGTTCTTACAAATAGTGATAAATTGAATTTTATAATTGAAGCATGCTATTTGAAGCCAATTTGCTATGATTATTGTGAACAGGTTTCTGTTTAACCAGTATTTTGACGCGGAGGTTAAATGTTTTTGCTTTGTCACATCTATGCGCCCACCAAATGGTTCGGGATAATCAGATACAAATTTGTTTAAAGTATTATGACCCATGTAATTACCAAAGGAATGACCTAAATTAGTTAGATAATATATTATAAGATCGGTTTTTGCTGTTTTAGTCATCCTCTCAAGCATGTTAAGATCAAGTTCTTTTCTGAAAGGGAATACAAATTTTACCCGAAGGATATGTGGGGTATTGATAAATATTTCGGAATGCTCCATAGCTTCCTCAATGGACATAGAATTATAAAGTGCAAGGCAATTCTCAAAAGCTTCAAATTTCATTTTTGTTCGATTTTTGTACGGTTTGATATTGATCTTAAAGTACTACCAGTTTTCCGGTTGTCCGTTTTATTAGAAACTTGTTTCTCTTTAGGTGGTTTTGGGAAATTGGTCAAAAGACCGGCCATTCTTTTCTTTTCGTCATTTTCAAAACTTCCGAGATAACCCTGTGTAGTTGTTAAAGTTGAATGTCCAAGTGCTTCACTTATATAGGAGATGTTTACACCTGCACGTTTGAGGATTGTTGCAAAGGAATGCCTGGCAGTGTATGTGGTAACATCGGCCTCAATTTCAACAACTTTGGCAATGCGTCTTATATATTTGTTCACTTGTTTTGTGGCTTGCCTTATTTTAGCCGTCTGTTCCTTACTTGTTAAATTATCGGTCAGAACAGGAAAAATATACTCATCCGGACGAGCAGGTTTTTGTCCCCAGCTCTCAATAATTTTATTTATCTCAGGAGTCTTTACTACCTCAATTGATTTGTTTTTCCGGTTTGTCTGAATAGTCTTGGCTCTTCTGAAAACAATAGTATCTGTTGAAACATCCGAATATTTCAATAAACAGATGTCCTTCATGTTAATCCCATTACAGAGATAGGAAAATACCCAAATGTCACGGGAATAGGATTCCGGAGTTGAATTATCCGCATTATAGCTAAAGATCTTCTGAATGTCACCAATTGGCAGGGCCTTTTTAACATTCCTCGGCTCAGGAATCTGATATTGATCGAGTTCCCGGCCAAATGGATATTCTTCCTGTTTTGCAAAACCATTTCGGATAGCCCGGTTGAAAAGCCGGCGGACGCATCGAAGGTATATTCCTACGGTGGTAGTGCCATTAGATTCTGTTTCAATCATCCATTTCTCATATTGCTTAAGAAATTTAGGTGTGATTTCCGAAAAGTTCAACGAGTTACCAGGACGGAATCTCTCAAATGAATGTTGAGCTGCGTTATAAACAACTGAATTACCAACACGGTCATCTTCATCCAGCTCGGCGATATATTCCTTAAACGCTGAAAATAGATTTGCCTGGTCGCCTGTATTGGAAACTAAGCGGCGTTTGAATGCGTCAAATGAAAATGTTCTAAGGCTTTCAATAATTTCGAGAGCATGTTTCTCAACACCTATTAAATCTCTATTAAGGTCCTTATAATCTTTTCTTGGTCTTTCCCCCATAGCTCTATTAAAATCATCCTTGGAAAGATGATACTTTGTTTTGTACAGGCGAGACTTTCTTTTAAATGTTATTCGTAGTTTTACGGGATAAATTTCGTCTTTATCCTCCCTTCGGGTATCAAGATAAATTGCCGTGGTGATGTCAGATTTTGGTTCATTTTTCATAAAGCATAAATTCTACTGCATTCACAGCAAAGGTAAAAATTTGCATAACAATTTGCATAACAAATAGCATTAATATCACAAAACAAAGAAATCGGAAATATTAAAACAGCCTTTGTAAGTAATTGAAAGTTAATCAAATGGAAAGCAAACAGAGAAAAACGCAAAACAAACAAATACTATATTTTCTTGACTCTTAATCAATGGGTCACAGGTTCGAATCCTGTCGGGGAGACAAAGAAAAGCCCATTCACGAAGTGTTTGGGCTTTTCTTTAGCAACGACCTTTATTACGGATCATGAGCTCTGCGAACTAATCCTGTCGGGGTGACAGAAAATCAACCACTTACGAGTAATATTGTGAGTGGTTTTTTGTTTCTTGCCAGATTCCGGCCAGCTTGTGATGAAAAATCCCGGTAGATTCATTTGAAAACACCTCGTCAGAAAACAGGTGCGGTTCCAAGATAGGATAGGCCCTTACTTTTGACCTCCCGACAACGATTTATAGCGACCACCTTATTGGTCTGATAATATAACAAATGAACAGTTCCAATACAAATCAGCCAGGGATGGTTAAATTTTTCGGCCTGTCCACGACACTGCATAGAATAACTTAAAAAACGTATAAAATCCTATTGACTTTCTTTTTTTTATCTTATATTTGAATTACATAAATATCATTGATTGAGTAACCAATTACAATTGTTTTTACAATCCAGCACAGATAGCATTCCTAAAAAAATTGGTTATACAAAATAGACAGAATGATGATTGCATTTTTCATTTATGATTGTCAATAATTTTATAACGAATTAAACACACTCCCAAAATAAGGAGATTGTTATGATGAGCAAAAATATGTGCCTAAACGTAATTCCATCGTTCCCGGTTCTAACATTTTACAATAAAATGTTTCGACTTTCTTAAATCATCTATAAAAAAATGTAAAAAGTATAAGGTAACGATTAAAATATGAAAAAACTTTACATTTTATTAGTTGCATTATTTTCATTGGCAACAGCAGATGCACAGGATTGGAAATGGCTTAATCCACTGCCGCAAGGGAATAATCTGTTATCGATATGTTTCCCGGATGCTAACACGGGTTATGCTGTTGGCTGGTACGGGACGATACTTAAAACGACAAATGGAGGCACTAACTGGACAATATTGAGTTCAGGGACAAATGAAAGGTTATATTCAGTCTATTTTACAAGTGCCAATACAGGGTATGCTGTCGGTTTCGGTATAATTTTAAAAACAACAAATGGTGGAATAGACTGGACAAGTCAAACTTCGCCATATAATTTTTTGTTGTCAGTATATTTCCCTGATGCAAATACTGGATTCATTGTTGGTCAGGATGGTATAATATTAAAGACCACAGATGGGGGAACAAATTGGAATGTAATAAATTCGGGATTTTGGAATTTTTTATATTCTGTATATTTTACGGATGCAAATACGGGGTATGTGGTTGGCGCTAGTGGTCAAATACTAAAGACCACAGATGGCGGATCAAATTGGGTCTTGGAAAATTCGGGAGTTACTAATTTTTTATATTCCGTATATTTCACTGATGCCAATACTGGGTATGCTGTCGGTGACAACGGTACAATGATAAAAACTATCAACGGGGGAGCAAATTGGACAAGTATGCCTACTATGACTTCAACTTGGTTACAATCCGTTTATTTTACAGATGCAAATACAGGATATGCTATTGGTGGAAATATACATCAAGGAAATGCAATTTTAAAGACGATAGATGGAGGTACCAGTTGGACGATTCAGAATTCAGGAAGTCCGTGGGATTTACAATCAGTTTATTTTACAGATACCAACACAGGATATATCGCTGGCGGTGGAAGTTCAATATTAAAAACCACTGATGGTGGAACAAATTGGATAAGTTCAATTCCGGGGAGTTTTAAAAGTTTACTTTCTGTCTGTTTCCCTGATGTAAATATAGGTTATGCAGTTGGAGGGGACCTGACAGGTGGTAATGGCACAATCATGAAAACTATAAATGGAGGGAGCGACTGGACAATTCAGTCTTGGAGTAATTTATGGGATTTGAATTCTGTTTGTTTTACAGATGCAAATACAGGATATGTCGCTGGTAATGGTGAAATACAAAAAACAGTCAATGGTGGTACAAGCTGGACAACTCAGTTTACTGATCCAATGTATGATTTATTTTCAGTTTATTTTTCTGATAAAAATAATGGTTGCGTTGTTGGCGGCGGGGGTACAATATTGAAAACCATCAATGGTGGGGCAGCTTGGATTACTCAGAATTCAGGAGTTTACAGTGATTTATATTCTGTTTTTTTTACTGATGCCAATATTGGGTATGCTGTCGGGGATAGTGGTACTATACTCAAGACAATGAATGGTGGGACAAATTGGATCATCCAATCACATCAGACGTCAGGAACTTTTTGGACAATTATACAATATAATTCAATTTATTTTACAGATGCAAACACCGGATACGTTGTGGGGGGGCATCAGTCTACAAATTCCCATGCTAGCAATATGCTTAAAACTACTAATGGCGGAACAGATTGGCTTAACCTGACGCCAGTGAGTACATACCCGTATTTAGCATCCGTTTATTTTACAGATGCAAATACAGGTTATGTTGTTGGCGATGGCACAATACTTAAAACTACTGATGCAGGAGTAAACTGGACGATGCTGGATTCCAGGACTGAAAGTTCGTTAAACGCCGTGTATTTTACAGATCCAAATACAGGATACGCTGTTGGAGATAATGGTATAATTTTAAAAACTACAGATGGGGGTGTATTTATTGAAGAAACTAAATCAACCCGGTCAATATTCACAATTTATCCCAATCCTGCAAATAAAAAAATCACTATTCAAGTTAATAAGAATCTACCTGAAGAAATCGGTCTAAGCATTTTCAATATTGATGGACAACTGATAATGCAGGATAATTTCCACCAACAAGATCCAATTGAAATGGATGTTAGCTCATTATCTTCAGGTATTTATCTGCTGAAAATCCAGATTCAGGATGGAATTGATGTTAAAAAGTTAGTGATTCAATAATTATATGTTCAAGGAGCAGCATATTAATCCAAAGTCATTCATAAACTCATTTGGATAGGCCTCTCAACCTGACCACACCACGGCCGATTTAACAAGACCAGTATTGGCCAAGACTCAATGACCAAAACATCGGTGGTAGCCATCACCGACCATTTAATGAACCTGACCAGAATTCCCAACTGATAAGACATCAAGGCCTGATGAATCATCCTTCCGACGAAGGTTATTTGGAGTTTTAACCCTTGATTCACATAATCAATTAAATGAGATAGTCGGGACCGTTTCTATAAGGGATTTTGCATACTGCAGAATTTATTAGCTTTGTATGTAAAGTTAAAAATAGAAGTATTTTTAAGGTAAATGTCCAACCAAAAAACCAAAAAAAATGAAAAAAATATTTTTTCTATTGCTCGGAATGGTTTATTCCCTGTCAGTTCCTATCAGCATTTTTGCCCAGCACACAGCCGGGACATTTGAGGAAGTGAACCCAATCCCTGAAAGGAAGGCTGTGGTCTATATCTACCGGGTCAGTACATATGCAATTGCAATTCATTACAAGATTAATGCCAATGACAAGCTGGTGATAAACTCTCCGCTGGGTGTAAACACTTACATGGTTTACATTGCCGATCCGGGTAACCTTCAGCTCTGGGCCCAGATGGGGAGCCACAAAGAAAACCTCGACCTGGACGTGGTTGCTGGTAAAAGTTATTTTGTGGAAGGTTCGGTTGTAAGCAACGCCTTGGTCAGTATGCCTAACCTGAACCTGGTCTCCGAAGAAAAAGCCCTGAAAAAGATCCGTAAATGCAAACGGCTGGTGGATTAAATATATGAGGTAAGTGAATGTTTCATTATCTTTTCTGGAGGGCAAAAAATACTTAAAAACCGCAAACAGGGGGCCTTTTGAGAGCGATTGAGTTGAGGATTTTGGCAACACGGTTTTTCCATTACATTTGTCTGAGTATATGTTCAGATAGACAAGCCAAACAAAACAATGCTGCCCATGAGATTCAGCCGGATGCTTGAAAATATCTACTGGATCGCTTTCACCTTGCATCAAAAGGTGCTCCTTCTCCTGCTTCGGATATGCCCCGTAAAGGGGCTTCTTATGAGAATGACTGCTGCGGTATTCAGTCTTCCGTTCATGTTCATCGGGCAGAGGGATTGGGCATCCATCCGTTGGTTCGCCGGCCATCTTGGCCTGCCGGAAAAGGGTGGGCGGTTCGTCAGGAGGTATTACAGGGAAATCTACCGGAACGCATTGTTTCCGCATTTGATGGCCGAAAGTCCAGGGCAGATGATCACACCCGACCTCACCCGCCAACTCGACAAAGTGCTGTCGTCCGAAGGAGGTGAAAAAGGCATCCTGTTTCTCTGCGCACATATCGGTCCGCAATATGTCATGAGTTACCTCCTCGCATCGCGCGGCCTCCCGATCCGCCCCTACATCGCCCCCACTCATCTCGAAGCAGTCAGGAAGTGGAATACCATCGGATCTCCGGGCTGCCGGGGCAAACTCATCCGGTTCCTCGGCAAACTGGACTACCTTCCCGTGGGATCCGAGCTGGCCCTGGTGCGGCACCTCAAACAGGGAGGGATTGTCACCTTCGCCAATGACATACCCCTCGGACCCGGCAATATGGGCGGTACACATTCCTTCCTGGGGCGCCAGGTAAGGTTCTCACTCTTTCCCTTCCGGATCGCGTGTGACCTGGGTATTCCGGCCTGGTATTTTACCGTTAAAAAGAAGCCTGCCGGGTTCTGTATGGAAATTAATAAATTGCAATTCGAAACTCCCGCAGAGGGATTATCGGGATATATTAAATTGGCCGAAGCAGATATTTTAGCTGCGCCGGCCGCCTGGCATTTCGTACCGGGATTTAAAAACTGGCCTTATGAACCCACACCGGGCACCTGACATGGCGAACAGGAACGAAGATCCCCGCAATCATTACCGGGAGATGATATTGCACTCGGCACTCAGGCTGGAACGGCTGAACAGGGCAAGACCGCTGAAAACCGGGAAAGCGCGTGAAATGATCATCGATGTAACGATGGAATGCGACCGGGGATGCAACTCATGCTATGCCCGGAAATCGGGGAGCGCCATGGACCGGCAATTACTCTCCCCGCTGGTCGATTATGTCGGGACCAACATGCTCACCGGTATCTTCGTGGGCGGAGAACCCCTCGCATGCCTGGAAATGATCGTTGAACTGACAAGGGAAAAACAGGATGTTCATTTCGTGATCGTAACCAATGGCGAAACCCTGGACGCCGGAAAGGTGAAAACGATCAGGGACGCGGGGAACCTTTATGTGATCCTCAGCCTCGATGGAATTGGCGGGATCAACGATAACTCCAGGAGCCCAGGATCCTTCGGCAGAATCATGAACGGCATCGCCCTGATGCAGGAATACAGGGTTTCATTTGGGATCAACACTGTCGCTTCAAGCTACAATCTCGACCAGATCCTCTCAGGCGAAATGGCCGTTTTCATCGACCAGGCAGGCGCCTGTACATGGGAGATCTTCAGGTATTACCCGGTGGGTCCGGCTTCCGGTCATTATACCCGGCTGATGCTTTCAGGGCCAGGGCACATTCTTCTGAAGCGCTACAGGCAGGGATTGGCTGCAAGCAATCCGTATGGCTTCATCTATTCGTTCCCGGAGAACGATAAACGGCGTTGCCAGAGGGCTTTCAAAGTGAATGTCGACGGAACTGTCACCTATTGCCCGTTTTCAGCCTGGTGGCTTACCAGGATCGATCCTTCCGATACGGATGATGAGATTACCGTAAAATTCCTTTCCAGGCGCACCCAATGGACCGAAATGTGCAAGTCGGCGAAAGGATTCTGTCCTCTGTTCACCCATACCAATGGATATATAGAGTTCTTTGAAAAGTATGGACACAAGGCCTTCAGCCCTATGGGGATACTTGATCCACTGTCACCGGTCTACGAACAGTTCACCAGCCTTAACCCTGAGGAGGATTAATGGTAACATCACGTCTTGGAACTGGAATTTTAATGTTATTTTCTTTTAGTATCTTAAAAACACCAAACAGAACATCGCTCTTAATGCTACGACCCTGGCTGTAGTCGGAGATCCAGAAAAGCAGTTCAAAATCCATTGCAGATTGCCCTATACCCAGAAAATAGACCGCCGGTTCGGGCTGCTGCAATATCATAGGGTGTTTCCTCAGGATATCCATTACAAGTCCCTGGACGAAAAGAGGATCCGAATCATAACCGACTCCCAGGGGCACTTCCATCCTGCGCGTTTTATCCGATAATGTCCAGTTGATCACCTCTTTGGAGATTAGCTGACTATTGGGAACAATAACCTCAGCCCCGTCGAATGTGTGAATGTTGCTTGCACGAAGTTCAATGGATTTTACATTGCCGATGAGCGTACCAACCTGCACTGTATCTCCCAGCTGAATAGGCCTCTCAAAAAGCAGGATCAATCCAGAGACAATATTGCTGAAAATGGTCTGAAGTCCGAACCCGATTCCAACGCTGAATGCCCCAAGAATGATGGTCACTTTGTCCATCGGAATTCCTGTTGCATAAAATGCCAGGAAAAAACCTGCAATCGACAGGATATATTTCAACCCCATGGAAATGGTGTGGGGCATGCCCTTTGACAGGGATAAGCGGTTGAGCACATCCTTTTCGAGGAGCACCTGAAGGAACCTGGCTAAAAAGAATGAAATAAAAATGACAGTAAAAAAGAGCAAAATACCGTCAAGTGAAAAACTGGCATCCCCAATCGAAAATTTGTATGTAATAACAGAAACGATGAGGTCATAAACGATGGCCCTTAGATGAAATGCATTCAGGAAAATTGCCAACCAATAAAGAATTGCCAGGGTGTTCAGGATCAGGATCAATCTTTGCTTTAACATCTCACCATAAAGCCTGATGGAATTAACTTTGCGGCCCCTGCGTGAATCAATTACCGATGCAACAAGGCCGTTTGCCATAATTGCAGCAACAATGAGGACTACGACGCTGATGATGTTGATGAACACGGCATTGATAGTTATAGAAGTCAGGATCAGCCTGCCTGACAGGTTGGCGATCAGCCCTGTTAATGCCAGCGTAAGATGAAAAACAATAAAGACATAGACCAGGTATTTAACATAAGTTTTGATTGTGATTTTCCTGAAATTTAAAAATAACATGAGCAGCAGGACGATTTCAGCAGTTGAGATAAAGAAATACATCAAACGTGACAACAATGCGTCGGAAGAGGTCAGGATAAGAAAAATGTAAAGAATAAGGATGATGATAAAGGAATACAGGTAAACATGATGTTTCCGGTTCAGTATCTGTTTAAGCAGGCTGATTAAAGGATAAGCAAAAAGGTAGGCTATAAGCTCACGGAAAACCCCGGGGCGGGCCGGAAAAATGAATTCAACCGAAATAAGACTCAGTATCGAAGCTGCCATCAGGGGTTGCGAAAGAAGGATCATCAACTTCTCTTTATAAAACCTTCCATAGCCATCGAGATTTATAGCCGTCCTTTGTTTTAGCAAATAAAAAAACCATAACAGGACTGAAAAAAGAAGCAAAAGAATAATGACTGATCCTTTTTTAGTTCTTGTGTAACTGACAAGTTCCTTTAATCTCAGTTCTTTGAAGGTTTTCAAGGAATTCGCGACAGACGAAATGTAATTCCTTCTGAAATCAAGGCTGAAGAGGGGAGGATGGTCAACTTTGAATGAATTCAATTCTTTACGGCTGATCAGGGAGATGGTTCTTTGAAGAGCAAAGTCGATCTTGATTCCCAGGGTAATGTTCTTTGCCATTATATCCATAACGATATTGGTTTTCCTGCCCAGCATATTGAGTGAGGAATCAATGAAAACGATCGTGGACGTCAGGTTTGCCGGAACAGGCCTGCCTTGGAAATCCTTTAGCAGCTGGTCTTTCGTATTTTTCCAGATGACCGATTCCTGGTTTAGCCAGGTTGTTATTTCATCAAGGGTCCTGATGATCTCGCTCAGCTTCTTCTCTTCTTCTGCATTTTCCCGTTGTTCCTGCTCCAAAAGGACTTTTCGGTTTTCAATAAACATGATTTTGACTTCAGGGTCATTCTGGTCGAGAGGTTTTAAAATGTTGGTATCTATCCTTGAGCTGATAATCTCATGTTTTGCCCTGAGCATCCTGATTGTTCCGGCCGGCGGCAGGTTGCGAAATGCCTGTCTTGTTTTATGCATCAGTTCTACAGACCTGACCGGGATATCGCTGACTTTAATGGTTTCGGTCTGCTGTTTCTTCTGTTCAGCTTGCCTGAGTGGCATCAACTGGCAATAGGAGGGAAACTGCAAAGCCAGCCCCCAAAGACAAATAGGTATTATAAGGCGGATTTTTTTCATGAATCGAACTTTATTCCTTTACAAATATATGCCTGATCGATGTACTCTTTTACATCCCGGGTCAAATAGCCCGGGATATATCCATATTTGAAGTTTACTGAACAATATACCTGGCTTTGTAACAGGCTTCTTCGAGCTTCATGATCAGAGGGATCTCAGCGCCCGGGACCTCATTCCATGAATTTATAAAAGTTACGCAATCGTAAGGAAAGGAAACAGATTATTCTCCTTCAGCTAAGGATTAATCGGAAAAACGTACCAAACGAAGGTCCATCCTTCTCCCTGGAAGAAGAATAATGAATTCATAAATACCGGGGGGCATCCCGGTTCCGTCTAATTCAATCCTGTTCAGGCCTGCCGGATAGAGTTTGCTGTAATCCCTGGTTTGCCGGCCAATCCTGTCGTACACCCTGATATCGGCAAATTCAGCCTGGGGCAGATCAAATAATATGGTGGTGTTTGATCTGAAAGGATTGGGATAAACCCAGGCATTATCTTTCATGGAAAAGGGATCCTGTGTTCCGGCCGGATCCGGGAGATGCATGATGATAAGACTGTCGTGCGGAATGGCGCTGAAAACCATATAAGTAATACCATTATACCAGGTTAACCTGAAAGGCAGGATCCTGCTGCCCTGGGTGATCTGGTAAACATTGGTCATATGGGCATACATCCTGATCTTAAGCGTCAGTGGCACCTTGTAAGGATACGGGACGTCGGAAAGGTTATCAGTAAGGTTGAATACCACATGATAACCTGTTGAATCGATAAGGTACAGAATGGCAGCGTCACGTTCCCTGATGTATTTGACCACCGAATCCATGGTGGTGATCCAAAGATAATTCTGGTTCTCCGCAACATGGGTGAGATGATCGGCAAACTCCCCTATGGGCACCGGCTCATAACCGTTGGTGTCGTGCATCAGCCTGAATCCGTGCCAGCGTTCAACCAGCCATCCGCCTCTTGAGACAATGGTATCGATAAACCCGTTGACCTCATCCAGGGGTGTGTCATGATAAATATGCTGGCTGTAAATGTTATAAAAATTTGCAGGATCTTTCCCGTTGAAATAATTCTCGGTTCCCCTGCAGGCCATGTAGTAATTCATGGCAAGATTGATGGATGTCGTATCCACGGAGCCGCTGGGCCAGGCAAATGTTTCGCATTGCTGGGATGGCACCCTTGCATTGATTGAGTCCCTTGAATCCCTGAGTTCATGAATCATGCTGTCGGCCCATTCGGGATGCTGCGAAAGCACTGCAAAATTTGCATGGTTTTTTGAATGGCTGGCGATCTCATGGCCCTGTGCCGCAAGCATATTCACTGTATCCCAGCCGGGACACCAGCCTTTGCCTATCCGGTTTGTAACTAAAAAAAAAGTTGCTTTGTAATTGTGCTGGTTAAGCAATGGAGTTGCAAGTGTGACCTGGAACCGGTAATTGTCGTCAAATGTAATGGTAAAAGCAGACTTTTTAAATCCCTGCCATGTGGCGACCTGGTAATCCAAGGCTGCAGAAGACTGATTATTTTCCTGGCTGAATGCTGATAAAGGAACTTGAGAAAATAAACCTGAAAGTAAGACCAAGAATACGGTTACTGTATTTCCTGCTGAAAACTTCCCCACTATACTCCTGGTTTATAGAATTTTTTGGAAGCGCAAATATATGATTTATTCCAGAAATGGCCTCTTATGTTAATTAGTATAGATAAATTTGAACCGTCTTTTATCGTTTGAAATCAAATCAATTATTTAATGACTTTATATGGAAGAAATTGAAGTTCCAACCGAACAGCTCCAGGAACAGCTGAATGAGAAATCCCGTGAGAGCCAGGAAAAATGGGTGTTAATGGTGGCTTTGACTGCAGCCGTACTCGCGGTGTTTGCAGCCATTGCAGCCCTGCTTGCGGGCCATTATGCTAATGAAGCTATGATAGAACAGCTCCAGGCATCCGATCAATGGGCTTTTTACCAGGCAAAAGGGATCAAGCTTGCGGTGACCGAAAGTAAGATGGACATGTTGAAGCAACTTGGGAAAGAACCCTCTGCAAAAGACATAGAAAAGGCCGATAAATACAGGGATGAGCAAAAGGAGATCAATAACGTTGCACATGAAAAAGAGCAAAAATCGGCAGTTTATCTTGTGCTGCATAACAAGATTGCCAGGGGTGTTACAGTCTTCCAGGTAGCAATAGCAATCTGTGCTATCTCGGCCCTCACCAGGAGAAAATGGCTTTGGTTTGGAAGCATGGGGCTGGGCATACTTGGCATATTGCTGATGAGCCTGGTATTCTTTTAATCATTCCCTGTAAACTCCCCGCCCCCGGGGCGTATTCCGGGTCAAGAGCTCATACATGGGGTTAATACCCGGTTATTCTTATTTGCAGAAATCAATTTTCTGGCTTATTTTTTTTGCGTTTTTCGCAAAAACCTCCCTTGATGTCGTAATCATTCATGATTTTTAAGGAGGCTGGAATATAATTCAACTTTTCCGTTGGAAAATATCCTGATTTTTCCAAATCCTGTTCCATGGCTAGTAATTATCAATTGTATTAAGGCCGGTTGTCGGGGTAATTTTAGCCTGAAATAACCTGGAGCCATGAAAACATTATTGATTATTGAAACAGCTCACGGCGGGATGCTGTTCTCTTTTGCCTATCTCACTGCTTTTCTGATCGCAGCAGGCTTCATGATCTCAATGGGTCTGAAAAAGGGATATCCTCTCAGCTCGTACCTTTTAATCCTGGCAGGTGCTGTGATATTTTTTATTATCGGGGATAAGGTGTTTACCTGGAGCCCGTGGCAGTGGATCAATGCCATCAACAGCTTGCAGTTCCCCGAAACTGTTGAAAAAAACGCCCTGGGGGGTATTATCGGGTTATTTGCGGGGATACTTCTGGCTCAGGCTGTACTCAGGTACAAGCTCCCTGTTTTTGATCACCTGGCCATTGCACTTCCTGTCGCCCTGGCGGTTTCACGATTAGGCTGCCTGATGGCCGGCTGCTGCTTCGGTTCTCCCACAACCCTACCCCTGGGTATTAAATATGCTGCTGGTTCACAGGCCTGGCAATCGCAGCTTATCCGGGGGTTGATAAGCGATAACGATCATTGTTCCCTTGCTGTTCACCCGGTGCAGCTTTACCAGTTTGCACTATGCCTGCTCATCGCTTTCATCGCATGGCAGACCAGGAAGTTCTGGAAAGCGAACGGCAGCCTGTTCCTGTTTTCGGTCTTATGCTACTGCTTCATGCGCTTTTTTATTGAATTTTTATGCGACCCCCTGTCCAATTCAGTTTCTGCCCCGGTTTTGTGGAAAATGAACCTGGTCCAGTGGATGATTCTCATTTCTTTCATCCCTGGCCTTGCCAGCCTGCTCATCCGCGAAGCGAAAACAAAAGTTATCCAGGCAGGGCCGGGACCTGTAAGATTCATCGGGCTCAGGCAGATGATCATGGCCGTCATTTTGAGCATGATCCTTATCAGGGGCAGGGCGTGGTTCGACATTGTTGAATATACAACCATGCTGCTGTTTTTCATTCCCACACTGGCCCTGGTTGCGATCAATCTTTACCGGAACCATTCCGTTGCAGGTTTCAGATGGGTATTACCGCTGGTATTTGTCTGTTGTATCGGCTTTATGGGGCAGAAGAGCGAAAAGACCGGTGGAAGCGATGATAAGGTTGTGTTTACCGATATAGGTCTTATAGGTTCTCTTGGAAACTATTGTGAAAGCATTTCAACAATAAGCCAGGAATGGATCTCTTTGGATGGCGGCTGCGTCAAATCTGCGGCATCGGCTAATTACTGGGTGACTAATCTTACCGAAAACGGATACTCCAACAGGAGCTTCTGGCAAAGCGGGATTGATATATCGCGCAACTGGTGGAAAAGCAAATACAGGAAAGTCCAGTTTGGTGCAAGAGGATTTTACGGGTATGAAACCGGTGAAAAAACAATCGACTACCCCTTGCCTACAGTTGCCGGAGTGAGTCCGTACGTGAATTTCGACTGGCATTACTTTGGATTCGGTACAGGGTTTTCGGTTGGCCAGATGGTTACGCCTTACGAGACCCCTGTCGGGCATAAAGACTTTTCTTCAATGAACAGCGGAGATCTCGTTGCGACAAATTATTATAGTACGTATATCCTGCCATCGCTCAGCCTGAGAGCGGGTCCAAGTGATATTATCTATGCTGAAGCCTGCTTCCCGGGCACCTTCCCCTCGGCTGTTCCTTTCGCAACATTTCGTGCGGGCATTGGGAGCGGGCTGGGAAAGACGAATGGCACCAAGGCCGCCATTGGCTATTGCAACGGACTATATGCACAGTTTGTTTATCCCATCAAAAATAAGATCGTGATTGACGCGCAGTACTGTGACAACCTTTCAAGCGGGGAATATGAAAGAAGGTTTTTTACTGTCGGTGTTCATGTGAGGATATTCAAAAAAACCGGGGCATCAGTAAAGGTAAACTCCAATGAGAAACAATGAATGCAGGAACTCAGGAACGATTTCCGGAGCTTGCTGAAGACCCAGGTTTGATTTACGATTTAAGGATTTACGATTCCCGATTGAATTTTTTGATTGTCGATTTACGAGTGTAATATTTTCTTCGTCCATCGTCAATCTTAAAATTCAATCGTAACTCCAAGATCGTCCAATCGTAAAAATGTTTTTCTTCTCCATCCTTCAAATTCCAGTAAATCAAAATAAGAATTTTCCCTTATTTATAAAGAATATTTAAAACCCGGATAATTCTGTAAATTTGTAATAGACATCTTTACAGAATCAAATCCGGAAAACCATGGCTGGCTCTCCTGCTCAAGAATCTCCTGTCACCCAACCCTTACTGCTTAACGAATCCGAAACAATAACATCCACACATTATAAGATACTTGGACTGAGCTGGGCCGGCTGGGTGTTTGATTTTTACGACCTCATCCTGTTTACTTTCCTGCTCATCCCCATCGCAAAGGAGTACCATTTTTCGAACCTGGAGATGTCGTATGTGCTTGGCGCCAGCCTTGCAGCAACGGCTATCGGGGGAGTGATCTTCGGCGTCCTGAGCGACCGGTTCGGGCGTAAACCTGTCCTTCAGTGGACCATTCTTACCTATTCCATCGGTACATTTTTCTCGGGGCTGGCAGGTAGTTTCTGGCTGCTGATGATCTTCAGGATACTTACCGGCCTGGGAGTTGGGGGTGAATGGGGGACAGGGCAGACCTATATAGGCGAAACTTTTCCTGCAAAAGTACGCGGACGATATTGCGGGATGATGCAGACCGGGGCCCCGCTTGGCATTGCGCTGGCATCGGTGGTGGGGGGCCTGTTGGCTCCTGTGATCGGATGGAGGACCTGCTTTTTCGTCTCCCTCCTCCCGGCCGTCATGGTGCTTCTCATACGCAGGCATTTACCCGAATCGGACCTCTGGCTGCTCAGGAGATCGGCCCATGAATCCGGCATCGAAGGGAAAAAATACAGGCTGCCAAAAAGCATCCACCAGTTCCAGGAGCTTTTCCACGCCGAGAACAGGAAATTCTTCATCCTGGGTCTTATTCTGGCCATCTTTGACATGTCGGCCTACTGGCTTACCTACTCCTGGATGCCGGGTTACCTTCATACCGAAAGGAATTTTTCTCTTACCAAATCCGCATTATGGATTCTCGTTACACAAACCGGGGGATTCCTGGGATATCTTATTTTCGGTTTTCTCTCCGACAGGCTTGGAAGAAGGCCTGCCTACAGCATTTATTCGGTGATCATGGCCCTGGGCCTGGTCATGGTGACCATATTCTGGGACTATATAGTAATGTATCCCTTCATCATCCTTGGCTTTATGTTCATGGTAGGTTTCGGAACGGGGATGTTCGGGGGCTTCGGTTCACTCTTTTCAGAGCTGTTCCCGACCTCCGTTCGTAGCACGGCCATGGGCTCGGCATTCAATCTTGCAAGGGGGGTACAGTTTTTTACACCTGTTATTATTTCAGTGATTGCAGTGAATTACGGGCTTGGCGGAGGGATCTCCCTCGCGGCCTTATTTGCCCTGCTGACCGGCGCATGGATATGGACATTCCCCGAGACAAGGGAAAAAAAGCTTGCCCAGGGCGATTAATTCTTATATTTGAGATTCAATGATCAAGGGTCATGAAACGTAAGCTTATATTCTTTGGCATTCTTGCACTGATCATCTTTCTTATTCTGCTGAGGATCTTTTCGGGAAGCACTAAAAAGACGAGCCAGGCGGCGTCCCCGGCAAAAGTTGCAATCCCTGTCGAGGTCATCATTGTAAAAGACACCTCACTGGTATACAGGATCAGCACTATCGGCTCGCTGAGGGCCAATGAAAGTGTTGCCATCGTGAGCGAGATCAGCAAAAAGGTGACGGGTGTTTATCTGAAGGAAGGCTCACTCGTAGCCAAAGGACAGGTATTGTTCAAACTCGACGATTCCGAACTGCTTGCAAGGCTCAACAAGCAGACCATAGAAGAAAAACTTGCAGCGATCAATGAATCCAGGGAAAAAGCCCAGCTGTCGAAAGGCGGGATCAGCCAGGAGCAATATGATAATACGGCCAACCACCTCAACACTATCAGGGCAGAAATTGAGATTCTGAAAGTTGACCTTACCAAGACCGAGATCAGGGCGCCTTTCGCCGGAAAGATTGGGCTAAGGAACGTAAGCGAAGGGGCCTGGGTAACGCCGAATCTTGTCCTGGCCAGCTTGCAGGATGTGAGTAAAATCAAGGTGGATTTCTCTGTCCCCGAACGTTATGCATCGGACCTCAGGCAGGGATCCCTCGTACATTTCACCACCGACTATTCATCAAAACCAACTCTGGCAGTGATCGACGCAGTGGAACCTGATGTGGAGAAGCAGACAAGGACCATCCCGGTGCGTGCCATCTGCGACAATAAAGACGGCAGCCTGGTCCCGGGAGCTTCGGTGAAAGTGGACATAGATCTGAAAGCCATAGTCAAAAAGCTGTTCATCCCCACGGCAGCGCTCATCCCCACGGTCAAGGGATATGATGTTTACCTTATGAGATCAGGCAAGGCCGAACTTCAGCAGGTGACCACCGGCATGCGTAATCTCCAGAGTGTCGAAATCACGGCAGGGCTTTCGCTGAACGATACGGTCGTAGTGACGAACCTCTTAAGGATTAAACCCGATTCCCCGCTCAAGCTGGTGAAACTAAACTGATATGAGCCTCTCTTCCGTCAGCATAAAAAGGCCGGTACTGGCCACGGTGTTTTCTCTCCTGATCGTGATCTTCGGGTTTGTAAGCTATTCTTACCTCGGCATCAGAGAGTATCCTGCAATGGATCCCCCGGTGGTGACAGTGACCACCAACTATGCCGGGGCCAATCCCGAGATCATCCAGGCCCAGATCACTGAACCCCTGGAGGATGCCATTAATGGCATTGAAGGAATCAGGGTGCTGTCGTCAATCTCGAATGACCAGACCAGCCTGATCTCAGTGGAGTTCAACCTTGGCCACGACATGGAATCTGCCGCCAATGACGTGCGCGACCGTGTCTCCAAGACCATCAGCCAGCTTCCAAAGGATGTCGACCCGCCTATCGTCGAAAAACTCAGCGCCAACGCAAATGCCATCATTTTCATGGTCATCCGCTCTTACCAGCATAATATCATGGAGGTGAATGCTCTGATGGAGAATGTGATCAAGGAAAGGCTGCAGACCATACCGGGCGTAGGGGACATCAAAATCTTCGGGGAGAAGAAATTCTCGATGCGGCTCTGGCTCGATCCTTACAAGATGGCAGCCTGTGGCATCACCTCCCTCGACATTCAGAAAGCAGTATCAAGGGAAAATATTGAGCTGCCTACCGGCAGGGTCGAAGGGAACATGACCGAACTGACCATCAGGGCCCTCGGCCTGATGCAAAGCCCCGACCAGTTCAACAACATGATCATCAAACAGGATGGCGGCAATATCATCAGGCTGTCCGACATTGGCACCGCCGAGCTCTATCCCCAGAACGACAGGTCCACCGTGTTGATGGACCTGCTGCCTGTCCTGATCATCGGCGTGGTACCCCAGAACGACGCGAACAACGTGGCCATAGCCGATGAGTTCTACCGCAGGATGGCCAAGCTCAAAGACGAGATCCCTGCCGAATACAACATCAGCATAGGATATGATTTCACCAAGTTCGAACGCAGGGCCGTGAAGGAAGTCAAGGAAACCATACTGATCTCACTGCTGCTCGTGATCCTTATCATTTTCTTTTTCCTGCGCGACTGGAGGTCTACAATCATACCTGTTGTTGCCATCCCGGTCTCTCTCATCGGGGCTTTCATACTGATGGCGCTGTTCGGGCTTTCCATCAATGTGCTTACCCTTCTTGCGGTGGTGCTGGCGATAGGTTTAGTGTGCGACGATGCCATCATTGTGCTCGAGAATATCCATGCCAAGGTCAGCCGGGGCATGAACCCTGTCGCAGCAGCCAACGAAGGTATGAGCGAGATCTTCTTCGCCGTGATCTCGACAACCATAGTGCTGGCCGCCGTGTTCATTCCCGTGATGTTCCTGCAGGGACTTGTTGGCAGGTTATTCCGGGAATTTGCCCTGGTAGTTGCAGGCTCGGTGCTGATCTCAGCCTTCGTGGCCCTCACCCTTTCACCCATGATGTGTTCCCGCATATTGAAATCCCGGGGAGACAAGCGACCCAACTGGCTCATCCGGAATACTGATCCTTTCTTTGAATCTTTGAACGGGGCTTATGGCCGCGGGCTTGATGTTTTTTTAAAACGCAGGTGGATGGCTTTGCCGGTTTTCCTTGTCATTACGGCCCTGATCTATGTGTTCTACAAATCCCTTCATTCGGAACTGGCACCCTTCGAGGACCGCAACAACATACGTATTCCTACTCTCGCCCCTGAAGGGTCGACCTACGAATTCATGGACAAATACATGGCAAGGGTGGATAAATATTTCAGGGATTCGGTGCCCGAGGTGTCGACTTATTTTTATATGGTCGCCCCCAGCATAGGCGCCAAAGACAATCCCAGCAAGGGAATGGAGATCGTTTACCTGCAGGATGCCGACAAGCGGACACGCAGCCAGCATGAGATCTTCGTGAAAGCAGCCAGGGAACTCCAGTCGATAACGGGTATACGGTGCTTCCCCTTCGAGCCTCCTACCATCGGCGACAGGTTTTCGGGCCAGCCGGTGCAGTATGTGCTCCAGGCGCCGAACCTGACCATGCTCAAGGACATACTGCCGCATTTCCTCGAAGAAGCCAGGAAAGTCCCGGTGCTGCAGTTCGTCGATGCCGACTTCAAGATAAACAAGCCGGAACTCCGGGTCACAGTGAATCGCGACAAGGCTTCGCTTCTCAATGTGTCGACAGAGGAAATTGCAAGAACCCTGCAGCTGAGCCTGAGCGGCCAGAGGTACCAGTATTTCTATATGGACGGCAAACAATATGAGATCATAGGGCAGCTGATGGCACGCTACCGCAGTGATCCGGATGCATTGAAATCACTGTATGTACGGAGCAACCGCGGGGATCTCGTGCCCCTCGATAACCTCATCAGCATAGAGGAAAATATTAATCCCGCTGCAATTTATTCTTACAATCGTTATATCTCCGCGACAATATCCGCCGGTCTTACCCAGGGAGCCACCCTGGGTGACGGGATCAGGGAGCTTGACAGGATTTCAAAGGAGATACTGCCGCCAGGCATCAAGACCAACCTCGCGGGGCAAAGCCGAGATTACAGTGAAAGCTCATCCAGCCTCATATTTGTTTTCATACTCGGGATTATTCTCATTTTCCTCATCCTGGCTGCACAGTTCGAAAGTTTTGTCGATCCGTTCATCATTTTGCTTACAGTGCCACTGGCCATTGCAGGGGCTATGTTCTCACTCTGGTATTTCAGGCAGACCCTGAACATCTTCAGCGAAATCGGGATAATCATGCTTATAGGACTGGTTACAAAGAACGGTATCCTTATCGTTGAATTTGCTAACCAGAGGAAGCTGGCGGGGCTGAATAAGCTTGATGCAGTGCGCACGGCTGCGGCATCGAGGTTCAGGCCCATTCTTATGACCTCATCGGCAATGGTGCTGGGGATACTTCCTATCGCCCTCAATATAGGCGCATCATCTGAAAGCAGGCAGTCACTGGGGATTGCAGTGGTAGGAGGACTTATCTTCTCAACTTTTCTTACTCTTTTTATAATACCTGCGTTTTATACATTTTTGTCGAGGGAAAAAACAGGTAGCGAGGTAGCGAAAACAGGTAGCGAGGTAGCGAAATAAAAGGTAGCGAAGTAGCGAGAAGCGAGGTAGTGAAAATATGAAAAAGACATTTGTCGTCGGGATTATTCTGATTTTTATGGCACTCACGGCCGGGGCCCAGGATATTCTTACCCTGGACAGGGCTATCGAGATTGGATTGTCAAATAATTACGGGATCAACATTGCAAAGAACGCTCAGCAGATCTCTGCCAACAATGCCACACCGGGAAATGCAGGAATGCTTCCCAGGATAGATGCCAATGCAGGATTCGGTTACCAGATCAGCAATGCATATGTCACCAATATTTCGGGTGTTGAGCTGAAAAACGCGAGTGCTAATTCCAACCTGGCCGTTGCGGGGATCAACCTGAACTGGACCCTCTTTGACGGACTCAAAATGTTCATCACCTACGACAAGCTGAAAAAGCTTGAAGAGATTGGCGACCTGGGTGTGAAGATCTCTGTCGAGAACACACTCGCCGGAATCATGATTTCTTATTATGACATCATCCGCCAGGAGAAGCAGACTGCTATCATGAAGGAGCAGGTGGGAATCTCTCAGTTCAGGCTTGACCTGGCAAGGCTTAAGTTCGAAACAGGAAGCGGCTCCGAACTTGAGCTCCTGAAAGCAAAAGTCGAGCTGAATGCCGATATAGCCAACCTTTCAAGTCAGAAGACCGTTTCGGTGAATTCACTGGCCACACTGAATGAGCTGATGGCAAGGGATGTCACCCTGCTTTTCGATGTGAGGGATACGATATTGCTTCATTACCGGCTTAACTATGATTCACTTAGAACCGGGATGAAGGAAGCCAACCGCAACCTCCTGCTGTACAACAGGAACATGGAACTGAGCGGACTAAACGTAAAAGCGGCCAGGGCCGTGCAATGGCCCGTTCTGGGCATGACCACCGGGATCAATTATTCGAATGCTTCCTCTGAGGCGAGCATAACCAATTATAACAGGAATTTCGGGGCGATTATCGGGGTCACTGCCTATATGAATATCTTCAACGGGCTTAACCTGCAAAGGGAATACCGCAATGCAAAGGTCTCTTATGCCAGTTCTGAAATTGAAATAAAGCAGTATGAAAATAAACTTGACGCTTACCTTCTGAAGATCTACAACGAATATATAAACCAGCTTGAACTGCTGACTTTCGAACAGCAAAATGTGGAACTGGCGCAGAAGAATATGGAGATAGCCAAGGAGAGTTTCAAAGTGGGCTCCATTTCATCCCTTCAGCTTCGCGAAATACAAAGAAACCTTCTTAGCGCCGACACCCGCCTGGTTGAAGCCGAATTCAGGACAAAACTTACAGAAACCGCCTTACTGCTGCTGAGCGGGAAATTATTGAAATAGGGTGACTGCGGATGAGATAACCTGTAATCCCCTGCTATTCTCATATAATGTCTATCACTTTATCATGTAATCCCTGACTTCTCCGGTGATTGCAACCACGGCATCCAGGTCGGCAGGTGAGAGGGGCTTGTTTTTAACCCCGAGAATATCGAACACTTTCTTCAGCTTTGAAATTTCATCGGCCACGGGTTTGACATTGGAATCGCTACCGTATGCCCCCAGGATCATTATCAGGTTGTCAAGGTTTTCCTTCTGGGCAAGGATTCCTTGCCTTATCCTGAGGTTGCCCGGGGCAAACTGGCATAAGGAGGAAGTAATATACAGGCCTTCGGTAAATGCCCCTGAAGCAACAAACACTGCGACCTGGGTACGGTTGTTCCTCCTCAGGAAGTCATTGGTCGTCCTGAAAAACGTACCAACCAATGAAAGGAGGCTATCCCTGTTGTCTTTAAAATTATTGGCCTTTTTGAGAAGGTCTTTGTCATAAACCCCGCCAATCCCAAGGTCGCCTGCAAGCTTCCCGGTACAGAACAGGAACTTGTCAGTTTCATCTGCTTTCTGGTAAACCGATGAATAAGCAAGATCACTGCTGTACACTCCAAGGTTAAGGGCTTTGGTCTTTTCAGTGAAATATCTGCCAAGGTTTGCCGGGGGATTGCAGAGGCTGAGGAGGTAAGGCGCTTTGGCTGTCTGCAGCGCTGTTGTCACAGCAAAGGGAGTCGGGAAACGGTTCAGCATGTCCTGGGCCTCGGGCGAGAGGATCACCTCTCTCTTGATGATCTCCTGGACCGAATCCCCTTCAGAACTTTCATTGCTTCCCTGGTTCCTGCAGGAAGGAAAAATAGCCGCGGATGCTAAAAGGATCATCAGGCTAATATGTTTAGAAATAAAATATCTCATAGGTATGATATATTTTTTACGCATTAAATGTAGTGATTTCCCTTTAATTACTTGTTTAATTTTTACATAGACTGTTTACAAATTACTATTGACGTATTGACATATTCTGATTAATGTATATTTTTAATCAGTAAATCTTTAAACTCAGTCGTTTATGGAGAATCAACGTCCCACATTTTATGAAGAACTCAGGGGTAAGGGTGTTTCCCGCCGTGATTTCATTAAGTTTTGTACGACCATGGCTGCTTTCATGGGTTTGGAAGCGAGTGGCGTAGCCCAGATCGCGAAAGCCTTCGAAACCAAGCCGCGCCTGCCGGTCATCTGGTTCCATTTCCAGGAATGCACCTGTTGCAGCGAATCCTTTATCAGGGCCTCGCATCCTGTTGTTGCGGATATTGTTCTTGACAAGATCTCCCTCGATTACCAGGAAACGCTTATGGCTGCTTCGGGGGCTCCCGCGGAAGCTGCTTATAAGGCTGTTATGGCGAAGTATCCTGGTGAATATATTGTTATGGTTGAAGGATCCATCCCTACCGAAAATGAAGCATACTGCTGCATTGGAGGCCGCAGCGCATTGCAGATACTGCAGGAAGCAGTGAAAAACTGCAAAGCTGTTGTTGCCTGGGGTAACTGTGCTTCTGCAGGATGCGTCCAGGCTGCAAGCCCTAACCCGACCGGTGCAAAACCAGTTCACAAGGTGATCAGCGGCAAACCTGTAATTAACGTACAGGGATGTCCCCCGATTGCAGATGTCATGGCCGGTGTGGTCGTTCATCTTCTTACCTTCGACCGAATCCCGCAGCTTGACGGGATGGGAAGGCCAAAAGCATTTTATTCGCGCAGGGTCCATGATACCTGCTACCGCCGTGCCAATTTTGATGCGGGTTTGTTCGTGGAATCCTTTGATGATGAAGGAGCAAAAAGAGGTTATTGCTTATATAAAATGGGCTGCAAAGGTCCGGTTACCTATAACTCATGCGGCATCATCAAATGGAATGACAGTGTGAGTTACCCCATCCAGAGCGGCCATCCCTGCATAGGCTGTGCCGAAGAAGGATTCTGGGATAACGGTCCGTTCTACCAGCACCTCCCGGGTGTTGCAGGCTTTGGTATCGAGACTACCGCCGACAAGGTAGGACTGGGGCTGGGTATAGGCACTGCAGTCGGTATTGCCGCTCATGCAGTGGTGACCAACGTACGTAAACATAAAGAGATAATTAATGAACCTGCACAAGGTTCAGAAGTTGAAACCAAGAAAGCATAACAGCCATGGCAGACAGAATCGTAATAGATCCCATCACCCGCATTGAAGGTCATCTGCGGGTAGAAATAGAAGTAAAAGAGGGTAAAGTAACCGACGCATACAGTGCCGGCACCATGGTGCGTGGCATCGAGACTATCCTCAAGGGCCGTGATCCCCGTGATGCATGGGCCTTTGTAGGACGTGTTTGCGGAGTTTGTACTTCCACGCATTCGCTGACTTCGGTGAGGACTGTTGAGAATGCCCTCGGGATTTCAGTGCCTCCGAATGCTGAACTCATCAGGAACCTGATGGCAAACGCCTTGTATATCCAGGACCATGTAGTCCATTTTTACCAGCTTCATGCCCTTGACTGGGTGGATGTGGTATCGGCTCTGAAAGCCAATCCTGCAGAAGCCTCGAAGATTGCCCAGAGCATTTCGGCCTGGCCCAAGAGTTCGGTAGGTTATTTCACAGATATCCAGAAACGATTCAAGAACTTTGTTGAAAGCGGACAGCTTGGCATCTTTGCGAACGGTTACTGGGGGCATAAGGCATATAAACTTCCTCCCGAAGTCAACCTTATTGCCGTTGCCCATTATCTTGAAGCCCTGCAATGGCAGAAGGAACTCGTGAAAGTGCATACGGTTTTCGGCGGAAAAAATCCACACCCGAATTACCTTGTGGGAGGAGTTCCCTGCTCCATCAATATTGATGAAGCCAATGCAGTAAATGCAGAGCGTCTCGCTTTTGTAGGCCAGTTATTCCAGGATGCCAAGACTTTCGTAGACCAGGTTTACATTCCCGACCTTCTTGCAGTCGCTTCTTTCTATAAGGACTGGGGAGCTATTGGCGGAGGTTTGACCAATTACCTTGCTTTCGGGGATTTCCCTTCAAACGGGTACAACAATCCCGATAGTTTCAAGATGCCGCGCGGAGCCATACTCGGCCGGGACCTCAACCATATACAGGAAGTGAAGGCTGAAGATCCTGAACAGATCCAGGAATACATCAATAATTCATGGTACGAATATTCGAAAGGCAATGATGCAGGGCTGCATCCCTGGGACGGTGAGACTAAGTTCAACTACACAGGCCCCAAGCCTCCTTACGAGAACCTCGACTTTTCAAAGAAATACAGCTGGGTGAAGACCCCGCGCTGGAAGGGCCATCCAATGGAAGTAGGGCCCCTCGCCAGGACCCTGGTAGGATATGCATCCGGCCGCGCCGATTATAAGGAAGTGGTGGAATATGCATTGAAAACCCTGGATGTTCCTGTTGCAGCTTTATTCTCCACCCTGGGCCGCACTGCAGCCCGTGGTCTTGAGACCAAACTGACCTGCGGATGGGCTCTTGAATTCTACAACCAGCTTCTTGCCAATATCAAGAACGGTGACAGCCGCACCCAGAACAATGCAAGCTGGGACCCCGAAACCTGGCCTAAAAAGGCAAAAGGTATTGGAATGGTTGAAGCTCCCCGGGGAGCTCTTTCACATTTCATCGTGATTGAAGACAAGAAGATCGCAAATTACCAGCTGGTCGTACCAACGACCTGGAATGCTTCGCCCCGCGATACCAAGGGACAGCGTTCGGCTTACGAAGAATCCCTTATCGGAACCCCCATCGCCGATCCGAAAAACCCCATGGAAGTTCTGAGGACCATACATTCATTTGACCCCTGCCTTGCCTGTGCAGTGCATCTTTATGATGAGAACGGCAGTACAATTCATGAGATGAAAACCTATTAGCCATGAGAAACCGCACCACCCTTTTGCGTGAAGTGCATGTTTGGGAGTTGCCCGTCCGATTTTACCATTGGATCAATGCGCTTTGTATTGTCACTCTTTGTGTCACAGGTTACATCATCGGTAACCCGCCTGCCTTTATGAAAGGAACTGAAGCCTATTTCAACTACTGGTTCGGAACTGTGCGCTTCATTCATTTCGTAACTGCATTCGTGTTCTTCTTCAATTTCATTTTCCGCCTTTACTGGGGATTTACAGGAAATGAATTTGCCCGCTGGTATAATTACATTCCTTTGAAGCGTTGCCAGTGGAAGGAAATGCTGGAGGTAATCAAAGTGGATGTACTCCAGCTGACCAATAAAAAGATCGATTCGATAGGACATAACTCACTCGCAAGCTTTATCTATTTCCTTACCTTCCTGATCTTTTTGCTGCAATGCCTTACCGGTTTCGGAATGTACGCTGCCATGAGCAAATCCTTTCTGCCGCATATGTTTGCCTGGGTTGTTCCTTTCCTCGGCGGCGATATACATGTACGGCAGATCCATCACATCCTGATGTGGGGCTTCATACTCTTTGCAATCGTACATATGTACCTGGTGTTCTATCATGACTATATTGAACGCAGGGGTGTAACCTCCTCCATGATCGGTGGCTGGAAATTCATCGAAGAAGATGTGGTCGAACGCCATGAAAACAGGTCTGAGGAATGTCCCAAAAAATTCTGACCCTTCAATAAACTGAATTCTTGTCAGGCCTGGAAAACAACATCCTGGTTCTCGGGATTGGTAATCTTTTGATGAATGATGAAGGCGTGGGTATTCATGTGATATCTGCGCTTGAAAAGGAGGGAGGCGTTCCCGATGCTGAACTGATGGACGGAGGTACCGGGGGTTTTCACCTGCTCGGGCATATACAGTCTTACAAAACCATTATTATCATCGATGCTTCACTGGATGAATTTCCAACAGGAAATATCAGGGTGCTGCATCCAAAGTATGCGAAGGATTTTCCCAAACAGCTTAGTGCCCATGAGATAGGACTGAAGGATCTGATCGATTCAGCCTGCCTCCTGGGCGATCTGCCCATGATCTATCTTATAGCTGTTTCGGTGAAGGATTTCCAGGATATGGGCATGGACCTTTCGCCGGAGGTGGCCGCTGCGGTTCCTGAAGCCATGAAGATAGTGAGGGAGCTGGTAGGAGAAATTACAGGATAGGCTATTTAAAGTACAAAGTACAAAGTACAAATTGATTGCCGACTGCCGACTGCCGACTGCTTTCAGGAATCTTGAGATAGCCAATCGTACCATTCGTTCATTCCTTCGCTTGTCTTTGCCGACATCAGGATGAACTCAAGTTTGGGATTTATCTGAAGCGCATTTTTTTTCACCTCTTCCACGCTGAAATCAACATAGGGTAGCAGGTCGGTTTTATTGATGATACAGAGTTGCGAAGTCTCGAACATATAAGGGTACTTCAAAGGTTTGTCGTCCCCTTCGGTCACGCTGATAACTATAACCCTTTTGCTTTCTCCCAGGTCGAATAAGGCAGGGCATACCAGGTTGCCTACGTTTTCAATAAAGAGAAGAGAATGGTTTTCAACCTCCATTTTTTTAAGGGCGAGATTTACCATCCTGGCATCCAGGTGGCAGCCCGTACCAGTGTTGATCTGAATTGAAGGAGCTCCTGATTTTTCTATTCGTTCAGCATCCCTTGTGGTTTGCTGGTCTCCTTCTATCACGAAGATCTTACGTTTGGAAATATTGTCGGTTATCGTTTTTTCAAGTATGCTTGTTTTCCCTGAACCCGGGGAACTCACCATGTTCAGGCAAAGAACCTTTTTCGCATCGAAATAGCCACGGTTCCTCTCGGCCAAACGATTATTCTCCGAAAGAACATCAATATTCAGAGGTATCTCCTTATGTTCACTTTTTATTTCGCTACCTCGCTTCCTCGCTACCTCGCTATCTTTGTGAGAATGCCAATGCCCGTCATGCTCATGCATATGCTCGTGACTGTGGTGATGAACATGTTCATGCTCATGTTCATGCACATGCTCATGCATGTGTTCGTCACTATGTGTGTGATCGCTTTTTATTTCGCTATTTGTATTTTCGCTACTTCGCTTCCTCGCTACCTCACTACCTTCTTTTATCGTGAACTCCTCTGGTTTTCCGCAACCGCAACTCTCGCACATAATCTTTTATTTAATGGTTTTTATTCGCCTGAAATTGACAGCACCCTGAATTCCTGTCCGCCGCTGATCTCCGATGGAAAGCAGCTGCAAACCGGGCAAACGTCAAGCCGGTTCTTCATTTCAAAATCCTTATTGCAGGCATTGCATTTTCCTTGACCGCTTGTGCGGATCAGATGCAGTGCTGCATTTTCAAGTATTGTATCTTTTACTATCATCTCCAGGGCCGACTGAAAGATGTCAGCTTCGACCCCGCTGAGATCGCCTATCTCGATAACGATTTCACTGACCGAATCAATATGATTCTTCTTTGCTTCCCTTGATGCAAGATCAATAACTTCGTTTGCCAGTGACAGTTCATGCATACTTTCAGATCATTAACAGATACGGGGAAGGGGATCGCCGCTAAGCGAAGCCAGTATCCTCTTACCCCCGGTTTCAGTATTAAGTACAACTTTACCCGGATGGTCTTTCACCACGCGTCCTATAATTGCGCTTTGTTTCCCTAGCTTGTTTTTCTTCATGACTTCGACAATGCGTTCGCCTTCTAGTTCACCGGCAACGATGACCACCTTTCCTTCGTTTGCAATATATAACGGGTCGAATCCAAGAAGTTCGCACATCGCCCTGACACCTTTCCCGACCGGCAGGTCTGGTTCGGATAATTCAATGCCATAATGCATGATTCCTGCAAGTTCGTTCATCACCGTTGCAACCCCGCCCCGGGTAGCATCACGCATGAATTTCACCGAGCTGCTGTTATCGAGAACTTCCCTGATAAGGTAATTCAGGCATGCGCAATCGGATTTCAATGGAGTTTTAAAGTGAAATGATTCACGGGCATTCATTACTGCCATCCCATGTTCACCCAAAGCGCCGTTGATAATGATCAGGTCCCCCGGCTTAATGCTTCTGATTTTTTTATCAGGCCGGGACTCATTATCCAGCCTTCCGATCCCGCTTGTATTGATAAACAGTTTATCACATTTGCCTTTATTCACAACCTTGGTATCGCCTGTCACAATAAGTACCCCGGCTTTTTTCGCTTCCGAAGCCATGGAACGCACTATGGTTTCGAGATCCTTCATTGGAAATCCTTCTTCAATAATAAAGGAGGCGCTGAGATAAAGAGGCACGGCCCCGGATACCGAGAGGTCATTGACTGTCCCGCAAACAGCGAGTTTCCCTATATCCCCTCCCGGGAAAAATATAGGATCGATCACAAATGAATCGGTGGTGAAGGCGATTTCAGGCAAGCCAGAGTTCCCCCGGGCGGAAGGCTTTGTTTTACCAGGTGTACCGGAATGTTGCCCTGCCTCTGAAACCTTTCCAAAAACCCGGAGTATGGCTGAATCACCCTGCTGTTCAAGTATACTGTTCCCGAAATGCTTCACGAACAGATCCGAAATGAGGTCGTGCATTATACGCCCACCGTTGCCATGGCTCAGTAAAATCTTGTCTTCAGTGGTTTTCATTCGCGGTATTTAAAATAAGTTGCACAGCTGCCTTCACCTGAAACCATGCATGCCCCAACAGGATCGGATGGGGTGCATCTTTTGGCAAAAAGTTTACAATCCGTTGGTTTTTTCAGCCCACGCAGTATCATCCCGCAAATACATCCTTTCGGCTCAGTGGACAAAGGGACATCCACAGGCAAAATCTTTTCGATATCAAATTCGGAAAACCTGCTGCGTATCTTCAGTCCGCTTAGCGGGATCATGCCAAGTCCCCGCCAGTAGTCATCCTTCAGTTCAAAAACAGTATCAAGAAGTTTAAGTGCTTTCACATTGCCCTCTTGTTGTACAACCCGCTGGTACTGTATCTCAACTCTGGGTTTCCCTGCCTCAAGCTGTCTCACCAGCATCAGTATGGACTGCATCATATCCACCGGCTCGAAACCCGAAACCACGACCCCAAGGCCGAATGCTTTCGGGAGATCTTTGTAGATCCCGATACCTGTGATTGCAGTGACATGTCCCGGCGCGATGAAGCCGTTGATCTTAACCCCGTCCTTCACCAATGCCTTCATCACCGGGGGCATCACCTTATGAGCACTCAGCACATGAAAGTTAGCGAGTTTAAGTTTTGCGGCTTCAGCAATTGCTGCGGCGGTTAGCGGTGCCGTTGTTTCAAAACCTATACCCAGGAAAATAACTTTGGAGGCGGGGTTCTTCCTTGCGATCTCCAGCGATTCCAGAACGGAATAAACAATACGGATATCCAGCCCCGCTGCCCTTTCTTTTTCAAGAGAACTCTTAGAACCAGGTACACGGATAAGGTCTCCATAGGTCGTAAGAATGACTCCCACCTGCCTGCAGTAAGCGATGGCGGTGTCGATGAACTGCTGCCCGGAAACACAGACGGGGCATCCGGGGCCGGAAAGCAGGCTGACCGTGGGCGGCAGAAATGAATGAAGCCCGAACCTGTGAATGGCCATGGTATGGCCACCGCAGACTTCCATCAGCGAGATCTCCTTTTTCGAGATCTTCCGGATCTCATCTGCAATCCCCAGGATGAGGTCCTTTTTCCTGTATTCGTCTATGTATTTCATTTTAAGATTCAGGATCGTATCCTGCCACTTCGTTCAACAGCCTCATGGTTTCAATAGCTTCCTCCTCGTCAACTTTCTGAATGGCAAAGCCTGCATGCAGCATGATATAATCACCCGCTTTGACATCATCGATCAGCAGGAGGCTGGCATTGTATTCGGTGTCCCCGATAAGGACCCTTGCAGCCGGGCCGTCAACACTGAGCACTTTTGCAGGTATGGCTAAACACATAATTCTCTTCTTTTTGCGGCTACCGCCAGTTGCCCAAGAGCAATCCCCCCGTCGTTGGCAGGCACCGCAGCATGCGTAAACACTTCAAACCCGGATTTCACAAGCAGGCCTTCAGTTCTTTCGAGCAGGTACTTATTCTGGAAAACACCTCCCGAAAGCACTACTTTTTTCAGGCCTTCAGCGCTGCTGATCCGTTTAACAGTTTCAAAGATAATTGAACTTATTGTATTGTGAAACTTCGATATGATAATTGAATGCCTGTTCCCGTTTTTTATATCTTCAACAATGCCACGCAGTGTTTTGTCAAGACCAATCTCAGTTAAATCCGACCATTCGTAGCTTTCATCACAGCCGGGCTCAACCTGCGATTCCAGCAGCATAGGCCCCTGTGCAGGAAATTCAGCCACCTGGCAAAGCCCGAGAATAGAAGCGACTGCATCGAAATACCTTCCGGCACCGCAGGTGAGCGGGCAGTTCACTTTCCTGTCAATCATCTTCAGCAGCATCTCCATTTTATCTGGGTTGACCTGGCTGAACAGGGGCAGGTCAAGTTGCATGAATTCCCTGCCGTACACTTTATAAAGCCATGAAATCGCCATTCTCCAGGGCTCCTCGCTGGCGCTGTCTCCTCCCGGTAAAGGCAGGTAAGCTAAATGTGAAGCCCTTGAATATCTTTCAAGATCACAGACCATGAATTCGGAACCCCAGGTATTTCCGTCATCCCCATACCCCGTGCCGTCGAAGGCAACGCCAATCACAGTTTCGTCAAGTTTGTTCTCGGCCATGCATGAAGCTATATGCGCATGATGATGTTGTATGCGGATGAGTGAAGGGGTACCGAAACCCTCGGCCGTTCTTGTGGAAATATAATCGGGATGCATGTCGGCCGCCATTAGCGTGGGCCTCACACGGAACAGCCGGATGAACCTTTCAAGGGTCTGCTCATAAAACATTGTAGTTTCAAGTCCCTGCAGGTCGCCTGTATACTGGCTTAAAAAAGCTTTGCTGCCTTTGCCAACGCAAAAACAATTCGACAACTCAGCCCCGAAAGCAATGATTCCTTCGGTATTCAGTCCTGTGCGGATTGGTGAGGGCACATACCCCCTTGAACGCCTGAATATCCTCTCTTTTCCGCCAATGATCCTGGCCACCGAATCATCAGTCCGGTTGAATATATCGCGGTTATGCAGCAGCACTGCGTCGGTGAGTGAGGAGAACTTTTCAAGGGCTTCGGCATTATCAATAATGATGGGCTCGCTGCTGAAATTCCCGCTGGTAAGGACAATGGCTTCAGCCTTCAGCTTTCTGAACAACTGGTAGTGAAATGGCATATAAGGCAGCATGATGCCTACAAGGTTCAGCCCTGAATTCAGGTTCTTCGCGAGGAAGGGTCCGCGGCTGCGGTTTTTCACCTGCAGCAAAACGATCGGCCTTTGCCATGAAGTAAGAGAGGCTTTTTCAGTTGAATTGATTTCAGCGTAGTTCGTTGCACTAAGGAGATTCCTGAACATGATCGCAAATGGCTTCCCTTCGCGGTTTTTCAGCTCCCTGAGTTTGGCCACTGCGGTTTCATTAAATGCGTCACAGGCCAGGTGCATGCCTCCAAGTCCTTTCAAGGTAAGGATACCACCCTTATTAATTAATTCAGAAGTAAGTTCCAGGATAGCACTGATGTCTTTACTTACAGGTTCTTTGCCTGCATACAATTCATACTGCGGGCCGCATATGGCGCAGGCTAAGGGTTGTGCATGGAACCTGCGGTCGGTCACAGTCTCGTATTCCGTCCTGCAATCCTTACACATCCGAAAATCAGCCATGGTGGTAAGGGGCCTGTCATAGGGGAGGTCTTTGATGATAGTGAATCGTGGTCCGCAGTTGGTACAGTTTACAAAAGCATAATCGAGACGATTCCCTTCTTTGCCGATATCTTCAAGGCATTTCCCGCAAACGGCAATGTCGGGGCTTATCTCGGTGATGTCGTTCGAAACATCATGGCTTTTGAGGATCTCAAAAGTTGCGTGCTTTTCAAACTGAATTTCTTCGGTTAGAATGCTGTCAACTGATGCTGCCTGCGGGGCTTCAGTTTTAAGAGCAGACAGGAAAGCATTTAAATCCGGCGATTTTCCTGAAACCCGGATCTGCACGTTTTCATTCGTATTCCTGACCCAGCCTGTAAGATTATGCCTGAGCGCAATGCGGTATACGAAGGGCCTGTACCCAACGCCCTGTATCAACCCGGTTACTGTTACCTGTATTGTTGAAATGCCCATCCGAAGAAATACTTTCAGAAATGTAAAAATATATATATTTATACTTTCTTAAAGAACTATGCTCACATTTCTCACAGGTTTCATTGCCAGCGTGGCCCATGTGGTTACCGGCCCCGATCATCTTGCAGCAGTAACTCCCCTTGCCATCGACAGCAGGAAAAAGTCATGGATGATCGGATTTTCCTGGGGATTGGGACATACCCTCGGCATGCTTATGATCGGTGCGTTGTTTATACTCTTCAGGGCATACCTGCCTGTTGAGGCAATATCGAAGCATAGCGATACAGTGATAGGAGTCCTCCTGATAGGGATAGGATGCTGGGCAATTCTAAGGATCTGGCTTCATCACACCCACGGCAACAGGCCGCATTCCCACTTTCATACAAAGCCATTCCTTTACCCGCATATCCATAAGCATACCCATGAACACAGCCTTGAACATCATTCCCCGGATATCACGGAACATGATCATGAGCATGCAGGAGTTGTTAAAAGAAATGCATTAACAGCCTTGCTTATTGGTACAATCCACGGATTTGCAGGCTTCAGCCACCTCTTCGCACTCCTGCCTTCATTAGCCTTGCCCAGCGTAATGGCTTCGGTGATCTATGTCTCGGCTTTTGCACTTGGAACAATCCTCACCATGGTACTTTTCGCCCTCATCCTCGGGGTGGTCGCATACAAAGCGGTAATTGAAAACAGGCAGGCCTTCCTGAAATGGTTTACATTTACCGGTGGTATCCTGGCAGTAGCAATAGGAGTGTGGTGGATCATCCACCCGTTCTGACAGTTTAGAGGATGAACGCCAGAAGCAATCCTGCCGTAACCGCGCTGCCGATGATCCCTGCGATATTCGGCGCCATGGCATGGCTGATGAGGTGGTTCGTCGAATCTTCCTTTTGACCCATTTCGTGAGCTACCCTGGCTGAATCGGGAACAGCGGCAACACCTGCGGCTCCGATGAGCGGATTGATCTGGTTCTCCTTTTTCAGGAAGAGGTTCATCACTTTGGCAAAAATGATCCCGCCTGCAGTGGCTACCATGAACGACATGGCCCCGAGCAGGAAGATCAGTATGGATTCCCATTTAAGGAAGACATCGGCCTGTGTGGAAGCTCCGACGGTGATCCCGATAAGTATGACCACAATATCGATCAGAACGGTTGAAACAGTTCCGGCAAGTTGTTTGGTAAGTCCTGACTCTCTGAGGATATTCCCGAAGAAGAACATTCCAAGCAGGGGAAGGGATGCGGGTGCGACAAAAGCTGTCAGTAATAAAAACGCCAGTGGAAAAGCAATCTTTTCATTACGGCTGACAGTCCTTTGGGGCTTCATCCTGATGAGCCTTTCCTTTTTGGTGGTCAGAAGTTTCATGATAGGCGGCTGTATCACTGCCACAAGCGACATATACAGGTAAGCTGCAATGGCAATGGGTCCTATCAGCCCCTGAACTTTTGCAGCTTCAACCGAGTTCTTGAGTCCGGCTGCAAGCTGGGAGGTCAGGAAGATCGCGGTGTTCCCGTCGGCGCCACCGATGATGGCAATGGAAGCTGCATGGGCAACAGGGAAGCCTATAATAATAGCCCCGAGAAAAGTTACAAGGATGCCAACCTGGGCCGCAGCCCCGAGAATGATGAGCTTGGGATTGGCTATCATTGGTGAAAGGTCTACCATTGCGCCAAGGCCCAGAAATATAAGTGCGGGATATATGCCCTTCAGCACGCCAAAAAATAAATAATGAAGAATGCTGCCTTCAGCATAAATTCCCAAAGGATATGGAGTGGAATGCATGAAAGGGATGTTGCCTATCACTATTCCCACCGCCAGAGGGATAAGAAGTATAGGCTTAAGGTTAAATTTTATGGCAAGGACGATCAGCACCAGGCCCACCAGGATCATGATGCCATTGTCCCAATAGAGGTTCGAAAAACCGGTATCGGCCCAAATTCCTTTTAAAAGATCGGTAATCAGCAGGAGTTTCATAAGCAACGGGCTTTATTCGATTTCCACTAAAACTTCGTTCTGGGCTACGGTCTGCCCGGGTTTCACATTCACCGCCCTGATGGTTCCGTCTTTTTCAGAGAGCACATTGTTCTCCATTTTCATAGCTTCCATGGTAAGGAGTTTCTGTCCCATCGTGACTTTTTCGCCGGTCTTAACAAGTACCGAAATAATGGTGCCTGGCAGCGGAGCTTTGATCGCTATATTGCTGGTCTGGGATGCGCTTTTCGGTATCCTTGATTCTTTGGGGGATGGCTTCGGAGGTTCTGCACGGACCAGGGTGGGGGTTTTCGTCATCTTCAGCTCCCGCTGAACTTCCACATCAAACAAGGTACCGTTCACTTCAACCTTGGCGGTATTCTCTTCAAAGCCGAGGATCTCGACCTCGTAACTGTTACCGTTTATCGTAAATGAAAATTTTTTCATACTTTAAATTCTGTTTACTATTATTTTCGCTACCTCGCTTCTCGCTACCTCGCTACCTGTATTACCAGTGTTTCATTACATTGTAGATGTTGTAGAACTTGCTGCTCCAGGGAGAGTAGGTGCGCGACACTTTCTTGATGGTCATCACATATTTCTCCTGGTCGTGCAACTCCGAAAAGAAAAGAAAGAGAGCCGCTGCAATAGCTGCATTCTCCTCGCCTGTCATTACCGGTTTAACCTGTACCGCACTCTTGGGCGGGGCCTGTTCTTTCATCCGCCTGGTCCTGATGAGGTCCCGGATAGAATGAAATCGCACCACGGCAAACGCCATCAGTGACAAAGCCAGCAGGACAATGCAGTATCCCAATATCGAAACGATCAGGGTATGACTGTCGATCAGGCTCGGATCAAAGGTGATTGAGAGTAACTTCATATCGCAGTGGTTTTACAATGGAATATTGCTGTGTTTCTTGGGAGGAAGGGTTTCCTTCTTGGTCTGCAGGGTCTGAAGAGCGCGTATAATCCTGAACCTGGTGTTTCGCGGTTCGATCACATCATCGATATAGCCATAACGTGCAGCATCATAAGGATTGGCAAATTTATCCCGGTATTCGGTTTCCTTTTCGTTCATGTATTTGACCTTTTCCCTGGGATCCTGTATCTCGCTGATCTTTTTTCCTTCGAGAATCTCGATAGCGCCTTTGGGACCCATTACTGCGATCTCTGCCGATGGCCATGCGTAGTTGATATCGGCGCGCAGCTGCTTGCAGCCCATCACGTCATGAGCCCCTCCGTATGATTTGCGAAGGGTGATGGTGATCTTGGGCACGGTGGCTTCTCCATATGCGAATAATAATTTTGCACCGTGGATGATGATTCCCCCGTATTCCTGCAGGCTGCCCGGAAGGAAGCCGGGTACGTCGACCAAGGTGATGATCGGTATGTTGAATGCGTCGCAGAACCTTACAAAACGAGCGGCTTTACGGGAGGCTTCGATATCGAGCACACCGGCAAGGTAGTTGGGCTGGTTGGCCACTATCCCGCAGGAGATGCCATTGAAACGGGCAAATCCAACAACTATATTTTTTGCGTAATGCTGGTGGACTTCCATGAATTCATGGTCGTCGACCACCAGGTAAATGACATCCTTCACATCATAAGGCTGGTTGGAATTCGCAGGTATGATCTCGTTCAGCGCATCTTCAATACGGTCAATGGGATCAAGGCATTCAGCCTGGGGAGGGTCCTCGAGGTTGTTCTGCGGTAAATAGGATAACAGCTTGCGGATCATCAGCAGCCCTTCGTCCTCATTCCCTACCCTGAAATGCGCAACGCCTGATTTTGTCGAATGAACGGTAGCGCCTCCCAGATCCTCGGTAGTGATATCTTCTCCAGTCACAGTCTTGGTAACTTTAGGACCGGTCACGAACATATAACTGGTCTTCTCACTCATGATCACGAAATCGGTGAGGGCAGGGGAGTAAACAGCTCCGCCCGCACAGGGGCCGAATATTGCGGATATCTGGGGAACCACTCCCGAAGCAGCTATATTGCGCATAAAGATCTCGGCATATCCTGCAAGGCTGTTCACGCCTTCCTGTATACGGGCGCCTCCGCTGTCGTTGATTCCAATCACAGGAGCCCCGACCTTTACGGCCTGGTCCATGATCTTGCAGATCTTGCGTGCAAAAGTCTCAGAAAGGGAACCCCCGAAAACAGTGAAATCCTGTGCGAACACAAATACCACGCGGCCGTCTATGGTCCCGCGGCCGGTTACAACCCCGTCGCCCATGTAATGCTCGTTCTCCAGACCGAAGTCGGTACAACGGTGGGTCACGAACATATCGTATTCCTCGAAACTGCCTTCATCAAGGACTTTCTCTATCCTTTCACGGGCAGTAAATTTCCCTTTTTTGTGCTGGGATTTAATGCGTTCTTCACCGCCTCCCATCCTGGCCTGCTCGCGCTTGCTGAGCAATTCCTCTATGTGATTCTGTTTCATAATTAACAGTGTGAATAAAATAACAAACGAAAAGTACCGCAATTTAGCAAAAATTTTGTTTCTTTGTCTGGATCAGTGAGTAAAATAAGAAAAATTATTCAATGAGAATGATCATTTTACTCGAAATTTGCTATTAATTTAATCAGTAACTTTGCAATTGTTAATTAAATAACAAAACATTGTCGATGACAATCCCGGGTTTCCCCGGCCCCGGGTATCATGAACAAATTTGGAAAGAAATTCGGGGAAAGAAATAAAATAACAATCCCGGTTAAACCCCGAATCCGGGTCCCCTGTGAAATTTCAGGTTATTCTTACGGGGAAACCAATTTAAACCTCTGACCCATGACCCGCCGGAAACTTTTAATAAGGGATCTTACCCTGCGCGACGGACAACAGTCCCTGTTTGCAACACGAATGACCCAGGAGCAGGTCGACCGTGTACTGCCGTTCTATAAAGACGCTAAATTTTACGCAATGGAAGTATGGGGAGGCGCGGTGCCCGACAGCATCATGCGCTACCTCCAGGAAAACCCGTGGACCAGGCTTGAAAAAATAAAGCAGGCGGTAGGCGATGTCTCAAAGCTTACAGCACTTTCACGCGGCCGCAACCTGTTTGGCTACAATCCATATCCCGACGAAGTCATTGAAGGCTTCAACCGCAATGCAGTGCGCTCAGGCATTGGGATCATGAGGATATTCGACGCACTGAACGATGTCAATAACATGCGCTCTACCATCAGGTATGTCAAGGAAAACGGGGGTATTGCCGACTGCGCCATAAGCTTTACTGTCGATCCGAAATTCAGTACCAGGCAAAAAGTCAGGTCGTGGATGCATCTCAAGGCCCTGCCGCATGATATCTTTACAACCGAATATTTCATGGAGAAGGCCAAGCAGCTTGAAGCCCTTGGCGCCGACATGATAAGCATCAAAGATATGGCAGGATTGATTCCACCACTGCAATCGGGCGAAATGATCGGCAGGATGAAAGCCGAACTTCGCGTCCCCATTGATTTTCATACTCACTGTACCCCCGGTTACGGGCTTGCTTCAGTGCTTATGGCCATTGTCAATGGGGTGGATATCGTCGACACCAGCATCTGGCATTTTGCCGGAGGTCCCGGCGCACCTGCTTTTGAACTGGTACAGATCTTCTGCGACAAGCTTGGGATTGACACCGGCGTGAACCTTGAAGCAGTTAAAAAGATTGATGACCAGCTTAAAGACATCCGCCTTGAACTGAAACAGTTTGATACCACCCAATTCCCGAAAGAATTTGACATTACGAATTATAAACTCCCAAGGGAAGTCAACAGGCTGTTCGTACAGGCAATCTATTGTGCAAAACGCAATAACGGGGAAGGCGTTCTGCAGTCCTGCCAGGAGATAGAGAAATATTTCGGCTTCCCCGAACCTGACGAGGAGGTGAAAAGAGCCGAGATTCCCGGCGGTATGTACACCAATATGCTTGCACAGCTGAAACAGCTAAAGCTCGACCACCTTCTCCCGCGCGTGCTTGAACTCGTGCCCCTCGTTCGTATCAAATCAGGATGCCCGCCATTGGTTACCCCCACATCACAGATCGTGGGTGTGCAGGCTGTCAACTGCGTAATAGACGAGAACAAAGGCCAGGCTTTCTTCACGACGAAATCGATTCAGTTCGTGAACCTGGTCAAAGGACTTTACGGCAAAACCCCTATTCCCGTTGACCCTGATTTCAGGGAACTGCTCACCGGTGTAAGGGAAGAGACACCTTACGATACAAGAAATTACAAAAAGCAGGAGAATACTGTTTTTAAGGATTACGGTGGATTGCGACTGGCGGAAAACGAAAAGGATGAACTCCTTCTCGAACTTTTCCCGACCGTAGCGAGGGACTTCCTTCAGAACTGCGTTGAAGAAAAGTACACGACAAATATATGGGCGATTGAAGAGGAGAAGCGCCGCAAAGCCCGCGAAGCCCGTGAAGCTTACGAGCGCCTGAGTCCCGACGAAAAACAGAAACGCCTGATGGAAGGTTTGTACCATTGGTATGATGTACAAGGCTCTGAAGAGGAGGAAGCGCTGGGAAGATCTTAAAAAATGTACAAAGTACAATGTACCAAGTACAAATTAGTCAGCAGTCTGCAAATCAGATTGCTAATGAGGAATACTCCCTAACCTGAAAACTCCGGATGACCCTAAGGTTCAGGGCCTGATGAATTTCGCTTTGACGCTGCCTGCAGGACTTGTCAGCACCACGAAATACAATCCAGCGGGATACCTGCCTGCATCCAGCTCCACATTATATAGTCCCGGCTTCATAAACCCATTCAGAAGGTTGTCAACTTCCCTGCCGTTCATATCCTCAACGACAAGGCGGCAAAGCCCTCCTTTTGATATAGAAATGTGGACGGCCGACTGCCCCTTAGCCGGGTTAGGGAATATTTTAAGAATGGCATCCTGCGCAGGACTTTTTTCCATGATCTCAAGCGGACGGGTTACCGACTGTGTAAGCCCCTGCTGAACCACAGCTTTGTATAGTGAGTCATTATGGTAGGCTACAATACTGAAGTTGCAGTTTTCGGGAATCCAGGAAGTGTCGATGAAAAAAGAACAACTTTTAACAAGGGCTTGCATGGAAGGCCAGTTTGGCCCTATCAGGGAATCACCCGCTACATCATACACCACATCCCTGATCACCCATTGATTGATGTAATTGTGGCGTAATGGAAGCCCTGACGGATCGTCAGGTGTGGAACAGCCTTCGAAGATCCGGTGCAGGTGTTTCAGATTGTTTTCAGTAACAAATACATTGAGATAATAAGCGCCGGGCAAATTATTCCCCAGGTTGGTCAGGGTCATCGTGAAATCAACCTTGCGGGTTACAGGATCCCATGTTTTTGACGATATCTGGATACTTACCGGCGCCTGTGAATGAGTGCTGTACCTCGAATTAACCGAATCCTGGAGTTGTGCTGCTGAGATGTCGTACCCATTGCCATCCATGAACCCGCTGGGTTCATGCTCTGAGCGGAAGTAATCATAAATTTTATAACCATGGTATGATTTGTACCCGGAACCTGGCCCATGAAGGGCAATGATGATTGTTCTTGGGAACAGGGGAGCGATAAAATTTCCTAAAACGGAATCCATGCAGCTGCATGAGCCGCAATCAGTACTCGTGAGGTCGTAAATCACCACGTTCCTTGGATTCTGAGCCTGGCTGAACACGGAAGACATGATGATCAGCATCAGTGTAATCAACTTTTTCATAGGATTGTATCCTTTAATAGTATCGATTGTAAAGTTAATCAATACATGCCTGAAAAGCAAGTGATTTGAAAAATGACAGTATAAGTACTTGACATTTGCCGATTTTTTATTAAATTTAGGGTTCAAACTCACAGGTTATGAAAAAGCTACTGACTCTTTTTATTTTACTCTTCTTTGCAGGAGCTAACATGGCTTATGCCATAGATATAAGCTTTGCCCAGAAGATCTCGGGGGTATGGCAGACAGTGCCCAGCGGAAGTACAATATATGTTTACTGCCGGCAGGATTCTGCGATTGATACGTATTTTGGAGTTAAAAACAATACAAGCCAGGCATTATGTATCTGGATGATGAAAGCTTATGTTCAACAGCCCCTGGATACCTTTAATGATGTTTTTTGCTGGGATAACTGTTACCCGAAACAAACCAAAAAATCAGCCGGGTGTATAACATATAATTCGGGACAGGCAAGGTATATGGATTGCCGGGTTGAATTTGACCCGATAGGCAAGCCATGTGAGTGCATCATGAAATATTCCTTCTGGCCCACCGGGATTGCTGATACAGCCTGGGTTTTAGTTCATTTTGTCTCCAGGCCTATGGGTGTTGAAAACCCCCTGTACCCTGCCTGTGCTGAGGTTTCACCAAATCCTTCAGACGGGAAGCTTTCATTTTCGGTCCCGGGCGCCAACAAGTCATTTTCCTGTATCATCGTTACCGACATCCTGGGCAAGCGGGTCAAAACCATTGGAATTTCTCCGGGTGCAAACCAAGTCAATGCTGATTTGTCAGAGCTTCCAGATGGAATTTACCTGTACTTTGTTCAATCACAAAACAGGACGGGAATAGTCAGGAAACTTGTTATCAAGCATTAGATCTTTTCGCTACCTCGCTACCTCGCTTCTCGCAATTTGTTTTCGCTACCTCACTACCTCGCTTCTCGCTACTTCTTAGTCAGGCTCAGCCTGTAGTACTGCCATGATGAATAAACCGCTTTGACAGTTACCACAGCTGATGTATCAACCACAAATTCACTCAACCCTATAGGGTGAAGAGGCGTTAACCAGTCATAGGTGTATCCCAGCCTGGTCCATGGGAAAGCGCTGGTGGTGGTTGTGTCATATTTATTTTTAATCTCATTATTGAACCAGTCGCGGTAACCCTGGCTGACCCAGGAAGGAAAATACAAATTAGCTTCATGGTCGGTGATCTCAGGGTCGGGTGTGGGACGGAAGAGGTTTTCGGGGTAGACCCAGTATTCGACAAAGAAATTATTTTTGGTGTCGGGAGGCATCCCCAGTACCTGGGCTATCCTCAAATGCATGGCAGCACTGTCTGTGAACGAATTCTTTTTCATAAAATCCAGCATCTCGGGACAACTTGTGATCCACGACCTGTACGCCACGACATTGCTGGTTTTAATGGTCTTTCCTACAGGCCAGTAAACTGTCGAGGACTGCTTCATCCATGAAACCACCAGCAGGCGAGGCCTTCCCACCGAATCCTTTGACCACACCAGGTTACCTTCCCCGGCCAGGCTGTCGGCATAATAGTTGATTGCAATCAGGCTGCGGAATATTTCCCAGGGTTCGGCAACCTTAGTATCGATAACCGCCAGATTGTATTGTTTTTTCAGGGCAGCCATATCCGGACCGGAAACTGGTATATAAGGAGTATCATCTGATTTTTTGCATGCGGATATCACTACCAGCGATGCGAACAGAATGCAGGTACAAGCTTGTACATTTTTCATATCTGGTTATTTTTAATGTATTTAAATAATTTCGCTATTTCGCTTCTCGCTACCTCGCTACCTGAATTTTCGCTATTTCGCTTCTCGCTACCTCGCTACCTGAATTTTCGCTATTTCGCTTCTCGCTACCTCGCTACCTGAATTTCGCTACCTCCCTTCTCACTACCTCGCTACCTCGCTACCTGAATTTTCGCTATTTCGCTATTTCGCTTCTCGCTACCTCGCTACCTGAATTTCGCTACCTCGCTACCTCCTTTTCGCCCTCAGGTACTGGTTGGGCCACACAATATCATCGCCGAGTTCGGAAGCCGCATGAAGCGGGAAATAAGGGTCGCGCAGAAATTCCCTGCCCATCAGCACCAGGTCTGCCTGTCCATTTTCAAGAATGCTTTCAGCCTGGGCCGCAGTAGTGATCATCCCGACCGCCCCGGTAAGAATTCCGGTCTCTTTCCTTACAGTTTCTGAGAACCCCACCTGGTACCCGGGGCCCAGCGGGATCTTCACCCCGGGTATAAGCCCGCCCGAAGAACAGTCCATAAGGTCGACCCCCATTCCCATGAGTATGCGCACCAGGGCCACAGATTCGGCAACATTCCATCCGCCATCCGCCCAGTCGGTACATGAAATTCTTACGAACAGAGGATAATTTTCAGGTATGCTGTTCCTGATCCCCCCGGTAACTCGGATCAGTAAACGGATCCGGTTCTCAAATGACCCGCCGTAATCATCGGTCCTCGTATTGCTCAGGGGCGAAAGGAACTGGTGAACCAGGTAGCCATGGGCTGCATGGATCTCGATCACCTTAAACCCGGCTTCAACCGATCGTATCGCGGCAGCTATGAAATCATGAACGACTTTTTCAATGCCTTCTTCACTTAATGCGGATGGCATCGCGGCTTCGTTTGAAAACCTGATGGCGCTTGGCGCAACGCATACCCATCCGCCTTCAGCCTGGCTTAACAGCCGCTCACCCTTCCAGGGCGCCACATTACTTGCTTTCCTTCCGGCATGTGCCAGCTGAACGCCCGGAACCACGCCTTGTGAGACAATGAAGCTGGTGATCCTCTTTAAAAAGGGAATATGCTCATCTTTCCAGATACCTATATCGTCAGTTGAAATGCGCCCTTCGGGAGATACCGCTGTGGCCTCTGTAATGACCATGGCAACACCGCCAGCCGCCCGGCTTCCAAGATGTACCAGGTGCCAGTCGTTTGCAAAACCGTCAGTTCCCGAATACTGGCACATGGGCGAAACCACGAGACGGTTCCTTATTTCGATCCCCCTGATATTGATTTTACTGAACAGATGACTCATGCGGATTATTTAAGTAAAACTTTCACCGCCGGTGATGATTTTCCCCGGCTGTCGTTAATCAAAATTATGTAAAGTCCCGAAGGCAATCCATTCCGTTCAAGGGTGACAGAATTACCACGAAAACTACCGCTGATAACAGGCCGTCCAAGAGGATCAAGGATAGCGTAACGATAAATTTCGTTACCGGATTTTCCTGCAACACTGAGAGAAAAACACCCGTCTGCAGGATTAGGCAGGACCCTGGCACCAGCCATTCCAGCTCTTTCATCAACTCCTGTACCGCTGCATTCAACAACTACCGGATTGCCCCAGGCTTCACTTCCCTTGCGATAGTATTTCAGCTCCAGCAATTCCCCGGTAGAATGACCTTCTGATGTAAATCCTGTCATGCCCAGGCCCGGGGCAAAATAATAATTCCCTGGAACCAGTACCCCGCCGCCGCCACCTGACTTCCAGCAGCTGTCTATGGGATAATACCAGAATTCACCATAGCGTGAAAAGGATACAGTGCGCGAATTATACTGCCGATAAAGGAACTGGTGAAGCCAAACCCCGTCTTTCTCCCCGGGTAGCTTCAGCAGGAAAATACTGTCCTGTGAAGAGGAAAAATTATATTGCCAGTCCACGGTATCGGTATAAGAAGTGTCGACAGGGTATTCCCAAACATGTTGAACACGCATGCATCTCCTGAATTTGTAAGTGACGCTGCCTGAATCGGCAGCCCAGGATACGGCGAGCACTTTCCGGATCTCGGTGGTGTCAAAATGCCGGGGATATGCAATGTCTTTCCGGTGATAATAATGGAACTCATCCCCGGCCGCAAAATTATAGATGTCTTTTGCTTGCAAACACTGCTCGAAACCCAGGTTCACAGCTGATTTGCCCGCCAGGGTATAATGCGCCCTGATCTCCGGGATATAATACAGGTCGGGGAGCTG